>JGI24022J15233_10000519_pt1 | contig 25174 bp, 12 predicted proteins | sample Ectturendosymbi2_FD_15233 | JGI IMG/M metagenome (IMG submission 15233)
CAATGGACGTTTCTGTGTCGGGAACCATCGATCAAAAAACGTATCTGAAAAAATTTAGGGGGGCTTCAGCCCCCTTAGCCTCCCCTGGATCCGCTTATGCCCGTAGCATCGGTCATAGCCAGGTTTTACTCCTGCTTGTCCCTTTAAAAAATATCCCACTTTACAAGCTCACTTTTATGACCCATTCGCCTAAACGGATTTTAACCTAAAGTAGAGATGAGGCCTAATAATGTAGCGTACTTTTGCTAAATGCAACCAAACCCTTGCTTCATCACGTATCATACAGCATCCCACTACTCCAAGACGCAGTTTCAAATCCATTTCGTTTTGCTTACCGCCCATATCCGATATTTTATGTACAAAATACTGCAAACAAAACTGCTGTAGCCTTTTGAATGTAAAATAGCTCATTTTATAATCAGTGACTCCCACCCATTTTTGACTCAGCGGCTGCGGCCCACCGGGCACTGCCCAAATGCCCGAATGGCCGTCCCTGGTTCCCACACCTTTTTGTTAGCACTACATCCCTGCACAAAGGTTATAGCTTTAACAGCTTCGGCAAAAAGCACGCACTATTTTGGCTTCGGCCTGTCGCTACATGTCATTTTCCAACTTGCGCAGAAAAATATAAAAACATTTTCGCAGGTAGCTGTTTTCCAGATAGAGTAGTCATCATTGCATGTCAAAAAGCATTTGCTTATTAGAAGCAGCGTATTTGGTGAAATAAAATGTACAGTACTAATCTTTTCAAACCAAATTTATTTTCAAGAATACCATTGACATATTTTACTTTGCGCTGCTGGAAGCATGAACTTGGTAATGCAACTATATTTGGTCCTTTAGCGGTTTTCTGCATCTTTGGAATGTTGTGTTCTTGACGTTTTTTAATTTCTTTACCGTGAAGTTGTACCCTCCAGCTGATGGCAAAGCAGAGACTAATTTGGAAACCTGATTTAGCACCTAATTTCTCAATCATTTCGGACTACTTCGAGCTTTCAATGAAACGTGGGCTACCGAGTTCACAAACCATTAAGATCAGCACAGAGTCGTCGTATGACCATCACCGTCTTTCATCGATTGGTGGACATAATTTGCAATGTCATTGCAGAGACTGTCACGTACAACGTATTTTCGGATGACTAAACGTTGCAACCTTGTCTCAAGAATTTCCTAATCGTGAAGCAGAGTGATAATTTTATGAGTCTGTCCGCTACTACACCTGCGTAAAAATGTTTACGCGTTATCAATCATCCAAAAATTCATGTTAAACGCTAAGACTTTTAACGCCTCTGGTTTAGATAATATCGCTGATCAGTAAAAGCAGCAGAGCCACTTTTCAACTTTGCTTCAGCATTTTAAGAAGTTTATCACTCACTTTTAAGTTTTTCCTTCCTAGGTTCGAATCGCTGCAATCTCAAGTAAAAAACAAAACGTTACTTTAGCTTAAGAAATTGGTGAAGTTTTGATATTTGCTCATTAGTCTATTATCGTGAAGAAAACCACAACGAAAGAAAACAAATACGGAAAACGTTGGGACATGCGACGTGGTAATACAACATTGGTTTGCAGACAGCTTATACAAAATTTAAAGTGAAAATATAGAAAATAATTCAGAGATTCGATCCTATAACTCTTTACGAGCAGTTTGAAAATCTGACTAATTTTGAGTTACATTACGCATTTTTAAATGGCAAATGATTTCAGTAATTGAAATTTAACCTCGTGTATTCTTCAAATGTGACTAAATGCAACTGAAAATTATAATATCATCACTAGCAATTGCCGAATTAGTCAGGACAGTAGCAACTTGGCAATCAACCTATGTAACCTTATTTTCTCTTAAACACGTTAAATACCAATCCACCAAAGTGAGTTTAAAGATTTTCACAAGTTGCATCAAACGCATTTCATCATACCTACTTTAGGAAAAGCTTGTGAATTTGATAAAGCATTTCATAAATAGTCTATATATTTTTTGTTGAACTGGATGGTACGTGAAATTGCGACTGGATGCGTTGACTTTCCCAACTCCTGTCAACTTTTCATAAAAAAACGCATCAAGCTGTTGGGTTCATAACGCTATTGAACAGATTGATGACAAATAATCTCGTGACAAAGCATTCTGCAATTCCAGCACTTAGTAATGGTTCTATTTATTCGGAGGTGAACAGACACTTGCACCAAGTTGGCTTATAGCTCTTTGTAATCGTAATTTGGTGGTTGCATGCGCGTCTTGGAACTCATGCTTACAAGTGCATTTCTCACTTTTGCTCAAACGAGTAGACTTGGTGAATGCAACAGAATTGTCCTTTATTCCAGAAAAAGCTATAACTTTGGGGTATTTTCTCAGAGAGGGAAGTTCTACATTTTGATTGCGTATATACAAACAAGTTCTAACAAAAGACACGGCAAAAACTGTAACTCTTGAAAAAGGTTGGATACAAGGAAATGTCTGTGATCTCCAAACCACTCTGAACTTCAACATTCCGTTACTTGAAATTACTGCGAATGTAAAAAAGACTCGTGCGGAACACAAATGTGACAAAATGCTTGTTTTCAATTAACGAGCTTTTTGAGCATGAAGCATCTTGAATTACGCGCCAGCATGAATTTTGGGGGTNGTAGTCATTGTTCAAGATATCTAAAGTCAGTCTTCGTTTTTTCTTTCGTTGTATTAAACTGTGCAGTAAAAGTTATTTGCGACATTCTTAAGCAAGACTCGAAGAGTTTCGTTTTCAGGTTTTATTGCTACGCGCACATGTGTGCCTTGAGGTCTCCAGACTTTTTGAGCAACGAGTTTACCAATTGCTAAGATTGCCAACGGTCAAAATCACTGTTTCAGGACCGTCTTACGAAAGTCAAGAAGTTCATCTTTATCAATGGGCCTCCAACAACTTGAGCTTGCAACAGAACGCAGAAGTTAATACGAAATTTTGTGTTGGCATGAATGGACCTAGCGGAAGTAATTATTTACAATGTAATGTTTTTTTCTCCAATATCTTATTTTCCAAGATGTTATGTAGTTTGACATTGCTAAAAGTACCCTGGTCAATTCAATATCGCTGTGATAGTATTTCATCGACTATACATCAAGGTTGCGCCGAACGCGTTAAAAACATTGCTATATTTTGTGAAGGTTACTAATTTTAAGGGCTAAAGTAAGTTAGCACTCCTACAGTTAGTTGGCTGGCATTGCTACAGGTGTGAGTGATATAATGAGTACGCTACAAACTGCTTTCGCATTACACGCTGACTGCAACATACGTACAAGCGTTCCTTTTGGAGTTCTCAAGGCGGTTTTCATCACATCTTCATTTTATTGATGACACAAGCTTTTGCTTCCAAATGTTCTGACTGCTTATAACTGTTATCTGAAGTTGTTTCGCCCTTGTTAGTTAATAAATGATCAGCTGCGAAAATAACAAAATTTTAATTATTCAAAAGCGAAAGCTACCATGCCACAAGTAAGGCAGGTCCGGCCGCCCGCGACTGCACTATTTTACTGGTCTTTCAGTGATGATAAAGTACAGAAACATAGAAGGTTAACGACCGTTACATAAGAGCTGGAAGACTTAGATTTCCAATCTTATACTTGTACATCCTATTCAGAGGCTATTGTAAGAATACCAAATGGATAAAGTAATCAGTAGCTTAATCTTTGTGGTGCAGAATTTGCAGATCCTCTTATTTCTCCATTGAAGAGAGAAAACAAAATATGAACACAAATTTCAAGTCCCGCATGAGCCATTGCATTTGTATACAGGCACGTAACCTGAGGGAAAATGAGGGCAATTGCTAATTCCAAAATGTTGCACCTAAATTTTCAGGTTAAGCCTTACATAAAGTTCAATTATAGTATGAATTTCCTAACAATTGCACTATAATCAACGTTTCAATGATCAGGACAACTGGTAGACCATAATGCTTCAATCAGCTTCGACTGAAAACTGAAGAAGGATACGTTCCTTACAGTTTCGTTGATCTGCACTGAAGTCTTTCTTTGGGTTATACAGCAAAGGTTTGAAGTTGGTGCTTATGAAATGAAAACTTGTATCTAACCGCTTGTAATCACTAACCGCAAGTAAAAACGTAGAAACAAAGCGCAACGCTTTTCTCAGCTGTTCCTGGCACACCAGCTTGCTGTATTCCACTAATGTTGATGTAAGCTTCATTTCATGGCTATCGCATAAATTCCCTTCTGAAAACTCTAGTGTGCTAAAAATAAAATTTATCCTTAGTTGCTGTAACGGCTGTAGCCCGTCACCAAATATACAATTATTAGATTTTTTATTTCTACAGTTCTAAAACTTAGTCTGTAACTGTGAAATTCTTAAATTCCTGAACGTTGAGCCACTTCTCTTCCGAATAGAGGGATCTCCGCTAGGTTATTTCGGCCATGTGGCCAGGATGTACCAGGAAAGATTGGCGAGGCAAGTCCTGCTGGTTACACCCACGGGAAAGTGGGTCAGGGTCGACCAAGGACCAATTGGAGTGATTACATCCTCCACCTTGCTTGGTCCCGTTTTGGTGTGGAGCCATCAGAACTATCTGATATTGCTGAAAGCCGCGAGGAATGGTATTCCGAGTCCTAGGGTTGCTGCCCCGCGACCCTATCAAAGGAAATAGTAGTACGAAAATGAATGAATTAATTTAACTCAGTGTGTGAATATGGCGGTGACATACGTATTATATCCCTTGAAGCTCAAACGTGCTAAGAAGCAATTAAATTTCAAACTCTTCTTTGCTAGCGATCATTCGCGATTTTCAATTGTGATGATTAAATATGTATCATGATGGTTCAATCACAAATATGTGAAGCCTTAACGTGTTCAGGAATGATTTCTCATGACCTTTCCGGCGAGTTAAAAATCAGTCTTGTCAAGAACTCGAAGTCCGACCTGTGAATAGTCTAAAGGTGTTTCAACTTTCATCTGTTACATTAAAAACAATCTTTCATGAACTACTGCACATTAAAAACCAACCGTAGAAATTTGTCAACTCGCTGAAACAAACTTTTATTTGCTGGTTAAATCTGACTACGATTGTTCGGAAAAACGCCGGACAACTACACATTTTATGGATGATGCTTTGAAAACAGTGGTCATGAAATGCTCAAATGTTGAGTGTCAGTGGTTGTTTGCCTCCCTATGAAAATTGCTGGGTACTCGTCTCTTTGTATACTCCATTATTGTCAAATTATAAAAAATAATGAAGAAAAAACGTTATAGGAATTACTTGGCACAAAAATTACTTTATTTATGATCTGAGCAAGAAAACTGGATAAGACACTGTAGAGTACCGTTGCGGCGTCAGACACTCATGTCGATGAAACGCCAGTCCTGAAGGAAACGAGTCAGAGGTCAAAAGGCGAAGGAAGAGACTCGATTTAGTTCATCGCAGTTCGCTGTCCAGTCACCTTCCATCAGGCTTGCCTTGGTGAGCATTGCGCCTGGTCGGAAACTATTAACCACTCAATGCAGTCTCATATCTATTTTTAGTCCACGTCATAGTCTGTTATAAGGTGAGGAGCCTTCCGCTAATACCTGTCAGGTTACTGTATGACTGCGAACGTAATAATCAAGTGGTGGTCGAACGCAAACCGCTCATACAAAGAAAAACTACTTTGGTTGAAGCGGACGTTGTCTGATTCTGCACTCTTTTTTTACCTGCTTCAGTCCGTTAGTTCTCAAGATTCTTCTTCAATAAATGCTTTTCCTAAACCTCCGGTGACAACTTTCCGCTCGAAGGTGGTTTGTAGACGCTGGTAACGAAATCAATTGAAATTAAACATTTGTGCAACAGTTTTTCGCCGAATGTGCAGCACCATTCGTCGAATTCGTAAGCACACGTTGGTGAAACAATAACAGGTGATAAGCTTTTGTAAAAAATTCGGCAAATGTGACTTTGGTCGTTTTTCCACCAGTTTTCCAAAATCTAACACATCATACTTTTACTAACCCAACTAGTCGCTACCACTCTTTTGACAAGAAGCTGCATCGCTTTTTTGGAGAGCAAAAACATATCTCTTTACAGCGATGGACAACCTCTAACAGAACTACAGCGTTGTCAAAGCAGTAATTTTCCTTTTGTGTCTGCTTTTGTTTACAACACCAATTCTTCTTTGTTTCCTTACGGAATCGGGTTCTTTCCTTATAGAGCAAAAATTTGATGGGAGTGCTCAGGCAAGAATGCTGCATACAGTGCTCGAAGAAAACGTTTTTGTTTAAGTTGTTTAGACAGCCAAAACGGAGCACACACTACTGGCATTTTTAGAAAAAGACGTTTAAAGAGCTGGAGTAATTTTCTTCTCCAACGACTTTTAATCCTTTGGCCATCAATCCTAAGAAAACAGATTTTAGTAGATAAAAACCGTCATAACTTTGCTTGTTAGGAATTGTAGAAAAGGTGAAAACACGTAATTTTTATAGACTGCGATTATGTTTGCGCTTTCAATTCTCAAGAATTCGTCAGGTTGTACAAATTATCTTTTTTATTCATCATTCCCATTTCTGCCATCTTTTCAGCGAAGCTAAATCACCGGTTTATACATGGGAATGGCTTCTCATGGGACAGTTAACTCGAGATTTCTCCCTTGTCCTATCCCAAGTAATTTTAACATCAAATAACTGGAATATTCTGAAGTTGAATGCCATTACAGTATTACATGTTCACAGCACAGTAAGTATTAGACTTAGTGCCATGGCGCAGTGACGCGAGGTCACCTAAAATAAGGTTTTCTGCCCTTTTTTAGGTGACAACTGAAAAACGGTCACCAAATTTACATTGGCCCCACTCACAACCGTATCCTCCCTCTAACTGGGGCATTTGGAGTGCTTCAACCACGGCTTTGTAGATACTAGACATACACATGACATAATGGACTTCGTATTACTAGTTTCGTGGGATCCCATGGGATTGGGAACTCACAAGTTGCCATGGCATGCTATAGGACAGAAAAAGTCTCTCATGGACTAGTCTGCCAATTGATAAAATGCATGATGACATGCAAGCATAGACTTACAGACTAAGAGCATCCGCAATGAAACACTCTAGCATGCAGAGTTTTCAATCTTAGAATAAGTCGCTTCGGTGATGCAGCATTTGTGGACCTGCGTTTGGCGGCGCATTTATGTCAAGTCATTATACAGTATTTCCTTTATCTTACTACTTAGATTTTCAGTAGTCTCGCTAGTAAAAGTTTTCAGCTCACACATTTGAGCAAGCACCTGCATGGCTGCTTCTTTTTGCAGTCCTGTGAGGTTGTATGCCGTACAGATGCGATGATTGTACTCACATCATTCCCTATTTACATCTTCTGGAGAAACGTTCAGCTGGCAGACTGCTGTCAACCCACACTTATATTTAGTGGCTCATGTTGATTCACCGTACAGTAGACTAGCGTGAGCGAGAAGGTCAGGTAAAGGTTATAAATAAGCCGGTAGTGGTAGGCCAGTCTCTTTTTGTCCTGCGTTCAAATAGGTTCAAATCCCCAGTTATCATCAGGTCATAACCTCTTGTCAAACGCGGGGGAAGCTCCTGTGGAGTTGGCGGGAACGTAGCAGTCTGATTAAATTTCACGCCTACAAACCCGTCTAATTTAAGAATTGTCGATGATTCAGACTTGACAGCCTTGCAGAAAATTGCAAGCCGGATAAAATTGTTGTGTAGCTAGTCATGTCATTCGCGTTGTTTAGAAAGGTGGTTCATGCCCACTTTTGTTATTGGGAACTGAATACCAACAATTTTCACTTGTCTTCTGCACTTTTTGGTAGGTCATGGAGTGTAGCAAATGTTAACAATTTGCAAGATATAAGCTACTTTGTGATGATTACGATGCTCACAAACAGAAAATAACAATGTATCTTTCGGGCGCTCGCCTATTGTGTAAAAGGTACAGAATCTTTTTCTGGCGCTAGCTAATTTTACGTTTTATGCATTTTTGATTTTGTGGATAAAGCCTTTGGTATCTAAAAATTTCCTTTTGCACATCAAACGAAACAGGAAAAGTGACAATACGACCATAATCGCTGCATTCAAGCTTCTCAACTCAGATTAATTGAAATCGCAAACTGGGATCGTTGCGTTTTTGTACCATTACTCCATTATACAAGTAGCCATAAATTTTCAAACTGAAATCTTGTATAGCGTGACTGTTTTTCAACAATTTGCGGAAACCAATGCATTCACACAACTTCGATTGACGAAGGGTGCACAATCATTTGTGCAGAATAGGCTTTATTGGAGACAACACCAGATTTAGTTACGCGATTTCAATTATCTCACGAACAGTTCCATTCAAGGCCGAAAAAAGCATAGGCCAAGTGAGTCATGGCCGATACTCCAGCGTTGGTAATTTGCAGTTTTCGTTTTGTTTTGAAAAGAAACATTTGCAATCGACGTTTCTTAAGTTTGAAACGTTTACACCTTAGTGCCAAATTGCCTAAAAATCTTAAATAACCTCAAGTCGGGCCAGACCTTAATTCAATTCTGTTTTTTTCTATACTACCAAGTGTTTCATTCTTCCACATCATTCTTCATATCCGTTTGTGGAGTGTTTTTGTTAAAGACAGTTGAGCGTTTTTGGAGTGGTTTCGACGAGGTTCAAACCATGAAACCTAGTAGGCACAGGAAGTCCTTTGCGCAACCTACAATTTGTTTAAAGTAAAGAACGTGCGTTCACAGAGATGAAATTAATTTCTTATTCCTCGCAAATTTCGTAGAGTGTCTGCAGGGGTGCATATCAGAAGTGGCCGGAGTCACTTATTTAGACTCCGACCCCGCTCCTGTTCCTAAACTTTTGAATCCGGATCCGGATCCGGAAATTTTTCAAATTTGAGAATCCGACTCCTGTTCAGAATCCGGCTATCATCTATCCAACCAAAATTTACCCATGTTTTTTTTAAGAAATGACCATGCAGACTTCTGCTACTGCCGAAATTGGAAAGTGACTCCAGATCCGGGTCCGGTTTTTCACAAAATTTTGACTCCGTTTCCGGATCCTAAAGAAAAACGCAAATACTGCCGGAGTCGACTCCGGCACTCCAGATCCATGGCCACGTCTGGTGCATATCAGGGGAGAGGAACCCTCGTGTGAGAGTTTCGCACGTCGTTTTTGCATTATTTTGTTGAAAAGCTTATTAACCACTATGCAGCCACATTTGAGAAGCTTCTAAGCAAGTAATGTTTTTTTAAAATAAAGCAAAATTATGTGCAAATGTGCAAAATGGGCTCCTCAACAACTTTAATGTTTGGACAAAGAACAATTTAAAATCAAACTACTTCAAACAATTTCATCCTGAAATGGACTTTCACGCAGAAGCAAATTCACAGACAAAACGAAAATTTTAATTAGCTTTCAGCGAATAAAGTTTCTGTATAACATGCACAAAATATAAGGGGCCCTTTTCCAAGACCACATCTTGTACACATGAAATATCACAAATTGTGCGATGTTTTGTGGCCCCTTTTTGAGAGTTTGCCTCGGGCACCTAAATTCTAATATCCACCTCTGCGTATCTGCACCCAAGCTTACATAAGTAAAACCTGCCTCTGAGGCGAAAGAACGTAAGATACACAGTGATGTAATACTTTTAACAGATTAAACCATGTTACATGCAAAAGTTTCTTTTGCACTAGTCTAAGTGTGTGAGCGTTGTTAGGGATAGGAGATTGAATAATACACAGCTTGCGTGCATTTAATGCCTCAGTTTCAGGAAAAGCGTTACTCTGATCGTATCTGCAAGCATAGGCGTAGCCAGGGGGAGCCAAAGAGGCCATGCCTCCCCACAAAAGTTTAGAAAATATAGTCATTTTCCCTTTTGAGTGGCGTTTTTCCAAACAAAATGGTGTTATTCGCCTGAAATCAAACATTTTGGCCCCCCCAAATTGTTTGGCCCCACCCAAAAATTTTGGGCTGGCTACCCCACTGCCTGCAAGCGAAATTTTTCAACATGCGTACTGTACTTACACTAAGTGAAATTTGCAAGCCGTCTTGAGCTCATTTTACGTCGTAAACCTTGTGTTAAAACTTGAAAGAGTGTTTCGTTTTTGTTTTTTTCAGCGACCTTTGTTCAAGTATTCTGGTATTAGTTCAGCAAGATTTGTCCGAGTATTCTGTCATCAGTCTGTTGTATCGAAATTGCTTTTTTTGTAATCCAGTTTTAGAGAAAAATGTTTACGTTTTGGTTCTAAATTGAATCAGTGCTGACAACCGGATGCTTGAAAATGAGGAATAGCAAAAAAACGGCTATGCAGAGTAGCTGGAATGAATTCACACATCGAAATTAAGGCATTAGAATTTATTAAGAAGACCAAGGCCTTAACAAAATGATATATCAATCAGAAAAATTGACTTTTTCAAATTTTACTGCTTTACTTAAAGTACCTAAAAATGCAGAACTGTTTTTAGCCACATAAACAATTGTCTGATAAACATATTTTATTTTTAGCATATAACCTTTCTAAGCCGACTGGCAGCGGCTGTTGAAAAAAAAGATTCTGACGGGGGTGTTGGCGACCTAGTTTCCACTTTCGTTTATCTTTGGGATGTCTCGGATTTTTTGCTCTCTGTACCCTCTGTTTTTAAACACAAAGAAACTAGAGTGTTAAGATAATGTCATAAATGAGCTACGACATTTACTATCACTGTACTACCCAGTTTCAGAGCAGCATGCTGGAGACGTTGCAGGTTTAGTTTATATGGTCATTTTACTCTGTAAATAATTATGCCCTCGTTTTCAACGTCTTTGCTACTACTACTGTTGAGTTGGGTACTTGGAAAAAGGGGACCACTGATTTAACGCAGGCTGCAGCTTCAGGCGACTGGCATATAGTTTCTTGTAGTATGCCGTTCGTATGGTTTCATTCCATTCTGAACTTGCCATTTGCGGTGACTGCACCACACATTGACCGAATGTTGCCAAGTCCACAAAGACAAAATATGCCAAGCAGGACAAAAATATGCCCAAAATTTTTTCGCTGAAAAAAGCACCTGGACAACAAGCACAAAGAAATTATCACGTTTTTACTCAAGTTTACCGCACAATCGACCACTCATACAAACACATTTTAAGGCTGAGGTGTTGTCATGTCTTTTCTAATCGAGCCGTACTTTAACACTCATGTTACAACATACTGGAACTGCAATTTCAAATCCACATTGTTTGATTTCATCTGATACAGACACTGAAGTTTCAGAAACGGGTGCGGAGTTAATTGCGCAAGTAATCTCCATTGGGTTTACCCACTGCTTGTGTTCAACAGAATTTCTGTGCATTGGACGATTTTCGATTTGCAAGATTTTTTCGGCATAGTTTACAACGCGGTAATTGAGTACCATCACCTGATTTTGTCAACCATGGATATGTTATTTATCGGTTCTTTACAAAATTTCGTTTGGCCATCGTAACATCCTTCCCACTTTTTTTGCAAGCAGCCTAGCATACATTGCAGCAATTCTACAACCAGGGTTTTTTAAGGTGTTTTAGGGACCCGATTCTGGTCCCTAGAATTGAAAATCGGGTCCCTAGAATCAGAGAAAATTATCATCTGGTCTCTGGAATCAGAGAAATCGGGTCCCTACAGGTCCATACCGGGTACCTAACATTTACCTTAAAAACAGCTACAACTATAAACAAACAACACGGAGTAAGTTTTACAACTAATAAATGTTCAGCATTAACCTGTCTGAACTAAATAATGATTAAATAAAAAGATTTCACACTATATGATGGCACAAATCCCAACTACACAACGAAAGCTGTTGTAGCATAGCAGAGCGAAAGAATCAATTGGTAACGCAGTTAAACAAACCTATGATACCTAAAACACAAATACTCGTTGCTACAGTAGCTATAGCAAAGCATTCCATATTGGCCAAATCTAGTAGATAACATCGCGTTTGTAAAATTGGTAGATTAGTCAAATAATTTTGCATTTTCTCACTGCTATACGAATAGTACGTGGTGCTCTTCTGAATGAATAACCGAACCATATGCATATTCCCTTTCAATACTAAGAATTAGAGTATTGCGGTCACGCCGTTCCACGCAAAAGTAACGACAGTCTGAGCCTTGTTTAGCACCTCGTACGTCCCAACTGCACTAACATGGTACTTGCGCTTCAGTAGTCAGGCAGAAACTAGGCTGCTAAAGCCTTGTCGAATCAGCATTCGGAATTTGTTGGTTGGTAACAGTCACTCAGACTCAGACTCACAGATCATGCTGTTCAAGTGTAGATCGAAGTTGTTTTGTTCGCCTGGGAATGGTAATGGAAGTAGAGTTCTTGTGAAAACAACGCTCAGTCGGTCCCAGAGGAGTTGCATGAGTGTTTCCAATCCCAAATGTTGGAAATTTCAGACATAATTTTTGTTTAACATTTTGCATATCACAAAAAATTGGCTGTTGAAAAATATGCTAAATATATTCCAAATTTGACAAACATGCCCAACCAAAAATATTTACGCCAACCACCTCCACTAATTACAAATTTTAAAAAATTGGCACAAAAATGTGCCAGTTTGCTTTGTACTCACAAGAAGGCTGGCTGACAAGTTGATCAGTGTGGTCTTGTGCCAACCCTTTGTGATTCAAACACATTATAACGCAATCATAAGTTTACTAAATCTGAAATTTTGTGTTTTTTTATTTTCTCATCAACATGCAGTTAGCTTCTGCTCTATGATGTTGTCTTCTTTCCTCTTGCTGCATTCGTGTTACTTCGTGATTTGAGTCACAAAACTGCATTAATAAACCATTACCACTGGCAACACTGCTGACCCCATTGGCGTCACAGCGGTTGCACGAGTTGCAGTATCACCATCTTCACGATAGAGGCCGTAGACTTCATTCATCAATTCGCTTTCGCGCAGTTTTTCACCTCCACTGTGTTGAGTGCGACTTCATGCGCGAGTTTCGTGCTTTTGAGTTGGTCGTCTGTTGAAACTGGGTTCTCGAAAACCGTTATAACCGATGTTGATGCAGGGCTGCAGTTCCAGACGTCTGGCTTCACTTACTGGTACTGTCCCGTTTTTCGCTTCATTCCCGAATTTAATTCGCGATGCCTGCGCTTCGGCTTCCCGCTTCGGCTTCCCATGAGTTGCAACTCTACTTTTTAGTTCTTTGAGGCTGGCAAACAATATTTATGCAGTGGAAGACGATAGGCTTTAGTGGAGTATATGCTACGAAAGTAGTGGCGATATAGTCACTAGTTTTATTTTACTAATAACAATAACTTGGTGTAAGAAAGTTAAAACTTGTATGGACAATATTTACTATGCGCAAATTTACAGCTTTACTCTCTAAGATACCTGCATTTTCTATAAAAGTATTGTGCCTCTTACTCTGGTACAAAACTCAATCACGTCATATTGCTTTCTTACATTGGCTGTGGTTGTAGGTTGGCTGTTACGAAACATTAAAACTTCGATTCGACGGTAATGATATTGTGCAAATAAAATTAAATATATTTCCGAATAAAAAAGGAGCAAAAACGATTCAGTGACATTTATGGCAGATATACAACCTATCTACAGAACAAAATGAAGCGTATTGAAGGTAAACTGCTTGAAAAACTTCCTATCCGTAGAGGAAAATAGCACTTAGCACGAGTTGCTGAGCATAAGTTAATTCATGCCGACGCACAACCCGAAGCACGAGTAGCGGGTCTCGTGCGTTTATCTTTGGAAGATTAAAAATCATCGCCAGCAGCCAAGTTTGTAGAAATAAAAAAAACCCATGCCCACGTTCAACACATCTAGCCAGTAGATTTCGCAATTAACATTATTGAAAGCTTTCAATTAGTCAGATTAATTCAGCTATTTTTTTCACACCTGAACGGTGATGAAAGCTATGATTTCACAAGTTATGGTTTCGCAGTTTTATGTAATCTGTTCGTCTTCCAGCATGTCTACGATTTTTGTAGCGAGTTGTATTGGAACTTGGTTGTTGGCGTTGCCCAATAATAGAGTAATGCAATTTACATTGATCAAACAAACGTCCATTTCGCGCTGCTATATGGAAAAACATTACCAGCAGATCGGACTTTTCTTGATTCAAAGTATTTATGGGATAGTGTCAACACGGCAAGTTAAGATAGTCTGATTTTGTTCTGTCCCACAGGGTCGACTGCCAATGGCTAACATTTTTAATTAGAATTAAAACCGCCACATCTTCAAAAAAACTCGAAGCCTCACATATTTTTTAAAACTGTTACCAGGGAATCATTTTTCGTTGGCTCCTGAGGTTGAGCCTGACTTATATTATTCGACCCTTTTTCCATATCTGGCCAGAAATATTTACAGCAGCATTATCATCATCAAGCACCGATTATTATCAAATAACATCGACCACTTCTAAACATTTGATCATTGAAGTGAGGAAGCTCTTACAAATTGTTTTCGATTCGTTTGGTTGTTGATTGATTTTGATCGCATGCATAACATTTCATAATCTTAACAAAAGTTTTAAATAAAAAAATTGCTTTCTTACAAATTTCTATGGATTTGTTGGGGTCCTACCAGAATGTTGCAACTGCCTTCCATCATAACTAACAGCTGCACCATCATCTTTTACGATTTTCTCTGTTTACGAATGCTCCAGACATAAATTGGGAAGCAAAAAATTTGTATGACAGGAAAATATTGCACAGTTTTGTTAAAGTGATAAAAGTAACAAACATGTCCCGCACAACTTAACCCAGTACAAGACTCCTGTCCCTGTAAGGAAAAACTTTAATGCCGTAACCAGATGAGCATGGAAAATACGATGGTCATAACGAACTACGTCGCCAAAAGTTTTGGAACCTTGCAAACTCCCAAACACAAATTGTTTTAGAACTGCTTGTATACTGCATGGTTGTGCTAACTTAAAAGCTATTTCTTACTTCAAAAAGGACGGTGAAATAGCGGCTTAGTATCTGGCAAATGATTGCGGGCGTTACCTGGGATCATGGGCGTCGGAAGGATTTTTTACAGGGGGGAGCCAAAAATGGTGAAATTTGGTTTTTAACCCTCGAAATTGAAAAAACAACCTTTTTTGCTGAAATTTTCAAAATCCATGGGGGGTCAAGATCCCCTGCCCCCCTTCCGACGCCCATGACTGAGATCATTTGCTTTAAAATAGTAAAACCTTGATTTCATTCAGTTGTTTCTGTCCATGGTTACCACATATTCAATAGGATCAAGCAGCAAATCGTCCGAGTGAGGCTTAAGCTCAAACACGTTTGTCTTTGCAAAGTGTAACCTGAGCGATCACGAGATATTTTTAATGTTTTTTATGTAATCGTTCCGATTACACATTTTATCATCTCCCGGTGACATAGTAAAAGTGCGCGTAATCGAACTTTGATAATAATTTATCATGCGTTGGGCTGCACTAATTTATCCTTATATCACCTTTAAAGTGGCGTTAGACGCTACCAACGCGATTCAAAAGGCTTTCATCTTTGGGGGAGTCGAGGTAAAAATAGTTTAAACGTGAAATCTACATCCGGAATTTGAGAATAGCCTATAGTTTATATGAATCAGTTTGGGCGACTTGAGCAATAAGAAAATTAGAGGCTAAACCGGCTTTTGATTTATGTGCAGGTTTCGAATATTATTTATGCGAAGATAGTGTTTATTTCCCTTTTTGGATGTATAAATTAAACCAGGTGTAAATTTTATAGAGCAACTCCTGCCAGCACGGGTAACAAACGCATAAATTTGTGGTCTAGATTTTTATCGCTAGTAAGACCTGCTTTTTGGTTTCAAAAGCAACATTTATGTTAAAGGCAGGTGTGGGCAGGTTCGTTTTATCGTAGTGAAAAAAATCAGGTTAACGGTTAGTTCTTATCCGGGAACTGCAAAATGATTATATTCTCCAAACATAATGCATATTTCATGAACAAAGGTGGTCTGTTATGCAGCGCAACTCTTCTCCATACAATTCAATTGCAGTGTAATAAAATAATTGTATGGGTTTCAACGATCAAGTAATTAAACTTTGTCTGAAATGTTTGCAACAGCTCCAAATGCAGCGCTGAAGCTCAAGTGAAACGAGTGTGACAGTGACGGTGCCCAACGCTATAGCCCATGCCATTAAATATCCCGGCTTTTCAGCAGTGGCCGAGCGTCAAAACCAGCTCAGCGACTTCCCGTTGCTTGCACCGCTCGGCGCAGAACGCAGAGTGCGTTCAACGCTCTCAACGTCCCGACTTGAACTCCAGAACAGAAGTAGGTCATTATATTGCCTGAATTGTTTGGTCACAATGGCCGCGATCGAACTCAGGAGAATGCGCCGCACGGTGAAAGCGAAGAGCTAAGGCTCTTGTATCTTTGAGTTAGAGGAGCGGAACAAGCGCTGGTTTGGCCTTTATCTGTATTCACAACGACTGCGAAGAACTGAACAGTCGGTGTGACAGCTAAATGTTACATCTGTGTGAACGCAGGGGCGGATGTTTGTAACGTCGAGAAGAATGCTGAGCCCGTGTGTTTGTTTTCGGTTAGCTTGTCTAGGCTAAGGTCGCCATGACCTAGTTAAAGATTTGGAAGTAGGTTAACGCTGCGGCATCGCTGGCTAGTTGGTCAGACACAGACACGCTATTCGTTAGTTGGCGCGTTTTCCTGATATGTTTCCGTTTTGGCGAAGCTGATGTAGCAGCCAAGTTTCCCGCATTTTTTGCACAGTATAAGTCAGAGTAGGCTTATGTTGCTAGTTATTAGGTATTAGGTCCGTTTAAAATTTTCGTCCATTTTTAACACACCAGCTTGTAGCATGTTGCCTTGCGGTCGAACACGGCGGTTAATAATTTTTTGATAAGTAAACTGCTTGCGCTGTTTAGGAGCAGCTACGTTCTTCAAACCCAAAATGATTATAAGCTGATAGCTGATGTTTTAATTACAAACCCCGCTAGTACTTTGGTTGGTTTTTGCAGTTTTACAAGCTGAAGTGATACTGAAACCCAGGCTCAGCTGGATCTGACAGTTATGAATGGAGCGTTGGCAAAACATATGGCAAAAGTATTTAGTATCTTACCGTGATCAGCAGCATGCGGCAAGTTCAGTGGAGCGGATAAGCAAACTTGAGTCTAATGCCGCGTAGCAGGACTCTTTTATGTCTGCGATGCGACTCCATTTGATGAAGTTATGCTCGACCTCATTTCATAAAGGCAAACAAGCTATATTTGTGGGTTTATCAATATTGAATATCATACAGCTTACCCGGCAAAATCAGTTCGTTTTAAGCTTATGCAGATATCTTATGAATTTCGTGCACAGCTGTAATTGATGCGTAACTTCTTGTTTTGCGGTATATGTTTCAGCACTATAACTGCCGATCACAGATTTTTGTGCCACAATGCTTTCGGGATTAAAATTTTTTCTTGTGAGCAACAGCGAAATGTGTTACGGTACAGCCAGCTACTTAAGCATTTTGTTACATTTGCATGCATTTCTACCTGCGCATTTCCGCATATTCCGACCTTGGTTATAATTCATCATCTGATGGCGTCGTGCACACAGAAGCCGAAGTTTTGTTAGCAATTTATCCCTGCACGTAGTTTAAGCTGATCAAGAGGCGGCATTTGCTGTGGTTATGGAAAGTTTGCAATGTATTTAATTGGTCTGGGCAACTGAGGAAGGCTACCACCGCGGTAAATAAATACAAACGTGTAATATACGCCAATTTTCTGACAAAGTATCTAGCATGCGGCGAAGCGAAAACCACGCGACTGACTCGTTAATTCGCGAGGGACGTAGGAAACATGATCGTGTTTTCACGTTGCCGCATTCTCTCACGCTAACGCCTGTCTGGGGTTCAAGCGAGTTGCGGATGCTTCTTTCACTTCTGGCTTTGCGCGTTGGCGAGATGGTTTGAATGTTGGGAGAGCGTATCCTCGCCGTCACGCTTATTTACTGTCGTCTGGCGCGTGGCGTTCGCAATGGTTTGCAGGATTCGGCCTCGTCGGCTTGCTCCGCTTTCAGTTACGTCGCCAAATGCAACGTCTTACAAGATCTGCTTTTTGTAATCCGGATGAACGCTTCTGTTTTTTCTCACACCTAATGGTCAAATGTCGTACGCTCGTACAACTGCCATGCTAGATTTTTACTGCATATCGTGCAAGATGAGGTGAGACTGTTGAATTAAAGGCGCTGTATTGCGTCATGCAGCTGATACAAATTTGATGCCCTGGCTACTAACTCTCGCAATTTCAGGTGCAGTTTAAGTTGACCTAACCCAGAATATTTTCTGGGTGCTCTTCAGAATTAACGTTTAAGCATATTGTTTCCAGATGTCAGGCGTTACTATGAAGACATAAATGTGTCCTATTTTTACAAGCAGTACCCGAACGTGATGGGCAAGACATGATAAACACTCGAATTAATGGAATTTTAAGTTGAATAAGTTGTAGCGCTACAAGCTTTAAGGTTTCACGAGTTTTACCTTGTGTGCATGAGAGCTTCTGAGGTTTGTTTAGCGTGGGGCACTTTTGTAATGCGTAGATAGTGGTGGAGTTACCTGGTGATGCTTTTATTGGTATTCTTAATAGACAATGTAGCGCGTATTACAAAAGGCGCGCCGTGTTTTGTGCGGTTCGCTATTAATTTGCAACGCAGTGAATGCATGTTGAGGGCTACAGCAATTTCCCAGGATCTTGAACAGTCTACGAAACTGTGTGAAACTACCAGGCTTATTTTTGTGGTGTTTTTACCAGATGCTTTCATGCATTTGAAAACACTATTCAAACTCAAAATCAAACGCTTATGCCAAACCATCATCGAGCAACAAACTGTTATGACCTTTACATTTGAGGCTCATGGTAGCGTGTCTCACTTTTTTAACTATATCGTCATCTTTACGTATTTTTGACTGGGACCTCCTCCTTTGTAACAATAAAATTTAAGTGACTGCATTACGTGTTCATTTTTTGATCAGTCATCTATTAAATTTTTCATTCCCTCTAATATCTGGCTCGGTGACAACATCTGTATCACTGTATTCCAACAGCTACTTTTAGCGAAACTTTTTTGCTATGTTGCTGCACGTAATCAACTCACATATACTTTAGAAGACACCCACATCCAGTCGATTGCATCTTACTGCTGAAACTGATATGTGTTACGTATCAATACTGTTAGAAACCACCTTAAGCAATAAAAACAGCATTTACTCTACTACTTTACTAACAATACTAACAAAAGTTTTTAATCATTAGTTCGCACCCTTGCTGAAATTACTTGAGAAAATAAACCCTCGATAATGTTCAACTCTGACTAGCTTACGCTACAGTAACCATCATTTTAAATGCAAAGTTCAAGCAAATGCACTTAAGCATCTGGCACGCAATGGTAGCTGAAACAAACAGTTTTCAGCTTTTAACGCAATCGTTTTCAACTTTAGGCTATTCCAAGCGGACTGTTAATACGTCTTATTTAGACAATTGCACCTCTGGAAACAAAATTCCAGCTGAAACACGAACAGATGTCTCGGGCTAGGATACAATGAGGCGTGTGTTTCAGATGCGGATAAAAACAAGTGGTAGCCAGCGATGTGTCTAACGAACGATTTGATTATAACATCTTATTTGTTATATAATTCTTGTAATTTTTTGCACTTGTAAACCAGATTCCTACAATTTCCCCAAATTTCAAAACAATACAAAATCGTTTCATTTGGCTTAACAGTAGTGAAATTGAATTTAGAGTAAGGGATACTCTGAAACATAGTCCAATCATTGATACTCTGAACACAGTCCAATGGGTTTAACAATTTTTTTTTCATTAACAAACACAGGTCAAATACAATGCACAATTTAATTTATTTCGACAATTGGGAAATTTTAGCAAAAAGCGTTCACGCTGGTAGAAACTGCTTTGCTCCTAAAACCCGCATCATTTTCCACAGGGTATTTGGTTCACAGTTGCAATGCAATTTTGAATTTTTGCCTGTCGCATGTGTATCGCCTTTTTTATAGCGTTTTTCCCCACACAGTTGCAGTGCAGCGTATAATACAAGTTTGAAAACATTGCTGTGATCAAGAATTTTGAATTTGTGCAAGTCCTTAAAAAGCAGCACGGGTTACTTTGTTAAAAATTTCGCTTGCTCAGGCAGTTGATTCGTCTGTTGACTACTGAGTGTCCTGCGAAATTCAAATCTCGTTTATGTAAACAGCTTCGGTAATCATAGTGTGCGCTATGTTAACCCATCGCTTTTCTCTGGTGAAACGACTTTGTGCGCACAGTGAGGTACAGTTGCGTTGTTACGCATTTTAAGTAAAGTTAAAGTTCGATTGTCAGATAGATGTGTTTCACAGAGTTGTGCCCTTAGCCGTTGTTAGGAACAGTCTAGTCGTACACAAAAGTTTGGATAAGCACAAATATATTTTACCGAGACGGCGCTGAGTGAACGAAAAAAAGCAAATGAATTGCTTCGAATTCCTTCGTCACAAAATACAGTAAATTAAAACGGATGAAAGTGCTTTTTGTGCGGCTCTAGGTTTGATTTTTTGTTTCCTTTCAATTCGTGTTGTGCGTTTTAATTGGACGCAGTAGAATCACCAAAAACTGATTTTGCACAAATTTCTTTGATGGAGCTGTATGGAATGGGTTGTGTTTACACTCTGATGCAGGCAAGCCGTTCCTTGCATTAGATCAGGGTCTCCAAACTAAGGCCTGCTGGTCAAATCCGGCTCGCAAGATATTTCACCCGGCCCGCCAAGAGATTTTGTCAACAATGAAAAATAGTATATTTACGAAAAGCTTGTTGATTTGGTAGAATGTAACATATCCTGTAATAATCACATTACGTAGGATGTCCGGCCCTCGAACTGTTGTGTAATATCTTATGTGGCCGTCTGACACGAAAGTTTGGAAAACCCTGCATTAGATCAAGGAATGCGGAGCTGTACCAGGTTCTTCGTCTGAGTTCCACTCCTTCATAGAAGTGTTTTACTCACTTTTGGGTTGCAGATATAATCAATATAATCAATACAACTATCTCTTGAGCGGCAAGCAAGCGTAAACAAGCGGCTATAGTCACACATTCTCGTTAATGTCAGCTAAAAAACGTAAATAGAGAGGTCAAATGGCGTCATGCCATATCCTCTCGTCCAGCCATTGCTTACTTTACTGTTTCTGAAATGGATAACTGCTGTCAAACCCCAGTTCCACGTGAGGGACCGTTGGCGCCAAAGCTAGGGAAAAATTATGAGATTCCCATCTTTTTTCACTTGTTTTATTTTCATAGTCCTTACAGGGCATATGCAAGCATTTTAATTTTGTTTAGTATGATTCACAGTATGTCATTGTGTTCAAAATCTTTTCAAGTAGTTACCAGGTTGAGCGTTACACGAAGAGACCACGGAGAGCATTTGCGCAGATTCTTTTACTTCTCTTTTGAATGTCTTGTGCGTGCAAGCTATAGAATCTGTAATGACGCAAAAGTGGTTGAATGAAGTGACGCAGCGATGTTTATTGGGTCTGCTGCGAAGTTTAACGCTGTAGTTATGTCCCAAAACTGGTCGATAGGTTGCGTAGCATTCGTCAAAATCAACAAGACATGACTTAGTACTTCACCACTTGAAGACAAAAATCAATGTTGAAAGTCTGATGTGAGTACAGACCAGCAGCTGGCGATTCGATTTCAACATGTAGGCCGGTGATCTATCGCCCTCAGGGCATATCATAGGCTCTTTTCAGATTTGGTCAAATCGTCGTTAACACTTCGTACATACGTTCAAGACATGCTCACTATGTCTAGTTTTGTGTCCGCAAAAACTTAATTAGAACACTCCCATCTCGTCGATTTTTTACTTCTGCGGTTCTTCAGAAGACGTCCTTTGCGTTGTTTGTTCGGATAAATATCTTATCATTTCAGGATATTTGCATTAAGGATAGTACGTTGCATTGGATTCCTTCTTACCGCCAACTAAATAACGCCGTTACGCCGTTTTCTTCCAGTCTTGTCTTTGATTCGCTCGATGCGTATCAGAGGAAAGCCACGAGCATATGACTTCCCAAATAAGAACTCCCCGCACTTTTTACAACGAAATAGGATTCTTTTTACCCGCAAGACACTCGTTGAACAACATTTGGAAACTACCTATACTTGCTCATGGAGTGTATTTGCACATGGCATGCCAGGAAATAAGTGAAAACACTCGAAGATCTAACGTTTTTTCATGAAAAAGTAGGATATTTATTGCTTTCTTGGCACAATTGCAATTTATACGACTGTATATAGCCACATATACGCATTAAACTTTGCCTCAATCGCTTCAGGGAGCGCATGCGAAAAAGTTGTAATGCAGTCGACGCAGTCGAAATTTATTTCTCGTGTGATTGTTCTGGGTAGGTTAGTCATATGTGGGTCGTAAAGCTCAACCGCTTTTGGTGGAAAACAAACTGTCGTTCCAACTTTGTTTCCCATTCTCAAAAAATACTGTAGCTACAAGTGCTCAAAAGATAGCATCATGCATAGTTGACTGGCAACGAATCCTCATTGCATTCGAGCTCCAGCGTCGCTTGCAGCGTTTGGCGTGCAGCGACTATGGTTGCACTTTTTGCGACCTCCGGCAACTTTGCCGTTGATAGACAACAGCAAAAATTGTTGAGATTTGCATCATTTCTGCGCGAGCAAGTGCATATGAATATTTCTAAACGGCTGTGTTGATCGTCACGCCTCATTTGCATTTGTGTTTTAGTCCGAGCGATGTGCTGGTTTGTGTTCATGAAAACTGACTACGCCTGAGCGGGGCCAAAACGTTCTGGCTCACTACTTCCAGAACAAGGCTGATAGTATTATAACTAAAAATCTTGAAAGTTATTCGGCCTTTTTTGCATGTGCTTGATTTCAACTCACTGCACGCAACGAGTTAGTCTTAAAAGAAGAGGCTTCCGAACTTTTCTTAAACGTGCATTGGGGTCTGTCACACCTTTTTAGTCATTTGTTTGTATTCGACTACACAAAATTTTAACATGTAAACATTTTATGGTGATAATGTAGATTAACGAAATTTGGAAAAAGGCTTTAGTGCTGTGCTTGCAAAACTCACCATGAGCTCAGATCGTTAGTTTATGGGAAACTAAGCTTTCGGGCCTTTTATACTTTATGTAAACATAACTGACCGCGATATGCAAAAAAATGAACAAAAATCAGCGATTAACCCGTAATGCCCACGTGACGGGTTGACGTTTGTCTATTCCTTTCCATTGTAAAATGCTATCATTTGTGTTACAATCCATACCTTTATTTTTACCAGTATGATGACCACAACGTTGAAACATCAAACTTGTCATCACACTTACAATGGCAAAAATTATGCCAACGAAGGTCGCGTGTTTCTGAAGGTGTAACTTCTATTTGAATGTGCGGCGCTAATTTTGAAGTTTTTGTTCTGCACAAGCGCGAACAGGGTGCTTTGTCTACGGTAAAAGTGACAGCTTGCGGTATTAAGAGTGGAATTGAGGAACCGCAAAGAGATACGTTTCTTGTCAGGGCAGGGAATCAGGCGGTCGTACTACATGCATAAGGCTGTACGCCGTTCTCTTGTTTCTGGGATGGGTGGAACTGACATGCCAAGGCGCGAGCGAATGTGAACCTCGGTTTTCTGCCGCACTTCACTTACTGCGACATGTACGCGACGGCTCGTCACGTTCAAACTTGCGTGAACCGGAAAAGACAAAACTCGTTTTGCGGCGCGCGGTTGCGTCGTGAGACGCAGTGTTGCAGCAGGCGCTTTTGATAAACGTTTAGCGGCCTTGTCCGATGGTGCAAGGCGCTTGCATCGGAAATCGATCTGCACGTTGTACGTGATTGTGTTGCGGGGGTTGTAATGCTTTCGGCGCGAATGGCAACAGAGAAACAAATGGCATCTTTTCTGATGTTAAGCGCGATGCAACGACTAGCTGCGGTCAAGGGAAGCAGCACTGATCAGTCATCCAGTCTCCCCCAAATCTTTTGTATCCGCTGTGCGCCCTGATTGTGACAGCGAAGTTGTGTGGCAAATGATCTTCCTTTGTAATTCACGGCTGCTGAAGCTTTGGTAGTGACCACCAACAACTGCGTTATGCGAATTAGGTTAGCGGAAAATTGCCATGGGTTTGGTATGAGGTGTAGAGCGACTATTCTTTCGCGCTGACCCAAACAGGTTTGTTAATATTTGTGTCCATCGCCAATGTCGAGCGATATTACTGATAGCGATGCCATGAATTGCCTTGTTTTTTGTATAAAACAAAATCGGTGCTATCTGAAATTGCCACAACATTGAAGTTACGCCTGACGCAATTGTTTTCTGCAACGGTAAACCCGTTTCTATACCCCTCTAGGTGACTGATGTGGTGTGTTTGAATTGTGTGAGGAACCTGCTTTTCTTCCTTTTCTCCACTTTCTGTACATTTTTTGTGTAAGCCAATGTCTCACACGCCCCCGCCCAAATTTAATTTGTTGAGGGACAACATCAGAACTTTTTCGTGTAACGGAGTTTCTTTTAGTTTTTAACTGGAATCCCTGGGGCCGCAGCGGAGGTGATGTGAGTTGAGCGAAGTGACGTAGATGTGCGAATAAGACGAACTTTGAGGTTTTGCTTGCAGTCTCGGCACTCTTAATAGTGTAACAGTTATATCACGCACTTACAGAAACTTAGGAAAGATATTGTGAAACTTTGCTCTGCCCACGGTCCCACATGTTCATCGTTTGATTTTGAAAGCTTGTACATACCACTATTGATGTCACGTGAGGTGACTCTGCTAAGAAAACGCAATACGAATTACGATTTGACTGAACTGCTTCAGATAAGCTGGAAACAGGTGCTTAGCGTACGAAAACTACGACCAATTTTAATAGAAATGTAGCAGAAGATTTCGTTCCTTCGTACTCCGGTCTGTAGGTATTCCAGCAGTCTAACTAGCCGTCAAATAGTTGGCTGCTCAATCATAACTTTCGTTGTCGAATGCGAACAAGTTGTTTACAAACTGATAACGAGAGCCGAGATCCCACTTGATGCGGCGTGCGACTTATTCAATTAATAATTTGAAAGGCATTCGCCGATAGATGCGATTAGAGAGAAGTTTTCCTTGGCCGCACCAGATATGGTTTGTACTTGCGTATTGCTGGTCCAGTGCATGTGCGCTAATGGTAGGCAAGGTTTGTTTGGTCGTGTGAGACTTCAGCGAAAGAATGTGTACCAGCTTGACAGCCTT
>JGI24022J15233_10000526_pt1 | contig 25087 bp, 12 predicted proteins | sample Ectturendosymbi2_FD_15233 | JGI IMG/M metagenome (IMG submission 15233)
TGGTGAGGAGTCAACAGCAGCACCGCACGTAAATCGTTCTCTTGCACACACACACACACACACACAATGCCGAGCTCGACGCTGGACAGGTTGCAAGCACCGTTTTTCAAATCTTCGACATGACTCGACCGGGAATCGAATCCAAACTACCAGCTTTGGTGGCGGGTGCTCAACAAACTATACAGTTTTTCCTGTTTGAGTTGAAATAGAACAGAAAATTACTTAAAACGTAACTTTGGAAATCTTCCACTGTTACGGGTAATCCTCTAATAATATTTCTTATTTACTACTGTAAAGACACGTTCTGTGCAAATCATAAGATATCTAGCAAATTTTCTGCAAACTGATAAACAACAAAGACGTTCAATTTGCTGAGACGCAAAAATGTTTGTTTTTCGGTGTGTGCTTTTAAAATTCATGGTTCATCACAACTGCTCTAACTCCATGTAAGCCTTCAACGAGATGATGGCCTCCTAACCCAAATAGTAAGTGTGAGAAAACCAGGCTTATAGCGCAAGTATAAGCCCAGGGTATTTTCATATGCGCGCTTGACTGTCACCGTCAGGGACTTGTCTGTCAGGCATTATTTTGGGAATGGGATGTTCCGCATGAGCCAACGCATCTTTATGACAAGCGTAGGAGGCTCTGTTGTAAGGGGTTAAGTATCGCGTGTCACTATTGCTTTCTACAAACGTACACCGACACTGTGTAGACTGTACTGTAATGATATACCGCTCTTAAATTACGCAATGTGGCACATCAAACGTAAATCACAAAACAAAAAGAAGCGAAAAAACCATAGGTTATGTACTTCCTGCTCTGACATTGCACAGGGACTGTCTGTGATTTTCAAACTGTTTGTTTCCTTTGGTTATTTTTCCACTTTTGGTATACTTTATCTGAACGTAATTTAGTTTTGAAAAAGTTGTTTTATTTTGGCTTTAGACATCGAGATCACTTTAAATGTACAGTGATAATTTCGATGTGGCGGAAGGAAACTTACCTTAAAAATTCTTTTCAGCACAGTTAATCTTCTTGCTTTCAACCAACAGTTCTCACGGTTGCATCTGCAAGGAATCAGTAACCTTTACTCCATATATGGTACTGTGTATAAAACATTTCCTTGCAATATAGCCACAAAACGAGTTTGAGAAGTTCAGTTTATGTTTAAAACAAAACCAAAGAACTAAGCAAATCAAGAGAATACTTTCATGTGTTATTCACTGAAAAGCGTAGCCGAGTATTCTTGTTTGCTTCTAATTTCCACATATGTTGCAAATAAAGTTTGCCAACCGTTGTCCAACACGCTGATTATTTTAAACAAAAGCTGGAGATTGAAACATGCCTTGGAAGACCTTGTAATTTGTGCACGTTAGTGTCATTGCAAACATAATCAATTATGACTTCGTTGAGAGAGCACCAACTGCACATTCCCATGCTGTAATGCTGTGAATATATACCGTCAGACAATTCGCCACATTGTCCAGTGTTTAATCATGCGTCCAGCAATGTTCAGGTCAATCACGCTTGCAGAACGCTGGATCACATGTTAAAACAAAGCCCTCTGTAGCCTCCCCGCTTTTTTTATTGCTTTCACTTCATTTCGCTTAGGCCGTGGGGCTAAAAACTATTGCGTCGCACCCATATTTACTCCAGCTGCTCTGGGCTTCCAACAAAATTACTTTCTGATCTGCACTTTGCTGAAGGGAAAACGTCGGCCTATATCGCCCGAAGCAATTTTGATTTCACGAAATATTTCTCTCTTTCCAAAACGTCATTGCAGGAAAAATGTACAAGATTGATGCGCATTTTACGTTGTTCCGATACAGTTCTGAATAAGGTTTTATTATTGGGATTGGGTTGCCTAAGTTGCACGGTTCATAAATTTAGGAAACTATAAAAGAACATGCAGAAATTTTCAGAAACTTTTTATTCCAAGAAAACATTAATGAGTCCTTCAGTATTTTGTTTTACCAAGAAAAAATTATATGCGTTCATTTTGAAATGCGAACAAACAGCTTATTGAATTGTTTGAGGAAACATTTCGTAACGTCCTGAATTTTCGGTGTACTTCTCTCAGCGGTTGTCACTTGCCACGCGGTAAAAGCAGAGAGCAAAGAAGTACAAAATAGTAGATGGGTCTGTGCAACAAATGCTTGAGCATTTCTTCTGGAATTGAAACTTGGCTCCGGTAGCAGGTTGGCTTTGTTGGTTTTGCGTAGTCAATGCAAAGAAAAAGAGTCGGAAAGATGATTGAAATACTGATAATTTAACTGACGAAATGCATTACTTTGCAATGGAATCACATAAACCTCATACTTTTTTGTTGTGCTTCTCATGCGTATGAGCTGTAAACAGTCTGAGATACTTTCATTTGTTTCGTTGAATTGAGATTGACGTGCTGGGCTGATCACTATAAAAGAGTTACTTCTGAGTGCTCAGGAGAAACGTCTTAGCCTGCTTTTAATGAATAAATAAGAAGTGTGTATTGGAAATGTACTATCAAGCACAAACCTAAAATATCCGCGCAAAACTTGACAATCGGCGTAAGGGTCTAACCTTGCAGGTGGTTCTCGTATTTTGGCATACAAAGCAGCAATTTTTGCCTTTTATGAAGCTTTCGCGGGAAATACCCATCACCATTCCCACTGCTTTCCCGGGCAGAGCTTTCCCTTTTAGGGCACCGTTGGTGGATGAGCGCCAGACCTTTCGGTGCTATAACAGCAAACAAAACTGCGTGACCGACCTTGTCTTTGTTCAGCTGCTGGGGAACAAAGACTTACGTGCGATGGTGACAAACATATTCGCCATGGTGCAACGCCGCTGTGAAGCGGGCAAAGGTTGAAGCGGCAATTATTTTCCAAAATGCCGCGGCAGCTGCAATTGATTTCTTTCACTCTGTCGCCTGGCAATAAAATGGCTGAACAATCAGTACTGGCTGAGCATATTTTGCGAGAAGAGTTCACTGCAAAATTTAGCTATGGGCTGGAATGATTTTACTCAAGGTTTTACCGCATTGAAGCAAAACCCAAAACGACTATTATTTTGCATTTAAGTTCAGATTAATTTTGTTTTCCATTCAAACGCATAATAATATTACACACCAATTTCCGTGTTAGTAACTTTGTTGTCTCATGCCGGTTTTTCGAAGAAAGCTTATATTCCCGTCCAATAATGCCATTTCTATCGGCGTTTTCATGAGATTTCTAATGACATAACATTTTTGGGTGATTTATGTGTACAAAAGAAAACAAGGAGCAAATTAAAACAAACTCTCAGCGTATTTTGAGCAATTTGGTCACTGCAGAATGAAATTTTTTCGTTCAAAGTAATTGAAGGCTTGTTTCTGATAGGTTTGGTAGGAATCATGAAATGCACCTTCAATGTTCACTCCAGTAAAATAGTACAAACATGTCAACCCTCAGGTTCACTCTATTTTTTGTGAGCGGTTTGCGACTTTCTATTTTTTTTCCCGTGCCTCGATCCAAAATCTATTGCACGATTTTTTTGAAATTGATTATGTCACAATCATTGAGAGCTTAAACATGTTTAGCCCACACCGAAGACTTTTCAAGTAGATTTTGGTGTGATTTCAATACATTAAGTACAAAGGCTTGTTCAATAAATATAGAAATAATTTTCCTTAAAAGTTTTTACTTTTCCACCAAATTTTTAAAAGCGATTTTGGATCGAAATGGCAGCGAATAATACTGGAAATATGTGGTTTATGCTACTCTCAAGAAAAACTTTTTTTCCAAATTTATTTACGTGCTGCATGATAAAGTTTCAAATTGAAAACGCCTCTGGAGGAATGCAGAACGTGCACTATTTTGTCGAAACCTAATGAAGGAATTGGAAGAAGACATTTCTGTAAACGGAGAGTTATAGGTTTTACAACAAAGCATGTTCTGCTGGCATACCAGAAATAAGAGAGCGCATATACCAGTGATTGTAATGTTTACGACGCTATCGGTTTTAAAGCTCAAAAGTTGGTCATCCGAGAACTGCATATCTGTAGGAAGTGAGGACACTTGAGAGGCTTTAGAAATGATTTTAATTTAAAGTTGCTTTTCCCCCAAAAGCTTCTATGTCAATGGCTCGCAACGACCATCAACATCTGTGTGTACCACTTTTCTAGCGGCCGGATATCCCAAGTGGTCAAGCTAAAATTACCTTGTGGATTACTGTGTTTATTTAAACGAACAGGCGCTATTTCACACCAGTGTTGAAACAATGTTTCTTCTCATTTTAAATCCTTGCCTTCAAGAACATTGCATTCAAAAACTTTCCTATTTTCTTCGAGCAGCGGCAGTGCTGCGATGTGTCAGTGTGATTTTTCAGCACTTCAGAAAACGTGTTACAACTTACAAAACAACTGAAGCTTTTGTCAAGTAAAAACGAAGACTCATTTGCGTCCTGTTTCTGATTCAAATCAAGTGTGCTGTGAAATGACGTGTTGTATTTTGATCATTATCAGAAGTGAAGATATCTAGAACTTTACCATATACAGTACTGTGAACAAAGAATAGTAGTGAGAAACACACGAAACGTAGGTTTCACATGCGGGTGGTACCACTACCAAAGTTGAAGAAGCCTTAGCTTTAGGAACTTGAGAAAGTATGACCGTTTGGATGAAATCAAAACCGTTAACTACAAAAGCAGTGCACTTACGTCGATTGAGTTGAAGTATGCTTCGCAAGGTGCGTGATACAGACATTTCAAATGCGCATGTTGCATGCAAAATCGTAGTGAAATTTATATATATTTTTGTACTTTCACATCCATGCTAAGGTTCAGCTAAACACAAGTGACACCTAATAGGTGCAGGGAGAGTGCACTGAAGCATTTAAACCATTCCTCTTTTGGTGAGTGTTTAACGAAAATTTTCCATCCGAAACACGTTAAAAAATGCGGGGCGAAGCAGATAATATTTATCAGCTAACTATGTTTCAGTCGTTCGAAGAGGGGTTGCACCACCGGGTTGACTGAAAGTCAACAAAGCTCTGCGGATTGGAAACAAAAATAGGTTCAGCTTGACTCATTCCGCCTCAACGCCTCGCTTAAAAACACTCACCACAAGGGGAATAGCGTAAATGCTTACATTCACTTTCTCTGCATATATTAGGTGTCACGTGTTGCATGCTGAGCGCGTCTTCGATAGACCGAAAACAACAATAGCCCTCCTAACTTCACCAGTGCCTGTAAACACTTAGGCATGCCGTTATCGTAAACTTATCTGGAAGCCTGTCGGATTTAGTTTTGCCGAGTTGCATCATCAAATGGCTAAGGCTTGCCTCATAATGTGCAAACGCGGTTATGGCTGATTCCATGCAACCGCACCGAGATAGCTCCCAGTGATATGCTTACGTGTGTTGCTGTTGCGACCAGAGAAAACATGAAAAGGGAAAACACTTGCAAGGGAAAGGGACAGTGTGAGGAAAAGCATCCAGATGCCAATACGTTAAGTTTTGTGATAGATGAAAGCTTTTTACTAACATGTACCCAAGATATGTTGAATGCAAACAAAGATTTTGAAAACAAACGACAATTTCCCGTTGATGACATTGCACACTTACTTGATTGACTGAAAATACTACCCTTTTGTTCGCTTATTACTGAGCCAAGCTTCATTTAAATTTTGCTGCATACCTACAAATATTACGTAGCGACGAGCTCAGTTTTTAAGAGCAATTTAAAGTTCAAACCTTGCTCCAAGGCAAAGCTTCTAAACTCATTTTCTTCCGTGGACCACCATGCCTTTTCAGATAACTCTGTGGATCCCAATAGATAACCAAAAACTTAATCAGACACAAAAATCAATTTACACATTGCATTTAAGTTGATACAAATGGCAAAATTCGTCTGATTGCATAAATCATGTGGACCCCTTCAGTAGGTCTCCATGGACCCTTAGGGGTCCTTGAACTCCCAGTTGAGAAGGCTCTAAGGAACACCACGGAGATTTATGGAAAATGTTCCTCATATTACAACTTTATGAAGATTACGTAACTTTATCTGTATTGACTGCTGTGCAACACATTCTGTAAAATCATTTCGTTGCGTCAAAGTAAGACATCTGCTGAATCTTGTAACAATAACCGTATTTCACGCTTTAACGCCAAGTTTGATGACGAAAAATCGATTGGGATTGTGTTGGAATAAAGACTTGAAATTTCTTCGGTTGAACTGTTGGTGTCTGATTTTTTTCATAAGAGCGAAAATTGTGCAGCAAAATTTGAAAGATGCAGAATAGCTAGAACGATCGACTTTTCTAAAATTAATATGCAGTAAGATTTCGCCAAAACCCAAACTTTGAACATTGCCAGACAAGGAAGTAAATGACTCAAAATTTATTGGAGCAACTTTGTCAGCTTCGCTCTCCAACGTTACCGACGACAAGTCAAAAAAGCCGAAATCAGTGAGGATTTGGGAAAGCCCATAAGCAGCGACAATTTTCTTGGAGCATCTGCAATTCTGATTCAGGTACATACTGTACACTGCAGACCCATCAAAAGAACCTGATTGACTCGTGTCTAGAGATCGTTGGACTCGAGGCTGGACGCTAACCTTGCTAATCATCGCAGCGTATGGACTGCTGGGTTTGTTACTTCTACCATTAAGACGTTTGCGCACACGGATCATTTGCAATGCCATCGGACTTGAGGTAATAGCTTTGCACCTCATCTCGATATTCTTTCATGTAAGTGAACTGGGCACTTGCGAAGGAAACCTAAGAAGGAAACTGGCGGAGTCATGTTATGCAATCACGTTCGTTGGCTCCATGTGGTGCACCTAAAAATATTTATTGCTGGCGCGTTTGTTTCAACGTAATTCTGGCAGCATTCACAATGTTTGGCATCGCTTCAATATTGGGAAAGATACATCTAGGCATGAAAAAATTGTCCCTCCTACGCCCAAGTTATAAATATACATGTTACAGACATGCAACCCGCCCTGACGGCTAAAAAAACTAACGGAGATGTTCTCCTTTAGAAATCTTAACTCTTCTTCGTATCACCTATGGTACTCTCTCACTGTGGGGAACAACTCTAAATAGGAACAAAGCGTTTTGAAAGTTTTCTTTGAATCTCAAATGTGCTCCTTCAACGCATCTCGAAGTAAGCCCATTTGTGCTATGATTATTTCGATTCAATTTTTTGAACTCTTTCTCAGTGCTTGATTTATTCCAAATTAAAGTTCACCACACATAAAACCTATTAAAGAATTCGCATTAATGGAAAGGTCCAAGGTATGATCTAAAAGCAAGAACTGACACCATTTCCAATAGTCGTGGCACCCAAAACTGTATTAAAATACTGTTTATACCCAAAATTGGTGTTATGCGTTGCTTCCAGAAAGTGTCCGTAATATTTTGCGGTTTTTGTTATGATGTAACTGTGAAAAATAAAGTTTGAAGGCGAATATCATGGTACAGAAAGTGAGGAGTATTGCCCGAAGCATCTATGTATCAAATCAACATATAAGTAGTAATGTTTACTTGGATGACAGGTCAATGATAAAACCATGTTTAGTCGTTAGACTGAAAGCATTGTTAGAAAATACAAAAAAATGCACTTTACCAGAAAATGTTGTTTCCAGCAACATTTTCCCCGTTTTCTATGCTTTAGTTTACAAGAACAAGATCCAAATATTAAAAAAAGCAAGCGAAACAGTCCAAAATGTTTTACTATGTCAAATCACTTCAAATTACAATTTAGGTCCGAAATCTACAACCCTGAAGTAATAAAAATTAATTTGGTAATGCATAATGTAAATACATTCAGCTGTGTGCATATAACCTTTGGATTGTGCAAGCAGTTGCAGCAGAGGATTTTCAGTGTAAGTACAGAAGCAATCAACGTGTACGGAAGTTGCTTGTTTGAAAAACACCCAGGTAATTCCCCCGATGCCTTTTTAACAAAACTGTCTATGCATCGTTGGATCAAGCTTGCGCAATTCATCTGCAAATGCTAGTTGCATTCTCCGGAAGAAAATCCTCTGCAATCATCATGTGAAAGTTAACCTTTTCGAATAGTTTTCACCAAAAAAATATATTACCAACAAAATATTTCTTACCACAGACATCAAACAAAAGCAAGCACACACTGAAATCCCACAAATGCAAATCTTGACACGTTTAGCAGCAAACGAGGACAGGTGCTGTGCGCAGTGACCTCTACAGCTTGTACTCTTGCTTTGTGCAACAAACTACTCAGCTGGAAAGAAAAGAAAGCAACGTTTTGGAAAAGGAAACAATGTTTTCTTGAGAAATCACAAGGTTTGCTTTGTTGGCTTTTGAAAAAGTTTTTATTTTCAAGAAACCACGAGGCGCAAATGCATATCTTAAACAAATTCCCGTGGCTCGTTGAAAAAAAAAAAACTGTTTTCATCATTAGACAACACGTTCGTCCTGAACTGACGTCTTCCCATGTATAAATTCATCTTTGAAATTGTCCCTCCGTGAGTTTCCCATCGGACATTGTAACACCAGAAGACTACAGTCAAGTCCAGTGTAATAGTGTAGAGAGGGTGTTCCACGGTTTCAGTTGGCTTTATGTAGAAAGGCAAGCCTGAAGTGCGCAAGCAAGGGCTACCTGTTTCTTAACATTTACAGTGAGACTCCCAATGCGCTTTACATGCGAGACTCCCAATGCTGATATTTGAAAAAACGCATCTTTATTAATCTTTGTAGCTTTTTCGCTCTACATTTTTCTTGCAATCTCTAATGCAAAATTGTTCGAATATTTTCGCTTAACGACTACCTTTTTCCTGTTTGTGGTTGAGATCTTAGATGACTTCAACTTTCCTTTTTAAAATGCTGAAGCGAACGAGATGTTGTACATGTATATTCAAGAAAATCACATACAGCGCATCGGAGTTTACTAGGCACATAGATTTCTTTACAAAATTAATTTGTGTTTGGTGAGGTTCAGATTTAACTCAAATATTTTCTTAATGTAATACTTTTCCGGTTTCTTGTCTGCTAATGTAATTACAAAACTGACCACTTTTGGAGAAGCACTGCCTTGGGTATAGCTATTTCAGCATTACTATATTCGATTTTCCAGCTATATTTAGGTACTTCAGAGTGAAAATAATGTTGCAACGATCTCCACTGGGGCGATACGCACGAAAGGTCGAATAAACGTGGTTGGCAATCAGATACTGCGTCAAAACTAAAGAACCAGCTCAGCAACCCTGCAGCCACTGTCGCGTGCGAACTGCATAATGACTTCGTGCCATCTTTCAGTTCACGTCGCTTGCCAGCTGGCTCCAGTCACGTCTTTCTTCCAGTTTTTCGACAAATACCCTGCTGCCGTTTCAGTCTCCGATTAGTCACTTTCATTGGCGAGCAGGCAATGTGCTAAAGAAGCAGAATTTTCGCGGAAAAATATATTTCGGAACTTGTGACTAACTACTAAGAACCTTTAGTTAAATTTTAGTTTGTATGTTTGGAGGAGCACTGAAAAAATCATATATTTTTAAAATATATACATCAAAAACAAACCATAGTTTCATATAATAAAATCCACTTACCGAAGATGTGACTCGGCCTTCTCAAAGAAGGCTGATTTTTGACATTGCCAATTTTGCAGATCTCTGAAGGCTAGATGAAAAACCATTTAATTTGTAGTGTGTTCCTAAAAAATGCAGATGTCGCACCTGGCCATGTGGCCTAGATGTGATTTGGAATTGTTTCACTAACGCCTCTCTGGGCAATAATGTCAAGTGCTTCAAATGAAGCACTCCACACCTGAAAAAAACGTCTTTCTGTCTCTGTCTACAAATCCCGTTTTGGATGCTATGTATGAAATTTTGAGTCAGTATTTGATGGCTGTTGAAAAAGCGCAAAAATATAAAGCTGTGTCAGCGTGAAAAATGGTCTTGCGAAGATGCCAGCAATACATTGCATGAAAGGTTGAAATTGAAGATAAAAGTTGCTGTTGGTTAAAAAATTTTTGGACATGTTTCTGTTACTGACTTAATTTGCTTGTTGCTTTTTTAGGATATTTCACTAATACCCGGTGTTCACCTTTTCTCAAAAATACTTTTCATCTTAACTGACATCGAAAGTGTATTCTGTTTTTTTTGTTTTTTTTTATTTAAACATGAGCAAAGTGAATTTTTAATCTATTAATCCACTTCTGTGTCTTTCGGTTGCAGAGACACAATGTTTGGTCATGAAATACATCTTCAATAGGTATCAGCATCTTGTCTGTTGCAACCGCAAACATGCAACGGCTCAATGAATGAGTATATTTAATTAAGCCAGGCTATATTTCTAGATATGAGACTTGTCCGGATTGTTTTTGATAAAACATGCTGATGACGTGATGCAATGCTTTTAGAATGTTTTGCTTTTAACCGTTTCTGAGATAGAAAACAAATAAAGAGAGAGAGAGAGAGAGAGAGAGAGAGATTACGATAAAGATGGTACAAATGCAAAGTTGAAGCTGCTAGTTTCAATTTTATATTTACCAAAATGGAGTTTAGCTGGCTTTGCCTAAAGGTATGTTGATCTGAGGAACAAATTGAAGTATACCTTTTTCATCAAAAAGTTTAGTCGACAGCAATGTCTTATTTACGTCAATGCTGGTTCATATTCATCCGATATCGTCACTGTTTTGAACAATTGACAAGTATAATGATAAAGCAGCAAAACAGTTTACGATGCTGTGATTGCTAAGGGTGTACGCACCAGCGGCTAGCTGGTGCAAAAAACTTGCTTTCCTGTTAATTGCACCCATTAGTCGCAGCGTACGCAATCATATTTCAGATGAAACTTTGATTTCATTAAAAAAGGAGTGAAAATAGATGCTGCATTAAACAACTGAAACAACTTTTCTTGAAAACTCCGTTGACAGTAGTAACGACTCTGCGTTATTTAGTGAGTTTAGCAACATTTAGAATAAATCAAGTTGTCCAAGCTGGTGCTTTCAAAAAACATTACTGAAAATGGTCTTGAAATGATTTCACTGGTAGTAATCAATCCAAGAAAACATACCAAAACAACGCCATACTTAAGTATCAGAAAACTAAGAAATGATCACATGCACTGAACATTCATTGTTCGATGCCGCTTCTATTGTCATAGTCAAAATATAACGTAAGTGTCTGGCTAAAAGTTCAGCAAATGAAACATTGAAATGAGTAACGGTACAATTCATAGCTTGCTACAACACGCCTCTTATCTTTTGTATTCACCTGACGTTGAGCGTCTCGGGCTAAAATATAATTGAATATCTGCGACGGAAAGTTTGCATTTCAGGGTATGATGTGGTGATGTTCATCTGGTGCAATGTCTTGAAAATGTAAAAACTAAATGACGTGTTTCAAAATTAGATTCTGAAAACCAATGTCCTAAAAATCTGACCTTTGGTATTGGCGGCACTTCAGTTCCACTCTCTGTGTACTGCACTATCTTCTAATTTATATCCTTAAACTTTTCTGATTTCATTATTACTTTTTATCAATTGCCTACATTTTGCACAAATAACATCTGAAAAATTTCGCTACCAAAAGCAGCAATTAAATTATGCAGATATTCTGGTAGTAACGATAACAAACGAGGCAGGAATGATGAAAAAATGAAAGGTTTTGACGAGCAACATAATTTTTTGCTTTGCACACTGAATGCGCAACGTGCTTCTTCATTTCCTATGAAAGGTTTTACTAAATATTTTCCTGATTCAGGATAATGTAGCAGAGTACCGGTTTTTTAGCGAGATGAGGTTTATTGTATTTGCTGAGGGTTAATTACTGACAGTAGGCTGACTACAGAAATACTTGATTTGAAATACTGAAGAGTGTAAAACAGGCCACTTCGTTTTTTTTCCCAGCAGTGCAGGATTAAGTTTAACTGAGTGGTTAGGCATATTTTCTCTCGTTGCTTAGGCACCACTATGCTCATGAGACAATGTTTGTGGGTTACGCAACACATGCGAGACCTTTCAACAAGCATTTTCTTCAGGTTTCCTTTTGGTTAAATCACCCATGTGCAGCTTTTCTACGCAAGAAAACTGTTCGTGATTTGCTATGTAATCGAGCATGCGGTGTTGCGATAGGAAAGCCCCAGCGGCAAGTGTGGAAAGCTTCACACTGTGGCAGCAAACAGCAATGGAGATCATGTGCCGCAATTACTCTGCGTACGCTAGTCGTTATGTTCAATGGTAGATGATAAAATGGATGCCGATTTTGCGCATTTGACCTAAGGTAACCTCGCGCGATGAAAACGCTGGTTTCTGCTGTACTCGACTGATTCCGTTATAAACTTAAAGTTTTAAACCTTAAACCTAACAACTAAATCTAACCTCTAAACCTAACCACTAAACCTAACCCCTAAACCTAAAGCCAAAACGTAAAGTAAAACGGAAAATGTGAAGAGAAAAGTGTGGATACTTGTGCAACAACTACTACCCAAACGAAATTCCAAAAGCTGAGAGCCGAACCGAAATGCATTGGCATACAAGCCCTGAAACATGTCTGTTAGGCTACGAGGTCGCTGCCGACTGACTGACAAACTCAGCGTTTGATCCGAGCCGCTTCATGCTAGACGGATCGGTAGTTACTACGTTGACGCAGAAACGAGCAGTGTTTTCAGCGTTTTCATCGCGCGAGGTTACCTTAGGTCAAATGCGCAAAATCGGCATCCCTTTCATCATCTACCATGTTCAATCGTTCACAAGCTAGCATCGGCAGAGATTCCACGCCGCAATCACTCTGTTATTGCTTGTTCGTGCCACGTATATATGGGTGTTGTTCTTCGCGCACATCCCGTTCGTGGTTCGCACATTCAACGCAACGCCAATGAAGAGGTTGCAACACCGGTAATATACTGACTGGTTTGTGCGTATACCGTATCTTGTGCATAATGTGACTCTGTATCTGCGTGCAGTCATTTTGTAATTGTACTATAAACGTTATTCTTTTTTCATACGCGTCATACTTTGACTGCGGCAGAAGCAGTTATTAAGGTTTTGCTGTCTCAAGTTCGTTTTCTTTAAGTGGTGGCAGTGTGCACTGCGGCAAGCGCAGTTTTGTCAGGTTCACTCTGGTGGTGCTCATAGTAGACTAGCTGCAGAGTTACTTTTCTAACCTTGGGCTCAAATCGATTGCGTTCTCACACTTAGTCAACATCATGGGTTGTATATACAGTATTGTTCGTGACTCCAACACTTGGATGATTTGTAATTGGCAGAAGACTTTTGAAATAGAATATGAAATTTGCGAAAAATGCGGCCAACTTTGTTTCGTTGTGTTTAGAAATAAGATATGATTTCTATTCATGCTTGAGGATTAGACATGAAGATTCATGCGCATGCGCACTTGCTTCTGATACTTATTACTTGAAAATTATGTCACTTAATAATAATACATGTACTTGGTTTAGGGGCACTCCGTCGTGCATGCACGAAATATTGTAATTTACAGTAGTTTCTGCATTGCATTACAAGCAGTAGCGGACGGCTTATCACACATGTTTTGAAATCCTTCACCTGTTCCTAAACAAGCGTAAAATGTGTTTTATGTTTCCTCGGGCAGCTTCACAGAAGCCATTCGAAATGTCTGTCAACGGCTTCAGTTGCTGTCTTACCTTCCGCAGTTGTTTTAACAGGCTGTGAGTGAAGGCAAAGCTTGTCATTATTTCTCTTAAGCACCCTCCTTCCCAGCAGACCGAGGCGTAGTCGAATTTCAATTACAGTAAACCCGTGAAAACCACCGTTGAGGAAACATTTTTGGTTGATTGCTTTGTGTAACGAGATGACTCGGGCCTAACAATCACAATAACAGAAAACCTGATCGAACGAGAGGTTCGGTCCAACTGGCGTTTGTTAAAATATCGGGTACAAAGCATCGTTCTAAATAGGCGTCTAGAAAATTCCCTGTCAGAATTAGTCGAGTGTTCAGCGGTGCCTAATTACTGTGTTACATAAAGGTGCAAACATTTGAAACCCTGCTTCTGAACAAGATGTCATTCGTAATCTTATCTCAAACCTTCAATTTATTTAAAAGCTGATTTGAAGTACTGTAAAACGAACATGGAGTTTAAATGCCAACGTATCAAATGGTCTAGCTAGCTAGATTCGTTTGCCTTTACATTGGTTCCTTTCCTGAAACATTGTAATGGTAATTTCACCTTGAAAGCAAAGAGTTGGTGAAATAAAGTGATGAGAAAAACGGCAGTCGTCGTTGGTTTTGGTTTTGAATTAGGATTAAAAATATTACGGCACCATTAGCCTGTCATTGATGTCAACATACGACATTATTTAGTGTATTCCTTGAATCTTTATCCAAAACTAGGTAAATCGAAATCTTGAAATACTTGGGATGCTATAGAAAAAGTTGATTAATTGCAAATGTTTTTTTGGATCCAGGTAGTCAGACAGGAAACAGAGCATGAAAGCAAAAAAATTTCCCTTTTGCCAAAATTTAGTTACTGGTGCTGCTGGCCATCAAAAAATAATAAAAATTGCATGAAAAGTTGCACAAAATGCGACTTTTCTGCATATAAATGAAAAAGTGTGAACACAACTTTACTGATAGTAATTCTTTGTCTTGAAACTTATGTTCCTTGTTGGTCTGAGTTTGTCTTATAAACACGAAAATCCAAATCATTTCAAAAATCTGAAACTAACCTTTGGCAACCTCAAACTTAACCCAGATATGCGATGACAATTTATGTATTAGAAGCAACCAAATTTCATGCTTCAAAAAAGTTCATTATTCCGATTTTTCCTTGAATTTTCCAAATAAGTCATAGTTTCAGATCAATCATTTCGCCTGACTCATACAGTCACAGGGGTAAGTTTTCTTCGAAAAACTCTTTAAAGCGGTGAGTGTTTCTCCTGGTTCTACAGCTCTCATTAATTTAAAATCAGACCTACCTTGGGGATTGCTTACTACAGTAGGTTGAAATTCGAGTTGCTATTAAAGTTTGATTCGAGGTGTTGCCAAATCATTTCCAAATCTTTTTCCGCTCACCAACCCTTCTGATCGTGAACGACCTCGCATAGCTGCTTTGCAAAGGAGAGTTTGAATGAAACAAAGATGATGAATTGGCTGTGATTCAAATTGCGCAACGTAGCAATCGGCATCACAAGCTTTCAACAAGCACATTTTGAAGTTGAGCTGCAATTACATGGGCAACGTAACAACTGTGATGAAAGAGCTTAATCTAGAAGTCCTCACTAGCTGCGGAAGAACTGAGTAAGAGTGATGGAATGCATTAACACATGGAGGAAATCATTCCAACACGTCAGCACAAAACCAAAACTTTTAAAATTTAACAGACGTAGGAACGAGCGCATCCAGGGCTCATCTCACACATGGGATTTCAATGAGGGATATTGCCTAAACAACGACTGTTCCAGTATGTGGAGCAGAAAACGAAAAGCAAGCATATAGCTATCTCATTCCGTGCCACAATGCACTTCGGCCAGTATGAGTTGTGTCAGTGTACGGTTTGTATTTATCTACTGTATGTTTCATTGTTTTGTAGGCTTTAGTGCCTGATAAGAGCAGGTACGATCGAATGGGTGTAAGTTAAACTCTACCTGACACGTGCAAAACGTTTTGCTGATATGCTGCAAGCATTTCTGTCGCAACAGTTTTCTGTGAACCGTTCAAGTAAATGAAAATGCAAAATCTATTGTCCTCTAATTGAGTTATGTCATAAACTTGAATGCCGCGGAAATTTAGGGAAAAACTTCAATCAGTGTAACGTAACATAGAAATGTTTAGAAAATGATTCGCTAACCATACATTGCGCAAGTAAGTCCACAAAATGAGTAAATGAAACTGGACATCGCACACAAGCAATGACGCCTGACCAACCAGTGGAGAGCATGTGACTTTTTCCACTCTTTTCCTCGCAACGTTATGAAAATACAACGCAATGTGTCGGTGAAGCGAAAAATACCGGGTGCATTACAACGTGCTATTCACATTTCACCACGAACTGTTGATGGTGCTTCATCAATTAATAATAGGCCTTGCATCCGGTAACCATTGGTTAAGCGCATCCACTGTCGAGACTTGCATGTTGGGGGTCTTTCCCAGGTAAATCTATGCGTGCAAAGACAAAAGCATGTTTCTTACAATTTCAGTTAGGTAAATGCGCTTACGCCGTAGATTTTCCCGTGACGTCATGTTTGTCATTTACTATGGTTTACAATGCTTTCAGTCGGAAGCGAACTATGAAACAAGTAAATTTTTTAATGGCTTTATTGCAACGTACATTTAGACGTCAGCACCCAGTGTAATATTTCTGTCAATAGCCTGTTATCATCACCAGCAAGATTTTCCCCATGGGCATTCGATGCATGATTAATCGTTCAGCAAGTCAAGCTGGTGACGCCACTCAGTTGAAATGCTGCAGTGTGTCCATTTCGGGCAACATTTGCACTTCTGACTGTAGCTAACCTGTTCAACATGGTGGGAAAGTTTGTATCTTTCTCTCACGTGACTTAGTGGTTGCTCCGGGTGTATTCTTCTGGTCAATATGTCGTTTAAGCTACGATAGCAGCACCCCATTCAGTATCACCTTTATGTACCTTCTACTCCGTCATTTCTGAGTCATGCCTTGATATATACAGTAGTTCTTATGATCAAACTAAAAAGGCTATTGCAACGATCGTTTGAACGGGTGCATGCCAATCCGCCATTGTTTGTGCAGTTAAAACACAAACTCCAAAGTCTTTGCTATCACTTTGCAGCACCACTTGGACCAGGGCCGTGTTTAGCTGCTGCGAAGCCCTAAGGCTGATTCACTTTTGAAGCTCCCCTCTCCTATTGCTAGGAGGGGAAATGGAAAGGCATCGATCAATTTGCGCAAAGCCGGAAATGACGATGTGGACGCGTTCAATGCGTTCAATGACACGGAGCTGTGGACAGGGCCCCGACATGGGGAAGTGCCGCCCCGGGGCGAGTCGAAAAGTGCAGCCTCGCCACAATCGAAAAGTACCGCTCCCCCAAGCCACGGGTTAAAGCAAAGTCAAGCCTTTCAGGACGGAGTTGTTTCATAACAATGCATTAGCAGGCTGGAGTTAATTTTGAAAATTTCACTGAAGTGAAATTCCGGGACAGTTTGCTAACGGGGACGGGACACCTGGACAGAGGTTTAAACCGGGACAGTCCCGGCCAAACCGGGACGTATGGTAGGTTCAACCTTAACCAAAATCTAAAACCTAAACCTAAATCTAACGAAATTACCAAAGATCATCAATACACAACAAAATATCGTAATTGTCACACAAGACAATATTGGATAATAAGATACTACCCATTGGTTTATATAAATCTGTTAAAAAACAACGCCATTCTGTTCACAGATGCTCTAAGCTGTGGAATTGCATTCCTAAAGACTTATCTAATAGGCCACATCACTCGTTCATAAAATTATATAAACAGCTGCTCATTCAAACATAATTTTAATTGTTTCCCGATAGAATATACATATTTGCTTCATTCGTACTATGCAGTTTTCGGTTTTGTCAGCGATTGGTTTTATGTTGTGTCGCTGCTCGTTGCAGTTTGGATGTTTCTGCCACTTTTGCAGAAAGCGGTCTGTTGTACGTCTTGTGTTTTTTTATTTTGTGTGTGTATTTTTCCTTTTGCTTTTCTTTATAATCATCCTTGTATTGTCTTTCTGTTTGTTCCTTAGTAGGATTGGATGACTTGTAGACCTTGCAGTCAATCCGCCAATCCTCGTAATCATTTTGTGGAATATCGTCATGTTTCAACGTCGCGAAAAAATTCAAAGAGATTGACTGATTAAAACATTAACATTTCCGCAACCTGTACTCCATATGCAAGCATTGACATTGGTTAGCAGTGTGAGTGTTTGAGCAGCTGGTACGAAAGTTTATTCACTTATGGGTAACATATACTTCGAATTTCAGTGACTGAATCATTTGAAAAAATGCGTGAAGAACATTTTGACCAAATCAAAGAGATTTTATGCAAGGTTGGTTCGGATTATGGACAAACAAAGCTACCACAGATTTAAAACAAATCAGTAGTATTTCCTTCTTTGAGAACTTCTCACAGAAGCAACGGTTGTAAAAGGCATATCAAAACTGTATCTTTATATTAAAATCACCAGCCATTTCCATTTCTATACAATTTTAATAGAGATTGCGATTGGCAGTGGTACAATATAAACGGTTTGAAAAACGCTTTTGCTTATATAACGCTGAAACAATCACAGTGGTTTCATCAACTTCAAAAGGCGGATGAAAATATTTCGCTTGCACTTTCTTGGACATTCAATTGTCGTCTTCAAACTTTTGCAGGTCGCTTACAAGCTGCAGTACCGAAGCATATTGCTGACAACCTTCATAAATTTTTCTAAAAACGATAAATGCTTTTATGAGTTTAAAAATTAACCAAAGTACTTTTCACAAACAGACGGTTGTCATCTTACGAAGCTGACACGGATTTTGCATTCTATGCATTTCCACTTATCATAATCTTAAAGTAAAATAATAAGTTTGACAAAAAGAAACATTGCTTTATTGAAAAATACGTAGAAACAGCGACAAAGGAAAAGCCGAAATTTCAGGCATTCAGCATTCTAAGCTATGCTACCCTTTTGTCTAAAAAGCGAATTTGTGAGAAAAAGAAAAGCTGTAGTTCTGAAATTGCTTTCAAACATATTTCTTTAAACACTTCTCCCGCAAGACTAACAGGCCATAACAAAAAAGCAAACATTTGAAGTAGATTTCGATTTCTCTTCATAGCCTCCTGTCTAGCATTCCGTAAAAATAAACTTTGGTTCTGCCAAAAGTTCATTGCTGGTCATTAAATCAATACTCACGGAAAACACCCTTCACGCGCAGTGAACCTTCCAAAGAACTTTACCTTTTGATCAGTGATGCAATTGCTGAGGTTTCGAATCCGAAATTCGAAGCTTCTTTTACGACATCACTCTGCATCGCACGTTGAAACTTGTCGTTGAAACTAAATGACGAAGACGATTGATTGCCAGCAGCGCTGTCAGCAGCGACAAGGACTGGTCTTGGTGCGCTGGACACTGTTGCAGTGCCCAGCGACAGGTTTTGTTGACTTTGTGTTTGCAACATCCATTGAAACGGTCGTTTGATTGCGGGAAACTGACTGGCGACATTCTCAACGTACAAGATTCCCTTTGTTTTTAAAACGTACTCGCAGCTGAAAAAGAACAGAAAAAAGTCAATGGGTGACTCTTTTGTTCCGTACAACGTTTTTCTTCTGAATTTAATAAAACTCCATCAAATATGAGCAGTAGCTGAAAACAGTGGAAGTTCTGGTAAACAGTCCTATTCAGGGGTTTTAAGGTGATTACAAAATTGTTTCTGATTGCCTTACTTTATTGACCATGCACAAGTTAGACATATTCATTATCGCCTGTATTATTTTGCCATTCATGTATTGAACACTGCAAAATCAGAAATCCGGAAACGATTGAGATGACCGAGCACCGTGAACAGGTCTCTATCGAATATTTGTTAGTGAACAAATAACAGAGAGTCACGTAGCAACACCTTACGATAAGCGCCACGGCAAACATGTTAAGTCTGTCAGTCACCTTCAGCAAATAACATGATATAGCCATGACGGCTTTTGTTCTTTACAATTCCTTGTGTTTTGATATGTGCCAGTTTATCAGTGTAATTCTGCATTTCCCTGTTCCAATGCAATTAATCTGTGACCGTTTCAGTAAACAAGCAATATGGCGGTTTCATGACCTCAAAAACAGGGGCATTTGTGATATGACGATTTGGCCCCGTGTCAATTCCAAGCACCTTGTGCATTTGAAGAATACTTTACTTCATACTTTCAAATAAACAGTTACAGAATTAAAACTAATAGTTAGAGATCCGGCTTTATATATCATTCTGTATGTCACATTAGTTTACATTAGATTTTTTTATTCATTGTAAAAACTTCCCTTTAGGATAAAACACTGCAAGTGATATAAATGGTTAAAAAGGCTTTTTTACCACGAACTATATGAATGCTGAAGATCTTTGCGTTGCATGAGACAAAAAAGATTATCCTATGTTTAGAATTGTCTATTTGTTTGCGTTTAATCATTCTTACATATCTCTTTTTAGAATTAACACATTTTCAGGAAAATATAAAGAATTGATACATTTGAAATCGGAAATTTTGTTAATGTTTCGTCATTATTTACTGCAAAAACGGTCAACTTACTCGGGATACCATTTTGCATGTTCAAACCACGGATCATCGTGAAGATGCCAGTTTTGTAATCCTCCGTTGCAGTAAAAGCATTTTACTCTGTCGTGGGTTCCCAAATAGAAGAAACCGGCTGACGCCATTTCTTTGGGCGTCGCCCGGATGTGTTTCGGCCAGTGATGGACAAAGGTCATGATCCTCTCACCCAACTTTTCCATGTGTTTTGAATGAGGATTTTCACATGTGAAAATGGAAGCTTCTTGGCTTGGTCTGAATGCAAATTTCATCGATATGGTAAAGACCTTCAAATGTGCTTTCGTAAAAAACGTTCATTGTTCGAAAGCTGAACCAACAAAATATTAGCAAAGAAAGGAACGAACTCCACGTATGCTATTTTCCAGTGAAAAAAATATTACAAGGAAGCAAGCTTTCCTAATACTTTCACAGTTAAAATAAGAATTTGTGAAAGGAAATATTTTAATGGCTGTTTGTCTTTTTTCAGTTTTTTAACCATTTACACTTCTTACTTTGGCAATGTACCACATGGCTGATTTTCCTGTAGGTTTCATCATTAGAGATTGAAACTTTGATTTAGTTGCTTTGTTTGAAGTGATGCGCGGCAAACTTCAAAAAAGTCTACTTTTCTGCAGCATTCAATCAAACGCATTATGATAGAAGACAAAATCCACTGCTGCTGCATTGCTGCAAACCCTTGTATTGCATAATGTGATTTAAAGTCGATATTTTGTTTATGGGGGATTGAGCGAAAACAAAAAATTTTCGTCCGGTTTGGAATCAATTTTTGTATTATTTATCACAATATCTTGCCCTAGATATGTTTTGAATATTTTAAATGTGAAAGAACCAATTCCAATGCCGAAAGGTGAACGCAATCACAATTTCATTTGGTAGTTGTGGGCGTTCAGCCTGCGAATAAGACCTGCTCTAAAGATAAGTTAATCCAACATTTATAAAAGAGTTAAAATAAACTTTGGAGTTTCGTGGTATACTTAAAGGTTACTTACTTCGCTCCAAATCGGTGTTGAACCAGTATCATGGTCTTCCAAAACGTGTAGATAACTAGAATTGGCAACCAGCAAATAAATCCGCGATGAAGTAGTTTGTTTGTCGAGTACGCAAGACTTGGTCGACTGCAGGAATTGGTCAGACTCAAATGATAGTCTGGTAACATTGAAACCATTAAAACCGTTCGAAGGTTTTTCACTTGCGACGTCCAATGCATCAGACACTCAGATGACAACCTTAGCAATAAACGCTTCCTAGTTTGAGTACACAGACACACCAAGATTGAGATTATCAAACGTGACAAGAAGAAAAGTCTGCAAAAATGAATACAAGAATTTTAAAAGCTTGTTATAAAACATGCAGTCCAAGCCACTGACGAAACACCTGAATGCTATGTTCATGATAAATTGAGGTAATTACGAAAATTTCTGGAACAGTGAAAACGTCAGCAATAATATTGTTTGAGCGGAAATCAAGCTTGCAATTCTTTTTCAGCAAATATTTTGAGATCTTTAAATAATCACACCAGTTCCTTATCGTGTGCGCACCTCTGCTGTGTGCAAGGTATTCTTATACTCAGCGCACTATAAATAGGTGCTGCGTGGCGCAACCAAGGGAATCCCCAGGGTTTGGTACTGTCGCCTGTTCTTTACCTCATTCAGACCAATGGATCGAAACATTTGACTGCAGTGTTTACTGAAATGGGAGGAAGTTGATTCGATGGACGAATGTGCTTGAATTGTACCAGAACCGTCACCAGAAAGTTTTCAATAGAGGGGTTTTACGTTTGTCAAAGGGGGCTTGGCATTATAAATTTTAACAAAAACTCCACTGATTTGTATTGTTTCATATTTCAATTTGGTGGGCTTGGAGCTTTGTTTGGTGGGGCTAAGCCCACCTAAGGTTCCTGCGGCGAAGGGACTGAATTTTACCACCTGTGATGTAATACTGAGGAAACTAAAAGTTGATGTATCATTTGAAACAGTTGTAGCAATGTTACAATGTGCAATATAAACCATGTTTTTCTCCCGAGAAAGTAGGCCTATTGACTTGTATCAATGGCACGTAAGCAATATAGGATTTTAAAAGGCAACCCACTTCTGTTATTCTCTGTTCAGTTCAGTAAGATTAACCCAAGAAATAAATTACTACGCTCTTCAAGGCTATTTCACGATCGACAATGTAACTTGCGTGAATAAGTTTGCAAAGCGGCATCTGCATCATGCAGACAGCAGAAATGCTTCTAGATTCTGAAAATAACAGGTCGCTAATACGGCTAATACTGTGAGTGAAAGCACTGCCATTTATTGGTGTGAAACAAATTNGAAATCAGAAAAATCATGTCGATGTCGATTAGTTTTAANGGCAAGACAAAACGAATTTTACGATTAAACTGAGTGAGCGTTTAAGGAAAAAGTGTAAAAATCAGGGAATTATATAAAGTGACAGTGGANGAAGAAAGCGTGCTATTTTGAAATAAAGTGACTTGCGATACGTGGAAAATCAGATAACAGACCTTTCATGAGATTTCTGCAAACATGTTGACGACTGAATTTTATTATCTCTTCAACATTTTCTAGAAAAACGTTAAGAAACTTTTTTACGAAAATGACCATCTTATGTCGCATTTGTACGCAAAACTAGGGCAATAAAGATTTTTGATGAGAAACGGCTGAGCCCTCGCCACAAATCCCTTCTCAGCCGTAGGCTACAGCTTTTTTGTAATTAAAAGTGTCGTATTACTATCTCTTTTAGTTGAATAGTGATTACTTTCGAGTAAGTGCTTAGAAAAAGTCGATTTGGAATTATCACTTGTACAATCCCGCTACCAAATAACCAGCGTCAACCACATAAATTGATTTGCACGCCAACCTACAAACAGGAGGCAAGATTACCATAAAGTTATTTGAACAATTGCATTTTCGATCAAAGCTACTCAAACTATGGCATTCCAAACTACTGTATAGGCAAGTAGCCCCGAATATTTCCAGCCTTTCTGTGAAAGCTGTGGTGACATCTTCGAGCCATTACTAGTTTATTGATATATTATCTTTTCCAATACGTTTAATATCCATTCCACGTAATCACCGTTTTTATAAATGAAAAGCTTTGCTTTTGTCTTTCATAAGAAGGCAACAAACTACCACGCTAGCTCCACAGATAATAATCAAACTGATCAAATATTCTGACCTTGCAATGACTGTTGGTAGAGTAAGACTATCAAAACCCACCGGGAGCAACAACAGCCTAGCCTTGTGTATTCCACCTTGTGAAGGTTATTGTTACCAACGCTTATTTTGAAAAGATGGCGTTGATACGCTTTAATGAAACTTCGCGATCTTGCTTGAGAAGATACACAGAAATGATTTACTCACCTTCAGACGTGTCTCATCTGTTTATGGCGAATGCGTCGCTTGAAGCTAAGATTTATGAAATCTCTTAAGTTCCAATCACTGCATCAATGAAACGAATTGTAAGATGGTAGGCCCTATGTTTAAACTGCAGAATTAAAGTTATCCCCATTGTTAACTTCTTTCTCTCTACAACGTTTTCGCTAAACCAGAGACAAATCTTCATTGACAAAATGCACAATATGCAACTACCCAGCACAAACCAAGATTTCGTCTTGTCTAATAGCAGTCAATGGTTCACCATGGAAAATTCTTGCTTTTATACGAGATCCTCATACAAAAATCTCCGTGTCAGTGTGAAGCATTGCTAATTTTTTTCGTTTCTGACATTTGTATATTTAGATATTTCAAAACCACGTGTTTTTTAGTTTATTTTTGACGCAGAGCTTTTTTTGGGTTTATTTATTTCTGCGGAACTGAGCTTTCTCTTTTACAGTAGATTCTTGTCGAATCACATGGGCCGGCAATTTCCTATCGCTGTGCAGTGCAGGCCAAAGGTTGGTTGAACATTACTGGAGTGACTCACACAAAATCAACCCGTTGCTCGAAATCAACCGTTCGATTATTGACGCTGGTTTTAGCTTTTGAGCATCGGTGAAAACAGCATAATGGTCAAAACGCGTGCTTAAAACTACAGTTCGCGTGCTTTTTCTAAATCTTGTTTTAGTTTTTCATCATTTCACTTGTAATGTGCTGCTTGCGTTACGATGCGTAATTAACGCGAAAGCGACTTCCTGGTAGAACACTGCACAGATATATACTGCTGCTTTCAACTTTGGGAAGAATTGTCACTGAAATAAGGGAAGGCATGAAGCAGAATCACCGTAAACTTCTGAAAGCGGAGCATGGCACGCAGAAATCCTTGATGGCTCGATATCATAACAGGGTTTTCCCTTTTAGGTTCTTTTCTTACGCAGGACAGTTTTTTACATTCGTAACACGATCACTAGCATCTGAATGAACGTGAAGCACTCGCGTCACTTCACTGTTTAAACAACTCGAAACGTCAGTGTTGCTTTGCATCCGGTGAATGAAACTATCTGCTTTATGTAACGTTGAATTTAACTGACTTCGCAAAATTTTAACTGACTTCGCAAACTTTGTTTAGAAAAACTATCACCACCTCAGTTCGTAGCAGTCATGTGAACCATTTATAGTCTGCTTAGAAGTTTCTATTTGTGGGTTGTGTTTGAACAAAAAGTCACAAAAAAGTGTATTTCCTACGGGAAGTCCTACCCCAGATCAACAGTATCCCCGCAATTGAACCGGGCCAGTGCTGGCCGGACATATTGCGGGACTGACTAACGTCGGCTTTGATGCGGGAATGCACCGACTGCCAATAGTCGAATGACGAGGCGTGCCTGACAGTTGGCTCGGTACTGGCAGCAGGTGGAGTCCCGGCATTCGGGTATAATCGGTGAGTTAGGATAAGTGCCAAACAAAAATAATGTTTTTTTGTTTGTTTCTGG
>JGI24022J15233_10000530_pt1 | contig 25041 bp, 15 predicted proteins | sample Ectturendosymbi2_FD_15233 | JGI IMG/M metagenome (IMG submission 15233)
CCCAGACTTTTCTAATACAGTAGTAGCCTCACTGACTTTGTACTGCCGTGTGATGCTTCGTTTGCCTAGAGCAGGGGTGGGAAAATAGCGGCCCGCGGGCCAAATGTGGCCCGCCAAAGCGTTTTCAGTGGCCCGCAGAAGCATTCAGGAAAATCTTCAAATCTGAAATTTTCTCCAGCTTCTCATAGTAAACATTAGTGCTGAGGCTATAAATCGAGACTTGCTTCCACTCGCATAAGAAGATACGGCCCTCCGCTTAACGTGGCCTTCTCAAAGTGGCTCCCAAGCAAACATAATTGCCCGCCCCTGGCCTAGAGGATTTGTCTGGCTCATCTAAGAGATTACTTCCAATCCCTGTGACTCATTCAAACGCTTGGCTTTGCCTGACATTATATGTGAATAGTATAATATAAGTAAACACCATGTGCCTTGCTAAAAAGATTAGTAAGCTTCAGTCAATGAAACAATCAGTCTCGAAACTTCATCCCTAATGATCAGCAACATGGTAGCCAACCTGTTTTCACCAAGAAAAGCCAGACCTTGTCCCAAAAAAGGCAGAAAAAGCCAAATATCAGTTTTTAAGGCATATTCACATAAAACATGCATAACACAAAATATNTATTGAAACTCGTCAGAAACATCAACATAATTATAATACAATTTCAATCTTTAAAAGCATTTTCTTTCCCAGTAATTACACTGTCTTACAATTGTTTCTTATAAATAACATTGCTGATTTTATAAATAACATCGACTAAAATCTTCCCAATATTCTTTGTACCCTGCATGGTCATAGACTCTCGTCAGAAGAGATTTGTAATGAATATGCAGCTCAGACAATGTTATACCAGAATTAAGCCTTTTCGACTGAAAAAAAAGTCAGAGAAAGCCTATTTTTGTCTGTTTTTTGATTTCCAAAAAAAGCCAAAGGTGTTCAGAAACGCCGAATCGGCTGCAACCCTGATCAGCAATTCAGCGTATTCACTTTTGCTGATACATATACAGGCCTTCTATATTACGTCATAATACGCTTTTTGTGTAGAGTACAAGGCATAATTGCAAAGTTCGCACCTACCAGCTAAGTTCACACGTACTGCTCAGATTCAAGTTGCGAACTTAACTGGGAGATTAGTGTACTATTTCATTTCTTTTAAGCAAACCGACTGATGTGGCAGCACTTCCTACATCTTGGTTCTGTTATCTTGTTGCTAACTTTGGCACAATTTGTCTTGAAACGCAAAATATATGTTTTGAGTAATAGTTAACAATTTTACTTTAACAAAAGGCAACTAAATTTTTGGCGTTGGAACTGAAAGCGGCTTGTTATTTTTTGCTAAACTTTGGTCTTACTAGCGGTGCAGCGTGAGCTTACAAAAAAACAAACAAAACAAATAAAACTAAAGCAAAAATATTTCAAACATGCATGCGAAATCGATTTTATAGCATATTTTTTAAATGGTAAATTTCGTGAAAGTTTTAAAGTTTGACCAATTTTAAGGCAACTTTGTAAGAATCTTTATACTCCTTGGTTGCCTGTAGTTGGACTTTGTAATGATATGAAGCTGTTGATGAATTGCGAAGTCGACTGCAAAGCCAAATTATGGAAACAATTAATTAATTTCCAATACATTGCTGTTTAACACGTGGCTAATTGTCTTTTCTGAGTAGGAAGTTTAAAACCAAGGCTCGCCATAAAAGGGCTTTTTCGAAAACATTGAAAACATAAGGAACCCCGCAACGTGAACTTTCTTGAAAAGAACAGCTAAACAAAACTAATTTCTGACTTCGTTCAAAAATATCTTCAACAAACTTCACTGAAATCCCATTTTTCTCGAAAAAAAAAAGATATTGAACGCAATTCAAGGCTGATGACAAGGACAATTTGCCCTCGAGATAATCGCGCTATAATAATGATTGATGACACACATAAAGGAGCTGATGGCAAGGCTCATGGGACGTCAACTGACATGAAAAAGACACCTCGCTAATTCTGGTGAGACAGGCGTGCGGCCCGACAATCTCAGCGCGTGTCGTGCCGTTACGGTGTAAAAGATATAATAGAATTATTGGGATTGTTTCTGATAAGACAAGTTTGAAGCATCCCGTCGCGTGCCGCATATCTTTCCAGTGAGAAAGCCCGCTTAGGCCTGATATCGTTTACGCTAATAGGGCCTTTGATGTTAACAATATACTGAAAACCGCCAAAAATTCTTTTTGTGCACGAGAGCCCAGCATACATTTTCTCAAGTTGACAGTCGCTAGTTGTTGTGAAGTTGCTACCCATTGTTTTGTTAGTATTCCTAATGGTGCGGCACAGAGGTATTTGATCTGAAAAAGCAAAAAAGCGATCACCAAAGCCTTGACGCTTTAAACAATTATTTCTCTTACATTTCGGTTTGACTTTTGTTGTCATCCTACTCAAACTAACGAGTCACTACAGACATATGAAAAAATTCTGAAAACGATGGCTGTGAAATATTGGGTTTTATAGTTTATAAAGACGTCAGTCTTACTTAACTTGCTTTTTGAATCACATTTTAACCACATTTATACATTCTGTTTTGGCCCTTTCTCGATAAAAACATGGAAATTACTTGAACATTATTTTTTTACGCTTTCAGGCTTGATCACTCGAAGGGCATGTAAAGAACAAAACAAGTCTTTTTGAATCAACTTTGTCAACTATTAAGCGCTGCTGAATTTATAGCCAGAAGCCCCGAAATCATTCCAACCACCATGCATTTACGAGTTTCTTACATCTAGTCTGATTGATAAATCTCGGGAAAAAAACATTGCGTGTTGTTTACTTCGGCGAAGTCAAACACCTGCGTGCGCTAGGCGGTCTCTTTACTTTCATCAACGTTTTAACCTAGCGAGACACGAAACCAGGATATTTACTAAGACGATGAAGAAAGAAAACAAACAAAACAAAGCATTGCAGTTCAGGCAACATTTCCTCCACGAATGCGAAAACCGCACATTCAAAGCACGTTAACGAACAAAGCAAAAAATTTTCAAAACCAAACCACAAGCTGGGACCACCAACAGCTGCAACTTACCCACAGCCTTTACACGAAATTTCCGGATCATGTCCCAAAGCGAAAAAGCGACGATTTCTGTGTGGTTCTTCTTGCAGCCAACCAGTGTGAGTTGCTGATGATTTTCTGTAACGCCAGTCGACTCGTCTACCAAATACCATGGATCGTGCGCCGGAACTGGGACATCCTTTGATTCGTCGGGTGCAGCGCATAAGGCCAACTGGGGATCCACCTTCTGTAAACGCAACTAGAATTTATTGCTACCTCTGCAAAACTTGTGCAGGCAAACAAGCTTTGCTGGTGCTGCTTTTTGAATGCATATCAAACAATATGTGAATTCCATCTCGGGGTTAAATTGAAGATGTACTTGAAATTTTTTACCTCAAAATCATGTAAAATGAGTTGTACAATACTAGGAGCGGAGTCCAGTATCTTTGTCTGACAAAACTGTGATTTCATCAAATTTTGTTCATATGAGGTGAAAAGCTTCAACAAGTCTGTAAGGCTTGTAGCTATGTACTGCTAAAACCCAGTGGCGAAAATGCGGGGCGAGCCGCCCCCAGGCAAGCTAGCTGAAATTTTACATTTTCATATCTAGTATTCTTTTGGTTTTCAGTAGGTTGTTTTTTTGCGTTTCTCGGAGTTTTGCGTCTTTTTTAGCTAGTGCAGACATCCACGACATCCGGATTCACTATCATTTCTTAACTTTTTTTCCGAGTGTTGCCTAGTGCCTCCCCTACGATGGCTAGTGGGCCTCCTTCAGCTTAGTTTTGCACCCCTGTCTCAAACATCTGGTTGCGCCACTGCTAATACCACTTACCAAATGGACATGTTTCACAGCTTTTGTTTACCTTCGCTTTTCGAAATCTGTTCTTCACTTTTGCTAAACTTGTCAGCAGTTGTGGTGTATCCCAAGATGTTACTCGTTTGAACACCTCTCACTGTTGCTAAGTTTGACCAACCAATTTTTAACTGCGTTTTGCAATCGCGATCGTCAAGACCAACGTTTATGTAGGGTTACCAACGTTTATGTAACTGAGAGCTACTTCTTGGGTAGCGATTAACGCTAAGGGCTACTAGTTGATACACACTTCTGAAATAAAAATTTAGTTCAATTTACCTATTATGTTATCATTAATGATTCTATAATCTATGTGACCATACTTATCATCTTAATGCTGTTTTGAAAACAGGCCCGCGGGCGACCAACGTGGTCCTTGCGAGCGACCTGGTGCCCGCGGGCACCGTGTTGGTGACTCCTGGTCAAGACGTTCCAATTTTGAGCGACAAGCAGACGAAGCTGCAAAAACTTGTTCGTACGCAAGCTACAAAAACTTGTTCGTTTCACTGTTTGTTGTTACCCTATGACCTGTGCGGTCGAAATGAAGATAACTGAGATGAGCAATTCTCCTGTTTGACACGGTATGGAAAATGTGTTGTAGTATATCAAAGACTAAATTAACGCCAAGCACTACTGCCAGGGCTGTGCATGTTCCGGTACGTAGCATAGCGACTCTGACGGGAGAGTACACAATTTTGCGACCGAGACTAGAGGGAATCGGTTGGCACAAATTAACAGTTGGTTGGTAACATCTACTGCATTTTATCTTCCAAAGAACATAATTTAGATGTCTGCGCAGGTATAGCAAAAATTTAGTTTTCATGAGTTTTCTCTTAATTTCATTTAGTGTTTATGAACTTGCGATGGCAGATAGTAGAATGTATCCATTTTATTTTGCTTTTCCCGGACATGCGTGCAACGCCACCAATTTTTATCCTATCAAACAAAATAAGGAAATAAGTTGCTCTTAGATAAGGTTCATTTGGTTTTCTCAATCTGAACATGAAAATTAATAAGATCGAAGCAATTAGCGAGTGACAGAAAGCTTGATCTTCAACAAAGCATGTTTTTTGACAGGCTGACGGTTGTTTCATATTCTTTGCAGCGACTTTATCTTGTGTGTGAAACATTGTCAGCTGTGTTTCAGCTCCACCAGGTTTGACATGCTAGCATTTTTGTAACTTGACAGTTTTTTGCATTCGCTGCTTTTGTTCTATGTTAAGTTTGATCAAATAGGAATTACCCTTGTTTGCAGTCTTTCCCACTCGCACTGTGCTTGACTGACGCAGCGTGACACTTCCTTCTCTGGGCTGAAGCTGATGGGCTGATCATGTCGCTATCTCGCATGGCTGATCATACAGCAATTAAACTTTTCTTGGTTAGCAATGCCTTCGTCACAAAGCCTGGTACGTGATGCACACCTTTGTTAACGATACTAACATAGGGTATACTGTATAGTGCTTTTACAGAGCAGGCACAGACAAGCTTCGTAAAAAGTTCTTGCCAATGTCACTTGATCACTTGGAGTGTGACCGCTTTAATTAACGAACAGTAATGAATTTGAACAGTATTTTAAAGGGTTCTAAAAAACCGAAAGCGTAAGAAATCACAGATAAGCACTGAAAACCTATCGATAGTTTTCACTATGCATTCAAACACTCGACCGCCTACACACACATATCCATGCACTGACGCACGTGAAATTCTGCAGAAGCTTTGTCAGGGGCTCAAAGCATCAACTGATAGACAGTGTTCGTATGTGTAGTCAATCTTTTCGAACTGTAACTCCAAGTGTCACGAGACCTTAAGGGTTTTTTGAATGTTTGGAATGTTTGTAAGATGTTCGAAAACGCTTTCTTATATTCAGAAGTATTATTTTGCGTTTTCAAAGTTCGGGCAAAAGAAAGTTAATGGTCATTTTTGCCAGGTTGAACCAGGTTGAATGCAGGTATCTTGGCAGATAATTCATGCAGCGAGACAGTGACTGCTGGTAGCGGTAAGCCACGTAGTTTTATATTGTGTGTAAAGAAGCCAGAGTGAATCTATAGCAATGCAACCACAAGTTTGAGATACCCATTGCTGGCGTGAGACTGAGTGTGTGTGACCAATATACCTGAGTGAATATCTCAGCCCAATGCAGCGTGGGCCAACTACTTTTTACCTAAGGGTCATTTCACAAAAAGGTGACAACTTGCGGACCCCTTCCAATAAAATTATGTATAAAGCAACAGATTCACAACATTTAAAACTAACAATGGGAAGATATGTGAGTGCGTCATTAAAATTATTAGCCTGCACAATAGCAAATAGCAATTTATTACAAATATCTATCAGTGGGATAGTCCAGGCTTTTATGACACTATCGTTCCTTTAGCAATACCAGTGTTAGTGGCAGCAAGTCGGAGACCATCGTCCAGTGTTTTGTCTGCTATTCAGTTTCTGTTTAAACTGTAGATTTTACTTGCTTCATCGTAGAAAATGTACGTACTCTCTCACATCATGTGGCGTAATTGACGGGGGAGGGGGCAAGCCACCCCCCTTGGCAAGCTAAATGTAAAAATTGGGCCCCCTTTAGTTGACATTTTGACATTTAGTATTCCTTAATTTATTGTTTTTTTGCGTTTTTCGGAGTGGTTTCGTTTTTTTTATCTAGTGTGGACATCCACGACATCCAGAAATTCACTATCATCTCTTAACCTTTTTCTGAGTTTTGGCCAGTGGGCCCCTTCAGCTAAGCTTTGCACCCCTGATTCAAAGCTCCAGTTACGCCACTGCGCATGTGTTTCCAAAAATCGAGCGAATTTTTAGTGCAAAATATCTCAGCTAATCTATTTTTGCTGACTAATTTCCAGAATCTCTTTACAGTCTCTAATATCGTTAGTATTGTAAGCTACATTTTTATTAAAGATGTTATGCTTGTTCTACAGTAATTAAAATTACCTATTGTAGGGATGGGCAATTAATTTGGCTTGAGGGCAACTTTGACAAGATCGCGTTTAGCTGATAGATAGATAGATTTATTTGTTGGTGCTGAGTTCATTGCGCCAGATGTGCTCTTAAAGACAACGAACGCCGGGCACCGAAAAAACACATATGTAGGTTATGCAGTCAGGTGCACCAGCAGAGGGATAGGGTAGGGCCGTACCTTCTAATTCAATCGTAAAATAAATAAATAAAACAAAACCAATGATGTTACACAGAAAAGGTGTTATTCATTGTGTTTGTGCAAATACACTTTATCCAGCAGAAGCAATTCAATGAAACAAATGTAACCTCACACGCTTTTCAACAAATTTCAAATTTGAAGTTTTTTTCTGAATGCTTCTGCGGGCCACTGAAAACGGTTGGGCGGGCCACATGCAGCCCTCGGGCCTGTAGTTGGACCACACTTGCGTAATCAAACTACGCTTATGCTACGCCTGCGTGGTGTTTTAACTTAAAGTTGTCTGATAGTCGTCAACTTACAGTATACCTCTCATTGCTTGAAAGAGTTTTGCGAGAGTGTTTGATCGTATTTTTTCACCGTTACTGATGTTCTGGGTGTTGATTATTCTGAAATCAGGACTTATTTTTGGAAAGTACTCGAAAAATGGACATTAAGTAGTTTATGAAAAGAAAAAGCATTTCTGATGGCCATAAGTATAGAAAAGATTTCAGACTAAATTTTGTAAAGTGAGGTTCAACCCGCACAAACTAATGTGAGCACCGCAAACGCGGTGGTGGATATTTCAAGTCCATTCAGACTCAGTTGTCTGCAGTTGACTATAATGATGATATTGGATGATACCCCAATTCAGCAAAAGCTGTAAAGGATGCCAAAAAGTAGCTTTTCGCAAATTCGAATACAACTCCACCGGAATACGATTTCAAAAAATGCGAACGGAACGCGTGCTTTCATTGGGAATTTTCTTTGTGGTGTAGAAAGGGTAAAGCGTTTTGTGAAGGTCCATTTGTGTTGCATCGTTCGCAACCTGAAAATTGATAAGCGAAATGTCGACGTTGCTCCCCCTGGAAAAATTTCTGCGGACGAACATGATTGCTACGGGTACACAGCCATGACAAACATCGAAACCGACAAGACATGTAACTACATTTAAAGCCAAATTTTCTTGATTCTTATGGAGGAAACGCAGCGATAAAACAATCGGTGTAAGAAATCCAGGCGTGCAATCACCATAAAGCCAACGATCATGTTTCAGGTGAAAACACTCCTCGCCAAGTCTGCTCTACTGCTTTTCTTAACTAAGCTGTATCTCGCACTTGGTTATGTTCAGTTCAGTTCAGTTTCGTTTATACTCAGTCTCTGTACTCCTTTCGAAGCGTCACAAGTGGTCTGCAGCGCCCATCTCCGCTTGCTTGCGCCGCGGGCCACGCGGCTGCTTTTGCAGTGAATGCTGCACTGGTAGCGAGTCAGTGGCAGCACCGCGCTTAAATTGTTCCCTTCCACCCACCCATCAACACCGAGCACGAGTTTGGAGAGGCCGCAAGTGCTGTTTTTCAAGTCTTCGGTATGACCCGAGTCCCGACCGGGAATCGAACCCTATCTACCAGCTTCGGAGGCGCGTGCTCAAATACATTGCTGTGTGTTTTGAAGCACTCATTGAAAAAACGACGAAAAAGGGGCAGTTGCCTCACTACGACACATTTTCCTCCAAAATCAAGCCTCATATATAATGTTCATTTTTCGCTAAATGATACCTGCCTCGTCAGCAGAACCGTCACCAGAAAGTTTTCAATAGGCTTTGCGTTTGTGCTGGGGGCTTGACATTCTAAAAATTGACAAACCTCTACTGATTTATAGTGTTTCATGTTTCCATTTGGGGGGCTTGGAGCTCTGTTTGGGAGGGCTACGCCCACCAAAACCCCCGTGTCGACGGGACTGCTAATCGGTGACAAAACGGCACCAAAACTCTTCTACTAACAACCACACCGGCTCTTCTCGATCTTTGCATGATCTGCTGCAGTGCTTGCAAAAATGTAGTTGAAAAGAGCGTAGACGTGGTTCATGTTTTTAGGCGCGTCTAGTACCATCTCAGCAATGTGAAGCCGATAGGCAAAGTCATGTACTGTTATGAGATAAGCGGATTTTGAACTTTGACGTCCATGGCCTATCCAAATGTGAAACCACAAATTAATGCTCTGCAAATCCAAAACTAATCAACACCAGAGAAAAGAAAATCTCCCATTAGTGACTTATAGTGTCGTTGTACGGTTTGTGAAACCTAGTGGAACATAAGTTTGCACACCAACGCGTGAGTTGCTTCCTAAAGAGAAAAGACTTAGAAAATGCCCTTGCAAGTATCCTACAGACTAGAAGCAATTCAAGCACTTCTTCGCATATATACAGTCCTCAAAATACCACATGCTACAAGCACCTCACCCGGCAAACGCAGTTTCGAATGTGCGCAAAATCGATGATCCGCTGTCGTCCCCAGATGTATTCGTTGTAGCCACAAACTTTTAAAACAAAGCACTTGGCTGAGTCTTGGCTGGAAATTCCGAACGCTTCGCGATGAGCTTCCGATAAACTAAAACGCAAATTTTATTACATCAGTTCCAGTGGGGATTGACAACCTTAGTGTCTTTCCGGGCCACTCACGTATGAATCGGGAACACCTTCGCGGCCCATGTTACTATTCTTAGTGCGGGCGCATAGTTTTCACTATACCATCTTTTCTCCATCAATCCAGGCTATAACCAGTTCTGTGACGCGAAAACCGTCATTTTATCGCAAATTTGCCTTGCTAAAGGCTCAGCTGTAACCTCGTTTAAATTTATCCTGTTCAGTTCCACAACGCTGTTAGAAAATATTCAGCTACATATTATAATGCAATGGTGGGTAAACTGCGGCTCGCCGACATGTTTTGTGTGACTATTCCAACTGAATAGCTATATCTCAAATTAATACCGAGTTGTCGCCTCATTTTTAATGTTTGTTTCATTTATCGATGTGTTTACATGGATGCGTAGGCCCGTAACCAGCTTGGAACACCAGGAGGGGCGAAGATTTTTCTGAGAGGGGCCCAACTTTTTTGAACTGTGTCCAATAGTTTCAAGCTATGTCCAACACATTTTTCCAGGGAGTGCGACAATTTTTCTAGGGTGGGCTTCGCCCCCGCTGGTTACGGGCCTGTGGATACGTATGATTAGTTGCCAATGAGACTACGCGATTTGATGTAGGTCATTTTATGCGAAACTTGCATTCTTTAACGAATTGTATGTGACACTGCAAACTGATTTTGCGGCTCGCTGGTGTTTTTGTTTTTCTGCCAATGACTCTTCCGTTGAACAAGTTTGCCCATCCTGTTATAATGTATGGCTCGTTACAGCAGTCAACAATGATCTTAAGTGCAACCTCCATAGTCCGAAAGATTATTATTATTAAGATTGGAAACGTGCTTCTTTCCTTAAGAAAGTCTAAAGCGCTAAGACCGAGGCAAACTGCGAAGAGGTTAGGGTTACAAGCAGGTCTGTGGAGTCGGGACACAAATTTCAGGTTCCAGCATCTAAAAGCCTTTCGCTCCGGTTTTGGCTCCAAATTGTTTCGGTCCAGTTGTTATGTTCAGCAGTTTATGTTTAAGGGATAAACATCACAAAAAACAGCCGCAACTTCTTTCAATAAAATACATAAATTCAAATCGGACCACACCCGATCAGCCCCTCATCACGAAAAACAGCCGTAGATTCTTGCAATAAAATACAAACTATATTCAGATCGGATCACACCGGATCAGCCCCCACAGTACCCAATTGCAGATGATGCTTTTTTTGAGAAAGTTGTTAAATATAAAATTTCATTTTATTCAACGTTAGCTTAGTCGCAAGCCATCACCAGGAACAACAATACATACGTTAAAAAACAAGAAATACGTTATTGTCTCAAGCAACTAAACAATGCAGTAAAGCAAAAAGTACTGCATATATCTGTCGTTCTGGATAGTTTAACAGAGTATCATACATTCTTTCATTTTGTATCTTACCCATTAAAAAAGTCTTCAACAATGGTAGACGGAAAATCACTTGTCTGAACAGATATGGTTGTACTGCTTTTGCTTGGACCGTACAAACAAATGCTAAACCTGCGAAACGAATATACAATGATTAAAACATATGCCACCAAAACCTCACAATACCATTGAAAGTCTGCCTACAAAATTAAATATGTTGCAGTCTAATCGCAATTTTCAGGAAATCAAAAACTTACTGGTGGGGTCGCAAAAGTTTTACGATTAGGTTGAAACAGAACGTCTGCGTCATTTAGCCAGCGAAGAGTTCGTTACCAAAGGTGCAACATGCTTTGCATGCGGAGAAGATTATTTTCATGATGTGCTCATATTCTTAAATAGAGAGAAACTTAAAAGATAATTGTACCATTCTATACGTCATTCGAAGGGAGTCTGAGCATTGCTTGAGATATTGTATTTCTAGACTAAAGACAAAGAAGCTCAGATTTTTGGTCAGGTTGTCCAGTTCTCAGCACCAAAAATGTCCTGTATTTGCGAGCGACGCCATTTCATGCACCGTGTCAGTAGTTCGTTGTTTTGTTGTCTGCGTCTGCTATCGCTTGAAGCAATCAGAGATGAACGGATTTATGTTTTTCAAACCAAAATCCGATCCAACAATTTCATTTCAAAATCCAAATCCCCAAACTGACAGTTTCAAGGGAATATTAAACTCTGAAAACTCTGACAGTGAGTCTGCAGAATTTGTGGAACATAGCATAAACTACAAAAACTATCTGGGCCCTGAAATGGCTATGTGTTCTGTTGTTTCATTGACATCACTTCTTCAAAAGCTGCCCTTGAACAAGCCACCAAGGCCTGATTTTATTTCTGCAGAACACTTACTGTATACAAGTGAATCTCTTTGCTTTTTTCTCACTGTACTTTCTCATATATGCATTGTTCACAGTTTTGTACGCAGTTCATGTTTAAACACAACAATAGTTCCCATATGCAAAAACAAGAATGGGAATATAACTCACACGTCAAAGTACAGACCTGTGGCAGTTGCCACAGTGGTGTCAAAACTACTTGAACAACTTGTCCTAGCATCTCTCCTTTCCTTGGAACTACAGACGATCAATTTGATTTTAAGGCTGGACATGGTACTGACCAATTTTAAGGCTGGACATAGTACTGACCAATTTTAAGGCTGGACATGGTGGAGGAAGTGCGGGGCCCATGGAACACGGCGACTGGAGAAACATTTAAATTACTCCCCAGCTGGTGACCATATTCTCTTGGTATGTGGTTATGAATATTGTATCTATGGGCAACAGTGTTGTCTGTTAACAGGAAGAATCTGTGTCGATCTGAATAAAATTTAAGCACTTTTTTCGCTTTTGAGGCATCAAAGTAAAATATTTTGCAATCATTTAGCGATTTCTTTGTGTAACATAATTTCAATGTAGAAAGTTCCAAGCGTTTCCCAGGATAGGTTGGGAGTTCAAAAAATATCTCAGAGAAAATGGGGATGATAGGTTTAGGATGCAGTGTAAAATCGTGCACTTTTTCAAAAATGGGTGTTGATGGGATCCATGGAACACGGGTGTTACATTGGTCCCTCAATTCGTAATTCCTTAATTTTGCAAAAGTTTATTACACAAAATAAAGTCCAACAGAGGTTTATTTACTGCAAACAACCTAAATAAAGTGTTTTATGATGTCAAAAAAATCAATACATTGAACTTGAGACAAGTAGCAAACATTAGATATTGCACTGGCCACTCTACATCTTTACAGCCGGTCAAAAACCTAAACGTTTACACAGAGTAACGGGAAGACGATTTCAAGGAGGTCTGTGGTCGCAATTTAGATAACCAATTTTCATTTTTAACGTTTTAGCTTTAAGGTAAAGTTGACATAAAATGTATTTTGTGAAAGTTTCTGTGTTACCAGAGAAGAGGAATCTGCTTCAAAGGACCATTCTTATCAAAATTAATGTACTACTGAACATAAAGAAAGCGTGTCTATTTGTATTAAAATGTGCTAAAATTGAGGATAACAACATTAAAAAATAATGGGAGTGGAAACAAACAGCAGTAAAGGATCAGCTGAGAAAATTTCGAAAGCAACGTGGGATCTCAGCCTCAGAAAAGTAGAATCAAGAAGCTTAACACGAACTATGGCTTTTAATCCTCATAATTAAAAACTGTTTTTAACAATTTGAAAACCTTATACTGTACAATCGCCCTGAAGCTTCATTGGAAATAATCTGGAATTTAGATAAAACTGGGGCAAACACTGCGTATATTTTTACGTGCATTGAATATAAATGTATTGTAATATGGCCTAAACCTTGGTTCCGGAGGTAGACGACCTAAAAATATGTAAACTTTTGTTTCGTTTTTGTGGTGTTTTACACAAGTTTTAATAGAAATTGTGAGTTTATCTTCTTAGTTTACACATAAAATATGACTTGCAGCTAAAAGTATAAAGTTTTTGAATGGTGCGAATAGAATTTTGTTTAAACGTAGCGAAATAACATTGGCGAAGCGCTCCAATAATTCACGTTTTTCACATTTGTACGTTAAACTTATATATACAGTATATAGCAAAAAACGTTTGGCTGATGCGAACTGATTTTTGCTGATAAGTTATTTTTGACAACGAAAGAACATACCCAAAAATTTGGCAAGCATCATCGAGATGATTGTTGTTTATTATTTGCTATAAGGAATTGTTCCATCGGTCCCTATGGGGTGTTCCGAAGGTCCCACCGGGGTGGGACCCACGTAACAAAACTTAAAAATTTTCAAACTAAAAAAAACATGTAAAACATTCATTGATTTTTATGAAACTTGAAACGAACAATTTTGGTCCATAAATCTTCAACTGAACAAAATTTCAGCAACTTTCGTTAGATATTCTAGGTTATACGCCCGTTTGAAAAAATCCGTTCCATGGGTCCCACACCTCCCCTACTGTACATTTTTGTTGAAGCAAACTGCTTCAAACTTAGTAACCTTGGTTCATCAGTGCATGCTGTTTTTTAAATGCCTGGAAAGCATTCGACCGAGCATTACACATGAAATTATTTGAGAAATTAATTCAGAGGAATGTGCCAATGTGTTTCGTACGCAGGGCCGGATTAAGGTACCGCGGGGCCCGTAGCATTTCAACAGCGCGGTGCCCTAATTTAAAAAAACATCTCAAAACCTGCTAAATCACAAAGGGTGTGGGCAAGGCATCCGTGTTAGTAGCTTTTCTCTTAGCACGCTCTCTTCAGTTCGCATCGTGACATGACAGTCTGAGTGTTCCTACTGACCCCGCCAGTGTTGCCAGATGGTTGTGGCCTAAATCTGCTAAAGGTGTTACAAAAAACTGCTAGATTCTGCTTAGAGTCTTTTCACAAATATTCAGCTAAAATCTGCTAAAAGCAGTGAAGTTCCGTTAAAAAATCTGCTATTTTTGACATGATTAAAAGAAACCTATAAAGTTACACAATATTTTAATTTTTCGTCTTGCACTCGCTCTCAACAAGCATGGGCTGAAAGTGCCGGTCTTGGCCAACACACTTTCCGGCCCACATTTTTCTTTCAGTCAACATTTTGAGCAATGCAGCTACAGCTTACTGTACCTTGTTTTTTGTATGACACACAGTTCTTGACGATCTCTTTCAAATGGTTGCATGTGTTTATACAGTAGGAGATGAGCAAGGCTCAGCGATAAACAATCTGGACATAGCTTCAGCCCTACAACTTTCTAAGTCTGGTCTGTGTAACATAAAACTTTGTGTTACATTAAGGAGCATGCAAAAAGTTCTTTAGTCTCATCTGCGTGCTTTTGCTACCAGGTATGCCTTTCAAGCTCACAATGTTTCGCTTTGGTTGAATTATTGCAAACTTCGCAAAAGTCTTTTCGTGAATCAACAGGATAGGCAATCGGCACTGAGCCAACTTTTAAGTTCTGAATCTTGCAATCACATATGTCGAAACTTTTGGTAGCTTTGGTTTATCAGGAAGTTTTTTACCAGACATTACTACTTACTAGTGTAACTGAATCACTTGGAAATATCACGTTGTGGGATAAAAACCTATTTTACCCATGTTGTCTGTTAACCTAACGCACTCAGTAAGCACACAAGCAAATCATTTAAGCTTCACCAAGCATCTAATTACTTGTTATTATGATGCAATTATCTGCTTGAAGCAGTTTCTTTGCATCATAATAAAAATTCAAAATAATTGCAGGCAGCTGGTTGTGCTTTGTCCTGGTGTTACTCAGTTAATAACGTCATAAAGAAGAGAAGTGTATTTTTTTATGAAGGTGTGAAAGTTTTCATGTTGAAAAACTGTTGAAACAGGCTTTGGTCAGGAATTTATTGTATCTGCTAAACCTGCCAAACGGTTGGTAAACTCCTGCTAGAAAATGAGCTAACTGCTAAATTCAAAATTTTACAGATAAGTGAGAAAATCCTACTAGATTTTGCAGCAAATCAACTAAAATCGCAACACTGCTGACCGCAATCTTATGTATTTTGCTACGTAACTATACAAAAAGAATCAAACAAGAATTTCTGGACACAGACAGCTTTCAATTGGAAACCTTCGCTACTACTTATGGCAAATTTAGCAAATACTGACTTCTTTGACTGAAAAAGATCTATATAATTTAATAAATAGCATTTATTACAGAAGACCGCGGAGCCCCCAAAAGCGCGGGGCCCGTAGCAATTGCTACATTTGCTACTATTGTTAATCCGGCACTATTCGTACGGCTACTGAAACATTGCTACAAAGAACAAACGATGCAAATAAAATGGGGCATTTGTTTGAACCGTTTCATGTTACTAATGGGTTAGAGAAGGGGGAGTGTTGAGTCCATACTTGTTTGCTGTATATGTGGATGATTTATCCGTTGAACTAAACAACATTAAAGCTGGGTGTTATATTGGTGAAGTCCTATTGAACCACTTGATGTTTGCTGACGATATTTGTGCGTTTTATCCAAGTGTACGTGGGTTACAAAGTATACTAGAATGTGTGTCAGGCTTACGCAGAATCGCATGGAATTATTTTCAACTGCAGCAAAACTGTTTGCATGATATTTATGGCTAAGAGCGCAAAAGGCACGGTCATCCCGTTGCTGACTCTGGGTGGACAAAGTGTAAAATATGTTACCTAATACAAATATTAGAGGAATGTACTAGATACTGAGCTTACAGAAGACAAAGATATCAGAGACAACTGCGATACCAGTATTGTACAGCAAACAAGCTGCGAGCATTTTCCCGATGTTCGAATGCAGTGAAAAATGTACTTTTTGTTTCTTCTATACATCCATGTATGTATCACAATTATGGTGCGTTTTCAGGAAGGCATACATCAAGAAATTGCTTGTGGTCTATAATTTTGGCTACAGGTTTCTATACAATCTGTCGTGGCGAGTAAGCGATAGTAGCCATCAGGTTCAATGCAACATTCCTACCTTTGAGGCTTTATTTAAAAAATGTGTACCTGTTTCTTGAACGATACAGAAAGTCTAACAACTTATGGCTGCGCGCTTTGATGTAGTCAGATTGTTTATATTCGTCCTTATTCTTTCAACACTACATCCGTATTTTACTTTGTGAATGAGTGCTCGGACGTTACAGTGTTAGTCTGAGGGCGTATGCATGCCACAACACATTCGTACTTTACCTGGCCTTGACCAGGGTTGGACTCGGTGTCCTAATCTAGATGTAGTGTTGTACCAAGTGTTACGAGTTAGCGAACAACAGTGTTAAGAAGGTGCCTGTAACCCTGTGGTTCTACCTCCAACGCCGTTGCAAAACGTTCTATTTTGTCGGTTTTTATCCATCGATGTTGTGCAGATAAGTGTGTGCTTGTACGTTCTCTATGGACTTAGTGTCTATTTCAAAACATTAAAATTAAATTAAATTAAAAATTCCAAATTCTGTTTAAATCCAAAATCCTATCACTGTTACTAGGCTAAATGTAATCCTACTCAAAGATTTAAAGAAAAAAAATTGCTTGGGAACTATAATTCAAGTTAACTTTGCTCTACCTTTGGCTCACACCACCGTAGTAATTGACACTTCAAAGATTCCAATGTAATCACTTTTAGCAGCAGTACTGAGAAGCTCAATTAAGCTCAGTAATATAGCATGTAAGATATCAAACCAGAAAAATTAACAGGTATACAACACAAGCGACTTAGTAGCACTAGGCTACACATATAAATAATGAACTAAATGTTACTAGGTATAGGTATTACCAGGCCCACAATTAGGGGCGGCAGCTGGGCAGTTACACCTCTCGAATTTTCAAAAACATGTTTAGTTGTTAGGCACAACAAGCAGTTACAATTATTTTTCCCCCCTGAAATATCAATTGGTCAGCTGGTTGCGGCCCTAGATCTTACTGTAAGTATAATAATCATGAGTGAAGAAAAATGGACTGGATCAATGAAAGTCACATCAATTTCGTAACTTTGGTGACATGATACATGCGAGAGCAGACTTGTATCACTGGTCGTAGCCAAGGCATAAGATTTAAACAAACACGATATACAATCCCGAAGGATGTGGGAAAATCTGTTAATCAAACTTAACAGGTCAAATATAGCAATCTATAGTCCTGAAACTGAACGGAACGTTGCGAAGAAGTTGAAAACAAAATTATCAAATCCAATACGATTCCGGTTAAATAGAAATTATAAAATCTAAATCCATCCAAATACTAAAATGCGGCAGAATTTAAATCCAAATCGTAGTCTATGTTCATATTTGGCAGCAATGCGATTCAATCGGTGTAGTTCAAAACGAATGTGCAGCACATCAAAACTTAAACAACGGATGCGCGGCTAATAAGCTTTGATCTAATTTTGAGCCTCCCGCCTAATAGAGGTCTGTAGGCTCGCGGCGTGTCTACTTAACGGATGGAGTTACCTCATGAGATCTGTCGCAAACACAAGAATGAGCAGTCACTATTGCACTTTGCGAAAGGACACTGTTGCAGACATTTTTATGCATGTGAAATTACCAGGTTTTGAAGTAAATTCTAAAATTTAAGGAGAGTATAGGATTTGGCCTATTGCACCTCACCTACAGAAAAATATACGTAAAAGTACAAAATTCGGTAGAAAGCGGAGACAACATCAGTCATAAAATTTGTTGTTTACTAATAATTTGTAGTTTACGTTTGCAAAATATGAAAAATTAAAATAGGCAAACTTAATTCGAAAGATAAGTAGTTCTAATGTCATTTCGGGCCACGACCAGAAGGTAATGTGACACGAGCTTGATCGGTGCTTTCGCTATTTTTAGCTGGTATTACCCTATTTTCGTTACCTGTCGTCAGCTAAATTTGCAGCCACGTGACTTGGTATTGTGCTGTGCTCTAACAGAGGCTCCATCGAATACGTGGAAGGGTTACGCGTCCTCAGTGCTCGTCTACGGACGTTAGTCAACTTCCTTCTTGTCAAATAAACTTCGTCATCTTCGGTTTGGCAGCTAGCAGACCCTCCATAATTCCTCCACCCCACCCCCATGAGTGACTCAAGTTTTGCGTTGAACAAAGTCTCGTCTTCAGTTTCATTTCTGCGAAAGAGCAATCTATTCATGAAACATAAAAAATATCCAAAAAAAGGAGCTTAAGTTCAGAGTTTTTTTTAAGGAAAATGTTAGGTACCCGGTATGGATCTAGGGACCCGATTTCTCTGATTCTAGGGACCCGATTCTCTCAAATTTTAGGGACCCAATGATAATTTTCTCTGATTCTAGGGATCCGATTTGAAATTCTAGGGACCCGAATCGGGTCCCTAAAACGCCTTAAAAAACTGCTTAAGTTGCTCTACTGCAGTGCGTATAGGGCAGCTTCATTAGCATCAGATTCAATCAGGGGCGTACCGAGGTTAGATGGCGCCCGGGGCAAGAAACAAGTTTGGCGCCCCCATGTTCGAACCTGAGGTCTTTCGGAAGCAAGTCTGCTGTTGAAAAAAGTACTTGTGAGTGTGACATTGTTAGGACTTTTCGGCGTCCCCCGTAGTGATTGGACTCCCCCATAATGATTTGGCACCCAAAGACTTGCGCTCCCCTTGCTCACCCCTCGTTACGCATCTGGATTCACTGCCACACTTTTGAAAATAAGCTAGTAGTAATTTTCTTCAGTATTCACTTCCACAAACAGAAACTAACGGTATGAAACAAACATCCAGTGATCCTTTCATTCCTGACGTTATCCACGAGTTTACAACTCGTAATGTTTGAAATGTTTGATGGATGTCACAAATTTCATAGGTCTTTTCATCCTTGGTATACGTCAATAGAACATCCTGCTCCCATATTTGATCGTATGTAGTTGGATAAGCCTCTCTAGCCCTTTCCTGCAATAAACATAAACGTAAGTGCGTAACGTAAAACAACAAATTAGAAGTGACCCGACAAGTTAAGTTATTCGACACCAATACGAAGGATTGTATTTTCCACACTGTATAAAAACATCAAGCATCTCCAGCACATAAACGTTTTTTAAAGCGTCAGTTCTGTAGTGAAATATTTTATCCTCAAATCACTCAAAACCTGAGGCAAAAGTTTAGATATTAGCATCAAATCAATTACATCAGTAATAGAACTACAACGATATTTCCAACAAGGTTATTGAAAACGCAAAGATCAAATTTGAAAGTAGACCATGGAAGGATTGAAATACTTGCAACTTTTTTATAAAAAATTATTTGAACGAAGCCTTTACGCAAATGGCAAAACGATCCACGATGCACGTTTCACGATTTTTTCATGAGAATTTTGATTACGTCAAAAAATTCGGCAGAACTAATGTTCGTAATACCAGACATGAAATTCTCTTACTTGTTTTTGAAGATTTTAACAAAAACCCACTTTCCAAACCCAGAGTCCCACAATTAATGTGCTTTACTGTTTTCGTAGCGATTGTAATGGGGATATATTTATGAACAACGAAATGCGAACAGCACTGAATTAACAACGTATTTATTGCTGGTCCAAGAACCGAACATCGGCAGGTTCCTAGAACTAGTTCCTTGGTTCAGTACGTCAATGGGCAGCAAGTTTTGGATCAACCAGTTTCGTAAATTCGCAAAAATTTTGTGAACCAAGCTTCTGCTCTTGCATTCAATAAAAGAATGCGCAAAAATTTGGGAAGGGAAGTTTACAAAAATAAGAATTTTTTAGAATTTTTCTTCAAATCTCGAATTTCAAATCAGAACCATCCAACTACGAAAAAAAACGAACAACGTTTAAACTACCTTCACTGGGCATTAAAGGCAAACATATCGCGAGGTCTATTCATTGCACTAGAGAACAAAAATAAGTCAAAACTTCGAAAAGCACATACTTGCTTGCATTTAACTATTTCAGTCTTACGTTAAAATAGTAATTGCGTCCTTTGATTATTTTTGAAAACTCCATTGAGAGTAGCTCTGCAAGTTTAACCCTACTTGCGATATTGATTTTGCACACATGTTACGATAGTCTTACTTCAAACTACCAGTGATAACTTTGCAATAACCATGACAAAAGTATCACGATTACTGAGGAATAAAAATAAAATCTTTCTAAATATGTAGTTGTTAAGTAAACAGTTTGCAGTAATTTGTTTAGAAGATTTAACAGTTTCCATTCCTCTCGTAGCGTTAAATTCACGTTAGCTGACTTTTCGGCATTTAATACAGTAAGGTGGTACAAACTGAAACTATACGGAGCAGCAAAATGGGCAGTCACACTGAAGTTGACCTCGCTTTCTGCAGTCATTCTGAGACCCAGTGAAAAGTCTGCGAACACCTGTAACAAGCGGAGTGCCCAGCGCATTACTAATTTATTAGCAATTTATGCACCTAGGCAACCAGTTTTCTAAACTAAAGGAGTTTAAAGAAAAAACTTGGTCCCACAGCTGCCCTGAAGTCCAATACTGAGTTCACCTGGTTCCGCTTCCCCAACGCTACCTACTCCAAATTCGGGGAGCCCGGCTGCAAAACCAAATGAAATTAATGCAATGTTCCAACAACAATCATCCGAACCAGGGTCCAGCAGAAAGAAATCTAGGCTTCGACAGACGAAAATCTTTGAAGAAAAAACCGTTGAGGAAAGTAAAATGATAAAATCCTTGGTCGCCAAGCAAAACCATAACCGTCTTCATCAGAGAAAAGCACCAGTTCTCATTACCCCAGGAAGAATTAAAGATTTGAAATCAGGCAAGGATAAGGGGAAAACGTTGAAAATTTCCATGTGATAACTTCCTGCTTCACCCAATTTTGCTCTACGTTCTGTATGATTTCGGGATAACCGTCGAATGTGCTAGTCAATATTACTGAACCAAATTATTATTGTTTCCTCTTTACTTTGAGGCAGGCTCTTCTCTTATTATGGCTTAAAAAATGTATCACCCATCGCAACGTTTTGCACTTTTGTAAAACTCATTTGATTTCATTGGCAGAATGCCACCAACCTCCTCCGCTTGTTCTGGATTCAGATCCTATAAATTTTTAGACTTAGAGTAGCACCTTGTATGAGTACCCTGGGCAATCAAAGCTGTGACGCATCCCTTTGCATGAGAATATAAAATTAAACACTCACCATGACTTCGCCTTTGATCTGTCCCACGGTGCGATTTCCGGCACAATTTATTGTCACGATCTCTCCTGTTGGTAGTCTGAAATTAACTGACATCGTTCTTGTCACAGAAAAAAAACCTTCAGGAACCTTGGACAATGAATTGCGGCGGACTAGTTTTGAACCTCCTCGTTTAAATGTTTTCTTTCTGGCACGTAACCCTTCACTCGGCACGTCCTGATTGGTAGTTGGTTGTTGGACCTGAGTAGAAATATTTTCAGCATCTGATGACATTTCTGCTTGTTCAAGATCCTGCAGTTTTATGTAAAGCTTCTCCTTTTCCATTCTAAACCTGTGGTAGCCAAACAATACTTTATGATGCTGTTGTTTTAGTAAGCTTTTTAAACTTTTTTGTTGAACTGGACGGTATACAATGAAAACCTGCACTTGTTACGCATGTTATCACCAGTGAAAAAGTGGTAACTGTCCACGATGTAAACAAATGTAGGCTGCGATTCTCCAACCTTCTTGGTTTCGATGCTCTGTTTCGCGCATTCCCATACCCTTTAACTAGCAAGCGCAACTGTTTACGTTCAGCAACGGTCTGTGCGAGCCTGTTAAGCCGGAAGTGACGTAGAATGCGTCCTCTCACGAGCTTCTCTATGCGCAAGCGATAAACTGCACCGTTTCAATGTTTTTGTGATGCAGAAAAATTCGTCGATTTAATTGCTTGATAGAGATGTGAACTGAAACCGAAAACTCACAGCAAGCAAAACACATTTTTACCGTTTTTCATAATATAAATAACAGCACCGAATATAAGTAAGAACAACTTGCCATTCACTATAAGTTTTGCTTCCAGTTACTCATTTCTTGCTGCAAGAGGATATAAGTAACAAAACAGTTTGTCACTCCAAAAGCTTTAAGCAACAAACCTGCTGTAAGTTTAATCGTTTTAACCGACAAACCAAAGAGCACCGCAAAGCTAGTCAAATTAGGCTGATGAACTGTCTTGTCTTGCGCTACGTAAAGTCTTTGTGGTTTATGCGGAAGCAGCCTGTGGCTGAGGAAACATCAGTCCAAATGTCGTTAGACAAATCGGTCAGTAGTAAACACACCTGTTACGAACCCGTAAATCACATGAAAAAATGCAGTTTTTCTACCTTCAGTGAAGAAGAACGTATTTGGCGATCTTGTCTGAATCAGATGCTGATTGTTTCATTGGCGCAGTTGGTCGTTGGTACGCTCCTCACGTGGTAGAAAGGTATAGGTTTCCAGAAACTAGTCGCCCTAGCACAGGGCCTCCGAACCTTTCTCTGTCCATGTACCTCTTCAGCATTTAGAAAAAGCAGCACGTAACCCTAAAATTTCTTATGATAAAAATTCTGAGTAAAATAACAAAAATCCACTGAATTTTTAATAGAACTTTTAGATCTTTAGAACTATAAAGCTAGACTCCGTTTTTTGTCTCAAAGTTAATATATTTCACAATAAGCATATAATGATTTTTGAAAATAATATTAACTTAGCTATGTGTAAATCTTTGGAAATAAATGTAATGTAAATATATTTTTCCCTTCTATTGCTAACCTTAAATGTATCACTTCAGATAGGCAAATGTACCACCTGAGGTAACTGTACCCCAGGTGGCAACAGCTGCCCTAGCATGATGAGTACATGGACAGCGCTTCACCAATTTCACCTGCGGCCCCGCATATTTCGAAATTTCTCGAAAAACTGCTGTTTCTTTCAATGATCGGATTCTAGAAAAAATCAAGAACAAAACTAAAAAGGCAAAATGTTTGAAAAGAGTGGCCATTGCTTGTGAATAAAACCAATATACTAAGAGATTGGTAATACTCATCAACATATCGCGGGTTTTGGCGGTATGTGCCATATAGGCGACAGAAGTTCACAGAGAAAAAGCACATCAGATCAGCATGCCTTGGGAATTATAACAACGGTTGGCATGATTGTGGGAAGGCATCTATTCCAAGTATGTACACACGCTATATTAACGTCAAGATTTAAAGACATTGTAGCAGTAAATTCACAAATTGTTTCTTACATGCAGAAACAATTTGTGTTCCTTGTCCAATAAGACCAGAACATAAACAAAGTGCTTTTTAAAATTATGACTAAAAGGTTTTCATGAATAATGAATGAAATTATCTCAACATGGGTTCTAGGACTACAGCCACCTGGACAACGACCATCCGGACAACTGCCACCTGCACAATTGCCACCCAGGACAATCGCCAGTCAGGACAACTGCCACCCGGACAACTGCCACCCGGGACAACTACCACCTAAAACAACTACCACCTAGGACTACTGCCTCACATGAAAATTTTCCAGTTGCGCTCATTTCTCTCGTGTGTGGCCACTTTTACTGTTGTTCTTTTTTCCGTGAAACCATTCCGTTTAGGTATCGAAAGTACCAAGCGGCACCAACAAAACGCACCAAAAGCAGTGAGCGTCATATGGAGCAGGCAAACCACGACCGATTAACGTCACCGTCTTGCCTCCAACAATAGGCTTAAAGCACGTTTTAGGCATCGAAAGTCTGTTGCGCCTCTGAAAATGACCCGATGTTGGAAATGTTCCGAGCTACGAATAATTATCATCTTTGTCTGCAATACTTTGATTTGAATTGACAGAATTTCTACTACAAGAAAATTTGCTGCATTTTCGGAGGTGGATTGACTGTTCAGAAGCTAATTTGCGGTGATCATCCGTGGCAGCAATGGCACTGGTAACTCGAACTGGGAAACAGTGCATTCAGTATTACGTAGATTGGCAACCTGTGGCCTATGAAGCTAAAAGTGATCGCCATTGAAGGTTTCTTGATAATGGCCTTCGTATTTGGCGAGAGAAAAGAGCACCGGTTAAGACATTATTGTACCGCAAGATGCCGGCACTCTGGCAGCGGCGCTCACGACAGAAATAACTTTTGTGTGATTATTCAAGGAATTTTTTTCTGAGGGAAATAAGGCTTTTCGACCGAAGCGACTGCGTAAATAAGTTGCAGCTTGCGTCATGTTTACTATTTTTTGACAGCCCTTTCAAAGCTCAGTGCCTGTGGCATTGCGTTCCCTTATCTCCCTCGGTAAATCGCTAAGTGACAGCCAGTAGCAACCGAAAATTGATTGCAATACACCGGAATAAGTGGCACAGCACTAATTGCAGGCAATTCTCAATTTTTGTTGAAGCTGATATTGCCCAATCAGATCTTTGTAACAACGCTACGTGCTCTTTAATGAATCAAGATACTGTATCTGCGATTAAACTATATTTGTGTAGGCAAAAGAACTACGCAGTTTTTATTGTTTATGAAAACTGCGAACAATCAATGAAAGATCAATGAAGATACAACAGTATAGACGTTATGATTCAAGTTAGGAAGTACACAGAAAATACACTGGAAAGCGAAAAAAATTTTATCAAAGTCGTTCATCTCGTTAAAGACACAAATATTTTTGTTTACTCAGGTCATCGTTACACTTTAGCTTACCAAGAGGTTGACTAAACTTCTGGCATCAGGTTAAGTGTTTTACACAACATTCCGACCAGGCAGGGGCAACCGGGCACTGCCCCCCAAATTTTGCAAAATTGTATTTGGTTGTTAGG
>JGI24022J15233_10000535_pt1 | contig 24985 bp, 25 predicted proteins | sample Ectturendosymbi2_FD_15233 | JGI IMG/M metagenome (IMG submission 15233)
AGGTTNNATCGCCTTTCGAGATCGTGTGTTTCTCGTATCCATGCTTTGTCCTTTAGGCAAACACGTTGCGGGAACTCAGTTGTCAGAGCAGAAAAAAACAAGAGATCAATATATCTCATCTCAGGTTGCAACGACTAGAATGTAAGGATCTTGAGAAGTCCTGCGAAAGGCGATAATCGAAAGGATTTCAGGAGAATGGTCGGTTGAGCAATTCAGTGACGATCAATCAATTTTATTTCGCGAGATGTGCAAAAATGCGTGGTTCAACAAAAAGACTACGAGGGGTGGCGAAATGACCGCGAGATCAACATGTCAGCCAACCCTTAAAGAAAGCAAGGAGAAAGGCAATCAGAAGATTATGTTTGTCGCAAAAGAAACAAAAGGAAAAACACACACACACACACAAAAGAAAAAACTCAAGATATACAACAGATCAAGTGCAGAAAAAAATGTCACAAACAAGCAGCGGCACGAGTAATAATTTCGTAAATGTATGATAAGGTCTATTTAATAGGTCTCTCGGAATTTCATTCCATAGCTTGGAGCCTCTGCAAACAGAATGGCGTTGCTGTTTTGTATAAAGGAATAATCAGTACCTCATTATCCAGTTGTCGTGTACGAAAATTATGGTACTTTGATGTGTATTCATGTTCATTTGTGAATTCTTCTGGTAAAATTCCATTGCATATCTTAAACATGTACTTAGCCAATTCGTATTTATATATGTTATTTATCTCTAAAATGTAAGTAGAAAGATACATATATTTTATGGATATTTGTTCATTGGTGTGAATTTTACAGACATTGCATATAGCTCAGTTATTTAATTTTGCTAAAGAATCTAACAAGGTTTTATTTGCAGTGCCCCAAATAAGAATTGCGTAGTAGAGGTGACAATAAACAATAGAGAAATAAATTTTACGAAGCAGATCTACATTAACGTAAGGCTGCAACTTATACAGTGCCACGCTACCACATGCAACCTTTTCACCCACATGAGCAAACATGTAGATCCCAATTTAATCGCGAAGCTATTACAACACCTAGGTATTTTATACTTTCTACTTGTTCTATTGGGATACCACCGCAAGAGTGATTTATTGGGTAGAAGAGTATGAATTTAGTTTTTGTATAATTAATAGTTAATTATTTGCATTCATCCAATTTTGATTTTTTCTAGTTCCAGTTCGAGGTTTAGATTTAATTCCAGTTGTGCTGTATTATTATGCAAAAGTAACATAGTGTCATCAGCGAAGAGGTAAGACTTACATTTAGTTATTACTGGCAAATCATTAATGAAGATTAGAAACAGCATTGGGCCGAGTGTAGAACCTTGAGGGACACCACATTTTATAGTATTTAGGTTGAACTTTGTTGGTTCACCAAGACAAATTGCTTGCTATTGTTCAAGTAGCTTCTGAGAAGGTTGTTGACAACACCTCGTATGCCATAGTCATATAACTTATTTAACAAAATTTGATGATCTACAGTGTCAAAAGCCTTTTTTAGGTCTAAAAAGCAGCAGCAGTGGCTAGGTCATTTCCATTTTGAGTAAGAAGATGATCAGACAATTTTAGCAGTGGTAAGGCAGTTGAATAAACACGACGAAAACCATTTGTTCAGGGCAGATTACATGCTTTTGATCAAAAAAATTATTTGTGTTGATGTATAAAAGTTTTTCGAACATTTTACTAAAATGACTAAGCAAAGAAATTGGTTTGTAGTTAGAGGGATTTAATCTGGAACCGGATTTGAACAGTGGAACCACTTTTGCTTTTAGTTTTTCAGGAAATACTCCGTTGGAAATGCTTGAATTATATAGATCTGCAAGACAGATAGATATGATATTCTCGACCATTTTAACTAAAGAAACTGGTATGTCATAGGAGTCGTTAGACTTACTGCATTTGAGATTATTAATTTGATTTACCACGTCATTATGGAGGACTGGGGTTAAGTACAAGGAATTAGGGGCGGAAGGAGTTGAATGGGTAACATATCCTGCGGGTGACAAAATTGCAGATGCAAGTTTTGGTCCTACTTGGGTAAAGTATTTATTTAGTATATTTGGAATGGAATGTTGGTCAGCCGGTTGGGTTGAATCTTCGGGTTGCGGCATAGATAGCCTATATTGTTGGAAGGTTTGATTTTATTTAGAAGTTCGTTAATCAGTTTCCAGGCTTTATTGGAGTTAAATTTGTTTTGCTCAAATCCTTTTTGGTATTAAATGATTTTAATTTTCTTTTTGAGGTGGGTCAAGATGTTACTATAATTTTTAAAGCGTTTATTTAAATGAAAGTCATATCTTGATTTTAATACTTTTTTGTACATACGATTTTTATTTTTCATCGATAGGAGTATACCTTTCGTAAGCCATGGTTTCAGCGCAACTTTGCGCTGTTTTCTAGACATTTTCACTACCAGCGCGTGGTTATTGACGGCATATAAGAAAGTGTCCAAAAAATATTTAATTTATAATTTCTATCAGTTGCATCCCAGTCGTAATTAGTTCTGAGTTTATGCTCTAGTCTAGATCAGTTGAAAAGCTATTGGCATCAAATTGGGTAAAACATCTTTTGTAAAATGGTGGCGACTTAGGCGTTTTCATATTCTCGATTAATACAAATGTTGGAAGGTGGTCACTAATATCATAACTTAATACACCTGGTTACAGAGTTTTGGGTTTCATTAGAGTATAAATGATCAAGTAAAGTAACTGTACAATTAGGCACAACTCTTGTGAGATATACAGCAACGGGTATGCTCCAAGTGAAGTTACTGGATTGAGTTCCATGACCATCAGAGAGAAGGTTTATATTGAAGTCACCTAATATAAAATATGGTAATCTACGAACAGTTAATTTTTCAAGAGTAGGCTGAAAAACCTCAGTAAAATTGAGAAGACTATTATTCGGATGAAAGTACACGGTACCAAGAACTAATTGAAAATTAGTGCAGCAGATTTCAATCCAAATATCTTCAACAAAATCGCGTTTCAGTTTAAGGTCGGCACGTTCAATAAAACCAAGTTCAGCTTTTCTGTATAAACCAGTTCCTCCTGCATTAGTTCTAGAGTTATTGAAAAGAAACCTGTATCCGCTAATACTAATTAATTCATGGTTGTTTTCACTAATAGTAATACAAATAACATCAGGTAGTTTCGGACAAAGTTCTAACATATCAGTGAGTTTAGGCAAATTCTTTACCAAGTTTCTGGTGTTGCAACGAAGAAAACAAACATTTAAGACGAGGACATTAGCTATTGGAGTTTTAAAAAATCCGAGCACAGCTTTGCTACCACTAGCGTGGAAAGTTAAACCTTTTTTAAAGAAGCGACAACGCAACAATCTGTACCGAAGCCACCGGGCAAAAACACACGGGATCCACATACGCCACCTTATCTCTTTCAAATCGTCCACAGAGACTTGATCCAACTGACAGTTTTGCTCTTCGGCTTTTTTAACGACTTTTCCTGAAAGCGAATGAGCTTCGCGGAAAGGAACCTAATCACGCGAAAATACGTTGCAGTACACCGAATGATTAGTCTGCCTAAGCACTAGAAGAACCATTTCCTTTTACAAATACTAATTGCAGCCATAAAGTTTTTGTTTCATATATTGATGATAAATGAATTTGTGCATACACAAAGTATGTGACAACTGCGTTTCACGTATTGTGACGTAGTAATAACTTAGTTTATCCCCCATGTTAATTTCCGTTAGTGCGTCAGCACAAGAATGAGGACTGCACGATCAGTGAACACATATGTCCGATAAGTTAAGTTTTGCGCCATCTTTTAAGCTGCTTCGATGTGCTCCAAATTTGCTTCATAGGAGTGTTTTTTTGTGCAAATGAAATATCGTAAGCACCAGATAAAGCGTCGGCGCAATTTTCTAATACTGTTTTCGGACAAATTTATTTTGTGTGCATTCCTTTCGCATTCGGCTCTGACAATCCAATAAAATGTTTAATCATTCATTCGACTTTTTGATAAAAAAACGCTTTCTGAAAACACACGACTCTCACTGGAAGTCGGTAAAAACTTTGTTAAAATGTTTACGTTAGTGCATCTAAATACTTTACCACAGAGCAGGGGTGGGGAACCTGGGGCCCGCGTGAACATTTGATAAGGGCCGCATCAGAGTTTTCGTTCCCCAAGTTCGAGTACAGCATCGCGTCACAACGAAGCTCCATGATAAGCAGGAACTTACACAGTAAGTCAAGAGAAGTCACTCTTCCTAATAGTTAGAGAAAGGTAGAATTTTAGAACAAAATTAATTGCTTTTGGACCCGCCAGCGATACTGCGCAATTTATGCGGCTGCGGCCCGTGATAGTAAATAGGTTCCCCACCCCTGCTGTGGAACAACCAACAGCACACGCGAAGACATCGCGAAAAACAGCAGCATCCTTACCCCTTTCCGAACAAGATAATATGCTAGATCTGTTGCCAGCATGTCAACGCTTAAAGCGCTTCGCATTTTGTTTGCATTGACCTTGAGAGTAGACGTAACTCCTTTGGCTATCTGAAAAAATCAAATGCGGCTTTGATCTTTTTGGGTGTTTCGACCATCGCTGAAGAAAGACTAAGCGCGAACCAGTGTACCAGCGGTATTGTTTTGTGTAAACTCAACTGGCGCGTAAATTCAAGTCCACTGCGATATAGATTGTTTTGACAGACACGCTACAGCAAAGAAAAATGCTGCATATCCAGAACGCTCTAAGCAGCAGACAAATCAATAAAACTGCGTGGAAGACCATTTGGATAGAATCGCGGTTGGTCTGTAAAAGCCGCCGCGCGATGACAACGCGCGCGATGCAACCTGAACTTTCGGCACAAACGCCCTTGCAAATGAAATAACAATATGTGGGAACGCTGTATCGATTTTAATGTCTACAAAGCTCAAGTAAGAGGACATGACAAAGCAGAAGTTGTTTGAAAACAACACAAGAAGAAACTCACTTGTAAGATAGCACTGACGTTGTCACAAACATCGAACAACGCGATTTTATCTTCCTGCAAATCTTTGTTGTAGGTGCTTGGCAATCCTTTCATGATAACCATGAAACCCGTGCACTGAAAATTAGCAACAGGAACATGAAAGGTCAACACTTACAACATGCAAAAAAGCACAGGGTGGTCCACGACGCCAATCACAATCTAGTACACTCCTGATAATGACGTTTGCTTTTCGTATTGGTCATCGTAATTTTACTTTAGCAAGCAGAAAGCTTAATGCGCCAACAAGTTTCTGTCCAGAACAATGCACATTTAACGCGCAGAACATTTCTGACAAACACCTAAACAAAAGAAAGCACGACTGTTGTCACGAAAAGTTTTTACACTGCTCGCAGTTTAGCAACGGAGCGACCTCTTGCTGATGCTACGGGTCATACGAATATTAACTAATAACTATGCTGGTTGCATGTGCATGGAAACGAGAGCAAGAAAAGCAGACGGACGCTGATGACGTTACAGCACGGATGGTCGTATTTTTGGCATTTCACTGTCTGGTTGTAGTAAAGAAAAAACTTCCCAACCATTACCCTTCCGATGATTGTCCCGGCTTTTCCTCGAATCAGTTCTAAGCTGTCTGGGTTTTTCTTCTGAGGCATCAGACTGCTGCCAGTGCTGAAAGCGTCTGACAGCTGAATGAAGGAAAACTCCTTGCTACTGTATATAATAAGGTCCTCAGCAAGACGGCTCAACACACATGCAATTTGTGATGCCCAAAACAACATTTCAGCTGAAAATACAATAAACGTTAAAAAATCGGTTCTGTACATGCAATGTAACGTTCGCAAAGGAAAAGCTTTCAGGCATTGCTTGAATCTTCTCACTGATAAATTAATCAGAATGGTTGCAAAAAAAACTTTTTATCACTTTTTCTTGACTTCGGTGTTGCGCACAGTAGGTATGACGGAATGCCATTGTAGTTCAGTGGTTTGAATCGTTCCGAAATGTTGCTACGCATAGGAAAGATTTCAGGAACTGGATTTTAGCCGCGGTGGCGATTTAAGGCAAGGCCAGGGCCGCAACCAAGGTAGTGACAACAAAGAAACTGCACTCCCGGATTTCTTTTATCAATTGCATTTTATGATATCAAAATACAGTAAACCTCGGTTAATCCGGATCTTCGCCAAAACCGGATAAATCCGGTTGTACGAATGATTTTTAACGTTTTTCTTTGCGAAAATCTTCGGTTTATCCGGATTTTTTAATCCGGATCTTCGCCTTTACCCGATAAAATCTGCTCTTTTCACATCTCGTAATCCGGATTTTTCTGCACTTCCACGCTGTTGTGCTCTTGTGCACTGACTGGTCTCTAGAAAAATTCGGCAACTTTTCGACGCAACACAAAAGTGCTCACGATCACTAACGAATGTTTAGAATTTTGATAACAACGGCCGCAACTGTGCGCAACATTCGGCTAATGGTAGAGAACATTATTACGTCACACACGGGCATAGCACATCACATTGGACACAACGCTCAAAGCACGCCGCCGCACCACGGTTTCAGTCTATCGCAGTGTTGAGTGTGCGAATGTAGAGCGTTATCCCTGAGTGTATTGTACTCGGTAACATGTCTGAAGGACATTACCTTCCAAATAGAGCGACTGCTTGCGGACCAGTCGCAGAAATCTCTGCGCCAGTCCAAAATACCAGATCTCTTCGCAGCCAAGTAACCTAAACTTACGAACTTAAGATTGTTCATAACTGCCTGTTACTAGTCTGATGTACCGTTGTAACTACATCGATAAATTCGTTTTGCTTCTGCGAAATTCTGCTGTTGGGTAGTAAATATGTTTAATCTAAGTGATTTTCACCGATATATCAGTACTTAGATCAGTGCTCTTCAACCTTTTTCTCATCGTGGAACCCCTGAAGCGTTAGTCATGGAACCCCCATTAACAAATTTAAAAAACACCAATTACCTGTAAAAAAATCAAATATTTCGTTATTAGACACTTCAAACAATAAACAGTTATTACAAAAGTTAAAAAGCAAGAAATTTAATGACTCGGTTGTTCTTGCATTTCTGGAACGTGTCTGCTACATTCAGAATTTGGTCATCCGGCAAAAAGAACCCGTATCTCAAACATGCGTCGTCCCATTTTCTAACTTTGGCAATTGAAATAGATTTGGCCCGCTTCGGACGAGGTGCCTCTTTTACATTTGAACTACATTGCTCGTTACCGTTTACACCTCGGTGTTGCTATTATTCCGCTTCACATAAAAAATATGCTATTTTGCTTCATCTGGCTTGACTAAAAAACGAAAAGTTGGCTTTCACACTGTTTTTAGTTTATTCCCACAAAGGCTGAACAGTAGCTCTAGTCCGTTGTCTATTCTCTGCTATTCCGATGCACAGTACTGCAGGGTTGCTAACCTCTTTTAACCAAAAAAGCCACAAATTGTCCCAAAGAGCCAGATAGCAGTTTTAGGACATATACACATAAAATATGGATAACTAAATACAAAACAGACATAAAACTCGTCAAAAACCTATATGAAACAATTCTAATCTTCAGAAGCATATTCTTTCTTCGTAATTACACTGTCGTATATTTGTTTCTTATCAATAACATCGATCGTTTTTAGGGCAGCAGTAAAATCTTTGCAATATTCTGTGCACCCTATGGTCATAGACTCTTGTCAGAAGAAATTTGATACGAATATGCAGCCCAGACAATGTTTTGCCAGAGCCAAGCCTTTCCGATTATAAAAATAGCCAGATTTTGTCTGGCTTTTTATATTTCCAAAAAAGTCAAATGTGTTGAAAAAAAGCCAGAATTTCAAAATCTGGCTCCAGAAAAGCCAAATTGGCAACCCTGCGGTACTGTGAACAGTACATTTGCAACATCGTATAACTATGATGCAACAATAATGTTCTTCTTAATTGCACAACAGTGAACAACAAGTGACGCAACAACTGTCAGTATTTCTTGTTCCGTTATCTGCACTCAACTTCCTGTACAACTAACTGGCCTACTTGGAGTCTGAATGCGGCACGGTGATCTAAAAATTAGATAATCACGCATCAACATATTGAAGCAAGAAATCATTTCCTCTAAAAAAGAGGAACCCTCACGGAACCGTTAAAACTCACGGAACCCCACTACATGTTTTGCGGAACCCCTGTTGAAGAACACTGACTTAAAAACAGCCGACTTCGGTTAATCCGGATCTTCGCCTAAACCGGATAAAATCGTCGGTCAAATCGAATCCGGATTAACCGACGTTTACTGTAATAGTTTTCTACGCTCCTTGTTACTTTTCCTTATTTAAAATATCTGACATATTTGTAATCTAGCTGCTTCAATCAGGGTTCAGTTTAGGCTTATTAACAGCCGTACGTTGAGAAATGTCGGCGATCAATAACTCTACTACTCTCTAAGTTGCCATGGTTTCATCGCAATCTGCAGAATTTTGCCCAACACACTGTGTATGTTTTTACTTCAGGAGCTCAACTTTCCCCTAGTCACCGGTTTGGTACGGATGTGGGTGCAACGAAATTATTTTTGGCCAATTTTTTTTCGAAAAAGTCATACATATGACGATTGCTAATGCACATCTGATAGGAAATTACCAGCAAACAACTAAAAAAGCAGAGTATAAAATTTGTTCTAAATCAGAAAATTTTCCCCATGGAGAAACTTCCTTTCAGCTCGCCCCTGGTCAAGTTTCAGTAGCAGCGTTGGGATTGGTTGAAAATATTTGGTGCGAGCCGAACGAATTTTGCTTAGTGCCAGCAGAGTGGTCCGTCTGACCAAAAATCCTGAAGGAACTTATCTGTCAATGCGCATGTTATCACCTTTGTGCAGTTTCCCTTCGTGTGTTTCAGTTGATCGGCAAATATACAAACCCGTTTCGATCTATCAATGCGATCCTACGGGGAAACAAAAAACCAAAGCAAGGTTCTTCGGCCCAGAGCACCTCGACAGTTTGTTAGGCTTCTTTTGCAGTTTTGGATGAGATATTCAAATTCGACTTAATTCAGAGCGAGGAAAGTTCTTGTGCCGGATGCCTTAGTCTAGCGCCGAGTTGACATGTTGCATCTGTGCGCTGATTCATGTCACCTGTTCTAAACACTCGTGTACAATCATGCAGTGTATCTAAACAAATAATGTCGTGGAATGTATTTATTGTCATGTTATGCTTCACAATCCCAACTCCAGCAGCTGCTATTTCAAAATATGCGGAGAGTGCATATCGTTGTCTTGGTGAGACCTGATGTCTCTGATTGAGAGTCGCAGCATAGTGATTGTTTGTACTTTGAATTTCGGCATCATTGTCAAACATGCCAAACCTGCTTTACACTTCGCTTTTCTAAAGGCTAAAAGTATCGTTTACGCTCGCTTGGGTCAACAAAGCTGAACGGAATCTACAAGTCGCTTCGCTGTTTCTTTATTTAGCGAAGAGCAAAATATGCGTAACCGTCGTAAGTACCGTATCCACAGAAAACCTCTAGTTTTCCGATTGGCAGCTGTGTACTGGGATAATCATGTTTTTCTTTCGTTAGTGAGTTTTGATAGTTCCAATACGAGTGGTTCCATGTACTTACAAGTAATTTGAAAGCAGAAGATAAATTAATAATACTTGGTGCTCTTTACAAGCACTGTGCTGGGGGAACAACAATATGTCTAAAAAAGCACATACTATACTTTGCACTCGTCATTTCGTCAGCAATTTAGTTCTAGCGGAAACAGCCACAAAAGTTTTGTCTTCACCAAAACTTTCAGCTGGTTGCAGCCGTGTGCATAATTACAATGCTCAATTATCAAATAGCAACCAGCAGTGCTTCAATGAAACATATTTAAAAAATCCTGCCAGAATCTGTTTAATGTAAACTACTGTTTTAACAAACATATAACGGACTATTTAAACGGAAATACAAACAACCATTCTACAACGTGAAGTACATAAAACCTGGTGGCTACAATGGGGCATAGCATCGTAATGAACTTTCAACCAAACTTACGATAGGCAAATAGGCAATCCTATCATGAATTTTATTTTTTTCAAAAAGTTTCAAAATTTTGTTGATGTCTCACTTAATGTCATCTCAATGGCATAACCTGCATAAACATGTACTTTCAGACTTGCTTCTGCTGGGAATCATCAGGCGTAGTAGAAATTGACACGGTTGACAAAACAAATTGCGATGAAAGAAGAACCTCAGGTCAACGCCACAGTAAACCGATTGAAACCTATCACTCACAAACGATCCTTTATCCGTAACTAGAGCAAAGGTTCCCAAACTTTTCTCAGCGCGACCCAAAACTGAGTTTGGTTAACATCTTGCGACCTAATCCTCACCCACCGTATATTACTAAAACAATGATTGTATGGATGTTTTTTGGCAGTAAGTTGCCCATAAGTCGTCTTCAATGTCAGCAATCTACTGTACTATTTTCTGATGTACCTACGCTACAGACACATACAAGCAGTGGTAATGTTGAAAATATACAACTCGAGTTTGGATCACCTCGGCGCGACCCATTTTGACCCTTGTTTGGGTCGCGACCCATACTTTGGGAATCACTGCTCTGGCGCAACCAGTGATTGCATGACGTAGCTGTGCCAACATCAATCACCGTGACGCATGTAGCCATTGTCAAACATGTTGATGGTCGTTACCTAAACCGAAGAATTGCCGCCACGTATGTGGTGTTCTATTGCTTTGGGAAACATACAATTCATTCACAAGAAGAATAAAAGCAAACGACCACGCCTGCCGATTTATCTATATGCAGTATATTTTGCAGCTTCAACGTTTCAAGCAAACTAAAATAGATTAATGTAATAAACAAACACTTGCCAACAAAATCTCTTCCACCGGTTGCATCTAAGCTGTTCAAGCTGGCATCACCAAACTGTAGCTCTTTTGCTAAAAATGCACGGTCGATATTAAACGGATTGCCGGCAAGAGCTCCACTTCCCAGTGGCAAGATGTTGACTCGACCAAATATATCTTTTAAGCAGTCTAGCTGTCGCACCACAGCAACAACGTAACTCATCAGCCAGTGACTCCACCTGGAAGAAAGTACTGATGTTGAAATCTACAAGCAGTCTGTTTGAATTGACACGGTCAAGAAGTAGATGATAACATATCCCAGAAGTAGATGCTAAGACGCCATAGATAAACGCTTTGGACCTTTCACTTCAACATTTGTTGGGATCCAGGACAAGCATTCAGGAACAAACGTGCTTTTGTCAGGAACTCCTGTTTATAGCAATCAGCCGCGGTACAAAGCAAACTTTGCAAGGAAGGCAAAAATGTTGAGATGTAAGAGAGGACTTGTTAGTGTCTTCCGTATTCGCTTCTTGAGATCGTCCCAAGTCATTTTAATGAATATCGAAAAGCAGTTGATAATTGCATTAGAAATCGCTTGGCCTATTTTTCCACAAAAGTTAAGAAAGAGAAGTGGGAAGTCCGAGTAGGGCTTCAAAGTCGGACAAATTTATAGCAGTCATCACACTGTGAGATGTATCGAATATTTAGATGCACTATTAAGTAAAACTATTGCAAATCTGAGAGGCCGCAATTCGCGCTCTGCGAAAGCGCCGTGTTCAGTGAAAGTTGTGCCTGCTGTTGTTCAGTCAAGAGCTGTTCACACATTCGTTGTAGATTTGTTGTTCAAAACGCTACCAAGAACGTAATTTTAGCTGTATCCGAATATAAAAAGAGCTGTGTGTTATCATACACCGCATCTTTTTGCCAGGTCTTTCAAGCAGAATTGTCATAAGCACGGCACGAGAAATGTCAAAGAGACGGGGTAAAAATATTACAAACGCTGAAATTGCACCTTGTCAACTCAGCAAATATTCGATCTAGCAAAAAGGATATCATACATCGCAAAATTGAAACCGCTCGTTTTACAGTAATCAATTTCCAACGAGGCGGAGAAAGCCTTTTCTGACATGGTAGCAACTTTCCATGAAGGCTAACGCAAGCAACAAATCGTTCGTATTTCAATGTAATCAAACGTTTGCATAATCGCCAAAACGAGGACTTGGAAACAACTTATACTGGGAAGCGTGCATTCCAGGCGGAAAAGGCAAAACCAATGAGCGGTTTGAATAAATATTATATGTAAGCTCGTCAAAACCTCACCATGCCTACCTCAGTGGTGGAGCCTCGAGACCCGTTTTTGTGATTCGCGGTACCGAAGGATTTTGGCCTCGTTTCGGCCTCGAGACTATGAGTGCATTACCGACATGTCTTTGAAAAGATGCTGAAGTTCAACCTGTTCGCTGTTACGGTGATACATGGGGAAGGAAAAGTAAAAATATTGGCAAAAATGAATGAAATGCGACGAAATGTAACTTCGGAAGTGCAGATGAGTTTTTTGATAAATTTATGAAACATTCGAAATAATTCCAGGTCTCCTAAGAGTTTGTATTCATTCCTAAGTTTTTAAAGTATTATCACGATCGCTTCGTTTCTGTTAGCTACGTAACCGAGGTTAGAAGAACACAGGTCTTATTCCACAAAAAATTGTTTATATCACAATCCCCATATGTAGGTCTCCGTAGGACAACGCGCAGCTCAGCAACTGCTACTGAAAACTTACCGACAGACTATGTGGTCGTGTGTCAGGCCGGTAACCAGGGGGGCGAACCCCCTCAAAAAATTTTGCCCCTCCTGGAAAAATGTGCTGGACATAGTTTAAAACTATTGGACATAGTTTAAAAACTTTTGTCGCTCCCTGGCGTCCCAAGCTTACCAGCCTGGGTCATGTTAAGTGGGTTTCAATTAGCAGTTTCGTAACAGCTAGACTGTGGTCATGGTCTGGGTACCGGATTGGTGAAATAATGCATTAACATGAGAAACTGTTTGAACGATGTTAGGGTGGTTGTGATAGCGGGATGGTTGAGCTATCGTCAAGCGGGTTCCGCTGTAATTTCTGCTGCTGCAGAAAAATTGGAGTCTTTTTACAAACGCAAACGGCACATTTCAAGATGTTTTCGAAAGCATCGACAAGCCTCAAAATGACAATCTGCACTGATGTTTTCTTATTTCAGCTATTGCCAACAAAACTTCATTTTCTTGAAGCAAAATCTCATACTATCTTTTTGGGGACAAAACCGAAGGTCTTCACACCGAATATTAAACGCAACGAACCTTTTTATTTTATCCAGGTTTTGATGTTCATCATCTAGTTCAGTCCGCTGCGTTAGCATGAGAAGAATTCTGGGCACGACTCTCTGAACCGTAAAGGGTTGTTTATTCTGCACTTTTTATTGGACATCTCAAATTAATCTACGCCTAATCAACCCACATACACATTTTTCGGGTGAGTCAAATACTAAACTCCTCAAAAAATTAAAAAACTTGGACTGCAATCTTCAATTTTTTCCCCATGTAAGATCTCGAAACATATACACTGGATTAGGTCTTTCACATGCACCAATGGTGGGATTCTCAACAATATTTTTAAACCACTGTACGTCTCCCAGGCGTTCATTTCAAACAGTGTCTGGGCGACATGTCATCGTTTCACTCAAAACCCGATTGATTATCGGTCATAAACGTGGAATTTCATAGCAAGTGTATTTTTTGCGGTATAAACGTTTTTTGTTACCTGCACAAAATATCAGAAAAATATTTTTGCGTCGCAGATGATTTTTTCCTTGTTGGTGGCAAGACATCAAAAGCAAACTTTTATAGGTAACTTCGAGGCAGTATGGGCTGCACAAGTACCTCTGATCTCAAAAATGAAAGTTTCACGCAAATTCGGTCGTTATCATGAACACCCTGGACAACTGTCTTGACTTTAACACTAATGTGCAAGTAGCGTCAAGCAGAAAAAGCAAAATTAAATAGCTGGATGCAGGCTAAATGTTACTTACCACCATACACACGTATTGCACATAAATAGTTAGTGCATATTTTCTCTGATGACGATGATTTATGCTAACAAAAATACTACTTTATGCTGTGCGATTTCGATATACTACCTTATAGGTTGCGCTCGCTGCATGTGAGTGTAGCCAGGAAGAAGAACATCAATTTCTGCTTCTGCTCTGTTCATCAACCCTTCTACTAAAGCCAAGATTTCTTCCTTCAGGACTTCAATGTTTGATCGGAGCCACATTCGTGTGTCAGTGGCCACCTGCGAAGTTTTTAAGGTTAAGCTTTCGGGTTGCCTAATTGTTGCCACAGCACAAAAAAGAACAAACGCCGTTTGACAAAAATATTTTCGGTTGGACATAGCTGCTCTTGAATATGCACTGTTCCGAATCTGTGGACCTTTCAAAAGTTGATTCACCATCTGTGTATTACGCATCTTTATGTAATCTCTCCCTATAGCTATAACACTGCCATGTACTGTCTAATAACAGTAACAGCGTTTTCTTGAATGTTTTTTTACAAGGTCTTTGTGAATGAGTACCCACGTTCAACAGATACTTGGCCATGTAAAAGAATCAAAATTAATTTCACAGCTTCCCGCATATTAGAGAACTTGGGGTTTGAGGTAAATTTTTAAAAAATCATCCAATATCCCGCTATTTTCTGAATAGCTTTTCAATTCATTCAAAGATAGTTGTTTTTTCTAAAGAAAATGCTTCGTTTTGCGCCAGTATCTCGACACGATCGTCAGCAGACCTGCGATTTTCAGAGAAAAGGATTTGAATCAGCTTCAGGAAATTTTTTGCTGTTGATTGAGAAACTATTTTTTCAGTAACAGAAGAAAAATAACGTTCTAATGAACATTTCAATAGACACTTTTCCAGCGATTTAGCCAGAAGTGTGCTACAACCTTTGTGAAATGCTGTTAGAGTTTGCTTAAACATTCCTTTTCTTGAACAGCCTTTGTGCTGCAAAACCTACGCAGAAAAATGCAACAGGTTCCTACGCATTACTTAAAAGTTTGTATCAAGTTCGGAAATTTTCCTGTTTATTCCCCTATCAATAAAGTACCCTAAATTGAACGACTTCCAACCGAACAACTTTTGTTGAAGATTTTCAGTGACTACATGAACCATATGTCAGCGGATGTTTTTCGTTGATCACGACAGTCAGGCACCTGGGCGAGGCCCGTAACCAGGGCGGCAACCGGGCAATTGCCTACCCACGAAATTTTCAAAAACATGCTTAGTTGTTAGGTACAATAACGAGTTGCAATCATTTCGCCGCCCCTAAAATAGCACAACAACAAGTTACAATCCACCACCGAAAATAGCACAACAACAAGTTACAATCATTTCGCCCCCACGAAAACATCAGCTTGCGGGGCTGACCTGGGCCGTTTGTCCTCTGATCCATCGAGTCGCGTCTGTGATTAGCTTACACTGGTTCTCAACCCCTGGGTCGCGACCCAAAAGTGGGCCACCTCTCAATTTGTTGGGTCGCCATAATACTATTGTTCATTTTCGCTGAAATTTCATCAAGTCTTAGTGATCATGAGCACTTTATTGCATAATTTTGTTTTTGACGCGCGGAGCCTTGTAAAAGCAATTGCTACCATAAATATTGTCATTGTGACATCACAATGCTTAAACGTGTTGATTTTGGCAGCAATGTGCTAGCAAGCGGTTGTGAGTTATCCTTGTTTTCGACTTTTTTGAAAAAGTTGCACCTCAAAGTTGACAAAACTGAAGAAACCATACAACATCAATGGTCACATTAATTTAATTTGAACTTTTTAAATGTTAAATCAATGGTTCCCAATCACGGCTGATCGCACCCCCTGGGATAACAAGAAGCATCCGTCTTAATGACAGGAAATTGATGTATTTATTACACTCCTGCGGCTTATTTTGTTTCTTTTGGTATGGAGTTTTATAGACGAAAATGCGAGGTGTGCTCAAACCTTTGTGTCACGAAATTAATTATTCAAGTAAACATTAACTGCACTCTATTCTTCTTATTTAAGAGCTTGTTATAGCTTTTGCTCGTATGAACTGAATATTAGGATTGCGTTTGTGAAGTAATTATTACTTTTCTGGACAATTCTAGGAGAGTCTGAGCGTAGGACAGTAGAAAACCCCCATATCGATGCTTTTTCATTTTGTTTGTTTATTTTATAAGGACAGTTGCAAGTTCTTTGCAGTTGGAAGCAGGGCTGTGGAGCCGGAGCCCAAGCAATTTTGGATGGCTGGAGCCGGAGCCAAAAATTTTTACATGGAGCCGGAGCCCGAAATTTGGGTTCCGGTTCCACAGATATATTTCGTGGCGCAAGCGAGTTATACAAATAATACAAGCTTTTTTTCTGATTTTTTGGACCAAATTGTTCTGGAGCCGGGGCCAAAAACTTCGAGATGTTGGAGCCGGAGCCAAAAAAATTTGGTACCCAGAGCTGGAGACTGAAATTTTAGTACCGGCTTCACAGCCTGGTTTGAAGTGTAAACTTGCCTCTGTGGAGCCACAACACAAATTTTTGACCGATTAGGAACAGGATTGCCAGAGAGAAAAAAAATTGTAGCCAAACTCAGCAAAAAAGTAGCCATACTTCTGTAAATGGTTGCATCTTTACCAAAACATTAATTTTTTCACTGGAAATCAGTCTTTTACAGCTCTTTTATCTTTCGCCTTGTATTTTACCAGAAAGTGTATAGAAGGTTTACAACATTTTGCAAATATTTCTAAATGACAAGTTTCAACAGCATGCAAACATTTTATAAGAGGTGTTCAATACCATGCTCCTACTTTCAAAACTATCACACTTTCAAAAATCGCCAAACCAAAATATTTGTAGCTAAACGCTTTCAAAATTCGCCAGATTTCCAGAATCTGGTGAGAAATTTGCCAATATGGGGCAACCCTGAATGGGAAGTTAAGTGGGGAATCGATGCGTCGTGTCCAGGGAGTCGAGATAAATCGTTACATGTTTTACCATAATGTACTGCAGTGTTGCCAACCTTGCGGTCTTCCCGCGAATTTGGGCTTGTTTTTTTGTGGAATTGCGGCTTGCTTGTTTTTGGGCTTGTTTTAATTGAAATTTGCTTGTTTTTCGCAGATTTCTCTTTTGCGGATTGCTTTTTTTCCAATTTTATGGCACTTTTGCTGGTTCAATTTACTGCTAATGGCATATTGGGCGTGTTTTTTGAAAATTTGCTCGTTTTGGGCTTGTTTTTTCGGATTTGCCTCTCTGCTTTTTTATTTAAATTTCTTGCTGATTTTTCGTTTTGTTGAGTTTTTCTGCCAACGGATGTTGGACTTGTTTTTCGATTAAATTACGGATATTTGGCTTATTTTTGCAAAATAAGCTGGCATCACTGGTGTACTGTATTAGGGATTGTTGCGACCAACGTTGGCACTTCTGATGTTTTAATTTCAGATCTGATATTTTGAGAGAAATATCTGATGTCTGATGTTTTGGTGACAAATTTGATGTCGACTGGTCTGTTGACTTGGTTGGCGATAGCACTGATGTCAGCATTACCCAAATTCTTGCACTTGTTAGATTTTTGAATGTCAAGAAAAAAACAGTGGATCGTTTGTTTGGTATCATCGAGGTGACTGATGGAACTTCAGAAGGATTATTCAGCCTGTTAGCAAAACGTTTGAAAAATACGGCATTCAATGTGCTAACATACCGTAAGAGGCATGGGCGTCGGAAGGATTTTTTCCAGGGGGACCACCAGCGGTGAAATTTAATTTTACCAACTCCGAAACTAAGAAAAAAGATTTTTCTATCAGCAAAATATCAAATTGCAAAATCCAGGAGCTATCTTGTTCCCCCTTCGGACAGCTATATTAATAGGATTAAGTGCTGAAAATTGTGCCACCATGATGGGGGAAGAGTGTCAGGATTTCAAGCTCACAAGTGTTTCCACACATTTTTGTCAATGGTTGTTTATGCCATGGTTTAGCATTGTGCTTTTTAAATGCTGCATAAACTCTACCACATTGGATGGAGCAGTTTATTTGTTATTGTTCAAATGTTGCAATTTTGTGCATATGGCATCATTTTTCATTTTATTATTCTAGGTATTGGTAATAGAAGCATTTAACTTGTGTTGTACTGTAACGTAAATATTTGATGTTGAAAAAGGCAACAACCTGATGTTAACGAGACTGAGGAATAAATAAAAAAGGTTGGGAACCCGCGTTAAATTGTCTTATTTCTGTACAGCTCACTTCGCGATTATGAAAAGCAGAGTTGTGTTAAAAGTGTTTTTACGGTCACTCAAAATACAGTAGAACCTCGCTGCATAACCACCACATAAATCCTCTAAAACCTCGCTTTAAGACCATCTGGTACTTAGATGGAATAGTTGCGGTCTCGTAAAAACATCTTAGCGGTCACCGAAGTTAAACCTTCAAAAACCCTGGCTATGCATATTACTTCATGCCTAATATTTGCGTCGTCGCAAAAAAGGATGAAGCACTGGTTTACAATAACGTAAGCCGGATAATGCATTCCAACGAGTGTGAGCGCTCGTCAGGATCAGGTCGCACATTTCGTCAAGACAGTCTTGCTTTTGATTTGCAACAAGTTGATCATTACATTATTACCTTTGTGGCAACATGTACCTTCATTCAGTAGGGCCCTTTTCAGAGGATTGATTTTTTTACGAGTTTTCGTACTTCACTAATTTCTGAAGCTTTTTCAGGATGATGATGAGGGAATGCTGCAATGAGTGACGGAGGTTTCCTTAGCAATTAAGCCAACCTGGCATCGTATTCAGTTGTTCGTACGATCGCCTATTTTGTGTCATCAAGTCGATACAAAATACTTTATTTTTGTTTGCATGTGACTGTACTTTTTATCCGTTCGAGTGGTACGCATCTTGATTCTAAGAACACAAGTATATTTCAGCAAATCGACAAAGCTTTAACGTACTTGGTCATTACGGCTTCTTCCAGTGTGCAGCTTGCCAGCAACATTGCCCCCAATAATTTCGGCCAATTTTCTTTCGTTAGCAGTATGGATGTCTTCATCACTGTTCAAAACTTCGAAAGCGCCACTTTTCCACAGATCTGCTACTCGATCCAGTCCTACATTGCACAAGACAGTGAACTAGTTGCAGACTGAATGCACGACCAGCATTTTTATACTGTTCAAACGCAATTTACAGTCAACACCATGATGAGTTCAAGTCACCCCGGCTTACTTACCAGATAACATTAACTTAAGGTCTTCTGAAGAGATTAAGCCACACCTTTCCAAAGCTTTTGCATAAGCTTTGCTTCCCATGATGTCGACGTTCCACATCCGTTTATCATAACTAATTGATGAATTAAATGATTCCATCACCTTATTAGTGGCACACTCGAATCTTCCACCCCATAGTTTATGTTCCTACAAAAACGTTTATGCAGTTTTGGTTTAGCTCACTTGCACAGTAAAGCATCAAGAGGTAAAATGATTTGTTCCATGGAAGTTTTAACACAACTGGACTGAATCTTATCTGTAAACGGAAATACGGCATTATGTTTTTGTAGAAAACAACAGATCTAAGAGAGGCTAATTCATTCAAAAACTGGTGAATATCACAAAGACTCCGAAAACTCATGTCAAGTGAGTTATGTGATTTGAAAATATATGACAATTCTATCAACGACAAAGTACAAAGTATATAGTCTAATACAATTCAGCCTATCCTTAAAAACATAGACATTTAGAAAAGTTTGATCAATATTCTTGCAAAGTTCCACAACAGAAAAAATTGATGATCTGTTACAACCCACTTCTGCACAGGTGTGATCGCTGATGGTATATCTGTTACTGTTGCGGCCAGTGGCCCAACTATATGGACAAGTACGTATGGACTGGAACCAACGCATGGCAATAGACTGACTGCCTGTTGACCCATCCTGCTGGACACAAACCAAGGCCTACTAGAGAGAACACAAGGCCTTGTTGTTCTCTCTAGATGGCCTTGGACAAACCGTTCACACATTCACATTGCGTTCGTATGTATCAAGTGACCTACCAGATCCTCAATGTACTGAATGCGTTTTTCTGTTCGCTTCTCTGTGTGCATATTTATGACACCGCGGAGTCTTGCATCGCCGGATTTGTTTTTTTCCTTAAATGGGAGGTGTGCCGTGAACGAGTTTGTTGTCGGACGAATTAATCGATCTTTTTGCGCGATATAATAGTGTTTTTATCGTGGTAAAGAAAAGTCGCCGCTGGTGTTAAGAGTCGGTAATTGTTGCCGTTGTGCGTTAACGTGACGCATAACTCGAGGGCAATAAATTGTAGAGTCACCTCTCAATCCCCTGCCTGCTCCGTGCCTCAAGCAGCCGCGAGCCTGAGTAACGCTTTCGCCCTCGTCTAGGACAGAGTGAATCAGATTCACCGATTGAGCTTATGTGTTTGCAGACCGAGACACGTCAACATTGCCATTACAGGAGTCTAAGCAAATTGTCTTACACGCTATAAAAATTATTCAAGTTTCAAGTCAACTTTAACAATGGGCACATTAAGTAGGACCTAAAATTGAATTCAAACATACAAAATAACCTAGTCAGAACAACACAGAGATGGTGCTGTCAAAAATAGCATTCCTGCGCAAAGTTTTGGCTAATTACACTCAATTACAGTACTTTTCTTTGAATAAGAGATGGTTTCCTGAAAACAGTCCATCGGAAGAAAATGTTACTATACTTAATATTTGCAATTGTACCTAAAACTAGCTCGCACGCACAACAGAATCTTTAACTATTTTAGCAAGCACACTCAATGTTGTATTAGTTATGAAAAATTTGGGGTATGTCTTTGGGGTATAATGAGATTTTGTTTCAATGTATATATTCGCCAGTTTCACTCTGCATATCACACATAGTAATACCAAGCTGTAGATGCGATTATAAAGCATTTTCTTGTTACCTCAAAAAATGCCTTTGTTATCAAATCCCATCATTAGTATACAACTGACACTCATTCAAAATAGCACATTTTTGCTTTTTTCAAAAATAAAATTTACTTATAGTGAACAGAAAAAATGGTTTTGACAGGTGAGGATATGACAAAGACTTAGGTGATGCAGTTGCCACTGACACAAGCAGTAAGAAAATATATACCTTTGATCTCAACTGTGAATACAAGAAGTTTTTAGAATACAAAACAGCTAGTTCTTTGTCAATCACCACTTTAATAGGCCAAATTTTAATAATGGTTGGAAAATGAAATAAACTACTTTTTAAAAATGATATTAGCTACTTCATAAATGTATATGAGACGATCCTGATTAATAGGCAGCTGGCAGTATAAATATAATTATCTTCCTTGTTCAAGTAATTAACACTTATGTTTTATGAAACAAGTGGATTGCGTCAACATTGGTTATGGAAACAAAGTGATTAGAGCAAAAGGATATTCAGTGTCTGCAACAATGCTAAAGTAAAAATATCCAAATTGTTCAAATACAATAAGAATAACCTATCATGGTAACAAACCATAAGTGGATCAGTAGACATGTTGTTTGGTGTACGTTTTCACTTTTTGAGTATAAGACTTGATTCAAGGGAAAAGTTCAAGACTTCACACTAACAGTGTTTAACACAAAATCAATGGTAAGCAAACAGAAATGTTGCCAATATCTGAAAAAAACAAATATAATGTATAAAGTTTGTGCATCTCTGAGACAAAACAGTTTGAATCAGCAATCAAGCAACAATCAAGTTTTCATGACAGTTTATTTTGACAGAGTAACAAACAAGCCAAATATGCGACTTCAAAAAAATTGTTGTGTTCCTCATCCTAGGTTAATGCTGAGCAACCTTATATAAACACATGATACTAGACAACAAAATACTCTAACGAACAATTTGATAATACCATGCAACACACTCATGATATTACTCAATGAAACACTCTCTAGAACAGTGGTCCCCAGCCCTGGGCTGTGGACAGGGCTAAGGCCACAACATTACAAAACGCCGCTTTGTATTGTTTTGAAGAGAGATTTGTCTTGATTGATTTGGATTAGGACTTGCTTATTTGTTTTCTTGGCCATGTAAGAAGTTCTTTGCATTTTCCAGCAAAACCACATCTCAGCAGCTTCAAAATTCTTAATTAGTGCTGCAGTTAGTGTCCACGACTCACAGCCATATAGCAGAACTGGCCAGATGCAAAATTTCAGGACTCTTGTGCGAACACCCACAGATCGATTTTTATATCTTAAATTATTATCAAGTGCCTTGAAGGATTGCTTCGCCATTGCAATACGTGCTCGAACATCTTTATGGCATCTTGCATCACTGGTGTTCCATGATCCCAAATATTTGAACTTCAACTTGATCCCATCAACTTTGATTTTGCACATAGGAATGCTTTGTGATTTCAATATGACCATGCACTCTGTTTTCTTTGTGTTTATTACCATTCCGTAATTTTTACTATGGAAGACCACCTGATCTATTAGTTCTTGGTGCATGTTTTCTGATGTTGCGAGCAGAACAGTTTCGTCTGCATAGCCAATATTGTTGATGTTGGCTCCACCGATTGTAATTCCATCAAGGTGTTGAATATTGCGAAATATTATTTCACTGTACAAGTTATATACCAGGGGTGGCCAAACTGCAGCTCACAAGCCGCATACAGCTCTTTGAGCTTTTCGAAAAATTTTATATTTGTTTTTTATTTCTACTGCAAAATGTAGAACTATTGCAAAGTAATGCTGTGATAGCTAGCATGCCGTACAGTATTAGTTTTTGCAAGTCGTTCCTAAAACAGTCTGATGTCACAGAAGCATAGATAGCAAATAAATTAGTGTTTAGTTTTTTATTGCGGCTCTTTGTAACTTGGATTTTACTATATGTGGCTCATACATAGAGCAGGTTTGGCCACCGCTGTTATATACAGTAGATCTGGTGAAAGACCACACCCTTGTCGAACTCCCGTCTCAATTTTTGTCCATTCTGTGAGTTCATTTCTAACTCGAACAGGAGCAGTTTGTTCATAATATAAATTTCAAATTATTCTCATGTCTTTGTCATCTGTGTTTATCAAGTCTAAAAGTTCCATTAATTTATAGTGATTCACGCAGTCAAATGCCTTCTTACCATCAATGAAGCACAAGAAAAGGTCTTGGTGCACTTGTGCAGCTTTCTCAGCTATCATTCTCAACAAAAACGTTGCATTTCTAGTTCCTTTGTTTTCCATGAATCGATGTTCCAAAACTTCTGCTTGTATTTTAGATCTCATTTTGAGCATTATGATTTTGAGTAGGATCTTAAGGATATGACTCGGCAAACTTATGGTTCTGAAATTTTCGCATTCCGTTGCACCTGATGTTTTGGGGAGTGTCACAAAAATAGAATTAGATATTTCTTTTGAATTATCCCTGTGTTGTAGATTTCATTCAACAATTCACACAAGACATCAATTCCAACTTCAACGACAGCTTTTATTACTTCAGCTGAAATTTGATCAGGCCCGACTGCTTTACCTTTCTTCATGCTCAAAACTCCAAGCCTGAGTTCGCTTTTCAATATGGTAGGTCCAGTCAAGAGTTAAAAGGTTGGGAGCCTCGATCAGGGTTGCCACAAAGTTCAGCAATGTATTCCTTCCATCTCTCTATTATATTATCTTCCTCCTCATAAAGCATTTCACCATTTTTATCTTTGAAACACCCTGGTGCTGCATTGTAAGTTTTCTTGTTGCTGATCTCTCTTATTTTCATATGAGCTACCTTGGAAGTTAAGTTGAATAATTGTTCTATTTCAGCATACTTCCTGTTCAATAACTCTTTATGCGCTTGAGTACAATTTTGTTTGGTACGGTTTTCTAATTTACGATATCTATTCTCACTGTCTTTGCTTTTTCTTCTTTCTTCAAATAAGTCATGAATTTCCTCTGTTTTGCAATTGTCGTGTTTTTGTCTTTCCACCTTTAGGACATGGTTTTCAGTTGCACCTTTTATAATGTCTGCAAAAGTTTGATATTTTTCTGTGATGAACTTTGTGTTTGCGTGTTTGCCCACTCAGTATATTCTGTCAAACCTCATTCTGTAGCCCTTCCTGTATGCTAGAATTTCTACATACATTAAAGTTGAAACGTGACCGTTTTTTTTACTTTGACTGTTGCTACATAAGGTACATGGTCACTACCAGTCTACGCCAGAGTAGGCCTTAGCGTTGTGCACAGTATTTCTGTATCTCTGAGAAATTGTGAAATAGTCAATCTGATTTCTTGTTGTACGTGAAGAATTGTGCCATGTCCAAAGGCGTCTCTTGTGATTTTGAAACCATGCTGAAATCACCCAGTTGTTGTCTTGGCACCAGTCTACAAAGACATGCCTGCCCTCTATCGTTTTGCTCTCCCAGTCCATAATGGCCTACTGTACCACTTTCTCGACCATTCCCAGCCTTTGCATTGAAATCCTCCATTACAAATGTCACTTCCTAGCTCCGACATTTTTGCTTTGTTTGATCCAGTTGCCAGTAAAACGCTGTGGTTTCCTCTTCCGATGCTTCTGTTGTTGGTGCATATACTTGTATCAGGTTAAGATCTGTCTTTCCTCCCTCAATTTAACCAGCAGAACTCGATCCGACACCGTCCAACATCCTTGCATTATTTTAGTAGTAATGGAGTTTAGTATGAGTCCAACTTCTCATTCGTGTGTGTCTCCACCAGAGTAAATAACCATGTGTCCATCTTTTTGAAAAATACCCTTTTGCGTCCATCAGCGATGCCAACAATATCAATCTTTGTTCTTTTCATTTCCTGATAATATTGTTCAACTTTCCTTTTTGATACAGTGTGTGAACATTCCAAGTACTTACCTGGAATGTCTTAAACAAGGCTCTCACAAATGCAACTCCAAAAATCCCCAAAACAGTACCAAAAAATCCCTAAAATCCCTAAATCTGTGGTGGTGCAGCATAAAATCGGAGTGCGAATGATAAATAAAATCGTAGTGCGAAAAATAGAACTAAATATCATTTGCAAAATAAAATGAAATAGTTCATTTCACACATTTTTATACTTTTCTGAAAATCCCTAAAAATCCCTAAAAAATCCCTAAAAGGACTCAAAAGTTCCAATCTAGGGACAAAATCCCTAAAAGTGAGAGCACTGG
>JGI24022J15233_10000545_pt1 | contig 24922 bp, 12 predicted proteins | sample Ectturendosymbi2_FD_15233 | JGI IMG/M metagenome (IMG submission 15233)
GATTGAACTCCTTGCATGCATGAGTTGGATATAAGTCAGTTAATTTTGTGAAAATTGTGTTCCTGTGGTAAAAAACAAAGTTGTCACAAAAATAAACAAGTTAATTTTTGTTCAAACAGAGTCTCGTCACGTCATGTTCATTTTCCAGTTGGAAAAATGTAACGTTCCTACGTACCAGGTTTGAATCTCTTGCTCGGTGTATGTAACACGTGGTATAGGCTGGTTGCTGAGAACAAGAAACAAATCAGTTAGGAGCAAGTGCCGGCGAAAGAAACATATGTAACAATATATGATGAGCTTGTCAGCTTGTCAGTCATCCGATGATAAATGGGAATGGTGGCAAGCCATCGCGGTTTCCCTTTCTATAACAAGTAGGCTACACTAGGTGCAGGTAAGTAACTTGTGAGCTTCAGTCACCATGTCGACATTCAAAAAGTTTTTCTAAAAGAAGGAAACAATGTCTTGATCGAAAATTTAAGGAACTTCATTATTTCGCGAATAGCAATGAACAAAAGAAAAAAGAAAACCAGAGCCGAACTGCAAATGATTATATTAACACTCAGAACAATGTTATCTCCAAATTAACCTTATAACCTAAGTTATTTGTTTTTACAATAGCAATACAAACTGTTGAAAGTGTATTTTGAAAACGCAAAATATGCGCAAGCATATCGGATGATGCGACGTACACGCAAAAAGCACTGATCGGTCTGTGTTTGCTGCACTCTCAGAGAAGCTTTATACCATAGTTTCCGTTGGATTTGATCACCAGTGCTCTTAGCTGAACACGTGAGGTGTCAGGGTGTTAAATTGTCTGCGTGATTTACTGTTTAGTGATTAAATGTCAGTGATTAATCGTCGCGTAATGAAATGACGTGTGATGAAAAGTCACCAAACAAGCACGTAGGATTTTTTCCAGGGGGGGGGCAATAGTGGATTTTTCCAGAGTTAGCCAAATAGATTTTTCCAGGGGTGCCAAAAATGGTGAAATTTCAATTCCCCCTCCCGAAACTAAGAAAACAGCCTTTTTTGCCATAAATGTAATAGGAAAATGTCAAATTTCAAAAACCAAGGGCCTTGGCCCTCCTGCCCCTCCCCTTTCCGACGACCACGCCGCCATTTATTGGCACCTACTGTGTTTAAACCTGTAACTGGTAGAAAATATCAACGACAGCATTGCACAGCAGTCGAAAGTATGAAGTCATGTCTAGCACCGCTGGATTGTTATTATCACAGAGTCATTTCAATTCACTCGGGTCTCGAGTTCAAGCCAATGAGTAATAATTCAGTTCCTGCAACTGCAATACTTACTAGAGAGCTCTTAAGAAAATTCCTATCTACTTTTTTTGCAGTCTAACCAACAGGAAATTTTTTGTTAATTTGAACACAACAGCTGAGACTACGATTCGTAGCAAATATGTCACGCTCTCCCTGCTTACAATAAAACAAACAGCTTCTCTAGGTATCGAAAGTTTTAGACCAACCACTTGAGAAACTGATCAACAATATTAGCTATTTGTGAAATAGTCCAAACTTAAAATACATTTATAAATAAAGATAATGAGGGGTTAAGCAAGGCATTTCCGACAGTTACGCTCAGGAACGGTCAGTGTAGAGCGAAAAGATTGTCTGCATTTGATGAAAAATGAAACCACTAATATCGCAGTATTCTACCCTATGTAAAAGCTTTTGAAATACAGTATACGGAAATCTTACTGTTTGTAGTTGAACGCAATGTCAGCAAATTCCTTCCTTCTGGCTCTGTAAACCTGGTCTGTGAAGCCCTGCACCACAGAAGTTAAATATACGATGCCTGAATGTTGATAGAATGATTATTGCATCAAAATGTACAAGCGCTATCTCAAGCAGAACACTCAACTCTGCTGTTAGAGACCAATAAGGTATAAGCTTCACATCTCCTGTGAAAGCAATGAATAAATACAAAATATCATATATACTGTAGAGATTCATTCCAGTTACGTATTTCAATGCCTGGAAAATAGAGTAACTTTTTTGAAACTGTTGACATACATGATTATTTAACCACAGATGATATTCAATGAGCAAAATTCACGCAACAAACATCGTGAAGACTGCTCAATGAAAAATAAGTGTTTCAATGAAAATTCCTGGTTTACTTCTTGGTTTACTCTAAAAGCTTTCTTCCTTCATTTTTTGCTGTCAAGCTAAATTGAGCAATATTAAAGTTTTGGATAATTGCATGGTCCCTTCGGTAAGGCGGGCTGTTCGTCATGGGTGTAAACGGAAAGTTGCCTTACAGTTACTCTTGTTCAATAAGAAGTAAATTTTCTAAGTTTGCGTTTCAGTTGTATTTAATTCTTTACAAAAACAGGCAAACACTGAGTGCGTCTCATTCTGTCAACAAACAGCATACAAGTCGGATTTGTGGTTCAGCAAACAACAGAAAAAAATCACGAAGCTGCGAGCGAAGCTTTTACCGGATGATCCGATTCCAGCTCTGACCCATAAGAAAGTATCTGATTAGCGAATTGGTCCAAGTCTTCAATCCGGTGGGGAAACCACGGATCTGCCAAGCAAGATGGTTCGATCTTTATCAAAAAAGAACCGCCAAGATAGATGTAGATATTAAACGTTCTCAGTTTTTGCAAAAAGAAATGTACTTTCAAATTATTTCAACGTTTATCTGAGCATCTAGACAGCAGCAACGGTTTATTTCTCAATCGTTTTCGGTAAAATAAGTCAATTGACATTTTAGCGCATAGTACCTTCTGTAAATAGTTAAGCTATATTTTCATTGGTTCATTTGTGAGGCACCGTTCCGTCATTTTTTGTGAATGGGAAACGACCAACCTTAACTCTTTGAGACCCCATCGAAATATGGACACTTGAATTTTTATTTTTTATAAAAACCTGCACAGAAAAAAGTGTCGAATATCTGTGCTGTACCAAGATACTGTATGTCTTTCGTTGGACAAAGCGTTTCCTCACTTTTTCTTGGCACAATACAATGCGCTGCTTATATTACAGGATGTTATAAAAAAAAGTCTTAAGGTATACAAAGGGATTACGCAGAGGAGATGTTTTTATTGCAAGCATGTCGAACAACTTAAGTCAAATAATAAATTTACGTGTGATTTCTCGGAGTCCTAAAAACCTTTCAAATTACAGACTGAAAATTTTGTGCATTTCAAGGGCCGTTATTGCAAACCGAAGCACAAAAAAATTATGTGACATTTGTTGCTTTTTTCAAACAGCATCCATTTGTTGTGAGAACAATGCGACTCCCAAATCGCGACTGAGCGGGAAATGAATTGATACCTGCGTTGTTGCATGTTAATTGAGCAGAATGGCAAAGCAGCTTTCTTTTGTCGCATTCGAAAGCACTGACTGCTTCGCTTTAATCGAAGCAGATGTTTCTGGACTCATCATTTATGCTTCGAATGGCTTTAGATGAAATGCCGAATAGTTGTTTTTTCAGCATTTCATTGTTTGTGAACCGTGATTCGCATTTCCACTTTCTGTCCTTGTTTGGATAACCCCTCAATTACTAATTTCTTTTTCTTTTTGCTTCTACATATTTTCTATATTTTCCTTGCTCGTAATTAATTGTCTGAATTCACACACCTGCTCAATGTTTGGACTACTGTAGCTATGTCCAATCCTGTGGCCCGCGGGCCGCATACGGCGAAGTCACAGGTTTTGTGCGGCCCAGTTTACGTTTTCGCTGTAGTGAAAGTAGCATACATGTTGACAACCTGTCCTCATTTTGATAATCCTAAATTTGACATTTTTGATGCAGGTTGTCCCCAGTGCCACTTTATCACGTCTGTCCACTGCCTCATTGGTGCAAAACTTTTTGTTAGTTTTCTGATTCTACCCTTGTTCCATTAGCACTAAATTGCCTATGAAATCACACTTACGGAGTGGTTAAAGGTGCCAAACAGTCGTTACCATCGCAGTTAGGATTCGAACGCTTTCAGTACATTAGCTTAAACTAAATTTAGTTTCCTAAGATCAAAGCAAGTCATTCAATGTCCGGCCCTTATCAATATGTCATTCCATGTGCGGCCCTGGCTGAGAGAGTGACATAATTTTTGCCTCAGTAATCAACTTCAGTTGAACATAACTGATTTAGACTTTACTTAAGTCACGATGTGAGTCGACTTGTCGACTTTAAATAATTGACAAAAAGATTCTACGACTATCCGAGATTTTTTTAGCTTTCTTCATAATTTTTATTTTTTGGTTGCCTGCGATTTTCTCTACGCAATCCAGCTGATATTATCAATTTAGAATAACTTGTTACAGCACATGAAATCATCGGTAGATGTAAGAAATCCAAGTGAGGTTTGTTTCCATTGTTTTAGAAGTTGGAAATAACCGAAATAGACACTAGCAGCAAGAACATCCAGTCCGAATCAGTGGACTATTAAAGGATGCATAATGGAGTGCAAAACACAGCAGCATACCTGTTCATGCAATTTAACACAAAATGCAACTGATTTTATCCTTTGAGAAATAGCGTTTGCATATGCGGTTTTATAAATCGTGTTTCACTATGTCAATCAATCCTTTTTTGAGAACTTTAACCTTTAACAAGATGTAAACAAAAACACTGCCAATTTGTGTGTACACACGCTCTGAGAAAGGAACTACAAGGTTTGGTCTTTTCATCTTTAATTAAATAAAAACTTTGTAAAAAAAAGCTTCCATGCGTTTCAATCGTTTTGCATTCAAAGAAAATGCGCCCATGCTCTATGTCAGGGTTCCAAAACTGGGATCCGCGGACCACTGGAGGGCCGTTACAACTACACAGTGGATTCGTGAAGATATGACAAAAAAAAGTCGAACATGCAGCAGAGTATGTAAACTATCACAGATAATTACCACAATGGTTCGAAATTATGAAGATTTCGCAACCTTTTGCAATCGTGCATCTTGGTTGTTGCACCATCTTCAAATTCACAATCAAATAGTCGCGTACAATGATTCTCGCATTCCGCGTGTGTGACATAAAAATTTTTAAAAGATTTAAGTGACATAAAATTGGGGACCGACAAAAAAGATTCACAAATGGTGGTCCGTGGCCCAAAAGTTTGGAAAACCCTGCTCCATGCTTTGCATGAGCACGTACCACAAAGAGTCGATCTTGGATCTGCTGGGGCTGCTCCTGCCATTGAAAGCACTCAAGTAAGCATAAACATGAAATTGACGCTTGTTGCATCCGCGATACTTTTCATTCGATATTGGGCCAAGGTTTTCACCAGGGTTGCGGAGCCGGTGTCGGAGTCGTAAGGAGTCGGAGGTTTTTGGGTGGAGTCGGAGTCGGATTCCTAAAAACACTGGGAGTCGGAGTCGGATTTTTTTGTCCGACTCCGGATGTCCAATTGGATAATCTTTTACATCACACTCCTAAATTGGGAATTCCTGTTGAAATGGTACAATTTCTTTTGAAACTTTAGTTGAAACAGAGATTTCTTGCTGTGTACCAGGATTTCCATTGATTTTAACAGCCAAATTTCATTTACTTTATGTTAAGGAGTCGGAGTCGGAAATTTTGGAAAATTGGAGTCAGGAGTCGGAGCGGAAATTTTAGAAAGTCGGAGTCGGGAGTCGGGGTCGGATATGTTACCTCCGACTCCGCAACCTTGGTTTTCACTCACTTACAACATGGATTAGTCTACAAAGGTTTTGAAACAATCGATAAATTTTTGAAATTCCTGCAAAAGCATGTTACAGAAACGCAACGAAAATCAGGAATGACACTTCTGCCCAATTCCACCTACAGAGTGTTGCACCAGTTTTCAAAATCACTCTCAATTGTCACATCTTTCGTTTCCGGCGTAAAATAAACCGGTGTAACAACAAAACTGGAGTAAAAAATAGACTTACACATTCAAACAGGAAGGGCTCTTTTAAAAGTAAACATTGAAGCTACCTCAGTTACAAACCTGATGACCTCTACCGTTGTTACATAAATGTGTAGAACTGGGTAATAGGTAATGTAGAAAAAACGCTTTGATAAGCTTAACACTAGTGTAGCCCAAATCCAAGACAAAGCCTCAACAGATCTATACCACAAGAGGAACTCACAACAAAATAAAAATTACAGTGAAAAACGTTTGCATCGAAGATTTGAAAATTGTTTCACATTGTTTTGAACTTATAGTAGAATTAGTGGCAATTAGATTGTAGCAAAATTTTAAATGCCGTTGATCAAAAAATTGTAGCAGTTGTCATTCCATGTCGGTGTTTGGCATAACTCGAAAACTTCCACAAAACTATTTGAAACTTATCAGTATTGTATTGTTTCAATTTTCCCAGATTTTCCGATTAGGTCCAGATCATTTTCCACAATATAATTTCCATTCCGTTTCGAGTGAGTACAATTGTTGCACAGTGATGGGAAACTCCTTGGAATTATCACCTTGTGAAAGCAGTCTTAAATATTCGCAAATTTTACTGGCAGGCCGCTGCAAAAGCATCTCCAAAAAAAGGCATTAGATCGTTTGCAGCATATCACAAGAGCTATTGTTCTCAAACGTTTCTTATGGTTGTTTGACCCAATTCGTTTTTTTATGAATTAAACCCTCATTTCTACAAACATTGAAATGGACGTTGTGCAGACTGCTGTAGCATTGAAGTTCATTTTCAACAAGCCCTAACGACAATTGATATTAATAGAGAGATGTTGAGGAACGATGATCGTTCACATTTTTCCCTAAAGCATAACGCAAATCCTCTTGCTTTAAATTATCCTGAATTGAAAACAAACGTAGTTGTTCCGCTTAAAATTATTTAAGAACAAGATTAAGCAAGTGCTTTTACATTTGAAGACGTGCTAGACTGAAACAATTTATTTGGAACACAGATAGAAGCTGTGCGTTTTGCCAACACATATGATTACTGCAGTATGAAACTTACTTCCTTCTTCAATTTTCTTGTCTGTAGTTAGAAGCAAAACATCCGATTTCATGTCATTTCTCAACTGACCAAGCACTTCACTAATGTTTCCATTGGTGTTCTGGCAAGTGATGATGAATTCGTAGCAATTTTTCTTGCTCTGTGAAACCCGCGACTCGATGTAGGTCAGATTGATATCGTGTTTCTGTTTGAACATCGCAAACAAAATAGCAAGTTTGTTTGACTTAACAACGGTTCGTTAGGCAAGTAAAAATAACTTAGCAAAGGAAAAATACTTCTAATTTGTTTTCTTTTTGACAGATAAAGTCACTTTATGTGAAATAATGCGATTGCCCAACGCAAAGAGATCTACTCTACTCAAAAAGCGTTTCTGTTGTACGTTATCAAGCACGGTTTCATATGTATAATGTTGGCAATGATGAAATATCAGTAAGTGCGTGATCACAGCTCTTAGCGCCACAACTTTGTTTTGAACCAAAAGCACCACTGCACGGCCATTGCCTTAAAGATTTTGAGCGCGCGTTGCAAGCTGCCAATCCCTTCCTCAACAGAAAACATCAGTGAAGTACGAGTGTCCTCTTTCGCATCTTCTCGATAAGATGTCTGGAAAAATAAAGATGATCAACTGATGAATTGTGAGCTTGATCAGCAATCGATGTTGCTGCTATAGATAGAGAAAAAACAGAAGCGAAAAGCACAAGAATCACAAGACTTATGTGCTTCAAAAAACAGATTTTACACGAGGTTTTGCTGAATAACAATACAGAGCCATTGCATTTTTGGAGAATACGTTATTGCTTTTTCAAGGAAAACATCAAAGTGCTCTGCACTTTACATCCCCCACAGCAAGAATCCTAAAGTTCTTTGTGTCAGAAGGAATGCTCAACTACAGCTTTTAATATTTCTAGCGTTGCCTCAACATAAGATTTGAGATTAGCACGGCTATTTAAATTTTAATGGGAGGAGTTGTGATTCACAAAAATCCCTTGTTTTTGAAAAAAACAAAAATGTTTAGTTTTGAGCTGTTAATAGCTGTTTCAAAACTTTTATTTAAATGTATATGGAAAAGTATTTTATGATTATTTTAGGCTTACCGTGGTCCTTATGCTTGATACTGTCCGTGAACTACGCAAATTGCAATGAAATTATTTCCATCAACGATTAGCAATAACCACAGTGAAATTTGGTACTATATTCATATTTACAAATAGGTACCACTGGGCAACCAACCTGCTTGTCTGAATTGTTCTTCTGTTTACCATCCATTGCAGCTTGTGATTAACTGAAGTTTGCCACTTGATATCAAAGTAATATTTATTAACACTAAAGAAATTCGATAAAAATTGCATTATGTTCAATTCCTTTCAATCCGCGTCTTTAATCATATTAAACATTTTGCAAATAAATATTTCAGCCAACACAGGTAGGGAGGCTTTTGCATAAATCATATGTGCAATTACTGTGTAAGTTTTCCTTAAATGTCATTGTATTTCTTACGCATCAGCACCTTTCCGCAAAGCATGTTTATAGACTGCAAAGTGCTATGTAAAGAAAGTATTAAAGTTACCGAATCCAGTTTCAATGCAAAAATATTAAAAAATTTTGAAGAAATTTTGGAAGATTTGAAATTCCTAGCACCTTGTGCAAAACTACGAGTGACTTTGTGCGCTTCCCGCTCCATGCCAGCAAAATAAGTTTAAAATTTAAGATGGTCGACTATGTAAACTACATTCCTACTCGACTGCAGGGCGCTGTAACTTGTTACTTTATTGCAGTGGGAGTAATAATAAATTTGTTTATCGAACCAGTGCACTTAAGGTAATTTTAAGGGATATTCTGACCATCCAAAATTTCCCAAATGATTTAGCTAATTTGAGATATTTGTTAAATATCCTTGTTTGAAAGGGATTTGACCCCCTTTGACACTCTAAAGTTTTGTTGATACCTGTCAACAGAAAACCTAAGGTAGAACGTGAGCTTATGTAGAAAATTCTTGCCGAGAGCGTTGAGAAACAAAGAATCGAATGGCGATCCTCAAACCTGAACCAACTTGCAAGTTTTGCCGTTTTATTTAGCTATAATTATTATAACCCTGGCACCTGAGTCAAAACAAAATAATGGTTTGTACTCGTCTCTACGGCATACTGTCAAAAAAGACTTCCTTTTGCTTGTTTTGTCTTTTCCACAAAAGGTGTTTTTCTAGTTACTAGCAATTTTAATCAATTCGCCAAAAGGCGACCTCAACCCCGAATAGACAGGGTGGCCAGTAACGTCCTTTTATGCGCATGCAGAGCTGTTGCTCAGATGGTAATGTTTGTGTCGAGCTGTGCTAATGATGACTCCAAAGCATTAAGGGTCTTACGAACCATCGGTATCTTACAGTCAGCAAGCACTGCGCTTGTAACCTTATGTTCTCCGTAAAAGTAAAAGGGGTGGCCTTATATGACATGTTCAATCTACATGCGATTTGTGCTGACGCAACTTCGCCTTAACATGTGACGGCAAATAGTAAAGGTGCCAGTACGCTCTACCCGATAAGCTACGGCTTGCATTGACGATGCATCATAAAAAACCCACTGTTGGCCCATCATTACCGAGGACAGGATGCAGCCAACCTTAAACTAAAGAGGTTGAGTTTTCTCCCATAAAAGTAGACCTTTCATAGAATTGATAGAGTTTTTCTATATAATTCATAATGATATTTCTTTCCGACTGATATTAAAAACGTATGAACAGTATGATTTTATATTACATGTGGGTGACCACGCTTGAAAAATTTTCAAAACCTCTCTTTTGGTTTAAGAAAGTCAGTTATGAGTAAGCATGTACGTTGAAAACCACTGAGCGCGTTGAACTTTTTTATTTATGCATTTAGATGCTTCCTGCGAAAGTGTTTCTTTTTTCAGAAAAATACCTGTCATATATTTATAATATAAATAAGTAAAGTTTAAAAAAGAAGGAAGTCCGCAAATCCCATTTCATTCCCACTCCGTGCTGCAGAAGATACAGTGCCGATAAAATTAAAAAACGCTATATTTAAGAATTGCAGTTTTCAATAAAAGCATCAAAACAATTTCTCACCATGTTTTACTTGGGTGATCGTTTCGCAAAGTTCTTGATGTGCCTACTACCTTTGTCTCTAAGCCTGTGTAAATTAATTCTCAATTTTAGTGAAAAACATATTTCAACAAAATTGCTTACAAATTAAGATATCAGCCAGAACATTAAATGCAGGAGTTTGCATTTGATAGTATACGAAGGAATGCGGAGTATGCATTCTAAATTTTTGGGGAAATCATCTTATACCTCCTAAACATCGTTGTGGTGAATGCGAAAAAACAGAGCTTTTTGAATTTGCGAATTACTTTGTTTAAAGCAGACGTGCCTATCGTATAGCTCTCAAAGAAATAAAATGTGCTGAAAGCTTTACAACAAGCATCGCCGCCTAAACACGAGGGGAGGATGACGTGCCACAAAGTGGCACGATGATGACATAACATACCATAGGTGTAAGACCAGGCAATTTATGGGGGATGCGGAGGATATTTTGCCCAAATTCCCCTAAACTTGCCCGGAAAGCCTTTAGGCGACAATGTTTCTTCCTACAAGTATTCTGTAGCTCTTGGTACATTATGTTTTCCTCTACCAAGTTGCCATAGACTTGAAAATAGAAAATTTGGTACTTCAACTTTGGTTCTTAATAACCCATCAGAAAAAGTACGTAAGGCTGTCTATAAGAACATTATCAGAAGCCAGCTGGCTCAGTACTCTTGAATATCTGCCTCATGTTATGAAGTTCGGCGTTCCATTCATATTCCAGCTGTTGCTGCCAGCATGTACCTCGCACCTAGCTGAGGTAGGCTTACAACTGCTTCCTTCTCTAAAGACATATGGCATGTATCATATTATTTAACAACCTTGTCTGTTCAGCCGCACATACATGCAACAAACAATATAGCAAAATGTGTTCACCCAAACACTATAGTTAAAAACAAATAAGCTTTTCTGCACTTCCCTGGCGTGGACTCCACTAATATGAAGTAGATGCTCAGCAGCTTACTAAATTCCCTCAGTGTACAACTAGTAAAGCACATAAATGAAATGTCTTCTTTTGCCAAAACTGTCAAGTGAATCAGTTACTCATCCACTCCCAAAAATTAGAACACGAAGTTACTAGAAACCGTTTGTTGATAATATATATCAACAATAAAAATATCAAAACTTCTTTACCCCAATTTTTAACAAATCAAAACTTTTGGGCGTGCACTTTCACTACCTGCACACCCAGCTCCTATACACCACTGTCACATACCGCAGCTGCTTAAAAAATTGAGTGAGACATTTTCGATACTTTATTTCAAAGTGCGCATTAGTCAGGTCAGTTTGAAATCCTCGTTTTGGTCAGTTGCTCCGCAATCTTCTGCTTGTGGTTCGGAAGCTCTCCCTTCACAGCCAAGTTATCTTAGAAAGGATAGGCTGCAGGTTAAACGCGCGCTACATCGCCAGAGATCAATGAACAAAAACTCTCGGAGAGACTCAAGGCAGCTTGGAGTGTACATAAACTGACAGATATGGTATCAATTTCTCCTTCATCGTTGAAGGGAGTTTACATTTTTTACTCGAGGTATATGAAAGCAGCTTTCTGCACTAACACAGAAATATTCGTCTCTTCCCACACAGTGCCGTAGCCAGCCCAAAATTTGGGGGGGAATTTGGGGGGCCAAAATGTATGATTTTAGGCAAATAACACTATTTTGTTTGGAAAAACGACTCTCAAAGCACAAAATGACTATATTTTCCAAACATTTTTGGGAGGCATGGCCCCTTTGCCCTCCCCCTGGCTACGTCCATGTTCCCACATAACACTAAGCCAAAGATTACAGTTATCGTGTACAAATTTCAGAGAAAAGATGCTTTGTTCACAAGTTTACTTCAATCCTTCATCAACATCATGAGTTGCACGGAAATTCCAAGTTGCTGTTCGTGACAGTAGAAGGTCTTGCGGCTATGCCTGGAGCAATACTCTTGGAAGATCAATAATAACTGACTAACTAACATCAACATTGCACTGTCTCTTGTTTCATCGCGGCATTCTGAACAAACGAGTTGTCACTATTGCTTTCTATTGCGATGAAGTCAATGCTTCCAAATAGTTAATGTCTTTTAACAACAGCAACAGCTGTAATATAGCTTGTGAGATTCAATAGAGTAGCAAATCCACTATCACATGCATTTTCCTGCGAGTAATCTAACCATGTTTGAAACAATCGCGCCGTTCAACATGTCCTGCCCAGTGTTCTGAGCGCAACCCTCTTCCTGCAAACATGCACTGCCTTCTTGCTGACAGTTGTGGAGCGAGTTGCGGCGCTGCTGCTCTGCCACACAAACACGTCAGTCATGCATCAGCAGATGACGAGCTGAAACAACGTGGCCATCTGTTGGTGGCACGCGAAATAGTTGTCATTTGCAGAGATCACGTGAATTGTTTCCTGGCAACTCCCCGCACAGCTGTTGGGTACGACGGTAAGCAGTGCTGTGCCAAAACACCAAGCCATCTGGCAAAATATGATGCAGAACCCATGGATCACTGCGCGTGTTACAATACAAAAAAGCTTCGAGACTTCTTGGTAAAAGGAGCACAATTGCGTGAAAACGCTTTAACGACATCGAAAAATTTCTTTCATGAAGCCATTTTTCAACATCTCATAGCGCACACAAAACAAGGTTGTCCTGTCATTCTACTGAAAATTTATGTTCCATCAGACATAATTTAATTTCAAGTTTTGCTATATTTTTTTGCAACGCATGTGTTCAGTCACCAGAGTTAGATATGAAAAGTTTTGCCTCGGTTGCTTGGGAACAAATGAGATTTCAGAACTGAAGTTGCGCAGTGTTACGTGAAACTGATTTCCTATTAAAAAATATTTGCTGATGGATTTTATTTGCTGATGGATTCAAACACGTCGCCTTTATGGTGATTTAATGCAGATATGTGCAAGTTTAAATTACCGCAAAAAGAAGAAAGCACAGCCCTGTCGCCTGATCCCTTGAAAGCTTACAGTGGTGGGGAAGAGCTTGAGGTGCAGGGTATTCAAGCGCACCCCACAAAGTTTTGATTTGTCGAAAATTCGGACAAACTCTCAAAAAATGTGTCCACTGAAATTTCGACATTTTTTAACAATATTAATAAAATTACACCTTTTTGCTATTGCGGGTATAAATAAAAGTTTCTTACGTAATAGGAAACACCTTAAATATATATGTATATTCAACAAACTGTTTCTAGGTACTTGATATTTTAATTTTAGTTTCTCATTTGCAATGTTGGGCAAATATGATGTAACTACGGCATTTCATTTATGCGCTTTATTAATTTTACGCTGTAGAGAATGGGGTATCCTGTAGGCCACACAATTCAAATTAGCTGAGTCCATGGCAGGCAATGAACACAGTTTGCCATACAGTTTGTTACATGTTAAATGTATGTGCAGTTGAACAGACAATGTTATGAGATACATAGCAAAATCAAGATAATAATAATGTAATACATGCCACATATATCACATGTATGTATCTTCAGAGAAGGAAACAGCTTTAGACTTACCTCATCTAGGTGTGAGGTTCCTTGCTGAGAGCAACAGCTGGATTTTTAATGCAACTCTAAACCTCAGAACTGTGAGCCAGATGCTCAGAGTACTGAGCCAGCTGGCTTCTGCTAAGTATGTTTTTGGACAGCCTAGCTTACTTTTCTTCAGTTGAATTATTAAGAGCCAAATTTCAAGTACTCTTTCATTTCAGAAAACTTTCATTTGTTGTATATTGACTGTAACATTGATTTGTTAAATCACAGCTTACTCTTTGTGTCTGACAGGTGATAAGCATAGTGCCAGATTTTTGTTCAATTGATTTTTAGCTAATGTTTATTTCGAAATTAAATTTTTGATGTAATGGATGAAAATATGAAACGAAGCTATCGAACAAAACTTAAATGTGAAAAATGCAATAAAATAGTTTATTCTGATTACAAAACAGAACATTTAAAAAGAGAGCATGCTGGTAATAAAGATGTTGAGTTTTCAAATGTTAATCATCAATGTTAATGTATTGTTTTAGTTTAAATGTTCATGATGCACATTTTAAGTCCAGGCTTCAGTTGCCACTTTGTGTTTTATTCAAGTCATGTCAGTTCATGCTTGACAATATGTTTTTATGAAGGAAGTATTTCTCCGTTTTTGTTCCTATCGTAAGTATTGTTCCGATCCTACCGCGAAGCAAGAGCGCCCACTGCTCAGAACCCGCATAACAAGTGAGTGTTCCACGAGTACCACAGCAATGCGATGCCTTCCCCATTGGATACTCAACCTTTTCTACTGAAAGGTAATAGTTTTAAAATAATCTGCACCTCTTTTCATGGAACATTGAGATTGGGTTTTGCTGACTCTAATCCTAACCGCGTTTCGTTTCCTAAAATAACATAAAATTTTTGTTTTTGACAAAACTTGCAGTCATTGTTATGTCTTTTAATTTTACTGCCTTGGTCGTGAAAAACTCACAGATTTAAATTGAAAGCTTTTTCGTATTTACTCAAACGACTGAACGTTTCCAGTGTTCCCCTGGTCAATCCAGTATCAACCAAAAAGAAGCTTTTCTTGTTTCATCATTCCTGTACACAGTCTACATGCATTGGATAGACAGTGACAGCCGGATCGATGGGGGTGTCACTGTTAGCAGCTGCAGGATCAACCGTTTGCTTTTTGAGGACGGTTTGGTGTTGCGTGTATCCTCTGAACGGAGCCTTCAGCATGCACTCAGGACCGACCTTTAGCCGATTGGTCCGACTGCTTCCAAGCGGGCCCCGCTCCAAAGGGGATCCCGCGCTACGCCTACGAACTTACGCAAACTTACACTTTCGATCGAAACTACTTATGTAGTGCCGGCGCGGAGCCCATAGTATTTTTGAGGGACGGGTCCGTTGCCAACGAAAATCAGAGTGAACTGCGCGATTTTTAAACACCTTGAATCATCACAATTCGTTCTTTAATCGTAACAATGGTCACTGTTTTTCGGCAATGTGTAGCCTAGTTTTTTCAATAGCAGCTGTAGGCAGAAAGGATTACGTTTTGAAGCTGTTTTCTGCATAGGTGTAGGAGCAAGTAAATGTTTGGGGGTGCAAAGGATTTTTGCCTGAATTTCCCCAAACTCGCCCGAAAAAATTTTGTGCGAATATTTTCTTATGAAAGCCGATTTTGGGATGATCTCTGAAAAAAGGCCTTCGTGCGATTTTGGGCGCCATTTTTTTCAAATCAAAGCACGCTGGGCGCCATTTTTCCCCGTATTTTCAGGGAGTCTACCCAGATTTTCAAGGATTTCGCAAAGGCTTTCACAGATTTTGCCCAGATTTCCACGGATTTTTCCCAGATTTTTAGGGATTTTTCCCGGATTTTCACCAAATCAAAATTTTTGGGGGTGAGCTTGCACTCCCGCCTCCTGCACCACTGGTTTTCTGGTCACGTTTCAATAAATGCTGCAAGATACGATTCGATAGTTATTGCTGTTTCAACAGTTACTGCTAATGTCTTCTGAAAATTAATTTTTAGTTTGTAATTGCAAATGTGTGCTGCTTCCAGTCAGTCTTATTCAATTTCATGCTCGCAGAGATCTGATGAGGCAACCTGATATCAGCGAAAATTTTAGAAATAAACCTAGTTTTAATTATTCGAACTGACGACTATTACAGGTGTGCAAAAAATAACGGTTTTTTTAAAAGTAACAGAATTTTTTTTAACAAATGGTAACAGTTAAGCTAATTGCAAAGTAACAGAAGCGTTGGGACCACCTTCTTTGGAGAAATAGACGTGAAACTATAGGTTTAAGCCAAGCAAACCTCATAATATTCTTGTGATAAAAGTTGTATCATGAAGTACTGCTCAAACAAGGATTATGTCCTCACTCTCACACAGATTGGCATCGAAGTATCTGAGATATAGCCTAACAAATTAGAAGTTACAAAATTCTGAAAAGGTGCACAGGTAATATGACTTTGTGGACGTTTTGGAGCATACTACAATACTTGCCTGTTTTGAAAAATTTCTGGAAAATAGGTTTAAAGATATTAGGAAATCTGCAATTACTTTGTGTATTCTATGTTAGAAGAGAAAAGAGTTTTTAAACTTTTTCTGGATATTCAAAATCTGCTCTAATAAGCGGTTTGTCTTCTTAACCGGTGCTCTATTAATTGAGCAGGTTTCACTATAGCTACAGTATTATCCAAGTGTAAAGTATATAGTGGTAGGCAGGTGTTATACTGGTGCTTTGTTTTGGGTTATTTATTTAAGAATATATTCTTTCTGTAACTAAGATAAAAATCATAAGTCAAAGACCAAGAGACATAGGACCCAAATTTTAAGTGGCAGTCCAAAGAGGGCTAAAGCTAGGGGAAAAAAGGCCAAACCAGAAAACGAGAAAGGTGCGTTGGACAAGAATTTCAACAGAACTACCTCAGAAAGTGCAAAAGAAGTTCAAGAAGAATAACACCACAGTGAAGATGGCAACAACGTAGGCAGCCAGCCTGGTGATGTTAGGACAGATAGTCAAAATGGAGGTTTATGTACGGCTAAGTATCATGAGTCGGAATGTTTGGGACTATTTAGCCCAAAGAGAACTATCTACAATCACAACAGAAGTTTTCCCCAGAAACGAGAGTGATGGAACACGGTTTTCTGAGTTCGACTGCAAACGAGTATGAACGCTACAGCCGAATAGTCTCTGGCTAATACTATTGCATGTGATGTAATCATGTTTTCTTTGGTGAAATACTGTACTTGTCCAATTACAGTATTTCACCAAAGAAAACATGATTACATCACAGTCAATTCTGGAACTTTTCATAGTTACTGATTTATGTCTAGTGGGTTGTAGTGTGGATTAGAAGACGGCAGAAGCAATGTTCCCTCTGCTCTAAGCTGCGCAACTGCGCAGTACCACCAGACTGTATGCGCACTGAAATCTTTCTCCCGCAGTTGCAACATTCCAAAGTTTGATATTGTATATTTATCGCACCGCTTAAAACGCTTCACTGGTTGTGGGTCTGCATGATTGCGCAATTTCAGGCGCACTAAATCGAATATTTGCTCAGTGTAAAAGTTTCTTAGAGGGAACACTGGACAGAAGGGTCTTTAAAAATGGAGAAAATTGGCCAAAAACTCATTATTAGCTGTGGAGCTGGGCACCATTTCACAGATCGAAAGTGTTTTCTGAATATATTTTCGGAAAAGTGTAATGGAAGTTTCTGGCTGGCCTCGAAGAAGCTCAGATTGTACTCAATCGAAAACTTGTGAAGTTATATGAAGAATGCAGTGTCAGAAAAGCAAAACATCCAGTGTTGAAAAAGATGTAACTGCTATAAACACGGTTTGGGTGAAATAGATCAGCCCAGAGTACTATGTATCCTCACCAATAAGGGTCCCCATCGTCTTGATATATTACAGTAGTGTGAAAAACTGGAAGCAAAATATTAAGTAGAAAGATCTTTTCAAATTAATTGCAATGCTGAAAAGTTTAGAATATTTGTCGTTTGGTGTTGTTACACTTCACTGTCATAAACACCTTTCTTTGAAGAAAGACTGATTTGCCTAATTATATTTTAGAAAAACTAAAATTTTAGAGTGGTGCTAAAGTTTTGCAAATGGTTGTAACGATTTTTGTCTTTTTTAACTGGTATTTGAACGTATTCTTGAGTACTGATGTGCTGGGTTTCCTGAGTAAGAATTAAGTCTGGCTTTTTGTCCATTAGGCGATTGCTTTTTCTGTTTGATCTTTATCTAGTGCTTATCACGCAGAGTGGTTTGTGTGCATGAGAGAGAGGGTGGGTTTGTGATTTGATGTCTATTGGTCATGTGACAGCATGAAAAATTTTGTGATGCTAGTTATCGCGGTCTAGGTTCTGCGAGGTTAACGCTGATTTGGCAGATCTCGTTTTTTTTTATTATTGACTGAGTATCAATGATAAATTTCTTGGACGTGTGTTCGCGTTTTTGATTCAGTTATCAGCAGAGATAATAATGAAAATTTATTTGGCAAAGTGTGAACCATGTGGACTCAAAAGTAACAATATACAACAATATGTTGTGTGTACCTAGTAAACTATCAACTATGACTGCAAAAACAATTTCAAGGCGTCAATAATTTTTAGTTGGTAGGTCAAACAACAAGTCACAGTCATTTTGCCCCAAACATTTTAGCGGATTGTAGCCATGCGTAACGCCACCACAAGAAGCGCAGGCAATCACGTTCCCGTGGGAGGACACGAACCTCGTAAAATGTGGCTTCCACGTCAGAAGGAAGACCTATAGACTCTTTAAAAAACTAATGTAATGTAAAAACAACAACATCACTAATGTAAAACAGTTTTCAAACTACAACAATAGATTTACAACTACTTTCGGTGCCAAGGTACGTGATTTTGTGTGTGTTTTACCATGTGCAAAGCGCCAAATTACGTTAATCTACATAGTTCAAATCGTGACGCGACAATTTCTCGAACGACGATTTATTGAACCAACAATTTACCGAATCGACTGTACTGTAGTCGGTTAGCTATTAATCGAACCGACAGTTAACCGAATCGACAATTTATCGAACCGAATATTGATCGAAATTTGAGAACGTTTCAATCACATTCATATATTTACCGTACACGGTTACAAATTATTTAAAGTTGCAAGTTTTATGCAATTGCTCGAAGGTAGCTGCTTCTAAAATCGCTGTGTTCAGGTGGCGCTCTCATGAGGATGTCTTTTACTTTCAGTAACCTTTTTCGGGTGGCTTTGTCTATTGCCACCTGAATTTGTTCAACGTGTTTTTGGTGAATCTCTAGACTCTTCATCAGGCGACGCTTCAACAGGTCCGTAACCAGCTTGGGACACCAGGTGGGCGAAGAGTTTTCTGAGAGGGTCCCAAATTTTTTAAACTATGTCCAATAGTTTTAAAATATGTCCAACACATTTTTCCAAGGGGGTGAAAAATATTTTAGGGGGCTTCACCCCCTGCGCTTCAAGCCGATTAATCTCTTTTCAGCCACGTGCAGCTTATTGGGCAGCATTTAGTAATCGTTCTCCCACCACAGCAACGGTAGTCAGTTTTATCAATCAACAAACTCAACCGATTGTTTATTTAAAAGGGTGCGCCCGTCTTCTCTTAACAGAGACGAATTGCCGCTAGTCAAACACTCGTCGTCTGCAATATGATCATTAACAAAGGCGTCGCCATCGTCACGTGCAAACATCGTCTGGGCAGAATGCAAGATTTCGTGCACACCAACGTGAGCAACGCAGAGGTGTATGTCACCTTCGACTGCAGTTGTCGAGTCAAATGCTGGTAATGACCGCATCCCACTCAGGTTCGGACGGCGTCTTGGAAAAATCTTCACAAAGATTCACTGTCGTCAACTATTTCTTCAAGTGGTGGAAAATTCTAATAATTCCCTCTTTGCACTCGCTGACACCACAGCGACGGCTTATCTTTGAACGCATTTAGCTTTATATAGAAATTCTATGTTTATATTTTTGCCTTGAAGTGATCAAATCAGATCATTCATACGTGTGAATATGTCACTCAAATACGCTAAACGGCTAAGGTTTGGTTGAATTTTAGCAATTCCAATTCTTCAGGAAGATCACAGTTACGTTCCTCTAGAAATGCTTTGATTTGTTCTCGCAGTTCGAAGAATTGGGCTGAAACTGTGTCAACCGTGAGAGCCAGCAGACTTTTGTGTGGAAAAGTAAAATTTTTATGTCCACTTCCACGATCTGCACAAAGTGACTTGAGAGACGGTGAAGGCACGACCCCAAATCCAGTTGGTGGTCTCCCTTTAAGTCCCGCGTACGCCACTTTTCTTGTAGAACTTTGCACATTCATAACTAGCCAGCCGACTGAGCTAGAGAGCTGTTCAAATCCTCTAAAGATGAGGAAGTCTTGTAGTTTAGATGAAAAAACAATTGGAAAGTTTTCCGTTTTTTGTGGGTCACGTCATAATGGTGGTAGGTTTATGCATTTTTGGCGAGGTTACCGGGCCCTGGGCGCCATCCCAACGAGCCAAATTTTTGTCGCAAATTTTTACTACAAACTAGGTTATAATCCAAGTCTTTAGAACCCTTTATTGGCTTTCTAGCGTTTCTGGATCCAAAATTATAGCTCATAAAACAGTTTTTTGTAAAAAAGGTCCCACAAAAAGTAACCTTAACCATTTTGGCTGAAGGCTATAACTTGCCAGCCAACCGGAGCTCCCAACCTTTCTCTGACCATTCACCCTTCAGCATTGCGGCAGATGAGCATGTGCACCTGAACTTTCTAAAGACAAAAAGGCTGAGTAAAAAAACAAAAAATCACTGAATTTTAATACTGTAAAGCATTTAGATCTTTAGAACTATAAAGGTAGGCTCCGTTTTTGTGTCCCAAAAGTTGTATATTTAACAAGAAGCGTATAATGATTTTTGAAAATAATATTCACTGATATATGTATAAATATTTGGAAATAAGTAACATATAAATATATTTTCCCTTCTATTGCTAACCTTAAATGTACCCCTTCAGATAGGCAAATGTACTCCTAGGGTACATGTATTCCAGGTTGGGAACCCCTGAGCTAGTGAGCTGTTCAAACCCTCTAAAGATGCGCAAAGTTTTGTGTTTTCGATTTAATAAAATTGGGAAGTTTTGGATTTGAGTTTTTTGTGGGTGACGTCATACTTGGGGTAGGTTTACGCTTTTTGGATGACGTCCTTGGAACCTGCGGCCTAACCGCAAGGGGAACTTTTTTGTTTCTTAAAAAAAAACTAGGCAAAATCCGCGTGTTTAGAGGGTTTGATCGGCCTTCTAGCGTTTGTGATTCAAAATGTATGGCCAAAAAACGCAAATTAATCAATTAATTCCCTAATTTTTTATTGTTTCGCACCAGGTTTTTGCAGTAAACAATACAATACACGGCATCCAAAAACCCCAAAAGCATCCCCAATTATGACGTCACCTACAAAAAACAAAACTCCAAACTTTTTTAAGATCTAAACTACAAGACCACGCATTATTGGAGGATTTGAACAGCTCTCTAGCCCAACCGCCAGGCGAATTATGATGGTACAAAGCTGCACTGATTCTGCTAAAATGTGGCGGACGCGGGGCAAGAAATATCAAGGACTTTCTTCAATTTCGCAGGCAAGAAACTTTGATGTCAAAGCCTGGCGATGAAGACAACAGTGACTGCCTTGCATGTGTGGAACTCATGTTTCATCAGTGCAGAAAACCCAGCTTTATTTCCCAGCATAGCAGGAGCATCAGCAGTACATACAGAGCCTAATGAACAAATGAATATCCAAATCATGTTTTGCAATGAGTTCTTTAACAAACTGAAATACATCTTTTGCTTTGTTTTGTTCAGTTCTTCGCAGAAAAGGAAGTTCTCCTTTATGGTACCATCATGGACGTACCTTACCAGTGCAATAAGTTGACTGCAGTTCGAAAATCGGTAGTCTCGTCTAACTGCAGCGAGATTTTCAAGCAACTAGCCTTCATATGTGAGATAACTTGTTCCAAAATATCTAAACGCAAATCAGCAATTCAGCTCTGAATAACATTATTTCATAGCGGCACTAATTTACATTTCTTTCTTGCTTCATTTCTGAGAATTGTTGTGGCCGTTTCCGATATACTGTACATGGCTCAATAAACTCTTTTGCAAAAGTATGAGGTTTCTTAGACTTTGCTACTTTTAAACGACACTTGATTTAAGCCATCAGCATTAGTTTTTCAACAGTTACAAAACCTAATTTTGGAAGGGTTGCTCGAAAATCAAAACGGGCTCTTTTAGCTCGCAAATATTTTTCATCGTGGCCCACAACACAGGTTTTTGCAAATCCTCAGTTTTTCCGAGGCAAGTGAAACGAAAACGAACGTACTTATTCCATTTCCTTTTCTTCGACATCACGAAGGGTTATAATGATAATCAGAAATCAGTAAAGCTTCTGTTGCTATCTCTACCAGCAGTTACATAGAGCAAACTTTCATGTCTATCCAAATTAGCAAAACCCTTTCAAAAGAACAATTTACTCCCATATCAAAGACAGTTCCCACGACGTATTTCCTGTACTTTACGATCTATTCTTAAACTATTTACTACTAGAATGATGAAATGCAGAATCCACTCATATCCTATTCTCAGTATCCTAGAATTATTCAGATAAGTAATTATCACGTCACAAAAACAATGCCAACATCAAGTTCATTCGAGCAAAAACTATTACAAGCTCTTAAATATGAAGTATAAATTGCAGTTAATGTTTACGCGAATGGTTAATATCGTGACACATAGGTTTGAACGAACCTCGTATTTTTTCTATAATCCATTGCAAAAGAAAACAAAAAAATCCACAGGAGAGTAATAAATTGATCAATTTCTGTCATTATGACAGATGCTTCTCGCACACCCTGGAATGATGTCGCGCACCCCCAGGGGATGCGATCACCCCTGGTTGGGAACCACTGCTTAAACACGTGGCCACCACTAACACATCGATAACAAAAATTGTCTGACCGCACGAACTTATATTACAGTCGCGGCAACTCATAGCGGCGAATTTTCGGAACTGCGAAATACCATGCTGGTTTGAGCAACAAGCACAGTGCAAGCGACAAATACGACGTCTTTATTACGTTTGCCCTTTGGATGATGAGACTGTTACGTTATGTGCAACAACTGAAGCACATCTGCCGTTGGTTAGTTGATGAGAGCTCGATGAATTCCGCTAGAGTCGCAAAATTAGCACGGTTTTCAGTTTTTCATTCAGTTACCGTGGGTCTCTCTATCCACTTTTTGCGCATAAAAGTGGAGAGTGTTATCACTACACCTAAAATCGCTTCCATGGAATCGGCATGTTTATCAGAGACGAGCGGATTCACATTTTTCAGACTCCGATTCCGCTCCTGCTCCACACTTTAAGACTCCTGCTCCAGCTCCGACTCCGAAAAAATTTTAAACATCAACTCCGACTCCTGTCAATACTCCGAAAACTTCCAAGTAACTCATATTAAAAAGATACTGTCTATTTTGCTTCATGAGACAAAATATATGTCGTGGCTATTTTGCCTTTGATATAACACAAGTAGTTGAAATGGTCACGTGACTAGCACAATACAGAGACGAGAGACACAACATGTTGAGGTTTAAAGTTATGGCTTAGCCTATTCTTTATACAACGTAGACAAACACCCACTAAAAGCTTGCCCACATCTAAATTAGACATTACGGTCAGCTATGCAGATCATGCATTCCAAACTTGTCATGTGCTCGCTTCAAACAAATGTGTGCAGGTACTGACAAAATTACTTCACAACACTTTTTGCCTCATGAGGCAAAATAAACGCTGCTTAGCAAATATACACCTTAAAAGTATAGGTTGTACTGTAATTAAATTATGAAGTTTGAAAACACTAGTTAAGTAGTTCAAGCTTCAATAATTAACCAGATAGATGACAAGCATTTGAAGTGAGTGTTAATTTTCAATTTTTACAAAAGACTCATTTTAAATCTCCGAGGTCAGGAGCTGATCACCTGTTCACAAATATTGAATCGTACCTTAACCATGTGCACAGATCATACAAAAAAAATTAACAAGATGAACATTTACATTACGCAAAACTTAGGCTACAATCCCTTTCAAATCTACCATAGTAGAGATGCAAAAAGATATAGTTTATCTTTAAAGCTGCAACTATCAGGGCAAACATCCAACTTTGTTCAGTATGGCTCCAAAATATGAGCAGAGGTTGGCCTATGCAAGCGTTGGCTTGACTAGAAATCTGCACAATGGGAATAAACATTATATTGTACCAGTGTTTTTTTAAGCCATTTTTGGGTGTCAAAATGACACCCTAAAATTTTGCAATGACACCCTAAACTCTGAAAGCCAAGATATGGTTTGGCTTTGTACTGAAGTAAAACGATTTGAGGAAAGCGTGTTGTCCTGCACGCGGCTATTGCAATAGACGGCTGCAATTTTATAGGCCGACATAATTTTCTGGCGCAGAAGTTGGAAGCGAAAAGTATAAGTTTGGTATCTGTGCATAGTCATGCGCACCGCCTCGCTTCAGCTTCTTACTATATTGCCGCAGATTGGTACAGTAGGCTATAGTGTACGAAACTGCGAAAGCACGTTAATGCAATTATGGAAGTGTTTTACTCTTTCACCGTTGCGATCGGCTTGCCTGGCGATGCATCAGACTACAATGAAGACAAAAGGTCGGCAGTTGCAGACTTGCAGCGCGCATGCAAAATAAGTTGGTTGTCGAGTGAGGCAACAATGAGAACTAGGAGTGAGATTTTGACTATTTGGGCCGCACTGAAGCAGCTGTCAGAAGATAAAAATGATGCAATGTACGTTGTTTTACTGCGACTTATTAAAACAAAATATTTCAACATGGTCCCTTCTTTTTGTCGGCATTGGCACCTCGCCTGACAGAACTGAACAAACTTTTTTAGGCGGGATATTTTAACTTTGCACAGATGAAAGCTTCAGTAGAATTGTGCACCAATAAGTTCTATGATGCCGCTGCTAAATCCGAGCTTAAAGCTGATTGCGACAGGTTTGACAGTGATTTAGGAGAACTTGGAACGCTGGATGGTCTCGCTGACTCGTGTGTGTCAAATGGCATGGCGTTTTGGAAGGGTGCCGAAAGATCAGCAAATTGATCTTTCCCTTCCCCAAAAGGAGTGAATGAACCAACTACCGGGGCATCTCTTTGCTTAGCCTCTCAGGAAGAGTGCATGCCAAGATGCCGCGAAAGTAGTTGAACCAAAGCTGGATGATACCCAATGCGGTTTTTATCGCGGCTATAGCAGTGCAGAACAAATTCTTACTCTCCTGCAAATTTTCGAGAAATCCTGGGAGCATGCCACTGACTTATAGGCTACACATGTTTTGTTGACCTCGGGAGAGTATATGGCCGGGTTCCTCGTGAAAAGCTTTGG
>JGI24022J15233_10000548_pt1 | contig 24899 bp, 15 predicted proteins | sample Ectturendosymbi2_FD_15233 | JGI IMG/M metagenome (IMG submission 15233)
TGCTGGAAATGGCCCGTACATCCCTGAGCTGGAACGATTTTACTTCGTGTGGAAACTACTTTAATAGTAACAGAACTTGAATATCAATGCTTGTGATCAAAAGATAGTTTCAAAAACACTTTGCAAACCGTTGTGTGCAACGTTGCGATGCAAAAGGGTATCAGCTCGAAAAAAGCCGCAGGTACTGCACCGTTGCATTTCAAAAAAGTGTGAGAGTTGTTTGAAAAAGTTTCTCTTGCTAAGTTAAGAACCACCGAATCAATGCCATACTTAAAAGTGATGCTGATATTTTTGTAGTTACCTGACAGTGCCCTTTGATGCAAAATCAGACAAATTTTTTGATTTCAGCAACATTTCATTAGCAAGCAAAAGTCCATACGATTGTCAGCTTTTTGCAATTTCGTAATTCAGAAACTTTGCGTTGCCAATACTTCCGATTGTTTTTATTGCTTACCGATGTGGATTCCTGTGTAGAAACTGATGTTCCCCGAAGCATTTTGCTGCACAGCGCTGCATGAAAATTTTGTTGATCAAACAAATAACTTTCCGTTGGGGGTATGCTGAAAAGCAAAAGATATAAACCGTCTATCGTTCGTGGCCAGTGAAACAGAGCATTAGAGACATAAAACATTGGTGTTGCTTTTGATTGAAATACTTTTGTTTCCAAGTCAAACTGTTTGCAAGTGAATTTGGAACCCCTTGTGGTAAAAACAACTTAGTGCATCGAAAGTTGTTCAGGTGAACGTGAAGTGGGAAGAAAGCAATACATTTTTCACAAACGCGCAGTCCTTTTTAGAAATTGTCCTGATTCAAATTTATTCTGTGCATAGCAAAAATGTTGGGATGGTTTGGATGATTTCTTGAAATTTGTTAGTATAGTTAAAATACAGATGATGATTCGTATAGCCAAAAGCAGCTGATTTCAATATGTAATCAATAAAGGTGTATCACAGTGGCGTTTTCTTACTCTTGAACGAAAGATAGAAATTCAAGAAGACATTCCAATTCATTGAAAAACAAATCAATGAGTTGCAGTTTTTTTATTGATGACATAAAATGCAATTCCACCATTCGCAGATCTTCTTCTCGCTTTTCAAGAAAAAATTAGCGTTTTTAAATCCATACTCTGGTTTCTAAGAAAAGGATTGTGATGTGTGCTGCATTGACAATTGAAAGCAATTGTTTTACTGAAAGTTAACAGTGTAGACTAATACTTCCTAACGAGGTGTAAAAGCAGTTCATTTCAAACGGAACATTTTTGCAAATCGTTAATTACGTGTGAAATAAGGTTCGTGGCAGCACGGTGAAATGACGACAGTTATACGCAGCACAAATATTGAACAAACGTTCAAATAGCAACAGTATGCTGACTCTTCATAATACATGTCTCGGAAACTTCTCAATGCAATGAGTTTGCTTGAAGTTTACTTTACATTGGTTAATTTATATTCTTTGCGCAGATGTTCATGCTACGCGGGATACACCGGAGATGGGGTAACTTGTGTTGACGTCGACGAATGTTCGTATGGCGTTGACAACTGCAACTCCAATGCAAACTGCACCAACACAGAAGGCAGCTTCACGTGAGTAAAATGAATATTTAATTTTAATTTCGTAATTTTCATAAATAAGCGTTTTTCGGAAGCAACATTATTGCTGAAAATAGCTTGATTGCATTGCGCATTTGGCAAACCTGGTAGTATTGAAAGTACGAGCAAGATGAAAAGGAAGAACGTTTTGCACAGTATGGGGTGAACGAGGTTAATTAAATGTCGTTTTGATGGAGATTTATCCTTGATCACGTTGCTGCAGTCGTTCCAAAAGTTTTGGCCATTTTGACAATACTTCATACTACACCATACTTTGTAACATGAATGATGATTGATTTCTTCAGATGCAAATGTTTACATGGTTTCACTGGTGATGGACTCAACTGCTCAGGTTAGTTTCATATTTTCGTTCAATCGATTGGTTTAAAAAGGATAAGTTATGAAAGTTCTTTCCATATTGTTTGACCTTTCGCGGTTTGGCGCCGTTGCGTCACTAACGCAGCTGTGTTTCAGGTTTCTTCCGAGCGGGCATTGCATTTTGAATGCAGTAAAGTGCCAACATGTAATTGCTTGCATGAAACCTTTGTCTGTAGTGTGTTGATTTCTTCTTACAATTGCTTTTTTTGTCTGAGGTTTTCTTTGTGTTGCAAAAAGATCAACAACTCTTGAATATTCAAACGAACTTGCGTGTAGAATACAGAAACGTCAGTGTTAACGTCCTAGCAAATTAGCCCTTTGCTGTTAAATTGAATGGCATATATAGGTATGAAAGTTGTTGGTATTCTTCTCGGTATGAAACCTAATGTCTCAAAAATCGCTTTCACTGTATGTAAAATCTAAAATTTCAGTTGGTTTTGCAGGTTTCTGTGAGCCCTTCAGGGGCCATCTTAATTGCTCTTGCTTACACTGCACTTCATCTCTGTTCATGAACCACGGAAATTGAAAAACCCCATTATTCCTAATAATAACGGCGGCGTATCGTCTCAACTCACGGCGTAGTTGCGGTTGCATTAGCTGTTTGCTGATGAGCAAAAACAAACAAAAATTAAAAATAAACTTGTCTGTTTCGTTTTCAAAATGTACAAAATCATTCTTTCGCAAAACAGAAGTGTACATGCAGTTTCTTGCTTGTCAATATCGTGCAAGTGTCTTCGCTCGCTGTGATCGAACTGACGAAGGTAGAAATTCGTGTTTTGAAGCAACCCTCATGCATTCAGCAGAAACATTTACTTTGCCTTCTTCCGAAATGGAAAGATACGTTTTTCTGTAAACTTGCTTCATAATCGAGGCAATTTTCATCCTTTTCATAAAGCTGTCATAGAAGGGTAAACAAACAACAAAGAACGTCTCACGCAAGAGGGACAGGGAGCTTTTTTTAAATAACCTCCCAAATGAACCCTAACTGCGAAGTTTTGTACTCTTCAGTGACTAACTTACGCTTGATATAATTTGAAAATATCCTAAATTCACTGAGTCGTCTCAAAGATGCGCGACTCCCACAAGGCGTGTTCTATCACTTGGACATCTATGGAACCTACGGGTCAGCAGTCGTAGCCTATGAGTATTAACTTTCAAGTCGCGTATGACTTGTGGTAGACTTATTTCCCAGAGAGAAGACAAACAATATTGCAAGTACCAATCCTATTTGCTAATCTTGCATAGTTTGGCAAACAGCTTTGCTCTAAATTTGTCTTTCTTCTCTGTATTTCGACTTTATCATGTACTCAGACCAAAAATAACGGTGGGCGTTTATGTTTTAAATGAATTTGTGTGCGAGGAAACAGTTAAATTTGGTGTGTTTTTGTAATAAATGGTAACTCGTCTCCTTTTTGTACGAATTTCAACAGATATTGATGAATGTCTCCTGGCATCGGACAATTGCAATAATAACGCGAAGTGCAACAACATCTTGGGTTCTTTCAACTGTACTTGCCGCGATGGTTATGCTGGAGATGGAATTGTTTGTGAAAGTACAGCAACTAGCATTAATATGCACTTACATGATTCAATACAGTAGCTTTTTAGCCATTTAGAACAAAATAAATTCTTGGTAAATAAAATTTGTGGGGCTCGCCATTTAGTCATGATTTCATAAATTATTTAGGAGTACAAAGTACCGCCCAGCTTATTCTTTCGTTAGTGACATCATGGTTGTTTAAACATGTAAAAAGTGATACATGTCACGTATGAAAACCATCAGTCAAATCCTTCTTTAAAAATCAGTGAAAACAATTGGCTGTCAGACTCATCCTGAATGAAATGCACACTATTTGAAACTTTGATCAAAACAACTGGCATGCCTCTGTGCGCCTATACCACACCCATCCGAGTCGTTATCTACTTTTTCTGTTAGCCGTGTACCTAAAAACGTGATGATTGAATGTTTTCATTACTCTCACACTGCCGTATCCCTGTATGACGATGAGTTAATGACGTTGTAGTTGGGGTGCTTTTAAAGTGGTATGATCCTATCAGGGTTGATTGCATGCCAACACTTACTCTGTAATGCGCTACGACTAACCATTTTTGTGTTATTTGATTATTTCCTATGTAACATGGACTACGGGTCTGCGGTAAATCAATGAAATAAAAAACTTTTAGAACTGGTGATATTTCTCACTGCTATTCATACTGACTCCTACCGGAAATGGTAGTAGTATTTGCTCAAACATCCGCAATATGCAATTGACTTGATTGCTTTGGCCATATTTTTATTATGATGTTGTTCAAAACTTCTTTTCGTTTTTTAGAAGTAATTTGAGCAATTTGACTATTTGATCAGAAACTAAATTATACAACCTTCCACCGTACCTTACATAGATTCCTTAATCTGTGATCTTATTGTTTTATTGAGATCTAAACTGCGTTTAATTGGTTAATGGTTGAAGCATCCAAGTTTTTGTTTGGAATCTAGACTTTCGTCTGAGTCTTTAGAGCGATTGATTGGCTTGCTAGCGTATCTGGAACCAAAAATATAGCTCAAAAACCAAACATTTGGTAAAAAAAATCATGTCACACTAAAGGAAACCCTGGACATTTTGGCTAAAGGCTATAACTCGCCAGTCGATTGATCTAGAGAGCTGTTCAAACGCCTGTAGAGATGAGGAAAGTTTTAAAGTTTAGAACAAAAATTAGGTTTTAGATATCAGTTTTGTTGATTTTGACAAAACGGGAATATGTTTATATATATTTGTTTCCATTTGGATGAAGTCATCAGGCCTAAGAAGCCAACGTCATGAGTCATGTTTTGACTCGAGTTTTACTGGATCCTAAGCTATATTTCGAGTCTATATAGGGTTTGATGGACTGTTTAGCAATCCTGGTTCCAAAAGTATGGCCAAAAAACGCATATTGATTAGGGAAACTCCAGCTAATCTTCTAAGATATTCCTGAAAAGTTTAGGTGTTTTAGCCATACCTTTGGCCAAAAAGGTGAAAACATGCCCCCATTATAACTTCACCCACAGAAAAGCCCAATCCCACCCAAAATTTGTCATTTTATATTCATTTTGTTATTTTGTGACATACAGTGCATTGAAAACCCAGCCCTGGTAACACAGTTGCCGTTTCAAAGCAAACAGGAAAATGTCGGATTTTTCCACTAATCGTAGTACCAGCTGCTGTAGCTTATTAGTTTTAGAAGGATGATAGCTACGTTAGGTTTCTTTAAATTTTCAGTTGCACCACCTGAGTAATGCAACGACTATCTAAGCAAAAACAATCCAACACAGGGTCAGTAGCCTTCAGAAGCTGCCTAGGAGTTTGCTAGAATATTGCATCAGTTATGACTTTTCCATATTGCATTCCTGTTTCCAGAACTGGCTTACTTTTAAATGTTGCCATCAAGCAGTAAAAATTAATTGTAACAAAAACAGAGCAATTTTGAACAGCCCAGCGGCAAATCGAGAAACGTATTGTGATAGTGAAAGTGATTGCTTGATGATTACCTGATTAAAGTACGCAGCTCTCACGCGGGCAATAAATGTTGGAGCAATAGTATTATCACGAAATAGAAATATTGTTTATACAATGCGATAATAGAGGTTGCAAGGAAAACTCCTGTAAGTCTCGCAGTTCAACAAGTTGTGAATCATTGTTCAGTTAAAACTCTTTAGACCAGTGGTTCCCAAACTACGGCACGTGTACCGGTAGTGGTACACGAAGGCTTTCAATCAAGGTGGTGCACGAATAGACAACCTTTCTGTTTTTCTTCATAAAAAATATATTCACAGCTGCAATTTTTACCTGTCGGGTTCTGTTGATGAATTCCTTAATTTTTGTGTAGCCTACTTGTTGGTTTCTGACAATGGCTATAATACTTTCTCACAGCCATTTTCCTTATGTTGCGTTTGTGTCAACTGTGGTTTTACAAACTTTTGATTGAAATATATTTGGCACATTGACTTTTCCTGGAACAAGGTGGTACGTGTTGACACTACGGGACCCACCATTGGTACGTGATCAGAAAAAGCTTGGGAACCGCTGGTTTAGACCCTAGGTTCTTCAAAGTGGGGAGGGGGGCGTGAAAACGTCGCAAGGTGGGCGCGAGTAGGGAAGAGACATACGTTGAAAACTGTTTCATCATTCGTAAATTTATCATCAATTCATTATAAACGCCCCAGGCTAATCAAAACAAAAGATACAAGATAAAATCTAGGAACAAACTAGAATGTGAAGACAATTTGTGACGCTCGTTGACCCGAACAAAGCCTTTAATTAAACTGCTTGTTTACAGAAAACAGTTGCACCCCTCCCATTAAGCAAGATAGTAGCAAATGCATTGTTGTTCTGATTTTTGCGTTTGATTTTGAGATTTGGTGAAGCGCGAGTAACAATGACTAACGCCAAACAGGGTGAAGACAACAACACATTTTAGGAACCTCTGGTTTGTAGTAAAATCAAACTTTGTTTCTATTTGCATGGGGACCAAAACGGGGCGAATTTACATCAAAGAGGCGCCATTTATCGGGGAAACCAGACGTTTTAAGGGGGGGGCAGTTGTCTCAAACTGCATTCTCCTGGATCCGCTACAGTAAGCCGTTGCTACAACATTGAAATTACCCATTTGTGATGGTGTTTTGGAAGTAAGCTATTCAAATGAACGTACTTTTGAAGGACACCAAGGGAAAAAACTTTATCTTGATAACTGTCAAGCCAAAGTCTCCACGATCACTTTTGCGATAGTCAAATATAATTAACTATTGCACTTGGAGCGCAAAGGTAATTTCATCAGGTTTTTGGTGATTTACGTTGATTGGTGTGATTCTGCACATGATTGAAGATAATAGGTCAAGTTTAAGCAGTTTTTTTGCGTTAGATTCATTTGGAATTAGAGTATGTGGTTAGGAGACGTTTCAGCATGTTTGCCAGCAAATCGGACTTTGCAAACTGACGTTTGCAAACGTTTCAATAAGTAGAAAAAATGTAGAAGATTTAGTATTTATCAAATTGCATTTCCGTACTTGATTATAGATTTTGTGAATTATAGTCGGAAGCACAAGTATTGTGAAAATACCTCTCGTCGCCCCCGACAACGTTGCTGCATTGTCTGACAAGCAAACACCCGAGTATGAAAACTTGACGAGAATTCTGACAAAAGACATTCCTTCAAAGTTCCCAACCGTCTCGCTCGTAGTTATCAACATCATGTTGTACATAGACAGGTCTTCAGTTATTTCCGTGTAAGTGATAAATGCGTCTTGATATAGTGTAAATGAATTAACTATGTTATCTGACATACTTTGCTATTTTGTGATATTGCGTTTGAAAAGCCATGCTTTCTTTCCGGCATTTTTTCAGCTTCATTGGCCTTGTTAGTTTTCTTATGTAATTTCGAAAGTAAAAATTTCGACCAGGTTTGTGTGTGAAGCGTCCTTACGTCTAATGCTTGATTAGATTTCAAATAAGAACAACACAGCAGCTTCAGATTGAAAAAAATCATGTCGAATATTTCTAGAAAAATACTTTCATCTTCAGCAAAATGGCGTTCAATAATTGCCATATGAATACGTTTAAACTGACGAAGCATTTTTTGGTTTATAAACCTCAGAAACATGGTGAACTATTTTTGTTTAGATTCCACATTGGAACTCGAAATACCTTAACTGTTGAAGAACTGGTTAACTTGTTCAACTCAACCGGTGGTGACCAAACTATTTTTTCTGGGACTGCGGAAGAAGGTATTGTCTATGCGCAATGTTTTTCCTTGCGTATAGCGTGGCTTAAGATTCAAACTATGCAGTACCTTATCAGGCATCTCAATTTATTGACAGATATTGATAGCCACTGTTACGAATATATTGTAAAAGTTTGGAAAAATAAGTCAGACGACGGCGGTATGCTAACTGAGACTGTACTTTTTCAGCCTGCACGGGTTTGGATATTGTCACTGATTCTGGAAGAAATGCCATTCTTGTCAGCATTGGCTACACACCAATTGCTGGTGCTGTATCGTTCAAAATCAACAGAACGGATTCAACAGGCCGCTCAGTTGCAGTGTCTACCTCCCTTGGAGCAACAAGCTACGCTTCTCTTTCTTTGGAGCCTGAGCAAGTTTATACCTTTGTAATAGAAACTGATGATCTATGCGGCCTCAGCAGTTCTTTCGTAGCTATCACAGGTGAAAAATACGCTCAAAATCTTGTGGAAGTACCGTCGTTTTTAGGAAGTTATTTTGTTGTTGCTTCCAAACATTTGGAGCATGAAATTAAAACGTACTTGGATTTATCAACGCGAGAGTTGCTTAGATATTCATGAACAAGTTCTTCGTGATGATAGTGGAACTGGAGTAGCTCGTGAATGGGCACAACGTTTTAGACTGAGACAAATTTTATTGATTTTTCTGTCCCGATTGCTTTTTCAAAAAATTATAAAGCGAAACACACATGCGGAAAAAATAAAATGAAAATTTAAAATTTTTCTGGCATTGTCAACAGAGTTTCGAACATAAAATGTTAAAATGGAGTTTCTGATGTTTTTAAATCGGGGTTAAGGAAATGTGTCTATCAAAAAGTTGTTTCTTGGTTGTGGTAAATTCTTTGGTTGAAGATGCCAAGTCTGTTGTGGTGAAACTAAATGATTCATCTGAATGGTTAAAAGTGAACAGCTAGTATAACAAAAATAAACACAGTAAGTTGACCAAACAAAAAGTGTTTGATGACGTGTGCTCTGTCTGTTTGAATAGTTTACAACATTTGTTTATTTCAGCGTTCACATGAATTCATTGACTTTTCGTCCGGTATTTTTGAATTGTGCTGTTTATTTTAAATTTAATACAATTGCGACCTCAGAAAAGTAAAAACAATCTTCAATTGGCCGTCTATGTCCGCAGTTGACCAGTGCCCCCGACCTTGTTTCAATGGATTTTGCGTGTGGTCGAAAGAGGACACACAGGGCACACAATGCTCGTGTCTACCCGACTATCAGAAGAATCCCAATGACCCGGATCAGTGCTTGCCCAGGCGACCTTGCGATACTTTGGCGAACGTTTTGTGCGACACTGCCGTTTCCAATTGCGTTAATCAAGAGGACGGAACGCACAGATGCGCATGTAAACCTGGCTACGAAGAAATGAACGGAAAGTGTGCAAGTAAGTCCCGGAAATACTTGGTGTAAATTGCAACTTTTGCGATGCAGAAGATTACCCAATTTTTTTCACGCAGCTAAACCTGCAACTACTGCAACACAGTGGCGTATCTACACAAAACGGCATCCATACCAAAGTTTAAATGTGCACCCTTTTCAATCATTTTAAGATTAGATGAAGGCAAAATTTTTACAAAAGGTACACCATAAAGAAAGCAAATGTTTCAAAAGACAAAATGTGTTTTTATTTTTGATTAAAACGTTTCAGCAAATACAGTACAGTATAAATATCCAAATAGGACACAACGTACTTCTATAATCATTTGTTTTTATTATAATGATTATCAAACCATTCAAGTAATACCGTTATCATAATTTACATATAGTATTGGCTGGCAAAACTGCAGATCTCCAAAAAGTTGCACAGCATATTGCAACTGCGAATGACAGTTTCTTTTCAAGTAAAACAGATTTAATTTGGATGGTACAATAAATTAATGTATGATGTAGTACTTGTGTTGGAAAGACACAAGTCCATCGAAACACCAGTATATCAAGCCTTTTGTTGTTTAAAGAACACAACATCCTAATTACAATAACGCTTTCCGTGACTTTATCGAAGAAAATTCGTCTGTGACATCATTAAAGGCAGTTTTCTCTGTTTCGTTCCTTCTTATACTTATCAAAACTAAATCACACAATGTGTCCTGACTCATTGAAGCTCGTAGGTATGAAAGAATCAGTTTCACCCAGCTTGCCGTAGATACTGCCATCGATAGCATTGTTTACAAAGCATATCGAAGATTTGCAAAGGCGCTTTCATCCATGTTAAACTATGAATGTCAGCAGGCTATAGTTTTAAGTTGCACTACTTGATACTAGCATTTTGCAATCTAGAATCTCCTTGTATAATTGCTTGCTATCTACATCTGCTAAACTGTGCGGGGCTCCTAAATTCTGCCACATAGATTTTGGTTTTTCACAGTCACGACCGTGACCAAGGCCTTGAGCATCGAACTGAAAGCCAAATTTGGACAGGAAAAGCTAACTCTAAGCAAGACTGAAAAATCTATTTTTTCATGAGCTAACATTTTTTCTCAGCTGGTACGGTAACGATGCTAACTGCCGGTGTTTTGAGGACTGAGGTTGTTTTCCTTAGTCTCTGGACTGGAGTATTGTCTTTAAACTACAGTATTATCGGCCACTAGTTGCCATCAAAGAACTTTCGTCAAGTCAGAGTCGCCTGCAGCTCTTAGGTTAATTTGTAAATCTGAGAAAGCTTAAAAGCAATGATTTGCGTAACGTTCAGGTTCTCACAGCCAGCTACGGACTCAAGCTCGTCTCAACCAGATTCTGACTAACATTCTTCTCCACGAACCGTAGTAGCACAGACTAACTTCGCCTTTCTTGTAGGGTGAGAAGGATGAGGTTTGTAGATATGGCAAGCGAGCGTTCTTGTTCTGTTACAAGGTCTGAACGCATTGTTGTACCGCGATACTACAGTTTTGTCAAAATACTTGGTGGTTCTGGTGCAACTTGCCCTCCATTGGATGCGGGCGCTGTGTTGATGCAGCATTACAGTCAATGGTTTGGGGTACAAAATAGAGGTTCAACAACTGTAAACAAAATTTTTAATTTTTGCCAAACAATTTTTGCGGCCCTGTTTAAGTGGTGCCCATGACACGTGCCATGCCTGCCATACCCTAGATACGCCACTGCTGTTACATTCAGTGCACCATTCTAGAAATCTCTTCCGTTTGAATATTTGCACCAGTTAAGCGGCATACGTTGCAAATTAGAAAACTGTAATTTGATATAAATGCTTCTTGATTGAACTTCTTTGTGTTTTCCTGTTAAATGATTTTTCTATTATTATTTACCTATTTTCCCTAAAGTTGCGGTCCATATTTTACGCCGTAATTATCTGTTGTGCTTGATCTTGTTCAGTGATCGACTTTTGCCTCACCGGACCGTGTCAGAACGGTACTTGTACACCAAAGCTTTTAAGCTTCAGTTGCAAGTGCGACCAATACTTCACTGGAGACAAATGCGATATCTTCCGGCCTTGCATACCCGACCCGTGCGAGAACGATGGGGTGTGCATGGATCAGTTCCCCGAGTATAATTGTCACTGTTTTCCAGGCTTCGAAGGTGATAAAATGGTTTTGCTACAATAGAATTGTTAATGAATTGAACGCAATGATCTGATACAAATGCTGCTTTTAGCGGGTAAACTACTTTTTTCGTTAAACAGTTAAGTTGGTTCCTCTGGCTTAGGAAACAACCACAAATACGTCAAGTTTTTGGCTACTGTTATATGTGATCAAATAAATTCCGAAAAAATAAGCACTCGAATGTAAATTGTGGGCTTTATTTTGAGGTTTTGCAATCCCTCGCTGGTCGTAAAACATAGTTTTAGGTAACATTCCTGGCGGAGATGTTTTCCATTTATTTTCACTTTGGTCCGCTTTACCGAATTTGACTTGTTTTGCTTGAAAATTGAACAAACAATCCGACACACAAAAACAATTAAGCTCGCTTTGATACGAGAAACAGCTCGTTAAAAAATTTGAATGTAAAGATTTGGGAACAGGTTTGCTTTCATATACGTGCACCGCATTGGAAACAGACTGTTTATCAAATGCATGTGACGAAAGACCACGCTCTTTTCTGACAAGGAAAAAAAAAACATTCTTAAACAAACTCATCATTCATTTTTGCTCACATGAGATGTCCCTTATTCACAGGACAATCATGCGAAAACGACATTGATGAATGTAAACTGAATCAGTGCCATCCGAATGCAAATTGCACGAATACGTTTGGGTCGTACATGTGCAAATGCAGCGATGGATACAGGTAGAGCTTTTGCTTTGCGTTGTTTCAAGAACTCATGTACCGATAGTGGAAAAGGTTATTGCTGCGAATGGCTAGTATCCCACTTTGCTAAGCAGCGGCTGCTCCCGGTAGATTTAAATGGCTCATAGAAAAGCCAGGGATTTACCATAAAAAGCTTTTCTTTTGTGCTCACTTCCGCTGTATTCTTCTTCACTTCCCTATTTCGCGATGACTTCGCAAAACCGACCTTTACCTTTGAACATGCAGTCAGAAAATCACTATTTAAAGATTTGTGGTTCGTTCGTAAAATGTCTTCTGTGGACGTTATGAAACACTTAGTGACAGCGTTCGTAGGTTCGAACCCCGTCTTATCGCTGCCCAAAAATCTTGAGTGAACATGTAGTGCATTCAACCTAATTTTGAAAGACACAGGCTTCTTGTAACTGCTACAGTCACAGATACACATTTTCACAATTAAACATTGTTCATCAACGTTTATATTTTTATTGTATTTGATGGTTTACTGTAAAATACTTGGATGCGAAACAATGAAAAACCAACGCTGTCTCTAATACTCGAAAGCATTCCCACGCTTGGAGACACTCGCAAGACACAAACAAACGAAAAAGAATGCAAGAAAACCATTAAATAAGAACAAAGATTCACCAGTAATGACTCAGTAGATGTTCCGGTGGTAAACACAAGGAGATGTTCTGTTGAAAATTAATGGCAATTTGACAGGCAGGTATGGAAATGAAACGAATAACTTATTACTCTAGCAACCAATCATTACAAATAGCTTGTTTAAACTGGTGTGGAAAAATAAATGCTTGTATTCTGCATCAACTGCTCTCCACATCACTGGTCCTTTGTAAGATATTACTTTTTGCCAATATTAGTATAGACACTAGGATTAAAATAATCTTGATTGGTAGCATATCTGGTATTATACTTAGGCACAAGCGATCATCTCTGAAAAAGACTATTATAGATACCAGGCAATAATCCATCATGAAATCTGTTCAGTACTAACGAACGTTGCGCAGCAGCATTTTGTAATTCAAACTGGCAACAAACCACTTTGACAAAATTTTGGCAGAAAAATCACAGAATGCTGCAACGCAGGTTCGCGTTTCCGATTACAAAACCCATCCTGAGAAATAAGCGCAATTGCGATCGTGTCTCCTTCAGCAACACAGCAAAGAGGTGTTTGTTATTTTTACACCACGTTGCGTGCTGCGGTCTTTCCGACTGCACCCCTTTTAAGCACACAGAAGTAAATCTCCTGGAAGTACAGCCGAGTCTCGGACTGTTGGGGTTGGCATCACTTACATGCTCATGGTAGGGACTCAGGGTGCAGTGAACTTTGGAGTTAATTTGCATAATATCATCCATTTTCCATCTTGATGTGTTGCCAAGCAACGGTATGTGACAGCACACGCCAGTTTGTAGACGCAACGTGAATTCATCTCGAGTTCACTGGCTTGTCCACTATGAGTCCAAAGTTAATTGCTTGTTGAGACGAAAAATAAGAGCCACTTTCACCCTACACAAGTGATGGTCATAACTTGTGCCTGAAACAAAAAAAGTATATAATAATTTAAATAATAAAAATCTAAGACATTGAGTCGCTCCACATAGTTGCATCTCATCATGTTTTCAAGAATAAAAGCCCAAATGTAAGTAAATACTAAAGATATTGACTTTACCGCTATAGTCGATGGGATATAGCGGTACGGCACCCGTCTCTCTTTTTTGATTTCATCGCAGGGAATTTTATTTAATTTCCTCTGAAGTAGAACTAAAATACATGAATTTATTGATTCAGTGTCAATGAGAAGCAAATGGAATTGTGCACTGTCGCAAAATCCACTTACCAGGCAATAACTGAGTGGGCTACAACAAAACGTAAATAAAAAAGAAAATGTAATTATCCGTTGCTGGAACATTAAATGCAAATAAGTATATCGCATTCGAAAACGTTTAAATTTATTGAACAGCCCCCCCGAATTTTGTTCTTTCTTACATGACTTGATTGCGTTCAAGCAAAAAGCATGCGGTTTTACACTGGCTGTCGTTTATTGCCAACAGTGTTTTCACTGCCACAAGTGTGAATGCAAATCCACGAAACGCAAACACTCAAGAGTGGAAGTAGCAATCTTCGATTTGGAACTAAGCCACAATAGAGGAATAAAAACACGTCACCAGCATAATCTTTCCAAAATCTCAAACACGTAAAAAAGATTATCAACCCGTCCATTGTTTGAAAAAATTCATTCCAATTTAAGGCAAAGTCTGCGACACCAGCACACAAACAAAATTTAACAGCACAGAGAAAATGCGTGCTAAGGTTTAAATTTTATTTGAATAAAAAACGAGATTACGAAATAAGCCAGTTCTAGGTATTGCTACGGAAGAACGACATTACTCCAGTCATGGCATGGTCTTCATCTGCTTGCATCGTTAAATAACGAATTATAAAGCTTGCAATAATTTACTTTTGCGTTGTTCATGCAACTCATAATACTATAAAGGAAAAAAATTGCCCCACCGACCTTAACAAATTCATAGTTGCCACGTTCCTAACGGAATGCAAAATTTTTGACACTATTTTGTTATATAACGCCTATTGCTTACTCCAGTGAGGACTGCCGCGCTCCGGCGATTAAAACCTGTTCTGAACGAAGGCGTTCTGCCACCTTGGCTTGGTATTCGTAAATTCTTCCAATAACTTGCTACCGTTCCTTTCGTAATTCTGCTACACGTGCTGCAAAAAAACACTAACAAATGGACCTCGGCGCAAGCGAGCAGAGATGTGCGCCAATGACCACTCATAACACGTCGAAGGGAAAACAATACGATTACAATAAAGCTTCAACCTGATTCTGGATTCAGCCTTTTCGAATGTGTAGAACCTTTCTTCGATCTTTTTAGTTGGTTGTGCTACAAGATTTTGTCAATAGGTTTTCAAAGCTTTATTTGCAACAAACTTGCCATCTGGTTTCAGAGGAGATGGGAAAGTGTGTTACGAAATTATTCTGCTGCCGTACGGAGCAAGCGAGGGAGACACTCTTCTTCCTGTCGCAGATGACGTTGCGTCCGACGTGTATGAGTAAGTTGACAATTTTTTAATGGAATAGAAGCGGATGGACTTGATAAACTTCATTTGCGAAAAGATTGTTCTGCTGCCAATATTCAGGTATAAATGTAGGGTAGGCCATTAAACCTGACATTCAAATATATCTCAAGAGACGTGTCCTTCCATTCAGTGCCGGCCTCAAGCCGATGCAGCTGCATTGGGCCCCGCGCCTCTGGAGGCCTCGCACCATGGTGTTTGGGTAGATTATTCATTTTGTCAGATGCACCTTGCGCTTGAGAATTCAGTAGAAACGCCATATAGATTTCACTGTTAACAAAGAACGTTCTCGTTAGAACTAGCAAATTTCATCTCGAACGTTAGCAAACGTGCTCAGTTCTCGTGTTAGAGCTGTACTGTATATTTGCGCTCTACCACGATGATAACCCGGTTGACTGAACACAATGACGTCATAAAATCACTGCTCAGTGGGACCCCGCGCTCGGGTCTTGCATTGGGCCCCGCATCTGCTAGGGCCGGCTCTGCTTCCATTTCGAAAACAAAAATGTGCCAATTTACGAAAAGATCAAACAGGTTTTTCATACACAGGCAGATGTTTTTCATTTGTGAAATTTGGGTTCGACCAATGGTTCACAAACAAACCGAACCTTTAGGTAGTTTTCCAAGCTTTTGTCGAACCCTATTTTTGCCCAATATAACAGAAAGTTAAAATGGGTTACATGTTTCAGATGTGCTTCGTCGAACCCCTGAAACGGTTCTGTCGAAACCTAGGGGTTCGATCGCACCCACTTTGAGAACCACTGGGTTACACTTGCACTCGAAGGCTTTTGTCTGCCCTTCACTTCCGTCTCAAAGCAAAAACTGCAAATGTGAATGCGTTTTTGCAGATGAAACAAGTACTGTAGGTCAATACATTTTGCCCCTCACATTCAACGCAAACAGCCTGGCTACGGTTATATCCCGCTTGCTCAAGAAACAACCATATACTTATGTGGTTTACAAAGCGTAGTACTTGTGATGCAAACCACAATCCAGATAACAGTAAAGGAAGAGATTGTAGGATGGTTTTGGATCATGAAAAGCATGTGGGACATTTGTTCTTAGTTGTCAAACTCGTTTCAAAAACTTAAATTAACGTGCAAACTCTGACCCAGTTTTATTGATGGGTCTTCCATGGTACACTTAAGTTAAAACTAGTTACTCTGTCCTACGCAATGGAATAGAACCAACATGTCTCCAAATCTGATGAAAAAAAACATGCAGTGCATTTTGATATTAACACATTCCACGGTTTTCTGTAACTCAGAACTATGCAATCCGCAAAACGTCGTTCTGCGAGAGCTTAGGAAAGGGATAGAAGTATTTTACAAACTAAACAAAAAGTGCGCGAAACTCTTGCTTCTCGTAAAAAGAAACGAAATGTTCTAGATGACTGAAGCAACGTCGAGCATTTCTAAATTGCAATAGGACCTTGGCAGACCTTGCAGTTTATGGTTTCGATAATATGGACAACTGCGGTGATGACCTTCTCTCTATATCACTGCGTTTGCTGTGACACAAGTAATTCAAACTCTTCTATGAGACACATTGCAACAAATGTTTTATTTATTGTTGTTGATCTGGATAATTTTTTAACCAAATGTTGGTGGTGTTTGCAACACCTTACAGGGTTGATAAAAATCATGATTTTTTTGAAAAATTAAAAAATCCGGACTTTTAGAATTTGAATCTGATTTTTTTTATTTAATTCAGATTTTTTTGATTTTGTGTGTAGAAGGTGGCCATCTAAAAAGTAGTAATTATTAGTTTGTTTTAATATACCTCTTCTGTGCTTTGTTTCTTATACAGCAACTGGAATTCCGCTGAACTTTCATTCAAACTTACGTCGCACTTGTGCATCACGCTTAAACCAAATCAGTTCATAACACCAGTGCAGGTGTACAAAATGAAATATTTATTGGGAAGACAATACTCAAAATATCAGTTTATCGACTTCATTAACACTTAAGCTTATGGCATGTTAAGAAGCTTGTACATAAATACAAGCTTACCAACCGTTTTTGGTGGAAAGTCTCTTGTTAAAATTGACTAATGTAACGCAGCTTCCCCTAGTTCAGCTTCGGCAAAAGTATAAGTTTCATTCACAAAATGGTAAAAACCTATAATATATGTGTTGTTGTGAATCTGAATAAAAAATATGCTTTAAAACTAATATTTTTATAGTCAACAGCCTGCATATTTACTTGAATTTAGGTGTAACGTTTACTTTATGCCATAGCCATGTGTGCATTCAGGGGCAGTGTCCCCCAATGTTTTTAAGCATCCCACTTTTTTTTCCCAGAAAAGTTTGTTTTAAACATATATCGTATAAAAACAAAAATATTTTCCCCCTAACAGTTTATTTTGACCTCCAAACCTCAAAACCTGGCTACAGGCTTTATGCTTGCCTACACTAAAGCTTGTGACATTCTGAGAGTTCTGGCTTCTTTGTCTTCAGATGTTAGTGATTTTATTCCACATATCATTTTTGGAGTTAATTGGCATTTAATCTGTGACCAAACAGTTGCTATGATTGTCAAAACTTCAATTGCTTTAATAACTTGTGTTGTCATAAGAAGACTCTGCCTTCTTTAATAATAAGTGAAACCGATTAGAACACCGATTAGATGTGTCATACAAGTCACAGAAAGCTTCAAAACTGCATATGATTTTTTTATTCGATCACTGCTTTATATGAAATGATTTATGTCAATCAACCCTGACTAGAAATAGCTGAACTTTCATTCTAACGTTTTTGTCCTTACTCGATATCCCTTAATGCAAATAAGTCAATAACACCAGTACCGGTGTATGAAATGAAATATTTATTGAAATGCCAATACTGAAACTGGCAACTTAGTAATTTCATTGACACTCATGGCAAACACGCATAAAATTTGATGAAATTTAAATGCAACTTTCACTTTACGCCAGTCTACACTTTCAAACTTGTGGCATTCTAACAGTTATGACTTCTGAATCTGCAAGGATTAGTGATTTCAGTCCACATGTCATTTTTGCAGTAAATGGCATAAAATGTGACCCACAGTTACTATGATTGATACATTTTCAAGAGGTTTCAACTTGTGTTGTCATAAGAACTCTTTGCCTTCTACACTGATACTGTATAGGCCAGGGTTTTGTTTAAAAAAATGTTAGGCACCCAGTATGCACCTGTAGAGACCCGATTTCTCTGATTTTTGCGACCCGACTTTGTCTTATTCTAAGGTCCCGATGATCATTTTCTCTGATTCTAAGGACCCGATTTTCAATTCTAGGGACCCGAATCGGGTTCCTAAAACACCTTAAGAAAACCCTGGTATAGGCCATGTGAAAACCTGTTAGAATGCTAATTAAATGAGTAATAGATTTCACGCAAAGCTCTGAAACGACAGGTTTTTTATATTTTTATTGCTTGATTTAAATCAAATGAGTCAAATGAATCAACGCTGATATCCTATCTTTAGATTCGCACAAATGCATTAAAAAGATGATTTAATATAAAATGTTTCTATGTAAAGATTGGAATATGGAATACCCTTTGGTGAACAATCTTTTTTTCAAATACGAGTCATATCGAACGGATTAATTTATCTTGGAACTTCTTTCTACTACGTTCAATATCTTTACCGTCCATACGGCGATGGATTTGGAGGTCGGCAAATCGCCCTTGTTGCCCCATTTTGGGACGATTTTCATCCAAGCAGGAATAATATCGGAAGGGTTCATTATCAGGTGGGTCTTTTTCTCATTTTTCATTTTGAATTATGTATTTCTGTTTAAATAAAGTAAATAAAGGCGAGTTTAGCTTGAATTGTGAGTGCGTGCTTTACAGTCTTTGCCTAATCTCAGGTTCCTTGCCTGTTTTTAAGCTAGCACCTCTTTTATAAACATGAAATGACGTTCGCACCCCCTCATTTTTAGAAAAAGCGCAGAAATCACAAAAAAGTCTGATTTTGCAGTAATTTTTATTTTACAATTCCAATTTGTAATATGTAGGACTACTGACTGCACAATAGAAAACACTCAGTCGTACTCTTCAACTTTTATACATTGCTACTCATTAGAAGCAAATGCAGTGATTTTTCTTGCTGTTTCACTGAAATTATCCGTTCATACCTTGGCAAACAATTACTCACAGCCTCGCGCAAATTGTTGGAAGGTCTCAAACGGTTTTGATACTTCTTTTTCAAACTGAAAGAGAGGAAAATTTAGATTCGCACAAAAACGTTGTTGTAAAGAGCGCTGTAATAGACAGGGTTTTTGTAGTCTAACTAATTTTTGGTAACTACGCATGGTAGAACACCAGAAATTTTCGAGTTCTGTAGCATGAAGCAATAATCCTGCGGTAATGCGCCATGAAAATTTAAAAATCACAGTGAACTTGCAATTGCATCACCAGCTGTCTTCAGCGTGGCAACCGCAGCGTGAAGCAGAAATGGCAGTGCACGCATTTAGTTTTTTTAATTTTTAATTTGGTAACGTTTGCTGGAATAATTAGTCTGGAAATTTTTTTTTGAGCGATAGCACTCGCAAGCTATCAAAAATCTCGGTTCCATTGACAAAACGTACATCCAAGATTACACAAACTCTTACCCTCGAAAATCGCATATCGGACCTGCGAAAAGCTTGTTTTGGACCCCCGGTGGTCCGGGAACCCCCGGTTTGGAACTGCTGGCCTAAAATGATGTTGAAATGCTGTACTGTCGGTATACTCTAAAATGCATGAAGGTTTGTTCACGGGACAGGTATTTTTCTCGTATCCTTTGCAAATTTACTGCTGCTCCATCCCATGGGACTGCTCATTAAAAGTTATAGCAGGAAGTACATTATGTCCTGGGGATGTATATTGCCTCGTCTCTACGAAGCTCGCAATTAGTGGGATCAAGGCTCAGGAAGGAATCACTGAAATACCAGTGAGAATATTTTAATTGCCACCTAAAAAAAGACCAACAACCAACTGTATTTTCGGGTGCCTAGCATCACTACGCCGTGACACTGAGTCTCTGCATGTAATATTGCTGTGTTATATTCAAACGATATTGGTTTTCGACTTCAGAAATTTTGTCTATTTTGTATTAGAAATACTTAGAATATGGGGCATTCAAAAGAGTTCTAGTTCACTGAATTTTCCATTGGAAAATAACAATCGTGACAAAAATTACACAATTACCAGTTTTTTAAAGCGTTTTAGGGACCCGCTTCGAGTCCCTAGAATTAAAAAACTGGTCCCTAGAATCAGAGAAAATCGGGTCCCTAGAATCAGAAAAATCGGGTCCCTACAGGTCCATACCGGGTACCTAACATTTTCCTTACAACAACCTACAATTAATCTTATTTGCATTTCACCCTTAGATGTGAACAGATTCTATTTATTAGTCAGCAATTTTGCGATAAAACCAGTTATAACTCAAAGCTTTTTTTCCCCAATGTGTATTTCTAAACAGTTTTTAAAATGCTGGAAGGAGATTCACTTTTTCATTTTACGCATTTTAGAATAGCTGTGAGTTGTTTGAAAATCACAAAAGTGCGTTTAGGATGACATCCATCGATTCATAAGCTTTGTCTAGAAAACCTGAAGTCAGCAGCAGTTTAAGTCTGTTGAACACAGACATCTTGGAAGGTAATGCAGCAGGACAGTGACTGCTGATAGCGGGAGTTAAGCCACGTAGTCTTATACTGCGTGAAAAGAATCATGAGTGAATCTGTAGCAATGCCTTTACAAGTTTGAAAAAGCTATTGTTAGTGTGAGTGTGACCAACCACCAATGTGCCTGAGTGAATAGCAAAAACTACATTTACGCAGGTTTCTTTTCACACACGCACAGTACAAACTTATGTGGCTTGTTAGAATATGTCTATGCAATCTTGTGGGAATACGTCTTAGCCTTTAGTTTTTATAATTCATCTGGTCAATTTTTAAGCCCGCGTGGGGTTATAATTTTTGAAAGTTGTTCGTAGTCGTGTCATCATACAGGTCAACGCAGGCCCGTATAGCCACTTGGGGCATTCGGGGGCAGCACACCCCAAAGTTGTTTGTTCACCCCAAAAATTTGTTGTGCCCAGAAAATGATGGTTTTAAACATGTAACAAAAGCAAAAATTTCCCCCTAAAATGTATTTTGTCACTTTCTCAAACCATAAAACTTGGCTACAGGCCTGCTTATCCGATTTGCGCGTGATGAGCGTTCACCGCGAAAAAACAGCAAAGACAAGAAAGGTTTCATTGATTGCCTTGGTCAAGATCACAGACTATTGCAGCACTTGTTTCTAAGTGACGCTGACGTGTCTTGCTGGGTGAAATAAGGCCATGCGTTACGGTTTCGTTGAAGACCATGGTCATGCTTCTTTCTTTAAAGACCATGGCGATGCTTCCTTGCAAAGAATTACCCCGTTTGAAAACGGTTGTCTGCAGATAGCCTATTATGTAAATTATCGTAATATACCCGGATATTGTTGCCAGCAAAGCGCATTTTTGGTGATAGTTGCCGTAACAATGTCATGGGAAATTTTCTCTGTGATGTAAAAAGGATAAAGAGCGTTGTTACGTCCATTCGCATTGCATCGTCAGCAGCAGTGGCGTAGCCAGCCCTAAATTTTTTTGGGGGCAAATCTGTTGACTTTAAGCAAGCAACAGTATTTTGTTTGGGACACCGCCTCTCAAAAGCACAAAATGACAAGATATGCTAGAAATTTTTGGGGGTTGGTTCCCATGGCTACGACTATGGTCACCAGTGGCATACGTAGGGGGTTGAGCATGAAGGGAACGTAGCTAAAGGGACCCACTAGCCAAAATTCAGGAAAAAACTTGCGAATTGATAGTGAATTCGTGTGTAGATGGCTATACGGAAACCCTAATTCACCGGAAAATACTCCGAAAACCGCAAAAAATTAACAATGTAGTGAAATCCAAAAGAATACTATAACGGAAATATAAGTTAATGAAGGGCCGGTTCGCCCCTCCATCTGTTACTCCGCTGATTGTCAGCAACGTAAAAACTATAAGCAAAATGTCGACCTTGCCCCCACTGAAAAATATCTGTGGACGTCCATGACGTAGCTGAATTAATCAGGAAATGTATTATACAGTAATGGAAATCGATTTCATGTAATAGTAAAAACATTAGAATCTATTTTAAAACAAAGATAACTTCTGAGGATAAATATAGCATTATGTGAAATCAATTCTATACTGAAAATTGCTGGTTTTATCAACTTCGTCATTTTGTTGGAAATCAGCTACTTGAATACAGCTCTGTGCAAGTTTAAACCAACGCTAAGTCATGACAGCAAAAACCCTGACATCTGATTCTGCGAACGTATGCAGCAAATTATAAACTTTTAATTGTTGTTGGAAAATCCAAAACAAGAATAAAAACCTCGAAGTATAGCCTGGAGTATGATTGTGACCATCAGGGTATTACAATCGTTTTTATTACTCGTTATATTAAATTATTCAGGGATTGTTGCTGATACAATTGTATACAAATACAATTTGTAAAGAAAGTATTTTGAAAATCCTATTCATTCCACGCAGATCTATGATTCCATTCAGTATAGTTTGAACGCCAAAGGACAGGCAGCAGTGGACGAAGTGAAAAAACGAATAAACAATAAGTTCAACGTTCCCAATTTCAATCCCACCTTTGTTTACAAAGCTACTTGGAGCGAGGTCGTCATGTATCCAGAATACTTCAACGGTCATCGAGAACACGTCAGTGCACCATCCAACTTTAATTTTGTGGTTTTTGTTGCTGCATGATGTAGTCTAAACTTTGTTTTTTTCTTACTTCAGCCAAGCACTTTCCAAGCTGTGTTGGCCACTGATGGCTGCGACACCTATTTGCTTTACCTCTATAAAGAGGATGCTATGTTGTGGGACACGGGAGTGCGAAGCGTGGATAACGGCCTGATCGGATTTACAAATGGCCACGACATGACTTACGTTGAAGTGCAGGGGGAGTATCGTCCAGATCAGAGGCTGCAGACAACAGGTTAGAAAAAAAAGGCAGATTATGGCACCACATTTTGTGATTAGCGAGCAAAAATATGTTGCGTAGCAGTATAATTACCGCAATACACACGGGTTCAAGATTTGCTTACAGTTGCTTTCAAGCGATCTTGTTCATNTTTTTTACACTGCGTGTTATCTTAGACTGGGCAGTGGGCAACTGCCAAAGTAATCGCTTACGCTGTTAATGAAAACATTGTTGAGTGACATTACCAAAAAACGTTGCAGACCATTTTATTACTATTTTTAGATATAGTGCGGCAATTGTTTGCAATTTTTTTGCAGGAATAGGAACAAATATTTAGACACTGTATTCGCAACAACAGTACTTCAATTTTTTGAAAACGTAGCAACAGAAAACTTTGGCATTGTTGATCTTCGAGTATGTTGAGTATTTTTCATTAAATAAATTTGTAAATCTTCGTTTTTGTTGATCAAAGTTCGATAAGACTTTGAAAAGAATATCACGTGTTTTTCCCGGAAACATGAAACCATGCAACGTTTTTCTTCCAACAATTAAAAACTTTCGACAAATTAGCGTTTGCGTTTTTACCCAGCTTTTGTTTTCGTTTCGGCGCCGATCACTCTTCTTTTGCGTGTTCAAACGTGCATCTAAGTTTTCTTTTAATTAAAACCAACGCATCAACTCATACCGTTTAGGTGGAAGCAGGCGTGGTGAGTACATCTACCACCTGACGCCGACAAAAACGCGGCAACAAGAAGCTCGGTGTGGGTGCGTGCAGTGGTATGTCGAAGATGTGCAGACACCCTGGACTCCAGACTACATGCCTTGCCCGTGCTCCAGGATCCAGGCCATAATTGACCCGAGATTTATTGTAACGCCAGATTACTTCTTTGAACTCATCAACAGATACAATCTTGGTCTGCATTACAGGACTGGAAATACGAGTGAATGGAATCTCGAATCAGGTTCGTTGCAAAGGCTCGACATAGATTTTCCTGCCAGTTTGTTTGTCTGCATTGCATTTTTGGTTAATTTAGCTTTGTACCATCTAACGAAATTGTTGAAAAGCAAACAACAGTCATACTTTTTCGGTAGAGGCATTGCTGCTTTGAAATTTCACTTCCATTTTATACGGAAGTTTCTATAAACATTGCGTGGAATCGCAGAACACATTTACCTTGCATCTACTGGGTTACAGAAAATTTTGGACAGTGCTTCCAGCCGGTGAGAGGAACTGGACCAAGATGCTGTTACCGAGTGTTTTTCTTCTCACCGTTTTTTTTCTTCTGGAGGCTTGAGTTCTCGGCGTTGATACCTGGACCTTTCGCCAGTCGATACGAGCGGTTCCAGATACCCGTTATTGAAAACAACAACTTCTTTCTTTGGAGAGAGCAGAGTCGCTTCGACCAACAGTACAATGACAATCAAAGTGAGGAGTTATTTGTTGTAAAACAATTCTATTATTGTTTAAGGTCTGATTTTTCTCTATAAAGAATATATAAAAGAAGATCATCCGTAGTCAAGTCGATGAAAGCCAGAAAGTCAGCAGCTGCACAAAAGTAATGCACAAAAGTAATTGTTAATGCACAAAAGTAATTGTTGCGCAAAAGTAATTGTTTTGCACAAAAGTAATAGAAACAAACACAAAATGCACAAAAGTAATTGTTGGCTTAAAAAATTTGTTTCCAAATGCAGATGATTTACAATTAAAAGTTTTTCACTCATGGGAACTGAGCTATTTTGTTTCGAAATAAAATGTTTTACGATGAAATAGTAATGGTCTGTATGTCTGTCATGTATTGTTCGTTTTTAAGATTG
>JGI24022J15233_10000549_pt1 | contig 24897 bp, 14 predicted proteins | sample Ectturendosymbi2_FD_15233 | JGI IMG/M metagenome (IMG submission 15233)
AACGTAGTNCAAATGTAAAAGAGGCACCTCATCCGAAGCGGACCAAATGTAATTCAATTGCCAAAGTTAGAAAATGGGACGACACATATTTCAGATACGGGTTCTTTTTGCCAAATTCTGAATGTAGCGGGTACGTTCCAGAAATGTAAGAACAACCGCGTCATTAAATTTCTGGCTTTTTAACTTTTGTAATAACTGTTTGTTTGCTGAACTGTCTAATAACGAAATCTTTGATATTCTTACAAGTTATTCCTGTTTTTTACATTTTTGTTAATGGGGTTCCATGACAAACGCGAAAGTATATCAGGGGTTCCGCGATGACAAAAAGGTTGAAGAGCACTGTCACAGCAACACCCCATGGCCTTGAGCCAGGGCCACTCTGGCCAGGCCTATAGAAGCCTGTAGATATACGGCAACCCCCAACCTATAACCTCAAGCAAGCATTGAAACAGCAAAGCATCCTTCTCCATGCTGTACTTTTGCACCTTTGCTTCGCGCGACGTTGAGCAAACAAACCACTGTAAATGCAACAATCATCACCAGCAGACCGCCAGACCTGGCAAGCATGACATTTTCAAACTTTAAATCAGACAGCAGAATGAATACGCGTTGAACTGATCCATGGCTATGGCACACAGCGAAAATAGTTTAGCCATCAGTGCAATTTCAAAAATTAGTTGAGCAACATTTCCCAGAACGTTTTTTACGAAGAAGAGTGTTGCACCCGGATAGGTTGAGAGAGTCTGGTCGTTTTGCTAAAAACTAGTCCAAGAAAATAAAAAGCGGTAAACCAGGTCGCAAAGAATCAGATCTGGAATAGTTTTGAATCTCTCATATTCATTGTAGAGTTATTTGGTTGAGGACTCTAACGCCTGGGATGTGAAAACGGTAGGTGTTATTAGTGAGAATTATTTCAGTCATATTAAGTAAAAGCCGAATTAAAATCTGTGAACAGAAAATTCCACCTCACTTTTACTCACCAACAGAATTTGCGAAGGAACATATCATTCTGGCATATTTAAGTTTTTGTAATCAAAATGTGCACAAACATTTAAACAGTAATTTTATTTTTCAGTTAAACTTTTAACTCAGAGTTATTTGATACAATCTCTGCTGACGCCGAAAATAAATTTGTTCTATCAACAGCGTAACAATGGCAAGCATTACGGCGTACCCACCACTAACTTTTGTTTGAACATTTAAACGTGACACAGGATTATTTTTGTGCTGCCTGAAGCAATCTGGGCAAAATTCCCAAAGTCACCTTTTGTTTTTGTGCACGGCGCTGGAATACGATGTCTCTACAATGTAGGGTTTCAGCGATGTGCATTAATAAGATGCTAAGATCACTGGATCAAAGTATTTGCCTTGACGGTTTTGCCCAACCTTCCTCAGCCACTCAACTGAATATATAAACTCGTAACGTCCATAATCGTAACAGACCAGGGGTAATCAACATTTCTCTGACCTTGCACCCCTTCAGTATGTCGACAGACAAGCATGTACCCCCAATACCCCTCAATTCATTTTTGTTACATGAAGCTTAGAGTTGATCAACTCATTCTCATGCATTGTGACGTCACCTATATCGCTGTATGCAAATCGCCACCTTTCTTGGTTCAGTGGCCAGTTTGTCCTGTAGAGTGCAGGCATCTTCTAAAACAGGGGTTCCCAACATTTCTTTGACCATGCACCCCTTCAGTATGTCGACAGATGAGCTTGTAACCCTGAAAGTTCTTATGACAAAATATTTCAACATGGCTAATAGATACATTAAACAATAACCATATAATGAATTTTGAAAATATTATTAACTGATGTATGTGTAAGTATTTGGAAATAAATAATATATAATTAATTTGTTCCCTTCTATTGCTCACCTTAAACGTACCCCCCCTTCACATCGGCAAATATACCCCAATTTGGGAACCGCTGCAATAGACGTTTTTAACGGCAGTTGCAGATTATCTTCTTGGTTCTGCAAGCTCTGGTTGCTTTACACTAGCCTAGTTTTTTTAAAAGGAAAACGCTAGGTACCCGGCATGGACCTGTAGGGATCCGACCCGATTTTTCTGATTCTAGGGACCCGATTTTCAATTCTATGGACCCAAATCGGGTCCGAAAACACCTTAAAAAACCTGCACTAGCCTTGTGATAGATGCTGAGGATTCACTAAACAATGGGACTAGAAGCGGAGGGGTGGCGGGCATGACAAGCAGCCAAACGTGACGATCTGGAAACCTGGGAAGCTTTGCGTGCAGAACACACCGTTTACGTCAGAATCTTGCCAGTGCCAACCCATGCAGGGTTGCAAAAGGTTGCTTGCATAAGAATTATCACAGGTTGCGACAACGGGTTAGAGTAGTTGGTTGGCGAGGAGGCTTTTCCAAAGAAAAACAACATCAAGAGGAAGCAGCCAGGCGTCTGCAGGCGAGCGCCGTTCTGCGACTTATACTTGTGAATGGACTTAGCCAGAAATGGAGTGAATGAGCAAACTTTTCCAGACAGACGTGCAAAGACCTGACCTGATGTCCAACCCGTAGCACACCGACAGAGAAAGTGACGACAACCATCAGAATATGGGCGTTCACGTTCAGCAGCATGTGGCGAGCTTCGCGGGATATCTTCAAACTGGAAGACAAAGCAACACTCTGTTGCGTTGGAATATCGTCATATGGCGCAAACATCAAAACAATATGGATAAGACATTACCGGTTTATAGACTTCAACTGAGCGAGCACCCTTAGCTGTCCGAAAGCGAAATGAACGCAATTATACATTTTGCACAAACTGTTCAATTCATTGACTTCCACCCGTAATGAAACGAAACACAGGCGTATCTCATTTTCAGAGCACATTCAGCATTCTACGTTCATCACCACCGCCAGACGCACAGCTATACCTGGGGAATGTAAGGTAAGTGAATATGACAAGTGCCACGCTCAGCACCAGGACTCCTGTTCCGATGTAAACGCTTCCATGCAGCGATGGATGACGCCACTGATTCAACCTGTCCTCATCTGCAGTCAGGTTCTTCGCAACACAAGAAACAATTCAGGATAAACTTCGAATGCAATCAACTTATCACAACATTGAATCGGTTCGACAAATTTTGCAGTGTTTGTTTCACACCTTTATATGAAACTTGTTCCAACAAAAAAAGAAAACAGAGTTTTGCATAGAAACTGACAGAATGTGTTTATGCGACACAGAACACGTTGGTTAGCGTGTTTTAAAGGCACAGTAATACGCAAAGGTTCATACAAGTGAGCAAAATGACGAAGGTATGATAAGTGTTCGATATTCCAGAGCTTTTACTACATATTTTAGTTTTACAAAGAACCGGATGGCAATCTACACATTCACTACGTTTACATGGTCAGTTTTGCGTTGCTCGTTACCATATATGGATAACGAGTGGTCTGGTTCTGAACGCGATTTGCTGAGTCAGCGCCCTGAACGAGCCAATGCGTTGGCCACCTCGACAAGCAGACGTCTCGTTATGAAGTGTACGTGGTCTCGTCGCTTGACATGTAAATGTAGTAATTGTCTTGCTTTGTCCCATCGCGGCATTCAACCACAGACATGATCAACTACCAAGCACTAACAATTTGCAGAGTAGCTGCGTAGCTCAGACACACCAGGCACAAGGTGGTGATTACGTATATCTCTGGAGGATGGTTTTGACAAAAAGTCTTAGAAATTAATTCTAATGTTTGAACCAGACACGAATTGCACAGAGCATAAGCACACACTGTCTGCACAACGCAGGTTGATAAAAACAGACAGAACAAAACGTTTTATAAAGGCATTGGAGGCAGAACCACAGGGTTACAGACACTTCCTTAAAACAATTGTTAGCTAACCCGTAACACTTGGTAGAACACTAGGAGCAGTAACTTTTCCGATGGACAGAAAACATGTTAATAACCAATCCTGCACCAATTTCCACTAAACACCAATGTTGAAGCGAACTAGCTCGGGTGTTAGTGCTATCTCGCATGTCGGTAGCAGGGAAGAAACTCTCCATCACATACACAGTGACGCCCAGCACATAAGAACTGTTGAGTGCACGAGCTTAGCCATGGTGCTTGGGATACATCATACCTTCACTACAGCAATGGTCCCGTACACGCTGCAGTCGACAACGGTCAGGTTTTTGTAGCGTAATTCTTCTGACAGTGCTGTTGGATTGAACCTACAAAATTGTGCAGCGGACTTCCAACCGAACCCATCCCACATCACAATCGCATGTACAGAGTGGTGCGGCGACACTGGACAAAGAAGGGTTGCAGTCATTACAAGTACAGTGAACCTGGCTGTTGTACATGAGACCGTGAAGTACCTTTACGGGAGGTTTTGAATACAAGCCTGATGTCCGATGACCAGTTTCCTCTGCTAGCGCCGTTCACTGAAAGAGAATAAATATCCGACTCAAGCACATTGACCTGACGACGGTGCTGGCCATGGCGGCTGAAATGTTCATCAGATGCAACCATGTTCTCTGGTGCAATAAGTCGTAAGCCAGTGTCACTCTGGAACAAATTTCCCTTCCTGCGAGGAAGGAAAAAAGAGTGCTTAGTAACAGGCGTGGTCTTTCACACAACAGCACCAGAGCATAGCGGACTTGAAGACCAGTAGAGTGACGTTGAATTGAGGGCTTGCATGTCCTGGATCGAATGACATCACTATCGATGGCTGCGTCACACGCTGCAAGACAACAAGAGCACGGCAAGAACTTGTTAATTCATGGCTATCCGAGCAAATCAAACTTGAAGCGAATTATTTAAACCAGAAAAACACTTAACAAATGGCGTCCCAATGAAAATAACACACGATAATTACAATTACAATGTTTCACTTCGGTATTTCTTGAGACATGGTCAAATGAACCACCCTCCCTTGCTCAGCAGCTAAACAGTGAACACGCCAACAGGGGCGCAACAATTAGAAATTGGTTCCTGCGCCATTTACTCGATATTTGTGGACAAATGAAAACAGTATTTTGTTAAATTCAAAAGTTTCGTTTTTTTCACCGCGCCCAGCGACCAGACCCGAACAGGGGCGGGGTTTGAACAAATCTTCACTATTTGAGAGTAAACTGTAACAGGCTATTTTGGAAGGTATGCACAGAAAAATAGCACCGCTTCACAACACAATCTGATTACACATGTCATCACACTCGTGGCATAATCCAACACACTGACGACACATACCGAGTCCCAGGAAGCACACGAACTTAAAAGGTCAAATTCAAATTAAATTCACCAATACCCTGATCTGGAAACTTGGAAGTTCATCCAACATGTTAAAAAAAGGGGAATCTAACGTTTCCCGTCTCTTGCACAGATTTCAGTGTGACTTGAAACAATCTCTGACCCATGAGTTGGCAGTTTGGCTCACCACATGCATTTCCAATGTGCAGTATATTGAGAAGCCCCACACATCAAATGAAAAGCAACTGATTTTAGTCATAGTGGAATCTGAACAAATTTGTTTTTGTTTAAGACACGCTAAGCTTATTTCTGATTACCAATTTGTATGAAGGAGAATGCAGAAAAAAATGATTCATGAAAGCTGTTGCCAGAATTTATATCTGAAGAGCTTGGCAGCAGGTTGCTTGGAAAAAAAGAACATATGTTGCAGATTTTCACAAGAGAAGCAGACGAGATAGCACCCAGCAATGGGAATGACGAGTCGTCCGGCAAACACGCAATCATTTGTATGACGTCAGCTCACCTGTTGACGTTGTTTAGTTTGCTTGCAAGTGACGTTTGAGCTTTTCGATGACGAAACAATGCACTGCAAGGCCCCGCCTTCAGTTACGTCCAATACATAGCCAGTCATGGCAAGAAAGGGAGCAGACTGAAGAAATAAACATCAAGGAAGTGATGAAAACCACTAAGGTAAGCGACATGAAATTGACCAAACTCATGCAAACTCTTTGCTTTTCGAAAAACATGATAATGCCTTGCTTGGCAATACTTACTTTTTCGAAGTACACCGTTTTCTGTAATTTATCGCCGGCAACATTGTTCAATATGTTTCGAACACTTGATAAATCTACTCCTCCCGCAGCTATGGAGAGGGTAGGAAAAGATAGCAGTTTGTTGGCTAGAAGTATCTGTACAAAGGGAAAAGTATGTTGCCACATACGCTGCGGCCACATTTTACAACCAACTCTCTGAAAACATAAATTCCAAATCGTCCACAACTGCTCAGTAAAACCAGTTCTTTGGTTCTCGATCATCGATCACAACCAAAGATACATAAAGTTGTCAACTTTACGAAACTTGATCTCACCACACTGTCGTCGTCGGAGTTGCATTTTCCGACAAGGCTCGCTATCAACTTCACGACTAGCTGAAGCTTGGATTCAACTTTTTCCACCACTGCAGCAGCCTGCCTGCAAGTTGTTGCTGCAGATGAGAAGTCCTGTTCAAGGATTGCCTGAAAACATCAAAATTTGATTGTTAGATGAGGTTTCCAACTTTCACCAAACCTGTTTGTAACTAGAAAAGTAACAAGGCGATCAAATGCAGCCACACATTGCTTTGGTTTGGTGCGTTGGGCTTGGAATTGACAATCCACCCAACAAACATCAATAACAAAACATGAGACAGTGCAATGTCTAGACAAACTTCAATAAAATCAAGATAAAACTCGTATGTACTTCCACTGTCCGGGCGCCCTCGTCCGTGTAATGGCACTGCGAGTAGTTGCCAGGCAACCACACACCAGGATGTGCGCATTCGCGAGTGGCGTTGGCGGGAACCTTGAAAATAACAAAGGAGAACAACCGAGTCATCCACAGTAACACTTGAGTTGAGTTTATTTTGGCGAAAGTTAAGAATTTCAAAGACGAGAAAGAAACCATAGCAATTGCAAAAACGCCGGGGCACCGAAAAAACCGCAAGTTTTTTTCGCCAAAATAAACAAGAAGCGTTGAACCGAGCAATCCCTTCGCCCGTACCTCGAGCTGCTGGCACCAAACACTAACCAGCACCAGTGTTTGTTCACCGTGCACTGGGATGAATAAGCAGTGCAGAACGTTGTGACAGGCAATTAGCTCAGTGTCACAGTGTCCGCCTCCCAACTGGAAGGTTGGGTGTTCGATCCACGGCCAATGAGTGAATCGCCGTAGCGCTTCTTGGGCAAGAACATTCACACCAACCGCCCGGTAAGAAGCACAATTCAGGCTTCAACCTGCCACCAATTTTTAAATAAATCCGTTGCGTTGCATGCGATAAATTAAAAAACGACCTGACCGTTCGTAATACAGCATTAGCGAAACAACGCTCTCTATGTTTGCCACACCATTAACTCCACATGCAACTTCATAAGCGCCGTTGCTATTTGATGAAAGAAAACTTAGGTGGTAAAGAGCAAGCAGACTTTCCATAGTAAAATATTTGAACGAAATCTTTACCAGCAACGCTTTGGGGCGTACACAGGGCAATCTGACGATGTTTCCACTTATTGAAGCTGCCCAGGAGAAGTGTCCATAGTCGTTCGTAACGTTGTCTGCGTCACAGTACCCCGAGTGATTGGCGACATAAGCCAGGTCCACGTGGCCGAACACGTGAGACACGTTTGAGGATATAGAGCAGTTCCATGCACCTGTGAAGGAAGTCAACAGGTCCGCTAGTTCGCATATCTTTCTGATGTTTTTAACCTTTATTGACGCAGTGGCAGGTTTTAATTTTCCATGGATCGTCTAACTCGGAAAAGGTGAACCCTGCTGCACGCAATCATCAAAGAAGGAACAAGGAACAGACTGTTCATGTTCTGTTACGGCGTATGTATGTTAATGCTCTGTTATGGCGTATGTATGTTGTGCTCTGTTACGACGTATGTTGATGCTCTGTTACGGCGTATGTATTTTAACGCTCTGTTACGGCGTATGTATGTTAATGCTCTGTTACGGCGTATGTATCAAGTGGAAATGCACTGCACCGAGGTTGTTGGTATTACTCATGTGAGTTGTTTTGCCTCAGCAATCAAGAGCTGTAAAACACGAACGGAAGTGACGACGTAACATGGCATTTCCAAACATATCCAGATGTCACAACAAAAATCTTAAACCTGAATGTTTCTCTTTGATATCTTTAAGAAAGACATGGCTTGAGATGGTAGTCCTGTGCACAGACCGGGAAGTTTCCGGGAAGACAGTCTCCTCGGCCCCGACCTTCATCTCGTCATGATTCCACACGATCTTCACAAAGCGCAGGCGACAGTAAAATGAATGCAAAGCTCTCTTCCTGCCAGGGCCACACGTTTTCTCGGTCAAGACCAACATTTAAGCTTAGGATATTAATCACTCGGCTAGATGGGCGCACCTTACGACATAATTTTATGAGTATTTATCACCTTTTAATGGTTTTAAACATATAAATTGTTTAAATTGCAACCAGGAGCAAACTATTGGGTGATCATGCCTCTGTGAGGTTTGTATTTATTTATTTCCCAAAACAACGACACGCCCAACGGCTCGGTTTGAAACCAGCTCGAATGGCCGGCGTTGACAGAAGTTGTGCGGCTTCAACTGCCGGTCACGTCTTCACAATGGCTGAGAATATATTGTCTATGGTTTCTAATTATTTCAACGATCAGCTTCAAACAAACCCTGTCGTCAAGTACGTAGAGAAGCGAGTTCTTTCAAACAGGACATTATCACTGGCTCTGCAACCAATCAAGAGACACGCAAAGTGAGCAGAGTTTTACCAGTGAATATTTTGGGCACGTTTATTTTCTATATAGTCAGTAACTCCAGAAAGGTGTGTTAGTAGTACTTACGAAAGAAAATTCCACCACAGGGCAGAAACAATAGTTTCCAAAAAGTTAACCAGTGTTCGATGCACCGTCTCTTCAATGAAACTTCGGTGGGTGCTCGTAACGGAGATGGCAGTAGCACAGAGTTATAACGAGCTACCTATTCTTCGATGGCGTCAAATTTTCACCAGACTTCCTTACTATCGCTTTTATTGTAACAGGATTTTGTCATTTGTGATTAAGGCCTTTGTGACGTTGTGCCATTGATAAATACCTTTTTATTACCAACGTTTTGTTACGGGCTGTGCTCTGAAAAAATACAGACAACCTATCTACGCACGATTCAATATCACTTGATGCTTCCTCATGGCAAATCTTGTTGAGCATCTGATCAGACGGTTGCCTCATTAGTATCGCAAATTCAATGAAATATAAATTTAATCGGGTTCATCTCCAACACCCGATGCTATAACAAGCAGTTTCACATAATCACCATCAAAACTTGGTTACAAAAGCCACAGTAAGTCGGAGCCCACATTTTCGCAACCATCCCAAAACAAAGCACATATAGCCGGTCAGCTAAATCTTATTAATCCTTCGTGTCACTGACATTCGCAACGCCGTTGCAGTTAGGCATCACACAAATCAAGCAACTTCAGATAAAATCCCACCTCTGATTGACTTAAGTCTGTTCCTTCGCAATGCAATGGAATAGAGTCACCCTCAAACACAACTTGGCGTTTAGCTGGTTGGATTTGGAAAAAAGGCAGATTGTGTAAAATATCTGAAACGCAAATTATAACGAAAGTAAACACAGTTCAAGAAGCACGTGGTGAGAAAAGCACTTTGAACATGCTGCAATATTTTTCCGATCTGTTATTTGAAGCTTTATACCATTGATCTGAGGACATCGGCTGCAACTTACTTGTTTACTTACATTTGGCGACACATAAAAACCACTCTCACCGATATAAACATCTTCCTCGTACGTGCAACACCCTAGTTTACAATTCTGCGCGAACTTCAGGTGAAAAGCTTAAATGAATGAAGCTTCTATCTGTAAATAAAATCACGATCACTGCAATACAGTAAAAACAATAAGCATTGCACATAAAGGTGGTGCTTTTGGTCTTTAGAACAGCTGCCTTTCAGTCTTTAAAGCAGTTGCAAGTTTATCGCAACCTCACGGAAAGTAAATCCAGCGTTCCACAGAACAGACCATAAAGCATCTCTGCTCAAGAAGATGCATTCTGCCAAGTACATCGACGAACAAAGCAATGCTTTCTTTATCAATGGTAAGGACATCTTTTTTATGGATTCGCGAAATTTTCAATCGTTGCTGACGAGGGAAACATTTATTTCCTTGTCAAAGCCCAGTAGAATTTCATTCAAATCCTTGATTGTTGCACTGTTTCTTATGTTACTCTGCATGACTTCCAAGTTTCACTCTGTTACTATGGCGATCCTTATCATTGGCCTTGAAACGCGTATGACCAGGTTGCTCGAGATTAACTTCAGAAAGTTTTACAGGAATATAACGTTGATGATCACTTGCTACTGGGCACCAAAAGCATCAAATCAAAAGAGTTCAAAGGAGTGGGATCGGGAAAGGTTGCATTAAACGCGTGGAGTGTTGCTCTGGAACGATCAGTATGTCGCTGTGGAAAGTAGAAGAGCGAAAAACTCCGTAGACTTTAAAAAACGAGGTATCACAGCTTTTGTTACACCGATCTTGTATCGCATGGCGTGTGAATAGTGAAACAATAGAGAAGTTCAAGTATCTTGGAGTGACAGTGACAAATTGCAGAACCATGAGATTGATGCATGGATTGGTGAAGCAAACGCAGCCATGCGTGATCTTCAATGTCACGTGGTCAGACAACGTGAGCTATCAAACGCAAAGCTCTCGCTAAACTTTCTTTTGTTTATTGCCCGGAAACACCTGCGGCAGAGATGATGCAATTTGTACGAAGAAATCACGGTGCAATAGAACACGCTGAGTGACGTTGGCAGATGTCTGCTCTCGTGAGAAGAGATCTCAGCTATGATGTTTCAGCCAGCTTGTGAGCAGAATTCCCAAGGAAAGATTGACTACCGGTGTGCCGATTCTGCTGCTGGACATGTACGCATGACAACAGAGTAACTTCTGTGCTATACTAGGAGGTACATCACTAACATGACTAGTTTGAGTCGGGATGTGGAGGTAACCAAGGTTGCTGAAAACTGCAAGGCATTGTGAGATCTTATTAAGGTTGCTAGTGCCAGGCCCCCGCAGAGATGAAACGCACATTTAGAACAATGATTGTGATGGAAACTGGGAACTTGCAAATTCTGGCCCTGACAACACATTAAGTTTGCTATAGCATATGTCACAAAGCAGTTTCGGTTGAACATTCAGTTCTTCTTAACATAACTTTATTGAATTTTTGTAAAACCAGGATAAATACATTTTCTCATTAATCTGCACTGCACGTTTGAAAGTCCAACTTCAGGGCTGGAAGTTACCTTACACAGCTGACACTTCTAAAAATTAGGCCATATTCAAAATAACCTTTTTAGGAGTTTTGGATACAACCATCAGTATATGTAGTTCAACCTCAGTATCTCCAGCATGAAACAGTTCTCATACAAATTGTGTTTTCAGACCAAATATCAGTTGGTAACATGTATTGCAACAAAATTCTACAGTAGCACAACTTTTGTCTCAGCAGCCATATCAAAATAGTCAGACTCAGGTTACCACTTTGTTTCACAATTTTGGAAAGTAACAGAAAGCACCAAACAATTTAATAAGGCAATAAAAACCAGATAAAACAAGCATGTCACTTTTTGCACACAATAGCATGTTGATTATGTTGTGGGTTTCCAACAAAGTAAATTTCAGGAAATTGACACTTTTCAAACGACCACATTTTGCTCAGTCAACCAAGCAGCACCACTTTCTGTAGATGTTTTCTCAGCAAAACTTTGACATCTTCATTAAACATATGAATTTTACAAAACTCCAACTTCATTTTGTTACAAATACTCCAACTGCATTTTGAACATCTGTTTCTTTACCATGCAAATGTATTACTGAAGTTGTGTTTCTGCAGCAAAACTTACGGTCTGATGTTAACCACGTGCATTTGAAAATTCACACTTGACAGCATGTGGAATTTAGATTAGAGATCGACCGATATGGGGCCAATGCCGATATATCAGCCATTCCTGGACTCATCAGCCATTCCTGGACTGATACCTGATATTACCAAAATTTTTAAATATTGTTTTCTGTTTCATTATCAAAATTATAATGTATTCTATGCCTTGCCTTTTTTCAAAAAACGTAAAAAATCAGGATTTATGAGCTAAAATTTTCCGAATTGCAGCAATTTCAATATTTTGCTATGATTTTTAATTAATCTGATTATATGATGATGCTTTTGTTTTGGCTGCGACAGCTGACGTGTGCTCAATGGTTTATCTTTGTCCGCTTGTTTATGAAAACGCACCTTAGTGTTACTGCAAGATAACTGTCTTGACTTGGTTCGTTGTACTTTATTGCGCAAGTTGTCTGCATGCATGTGGAATATAGCAGCGTTTTGTTGACACCTATACTGATGGCCTGATGGCCGATTTTATCAGCTGTTTTGGCCAATACTGATATATCAGTAAAACCCAAATATCAGCCAGGCCGATATATCGGTCTGTCTTAATATGGATACTAAAGCAGCACTGACATAAAGACAAAACTTACCACTGCATGACAATCTTGATGTCTTAAGCTTCCTTAGATTTGTTCCACAAAGCATCTCAGGGTAAGTACAGGACCCAATCAATTTTACACGTGAAGACTTGTTTGAGCGGTGCCAGCTAATGAAGTCAATCATCAAGCAATTACATATCAAATAATCTGAAGTCAAATCCCTGAAACAAAACCAGAAAGAAGTCCAAACAATCGTAAAAAGGTCTGCAAAAAAATAAAATCGTGCTGTAGATAACAAACAGCTGCATAGTGTGCAGCCATACATACAAATGCATATAAGGATAGAAGAGTTTGAACTACAAATCAACTGTTCAGTAGCATGAATGGAACAGAACAGTAGGGAACTTGCTTGCAGTACAAATGGATCAAAGTGACCCTTGAACAGCATATTATTTTGTCACATTTTGATGTCATTGAGGAAAATTGTAATCCACAATCATGATTTCGTCAATCTATTATTTGCTAATATCAGGCCATTTGTGACTTTCCAATGCACCAACATCAAGAAGTACTCGTAGGTTTTGAGAATTCACAAGCACAGACAAGATCAAACCAACGTTTTACCATTCTACCACATCAACTATCTCCTTATGATACTGTAAACATGGTAAGGACTTTCGTATGCTTTACACTATGCTGTCTGAATCACCCATCCTCAAGTGATTGCAAAATCTGCTCCTCAATGTGCTGCAAGGCCAAATGGTTAATGTCACTTCCCACTGCAAGGTGGGGAGTTTATCTGTTGCAGCAGACACAATCTTACAGCCTGACTACAATAAAAGATAACAAATATATTCATTCTGGATTATTCGCATCAAAAGACTTGAGGTGCATGACATCACTCTTGATGCCTGCTTTAACATGGTAGTTGCATAATGGCCTAAGCAACATGACCACAAGTTTCTTTAATAAGGTACATGAATTGTTCAAGATTGATAAGAAAGTTCATAGGCATTACAAAATTGAAATGTTATTTCAGTTACACTGCAGCTTTCACTACCCAATGTGAAGAGCTAGAAGCAATCATGTGGTTAGAAGCAGTCATGTAAAGTAGTTCCGTAACAAAAACACTTCAGAAATGACCTTGCATGTTGTTTTTTTTTTTATAACGACACNATTATCAACACTGACTGTTGGGAATGCCAAATGAAAAAATTTTGTAAGTGTGTACAAGTCCCACAAATTGCTTATTATGAATCAATTACACAAGCTACAGTTGGCTGTTAACACTTTGAGAGCCGGCGTACGATATATTCATACCAAGATTTCGGCCTAAAACCAGCAGTTTTCAGTTGGCTTACCAACACCATAGCTCCTCCGCCGTTTGCGCTAGAGAGCTGTTCAGGGGCTCAAATGGATCAACCAGTCTTCTAGTCTGCACTTGAAAAAACATTTTTTGGTTGTGGGTTGCGGATTTTTTGTGAGTGATGTCATAAGTGAAGTAGTTTTGGGGCCATTTTCGCTCATGTTGCCTGGCCTAGGGCTCAACCACTAGGCGAANGTGTTTCGCTGAAGTTTTTATTGGAAATATAGGCTCGAGTCCGAGTCTTTTAAGTCTTTGATCGACTTTCTAGTGTTTCTGGGTGAAAAGTTATGATCTAAAATAAACAAGTGAATTAATTATCTAATTAGCTAAATATTTTTATTACTTTAGATCATTACTTTTGAACCCGAAACCCCAGCAAGTCATCCAAAGTATCAAAAAAAGACTTGGATTGTAGTCTAGTTTCCAATAAAAACTTCAGCGAAATGCTACCATCTAACAATTGGCGCCCAGGGCCAGGTGAAGTGGGCCAAGGTGGCCTAAAAGACCTCCACTTATGATGTCACTCACAAAAAATCCGCACCCCCCAACCAAAAAATTCTTTTTCGAGTGCAAGCTACTAGACTTGCCGCATCTTTTGAGACTTTGACCAGGTCGGTAGCGCTGACCGGACTGGAGAAATTCTCACACAAAGCCACGTGCATTTCGGTGTTTTTTACTCGGAAATCCCCAAAAGCGGCCGGATGCCACAGTGTTAAGTGCATTGCACATTAACTTACAGTCTCTTCAGTGATGGAAGTGATGAGAAAACATTTCCAGGAACTACTGGAAAACTGTTGTAATTCAGGAACCTGGAACAAAATAAAATGCTTTCATTTTTGTGACAAAAGAGGAACCAAGTGCTCTCAGAAGAATTTAACGACCACATTCAGAAGTTTTATCTTGGTGATGAATACTTTCTTCAGCTAGTTCGAACAATGCCAGGCTATAAACATCATGTCAGCTTGTCCCAAAATGTACATGTAAAAGAAAAATGATTGCAAGTTGAAGTTGCAATTTTTGTTACAACTTTTTCCTTTTTTGCCAAATATTCTACAGATGAGTTGTTTCTTATCAGCTACCTGCAATAATGATCAGTATCAACAGTTTACAAACTGCAATTCTTGACTATGAAATGCTGTATATATTTGCAGTTAGTGTATTCATCATGGTGTTAATTGTTCAAGTAACTAGTTTCCACAAAGGTGGAGGTTTGTATCTACCAGCAAATTTTTAAAAATAGGAAATCGATTTCATGTAACACTACAATCTTCAGTCCTACAGTCTGCAAGCAGTAGGCACTGGTGGAAACGCTGAAACAAAAGCAAAGAATGCAAACAAACTGAAAACTAAAATGAATATAAATCAGAACACAAGTGATGACAAACAAACAACTTGAAAATAAGTCTTTCCCAACTAATTGCTATCACTGGAATGCTAAACTATCTGACACCAAAGGTTGAGCAACACTACAAACAATGCTATCATTATGACTCACAGAGCAATGTGTAAAACCAATTGCTTTCTGGAGGTGGGCAGCCAATGTCTAGGGAACATTTTAAAAATAAATGTTGAACGCTCTGCAGACTAAATTTTCTTAAACAAAGAGTTTGGTAGATTTGGTATAATGAATGGTGAGGTGTATAACACATCAGCAACTGCAGAAAAAAATAACACAAACTTATTTCTTTTTGAAGGCATGCTTCCGTAAGTAATTGTGAATTTGAACAGCATCCCAGAGAATATGGAATTAAAAAAATTTACATTTATCTGGAGCAGGAAAGTGTACAAAGCAAAAATCACTGAAAGCATCACTAAAATTTCAAACTAAAAAGAAAATGTCTGCAATTTTTAAAATTCCCAATTCAGTTTGCTCCAATACTTTTTGTTCAACCTTAGTTCTGAGGCTTTTTCACATGAACCCAATTCCATCAAAATCTGAAAGGTTGACACTTTCCAATTTTTTGTTCCATTGACACTTCCATTATTGTGTCACCTGTTTATTGGGTTTGGTGAAGGTAATAACAGTTATGAGGCTACATGGATCAACATTTTGATCACAGCAAGTGCAAACTTGATTGATGTGACTTCAGTTGCATTTGATGTTCCTGACAACTTAACACGTTTGCTGTGGCCACGAGTGCAACATCATGGTTGCTACCTTTGACATGTCTGGAAATTTTAAAACCAGCTGATGTGACTATGACCAACTGCCCAGTAAACGTCTGAGTTTTTTCTGGATAGATCATCCAGTAACAGAAGTGTTACAGCATGTAATGTAAGAACTGTCTCAAAAAAACTTTTTGAAGATGCAAATGAATTAGTTTTAGCAGCAAGTGACAAAGGAGGAACCAAGTGCAATATGTACTTTCATTACATAATGAAATCACTCAAATTTAGTGAAGCATTGCTTCATAATTGGCTGGTGCTAAGTAGAGATAGACCGATATTTGGGTTTTGCGGATATATTGGTATTGACTAAAACAGCTGATTTTATCAGCCTCAGTAGGTGTTGGCAAAACACTGTTATATTCCTCACGCATCCAGACAACTTGCGCAAGAAAACACAACGAAGCAAGTCAAGACAGTTATCTTGCAACAACACTAGCAGGTGCATTTTCATAAACAAGCAGACAAGATAATTCATGGAGGCTGTGTCGGCCATACCAGCCGAAACAAAAGCATCATCTTTAATCAGATTAATTAAAAATTATAGCAAAATATTGAAATTGCTATAATTTGAAATTTTTAATTCCTGAGTTTTGATGTTTTTGAAAAAAAGTAAGGCATAGAATACATAATATTTTTGATAATGAAGCAGAAAACAAGATTTAAAAATTTTGGATATTGGTTATCGGTCCATGAATGGCCGGTACTGGCATCGGCCCCCAAAAAAGCCATATCGGTCGATCTCTAGTGATAAGCTGCACTTGTGCACAATACAACAAACAATTGTCTTGTTGTTTCCTGAGCTAGAGCAAGCACTGTTAAACATAATGGCTTTGATCAATGTGCAGTTATGCATAACACAAAACCAGTAGCTCATGACAAAATCATGATACATGCCTTAGTCTTGCCAGATTATCTCAGAATGAGCTATCACCACCCTGTAAATTCAATGTAAAACTTAAATTTAAGTCAGTTACGATTGAAAAAGCTAAGTTTTTGTTAGAATGATTTCCTTCGACTAACAAATAATTTAACTGATGGGTGTGGGGCATCTGCAAGCATCAATGGTATTATTTTGCAATTTACCTGTTTATACTACTGGACAATGTGTTGAGGCTACTTGCATTTTGTAATTTGCACCAGGACGTGTATGACGCGTAGTATCTCATTATTAACGATTAGGAACTGCCTTTCACGAAAAATACATCAGCACAAAACTAACAATAACCCAGAACGAAGCAGTTTTTGCTTTATAGTAACAACATCCGTAAAGACCATAAACAAATTAACAACTTCAAAATTTATTTTTGGAAACTTCGATACATAATCTTAACATATTCCTGTAGTTTCTACTTTTAAAACCTTTAATAAAATTGTTTTGCCATGAAACTGAGGTATTCAAAGTCCCTCACAAACTGCTAAAAAATGTAGTATCAGATTTATTGGAAGGATCAAACCACTGCAATATTCCATATACAGGAAATTGTTCAACCATCAATTACTTCCACCATTCATAAAGAAAAGGCACATTATTACTAATGCAAATAGTACAAATGGTGTTTTGAACAAAATTAAAATTGCTATTAAAAGGGAATCAATTACAAATTGCGCATGAGTTGCTTCTCGGTTAATTCAATTTTGCAGGGTCTGTTTCTAGAAACATCTCTATTTCTTGAAAAGATGAGAATACCAATAAATGCTACTACATGAGAACTTTGAAAAAGACATCACATTATTATTATACCACATGTTTGGGAAAGAAATGGAGTCTAAATTTTAAAATGCACACATACTCCTAGCACGAAAATAACTAAAAATATGGTGAATCTAAAGCAGTTTTTATGAACTTTTCTAGGCTTGATATCAGAAAAAGTTTCTAATTACACAACTGTTTCATTTAGCAACGTTGCAGTCACACACAACAACCATCTTATTACAATCAAAACTGCATGCTAATGAAGAGTGAAAATGATCATAAAAATCACATAAATAATCCAAGCTGATTGAGGTTCAACATACCTTGCATAATGCTTACTTTAAAAGAGTGATCCAGTTTGGCACCTTTACCCATTATTTGAGTTTTAAAATCAGGATCTATATACTTCATATTATAGCAATTGTTTTTCTGTTGACTACCACATGCAATATGTCACCATCCCTAAANCTACTAGTTGCCTTGTTGAAGGTCTATCATAGCCAAGAAATATTAACTTAACAGTTTCCACTGACTTCATTTCATTAGACAGCTAANGAAAGCAAGTCAAAGTATGTCAAGTGCCATTAACTTGTACAATAACAGATTGTCAATGGATACCTGCAGAGAGACAGAGCGAAACAAAATACCTTAAGTGAACAGACAAAATAAAAATTTACAATCAAAGCATTACCAGCAAGAAAGGAAAAGTAAATCAAATAAACTGATAACATGACTTTTATGATGTTCTTCAAACTGTAAGTTTAGAATTCGTATGAATGGTGTGAGAATATAGCAAACTGACGGTAAGTATCTTGGTATCATAATTGATAATAAACTTTCATGGAAACCACAAATCAGTAGCCTCTGTGGAAAACCTTCAAGCCTGCAGCATAGTGTATACACTTAGACATTTTGCTTATATGAAAATTTTGCGTTTAATCTATTTTTGTCTCTTCCATTCACATTTATAATACTGCATAATTGATTGGGGTCAAGCCTGTAATACTGCTATCCAACCAGTGCAAGTGCTACAAAACTGAATTTTGAAATATGTGACTTTTAGCAATAGAAGATCAAGTGCAAACAATATTTCTAAATTACTTAAAATTCTCCATGTTTCTGATTTGTACCAACTTAATGTGGAATAGTTTTTGACAGTTTTTTTTTTTTATAATGAAAATCTTAGGTACCTGGTATGGACATGCCAGGACCCGATTTTCAATTATAGGGACCCGAATCTAAAACACCTTAAAAAAAACCTGGCTTATGTATAAGCAGGGTTTTTAAAGGTGTTTTAGGGACCCGATTCAGGTCCCTAGAATCAGAGAAAATCATTATCAGGTCCCCAGAATCAAAGAAAACTGGGTCCCTAGAATCAGATAAGTCGGGTCCCTAAGTTTCCTTAAAAAAAACTTGGTATAAGTATAAATGCTAATACAAAACAAGTTTCAGGAAATTTTCATCATAAACATGTTAGAACTGATTATGGTAAAAAGATGTTGCAATATATAGATCTGTTGCGTAGGGTTGCATTTCAAAAACAATTACAACATTACCATTACACATGTTTTCTTATCCAGTGAAATTACGATTGCTTGCTGCTATTGACTCTTACGTGAGATATATAAGTGATTTGTAAGATGTTTTTTAGTGTTGAGCTTAAACTGAGCACATTTTTTGTTTCCTTGTTTTGTTGTTTTTTTCTTTTTGAACTCATGTTTCGTGCCTCACCTACACTATTGAAATTCGACAGTCATAAATATCAGTTGGGCTTGATTTAACACATTCGCTGCCAGTGTACGATATGTTCATACTACGAAATCTCGCATTAGCCACTATTTTCATGCCACTTTGTAACTCCATAACTCACCACATGATTGAGCAAAAGAGCTGTTCAAACCCTTAAAAGATGTGACAAGCCTTCTAGTTTGCATTTAATAAATTGAGAAGTTTTAGACTTCAAAGACGTCATAAGTGGGGTGCTGGGGTAGGCTTTAGGCCATTTTGCCCCAGGTTACTTCACCCTGGGCACCAATTGCTAGAGGGAACTTTTTGGCTCAAGTTTTTATTGGAAACTAGGTTACAATCCGAGTCTTTTAAGCCTTTGATTGGCTGTCTAGCTTTTCTGGTTCAAAAGGTATTAATTAAATGACCAATTATCGATTTTTTGTTGTTTTTAGGCTGTAACATTCAAACTGTTGCTAACTATTACAAATGGCAATCTGCTCTTTCATAATTGGAACTTGTATAATTATTTCTCTTTTATGTGGCCTACATACTGAAGAAAAAAACTGCAAGTGCTGTAATATCTTTCTGCTGTGTTCTGAGTAATGCAAAAATATTGCTATTGGCATTGGTTATAGGTAATGAAAAATGAAAAACATCGGCATCAGCCCAAAAACGCCTTATTGGTCGAGCTCTAGTTTGAACAGCTCTCTAACTCAATTGCCTGGTGAGTTATGGAGTTGAAGAGTGATGGTAAAAATCTGACTCACTTCTTCATGTCAATTTGCATGGGTTTGCAATCAGACATGAAGGCAGTTTAATGGGCATAAAGCCCTTGTAGTTTCCATAATCATACAACAAATTCAATTTTTATTCCTACTTTTTGGATGCTGGTGAACATTTTGACACCACATGATGCTGCTTCATGTAAATCAAGTAAGTGACTTTTGTGAAAAAATGAAATGTGTTTCATAAGCTTATGTAGTCAACTGAATAAAATGATGACAACAAAACAAAACTGAAATACTTCCTACACTTAAGAATAAAAAGTTTGATAAATTTTTATTGTTACCTACCCATTGTAACATACTAGCACAGGTTGGTGAAGCAAGTGACTGCAAGAATTCAGAAAACAGACGAGAATATTGATAAGAGGTGAAAAGTATTCATGGAATAACGTAGGGTGCAAATGTGAATAAACCATTACTTCTATTTACAAAGTTCTATTAATGTTTCAATTTTTACACTTTTCAGGGTCATTTTCAGGGGCCAGAGAAAACCATGCAGAGACCCATTTTCAGCGAATGGGTTGTAGGTTTGACACACCTAAAATAGACTATCATCCATAGCTCCATCCCTATCACGCGTCAACACTAGACTAACGTAAATCAGTGGATAATGATGGTTAAAGGACATTCCAGTTTCTCCAGAACTCCTGAACTGCAGCTCCATCACCGGTTGCAATTAGCATCATGCCCCCAAGTCAAACAACTGATGTCACCTATGAATTTTTGTACTAATGACAGCCACATGCTGTCAGACAATATAGCTGTTGTTTTATTGATCTATTTTAGTTGCTATTGCATCGTCACGAAAGTCAAGAATATCAGACAATGAGGCACACACACTCCATCAGCCAAGGCACAACACAAGACTGTTAACTTTACACTACTGCATGATACAGAGAGAGGTGATGGTGTGCAATGTTGAAAAAGCTTTTGCTCACAAAAAACAACCAAATGACCTATGCAAAGAGGATGTGCATGACATAGCTTGAGCTGCATGGCATTGAACTGAATGTTTTTGATTAAATAATTGTACATCAACTCCCAACAAACATTTATAGAACTTACAGTTTTCGCAGTTTGTTTAATCCAAGGAACATAGCCTTATGAAGATTTCCAATTTGATTGTGTTGCAAATCTCTGCAGCATAATAAAGGAAAGACATAAATAGTTTAATGCTTGCCATGCTCTGCAATAAAAACTTGCATAAAAAATTTATTAACACCTTGACTGCCAGCGTATGACATATTCGTACTTTGAATTCGGCCTAAAACCAGCAGTTGTCAGTTGCCTTACCAACTACATAGCTCCTCTGCTGATTGTGCTGGAGAGCTGTTCAAACCCCTAAAAGATTCAGCAAGTCTTCTAGTCTGCACTTGAAAAAATTTTTTAGGTTTTGGGTTTCAGTTTTTTTGTGAGTAATGTCATAAGTGAGGTAGGTTTTTGGCTATTTTGGCTCAGGTTACCTGGTCTACGGCCCAACCACTAGTATTTCGCTGCAGTTTTCATTGCAAACTAGGCTAGACTTGAGACTTTTGAGCCTTTGATCAACTTTCTAGCATTTCTGGTTCAAAAGTTATGATCTAAAATAAACAAATTAATTAATTTTCTAATTATGGGATTAATCAATTATTTTGTTTACTTTAGATCATAACATTTGAACCCAAAACTCCAGAAGGTCATCCAAAGCATCAAAAGACTCAGATTTTAACTTAGTTTTCACTAAAAACTTGAGCAAAATACTGCCATCTAGTGGTTTCAGCCAAGGGCCAGATGAAGTGGGCCAAGTGACCTAAAAGTACTCCACTTATGATGTCACTCACAAAAAATCTGAAACCCAAAACCATAAATTTTTTTTCATTGCCAACGACAAGACTTGCTGAGTCTTTTGAGCATTTGAACAGCTCTCTAGTGACTGGGCTCCAGAGTTATGCCTGCACAAAGCTATGTGGCTGTTTTGCACAAAGCTATGTGCTGTTTTCGCTCGAATCGCTTGAATTAACCTGGAACTGAAAGTGTTAATTATTAATAAGGCAGTATTGTGGAATGCTAGGTTGTATCAATCATAAAATGTATTTAATCTTGATTTTTTTATAAAAGGTACCATGCAAGTTCAAGTAATATGATAATGCTAAAGATGCAGTTGTTACTCATTCTGCAAAAAATAAATGTAACCTTCTCATGTTTACCACAATGTTTCAAAGGTGTTTTGTTAGGCACAATCACTCACACACAGTGACATAACAATTTAAGATAAAATCATTAGTCTCAAATGCCCAGAACACTACTAGCAGTTTCTTTATATACAGGACATCACCATGCAGCAAGCATTAAATCAAATGCAAATTCAACCATGAAACACTTCACAAGACTCTAAGTAGACACTAACTTACAGTATTTCCAAGCTTTCGAAATCTTTAAATGCACCATCATCAATATGAACAATCTGATTGTTATCCAGTTTTCTGAAAAGAATTGATAAGACTAAAAAACTAAATTCAATAAAAGCAATGCACAAAAACTCAAAACTTACAAGTTCAGAACTTTTGCCCATGTTTTTTGCTTTGCAGTTGAAAAAAGTACAGATACATTTTTAATGCCATTGTTTGGAAGATCGCTGAAAAAATAATAGCACAAGTGAATAGAATTGTTAAATGGGATGAAACATCTGACAAATATAAAACAAACACAACTTAAAAATCATGCATATACATCACAAAATTTAGATCGGGTATCTTAAGCACACAATGTGTAAGCTAAAGCCCGCAGTTTGTCCTCCATAAAATATTGCTTTGTTATTGTCAGTACTGAAAGTTCTAAGACTTAAAACATTTCTCCTGAACACACAACACATATTTAGGATTATTACACAATTACATCCATGAATGCGTGATGATTTAAGTCAGTGCAATGCCTATATATTATTCCGATCGAACTTGATTGACAAGCACACAAAACTTTACAGTGTGACAGCAAGTAACAATAGATCACCTGACATAATCACTCTATTATTGTTTGTTCGCACCACATACAAATAAGGCTATTCTCAACGCACATCCCATTTGTGGTGTATCATGCATTCAACACCATGCCTACTGAGTGGTTGCCACAACACCCGCTCTTTTTTATATTGAATTGCATGAGTCACATGTTCTTTTTATGAAGATTGCATCTGGCACGGTCTTGACATCCTGGTCACAGTCACCATTTTGTTGCTATCAAAGAGTCCAAGCAACAACTACACAAAGTTTAACAATGTGGCAGCAAGCAAGAATATACAAGATCACTTGTTCACACCACATACATATAGCTGCTATTCTTATTGCACACTCCATTCACAGTGTATCGCACATTCAACATCACATCTAGTGTTTACAACAATATCTGACTCTCAGCACAGGAGACTTCTTTAGTTCAATGAGCACTTTTCCTTACATAAATTTGAGACCCTGATTTAGACAGTGTTTACTGCCTCCAATATACAGCATTTACAGTAATGTTTTCAAAGCTGCAAAAGGTTGTTAAATACCCTGAAAGTGCAATTATAATGCCTTTTATCACTGTCTTGGGATGTAGCAAAAGACTTTTAACTATCATAACTAATGTTGAAAAAACTGGAAAAGCTGTTCACAAACATTACAAGTAAATTATCAATTAATGGTGTCAATGCATGGAAACATGAAATATTACAGCAATTCTGAGATTTGACAACAAGTGATTTTTGTATCTGCACAGCTTTTATTCTGATGACTTACATCTTAAGAACATTGTCAGGAAATGTACAGGTTGGAAAGACACTTTCCACGTTGTCTTCCATGTCACAATACACTCTTCTGCCAGAATGCCCCAATACCTTCACGAAGGAACAATATTATGATTTAGTATAGATAACAATAGTACATGAAGTCTAACACAAAATTAACAATATGCAAGGAACTACATTTTTGCAAACTATCAAGTGGTATCATCAGACCTTGTTCAAACAGAATCACAAATATGTCTTTGAAATACTGATAATACAAGAGCTTGCATGAAAGGTGAATTGCGTTATGTTAAGCAACATTTGTGGCGTTATGAATACAATCACAAATGCAATCACTGCTCAATAATGAAACCAACTGTCGCTGTGAAACAGTTGCACAAAACAACTTAAAAGGATTCTACTTTTCTTAACTTGATGTACTAGGGCTAAGCTATAAGCACGCTGACCTTCATACCATACGCAACCTAAAATGTCCTGTTCTTGGGTTAAGTTAATTGACATTTTCCACAAGGCACGTTAATGATACAACTGACATCTTGCAAACGTTTCGATAACAACTGTTATCATCTTCAGTGCATAGCACGTTAATGATAATTGTGATCTCACAATTCAAGGTGTTGCAAGATGCAACACGCTGGTTTGTGGACGTGGCACATAAGTTACGGAAGTGCTACTCCAACTCCAGCATTTCACAAATACGTTTAAGCGGTGATTCGGCGATTAGTTCGATAGCAGCACGGTTGTCAGTATTCATTGTTGTATCACAATTGCTGTTGTCCGTTTGTTAAACACGACCAACAAAAGCAGTGTTTGCAAGTTGCAACAATACAATTTATGCCTGCTGCAGTGAAAGCTCAGTGTTTGTGATTGGATAAGAACTACCGTGGCATTTTTGCACAATCATCGGATGCGTAATTCACACATGTGCACAGTGCA
>JGI24022J15233_10000551_pt1 | contig 24891 bp, 14 predicted proteins | sample Ectturendosymbi2_FD_15233 | JGI IMG/M metagenome (IMG submission 15233)
TGTGCAAGTTTGAATCATCGCAAAAAGACGAAAGCAGATGGCAGTCGACTGATTCCTCGAAAGCATACAGAAACACTAGTGCTTTTAAGTGTAGTGAGTCTAATGAGACATAGCAATAAAAAGAAGAGCTTCACATAAAAACGGGTTGACACTTCGGCAACAGAATAGCAGGACTTTACGAGGGGAGATGTTGGTTTTATTTATATATACAATCAGAGTGAACTTATGAATGGAAGTGCTGGAGTAGGCTATGTATACAAATTAGTACAGTAAAAAATTTTTTTTTCAGAGGAATAAGGTGTGTTAATCCAAGTCGAAAGTACTTTTCCACAACACTGATAACTAGCATGTCATTCGTGATCCACCACATAGGCCTACTGCTAAAAAAACTAATGAAACCAGTGAGGTTTTGTTTACCAATGGCATTTGTTCCAGTAGACAGATGCGCAGCTACATTGGCGTCACTATTCATTTCATTTCAAATTAACAGCTGCACAATGCTATGCTGTCTTGCAGACGATCGTAACCTGCAGTTAGAAGAAATAGTCAGGAATTTTGAAATTATTAACAAACGAATTTTCAAGGTTGCTGGACGAATGTTCAAGCCTGATAGATGTCATTTGACTGTTAAAGATTTGAAGCCTTGATGTTTATCAACTGTAACAAAGATTTTAAACATTGATTATTTTTGTTTAATTAATATTTAAAGTGTTTGTTGAAGTGCAGCAGCTGACAGGAGGGGTGAGGGGCGATTTGACTCCGCTGGCCAGCTAAATGTAAAAACCAGGCGCCCACGTAGCTTATATTTCAGTTTTAGTATTCTTTTGGTTTTTAGTAGGTTGTCATCTTTTTGTGTTTTTCGGAGATTTTCCGTTGATTTGGGGTTTTAGTATAGCCATCCACACCTGGATTCTTCATTGTTTCTCAAGTTTTTTTTCTCTTAGTTTTGACTTGTAGGTCACCTACAGAGGTCAGTTGGCCTCTTTCAGCTACGTTTTCCTCTAGCTCAAACCTCTAGTTCTGCCACTGGCTTGTTGACAGCACGAACATCTCATTAAACAATTGTTGTAATTTTTCCGGTGCTTGATGTTTACAGACTAGTATATAATTTTGTTTATTGTGTTCATTATTATCGTATGTTGTCTGAAGATATGCTTACATCTAACCGTGCAAATAGGGTTTGTTTTCGTTCTGAAGATGTTTCAAGACAAATGTAGTCGTGATTACTTTCAATGTAATCGTAATTGATTACACTGTGATTTTGTTTATTCGTAATCGTAATCGAGCAGGTGGCAAATAATCGTAATAGTAATCAATTACATTTGTGCTGTAATTGCCCCATGTCTGATAATGTGATGCATTGCTTGATGCTTGTATGATAATGCAGAACTTTCTCAGTGACTTCAGGACATTTATTGGCACTGGATATTTCTCTTGTGCGTTTGGATTGATTTTTGTCTATAGTTTGTTACCTCTAGTTTTGTTGGTTGGGTCATTTTCCCTTCGATTTTTTTTTTCATTTTAACAGAGTACAGATTTTTACCGGCTAGATTTTTAATATGTATTTGGTATTCTGCATTTCAGTTACAAATGCAGGAAATTGATAGGTCAAAATAAAGCAAATTTAATAATATGTAAAGTCAAAGTTTTAAGTTTTGGTCAAAAAATTGCTTGTCCTACTAACTATACACATAGCCTGCTGCAGCACTTATATTTATGTATTTCCTCTGAATGTATATACCATGGGTGGCCAAACTGGAGCTCGCGAGCCACAGCTGCTCTTCAAACCTTTGCATGTGGCTCATTGAGCTTTCGAAAAAATTATATATTTGTTCTTTATTTTTTATTTCTATTGCAAAATGTAGAAACATTGTAAAATGGTACTATGGGACCTAGCATGCCGTACAGTATTACTTTGTCGTTCCGAAAAGAATTAAAAAAAGAATTATGATGTCACAAGCATAGATTGCAAAAAAATTTGTGTATTAGATTTTTATGTTGTGGCTCTTTATAACTTGGGTTTTACGATATGCGACTCATACATAGAGCAAGTTTCGCCACCCCTGGTATATGCATAAAACCAACGCATACCCTCATAATGTAAGGCTAGCTTTTCTGTTGCTGAAGTATCAATTTAGCCAGGCTAAATTAACCCGTTCTTGCTGATTATTCACAGCAACAGTTCAGGTTTTTCTACAATTGTTTCACTGTCAACACTCACGAGTTTTATATTGGCTAAGTTTTATACCTGCAAGACTGAAGATGTGTTTAAATATGTGAAACCAGTCTACCTGTGCAAATAAATTGTGATGGATTCACTTGTGTATGTCACTACTGCGACTTCACAATTATAACCGATAATAAATTAGGAAATCCAGCCTCCCAAAACTGCAGTTAATCATGCATTGATGTAACGCGAAGAATTCCACGTTTAATCGCGAAAGTAATCGTTGACTACGATTCAATTGGTAATATGATCGATACGATTACATGCCATTTTTGGTCAGTTTAATTGATTACGATTATTCAAAACATGTGATTGATTACAATTGACGATTACGACGTTGCCGGGGGCTTAAAAAAAGCTACAAGGGATAGCTGTTGTGTTTTTCTTGTAACTTGAGAAACTAGGTGAAATTCTTAATCTTTAGAACCCCTGATTGACTTTCTAGCATTAGTGGTTGGAAAGTTACGGCCTAAAAACAGGGTAATTTGTGAATTCCCTAGAGAATTACCTAATTAATTATATGGAAAATCTTCCATAACTTTTTTTCCTCAATATTTTTACTTGAAATTTGGTAGGGTGTTGTAAGACACCAAGAGAAACCGGCTCTGCAATTTTCAGATGTTTTCTAGACATATGAAGGGTAAATTTCCCCTTCAAATGTCCAAAGAGAGAAAAACAACCCAATTTTGGCTTTTGTGCCATTTTATGTCCCCACCAGAAACGTTAATTTTTTCAATCACTTTCGCAAAGTTCCGGTACTAACTCACATTTTTTATGTAGAAACTTTATTTCTAATGTGTTTGGTTTCTTCTCCACGGCTTTTTGAATACAAAGCACAAATTTTTTGGCATCATGGAAACCAGGTTTTTCCCAAAAAGCACGTCACAATGACATCACAAGTATATACATGCAACATACCTCAAAAGATGCGTTGCTGTCTTCCGAAACTGACAATGTCTTCACTGATTCTCTAGCGCAGTGTTTCTCAACATTTTTTCTGCCATGCCCCCTTTCATTAATTGTTCTTTGTGTCAAGCCCCCTGCCAATGAACAAGTTGTGTAAGCAAACATATTTATTGGTTAACTTCTTTATCAAACTTTCCATGTTGCAGAACATGTAAGAGCTTGCTACCCCCTTGAAATCTATTGATGTCTCCCTGGGAAGGCAGCCCCCTGGTTAAGAACCATAGCTCTAGCACAATCTGGTCACGATTTATGGCCGATCATAACTTCAAAGACCACGATGATTGCAGTTGTGGGCGTTAACGGTTTTAATGCATATATTTGTTGTGATTGCATTGTAATGAGTCCACCAGCATGTTTTCAAGAGCATTGTTGCACTCTAACACAATTAGCTCCTTTTGATAATTTTGTGGCACCTCTTCGGCATTGACACAAGAAGGGTTACTGAAAATAGAAAAATCGATTTCCAGATCTTCAACATCAACAAACTTTACTTGAATGTGTTGGAGATTCTTCTAATCACAGAATCTATACAATCTCATGCAGAGCCAGATTTAACTGATGTGAGGCCCCCTCTCCCATTGTTGCAAGGAAAAAAATGGAAAGCGTTTTTGGAAAGTCAATTTGCGAAAATCCGAAAATGACACTGACAAGAATGATCAGTAAAAAATTGTATATCATTGCTGGCATGCCCACGATCACTGTTTGTTGCTTCCTTCGACGTAAAAGTGTTCAATTGCATGGTATTGTTGAAACCAACCGAAATCGCCACAATTGAAATATTTGACAAAAGACATGGCCTACGTTATTATAAGTGTCACATCTGTTGTTTCTTATCTGTGTTAAAAAAAAACAACAAACACACTGCACCTGTATAGTTGTGTGGCGGCATAAAGACTTTAAAGCACAACATGAGGACCACGTTGCAACTTGCTTACCACGGCTGTAAAAATCTCACACATACGAGCAAAACACGTCACGTAAAACACACCCAAATGGTTGTAACTGTTAGGTTCATGATTTTTGTTTTTCTTACTTTTTCAGACTGTTAAGAATCGAACGCAACTAAACTGTTGTGTGAAAAGATATGAAGTTTAGAGACCAGAACCGTCGCCAGAAAGTCATGAATAGGGTGATTAAATTTGCACAAGCAGACTTGACATTCTGAAAATTTGACAAAATCTTTACTGCTTTATAGTGTTTCATGTAAATTTGGAAGGGCAGAACTCACCAACGCCCACCGTGGCAACTGGACTGGTTTAAATTTCGCTTATGCTGTCATTATTGAAATACGTATAATGAAATAAAAAGCTACAATCATTGAATCAAGTAAGGCTGAACATAACACAGTAAACAGTTGAAAAGGTTTTGTCCTGCCTTTTCATAACAAAATTATCTAAGAATTCATTACAATTTGTTTGCCTAAGTTTGTCACTTTTAATGTATCGAATGCTTAGTGTGGACAACCTCTCCTGGAACATCGCGACCCTTCATTTTTTTAATTCTTCAGTTTTAATTCTTTTGAATCTTGAAAAGGACCTTTCGCCTGAGCAGTTAGTGACCATCAAGCTAAGAAATAAGGCTTCGGGTGGTTGCATAAACTAAGAACCACTAATCTAAGGCATCAGACCCAAACGCTATTCAAGCTCATCACGATCTACTTTGATTTGCTTACCACTGGAACAGTAGGCCTACAAACTTCCGCGAGTATTCAATAGCAATCTGATTTCTGAATGACTTTACTGAAGAAAATTCAAATGGTAAAAATCATATCTAAAAACACCAATCAAGCTTTGCGCGATACAAACGCTGACAAAACTACTGTATTGCTCATGATCAGTCACCTAAGAAACAACTATGCTTTTATTGTAGTATACTGCTACTAGCCCTACACATAGCTCTTATCTGCAGTTCAACCTTGCTTTGATCAGGTGCAGTGATGTAACTAGACGTTTGAGGCAGGGTGAAACTTATTTGAAGGGAATCCGCTGGCTAACACTCAGAAAATAGTTGAGAAACAATAGCAAGTCTGGTATTGAACGGCTATACAAAGACCTGAAAACACACCGAAAATGCAAAAAAACACCAATCTACTGAAACCAAAAGAATAGTAAATACCAAAATACCAGCTAGGTAGGGGCCTGGTTTTTACATTTTTTACATGGTGTGGGGGGAGCGGTTTGCACCTCTGCCACTGATCAGGTGCATTTTAAACAGCCACAAGTTCTTTTGATAGAGCCACACGTAACAATCAGTACGATCCAGCAAACGCAGGACGCATCTATCGTGCCTTGAGTATATCGGCACAATAGTTGGCATGCGACTTGACCAACCGTCATATTGAGATTCATAGAAACTCGTTGGAAGACTCTGGCGTTATCACCAGGAAAGTTGAGTAAAACTAAGTTTTGTGAATAATAATTAAGACATAAATTTTTGACAAAGTTTAATCTAAATGGTGATATACCAGCAATTGACTCTATGGCCTATGCATACCACAGTTTGTTGGAGGGTCCCTTGGATCTTGAGATCCTTGGCCAGTGTTTCCCAAACTGTGTGCGGCGACACATTGGTGTGCTGCTGAAGAGGCTGAAGTGTGCCAAGAAAGTTTTATGTTTTTTTAAAGTATGTGTGCTGCAGCCAAATTCAGAATGTATTAGTGTGCTGTAACATAAAAAAAGTTTGAAAAGCGCTGCCCTAGGCTTAAGCCTATATAGCTTATAGGTAAATCCGGCCCTGACCTCATAGCTTTTAACTCAACAAGGTGTAAATGTTGGCTTACTTTAACACCTTGGCTGCTGGCGTACAAATATATCATCTCTGAAAATCAGCCTGATATCAAGCATATTTCGGTTGTCTTACCAACCGCATAGCCCTCAGGCGATTGCACTACAGAGCTGTTCAAACCGGGCAAGCCTTTGAGTCTGCAATGAAAAAAAATTGTTTTTGGGTTTTTTTTTTGTGTGTGTGACAGCTTTTGAAATCGAAACCCCAGTAAGTCATCCAAAGTATCAAAAGACTTGGATTTTAACCTAGTTTCCAATAAAAACTCGAGCAAAATACTACCATCCAGTGCAGTGGTTCCCAACCTTTTTAGATTTGCTGCACCCTACAGAGAGAAATATATAGTATGTGGCACCCATTTGCGAACCCATAGTAATTTGCTTTATGGTTTGATGACAGTTTGAAAATGTATTTTTTGAAGATAAATTGAAAAATGAATAATCTAGCGGCATCCTGGGTGTTGTGAATGGCACCCTAAGGTGCTGTGCATCCCGGTTGGGAATCACTGATTTAGGGGTTTGGGCCTAGGGCCAGATGAATGGGTCAAAAAGGCCTAAAACTACTCCAGTTATGACATCACTCACAAAAAGAACATTACCAAAAAATTTTTTTTTGTTGCAGACTCAGACTTGCCGAGTCTTTTGAGCATTTGAACAGCTCTCTGGTGCTTTCGGTGCCTGACTTATGCCCGTGCAAAGACATGTGCAAACTGCTGGTTTTTAGGCTAAACCATACCAGCAGCTAAGGTGTTAATTTTTAAGTCGTAATGTAGTGTTATGACATTACAGAAAACGTATATCTGCCATGACATGAAAATAAACGTAACTCTGTCAGACCCCAGTGCAAGCACAAACTGACATGACATGGGCCACAAAACAGGGCATTGCGAGCCGGATTTGTCCCGCGGGTTGCCAGTTTGACACTCCTATTTATGGGATATTTTACTGCAAAGTGAACATTCATTTCCGTTAATTGTGGTGTCCCACAAACGTGATTACACCATTGTACAGTACCACGTTCTTTTTGAAGTAATTGGGAGATTGCAACTAATGCAGACTGACTGGTCAAAAAATTGCTTGCACATCTCCTTTAACTGCTGCAATACAGCTGCAAACTTGATTCACCAATGTTGGATTTAGCAATTATAGCTAAGGTGCATATTGCTTCAGGATTTTGTAGATTACTCATGCAAAGGTTAACTGATAATTTGGAATAGTTTATGTTGGAATAAACTTTGTTAACTTGCCACACCTGCATGCAAATTTGGTCAGTTGGCAACTCTTTTCTATTGTAATGATTGCTTGTACATAGTACATGTAATTATAAATATTCTTACTAGCAGTCTGATTTATTTGTCCATTTCATTTAGTAGCTAGGCAGTGGCAGTGCTATCTTTTTTAATTATAAATAACAACAAACTGGTGTGTCCACTACGTGTCTGCCTCCCGTACTGACTAAACCATGGATCAAATTCTGGCTGCATTTACTCGAAGAAAGAAAGTTGATGATGAAACTGTTGGAGAAAGCCAATTGGCCAGAGTGCTAACAGTTTTTGATCTCACAGCTTTAGGTGTTGGTGCTACTTTAGGTAAGAACTTGTGGTGTTCTAGGTGCTACTTTAGGTAAGAACTTGTGGTGTTCTAGTGTATCAAGTTTGAATAACATTGCCATATTAAATGGGTACATTTTTCTTATTGGTCCTTGATCACATGTTATACGGTATGTTTTATAGTGCTGGGTGTACCAGCTTCTTTTTGGCATAAGTGGCACTCCTGCATGAGGATTTTTATGCTAAAATAAGTAAAGAAATAGTTGATTTGCAATTTGAAAATATTCAGGATTTAATAAAAATGCAACTGTTAAAAGCACATCAATTCATACATGACCATGTTAATGTTTAAATACAAGTGCTATAGCTTGATATAAAGTTTTCTAACTTGATCTTGTTTGTTGACATTCTCTGCAGAAAATTGCGACCGGTTTATTTGCTAATAAGCCCTATGTGAGTTCAAATGATGCGCCGTAGTTGAGATGTAAATTTTACCAATTTCTTGGCATCTTACTGATATTCATCACCAAATTGGTTTAGTAATAGGATGCAGAGCAGGTGCAACTAGTGAATACAATCAGTTTGTATGGTGGTATGCCTGGATCACTACCTCTATGGCCATTCATTAATTTCAAATCCATTTTTCCTGATGGGAAGCTTGCCGGAGCATCCCCAAGAAGTATTACAGTACCTCAAAAACAACAAATTTGTTAATTAATCCCCTAATTAATTTACTTAATTATTGAGTTTTTGTTGTTTTTAGGCCATAACTTTTGAACTAGAAATGCTAGAAAGCCAATCAAGGGCTTTAAAGACTTGGATTATAGCCTAGTTTCCAATAGAAACGTGAGTCGAAAAATTGGCTCTTACGGTTGGCACCCAGGGCCTGATGACCTTGGCCGAAAATGCCTAAACCTATCCCACTTCACATCACGCACAAAAAAAGCGAAATCCACAGCTTTCCAATTAAAAAAAATCCAAACTAGAAGACTCGCTGAATCTTTAAAGTGTTTGAACAGCTCTCTAGCTCAATCGCCTGGTGAGTTATGATGGTGCAAAACTGCAGTGATGGTAAAAAAGTATCTCACTTGAGTCTTAAAGGTAACTCCATGTGGCACCGAAGATGTTAAGAGAGTGACTTAACTTTTGGCGCAGTAATGCATTTTGGTGAGACATGGCTTGTTTGGATGGAAACAAGCCAACTATATACATTTTTTTCTATAAAAGCTTTGTGTGTGTTTTCATATCATAAATAATGCTTGACACAAAAAACGTTTCATTGTTATTACTATTTTTTTTAGCTTACCATCATTCATGTTTATTTTCCTTGGATAATGAATTACAGCACCCAAAATTTTTGGTACACTATATCTACCAAAAGATTCCCCATCCCTTTTAGCTTCTTGTGAACCATTAAAATTTTTAGACAAAGGCTGAACCTTTTTTTAATAATCCCTTGGTGCATTTCAATGCTGTTATCAGGCCTTTCTCACATGCTTTTGCTGCAACACTATGCATCAATTAATGGCCTTTATTCAAATGTGCCAAGGTGTCCAATTTTCTTGCCAAATTGCTGAGAAAAAATTTTCATTGGTTAGCTGTGGGAGAAAACCCAACCCAAAATTGGGCTAAGCTGTTCCAATTCACGCCGCCTAAATATTTTAAAGTTCTTTTCAAATCTGCTAAGTATTTATTTCTGTTTTTTGTGTTTCTCAGAGGCATGGCTCATATCACAAGAGGTTGCACAAAGAACACAGGGATACAAAAATGCTTAGCCATTACACATCACAGGATAGGTCTGAGCTGGCATACGCAGGTAATACTGACAAACCCAACCACTTCATTTTGGTCAGTAACAAACCCAACCACTTCATTTTGGTCATCATCATACAGAAGCGTTACATAATGGGAGGAAAATGAAAGATATTTAAAAAACACCAAACAAATGAAGTGAGCATATTAAAAATATAGATGAAGGTGCACATCGTTGAACAAAAGTAGGTATCAAATGTCCTGACAAATTTGGTTACTTGATGTAGGAAAGCACGACTGTTTCTGAGAATGTGATGCAAAATTCGATAGGGGGGGCGTTTAATACGAGTATGCGTATTTGCTCCATAATTGGCATGCAATAGGCACGAAACTGAGTATTTCTAATTTTTAAGTAAATTAGAACACTGAGAAAAGGTTCTTCCGGGATTGCTTGCTGCACAATGAAGTTATTTCACTTGCCTGAAATATCTTCATAAAAGTTATGATTTATTGAACTCAACAGGATCTTGTTTCGGTCTTTATTAGACGATGTTATCTTTCGGCAAAGTGCCCATGCAAATTTCTGTTTGGCGTACTGCAACATCACTGTAATCATCATGTAATTGTTTTCAGGTGCTGGAGTGTACGTGCTCACTGGTGCTGTTGCCAAAGAAACAAGTGGACCAAGCGTAGTTATTTCGTTTTTGATAGCAGCCCTTACATCAGTTCTTGCAGGTGGGTGTTAGATTAGCATAACGGAAGGATTTAACACTGTCCGTAGCGATCGCCATCGTTATTTTACTCGTTACAGGTCTTTGCTATGCGGAGTTCGGTGCACGAGTGCCGAAAGCTGGATCTGGCTATGTCTACAGCTACGTCACTGTCGGTGAACTTTGCGCTTTTGTTATCGGGTGGAATCTAATATTGTCTTACGTGATTGGTAAGTGTGAGATTGGCGTGTTCACAGTAATTTGCATGACTTGTTTTACCATACGAACAAAATAGTGTTTGTTAACTGATTTCTGTATGTTCGTTGCAGGAACGGCTAGCGTTGCAAGAGCTTGGACTGCCAACTTAGACGCTTTGTTGGGAAAACAGATAGAAACGTACATGAAAGATTGTTGTTCCATGGACGTAAACGGTCTTTCTCCATATCCCGATTTATTTTCGTTCGTGGTGATACTGGTCTTAACTGGTGAGCACGTTTATTACCAATCAACCACAATAACAAAAGTCATTTTATGTTGTAACTAACCACCAGATCTTGATTGTATCGGTGGAGACAAAAGATCAAGTCATCTTAGTAGCTGAGAAATCGTCTCTGTAACTCAATGGCGCTGTCGATTTTTAAATGTACGAGCTGGTTGATCTGCGTTTAAGCGCTTTGGGAGAAACCAATCATCTTATGTCAATAGCTATGGAGTACTATGACGTCAAAGTTTATTTTTAAAAAGAGATTTTGCATCGTAGCGTTTGCATATCCAAAGAGATTTAATTCCGTTATCGTTCCTGTTTCTTGAAAATCTCAAGCCTCGTTCGTAGTAACGTGCTGTAACGGCGAACCGTATCGTAGTGTAGTTTTTTTCTTGGCGTCGTTCTTGTCTTGAGAGGCAACGTGGTTGTAATCTTGGTTTGCGGAATTGTAATGACGGTCACTCAGCTGCCCCAGAAAAATATCGATGTTTAAACCGCATTGTTGGATGTTTATTAGGGTTTCATTTCTCGTAGGCAGATGGTGAACAAGAATATTATCTTGCATGAGATTAACCGCAGATCGCATTGGAACATGAAGGCATGCTCTTCCCTATAGCTACAATTTCTCTTTAACGCATATGAATTTGCCTTGTAAGGCTTGCTTAATGTCTCAAAACCGTCAAAAGTGTCGTTGCCACCTGTAGACTAAAAGTCGTGATGGGTTTGTATAAAAAGCACACGTTGTCAAGCCCTCAATGCAAAAATCAGCGTTTCTGGAAGGCCAGAAATGAAGCTTTGTACGACCACGTGACTGACACGCCCACCGCACAATGTGTTGAAAGATCAAATTACATCCACGTGGAAGTGAAAACATCCTGTCACGCAATTGATTGCAGAAGCATCCGTTGAGCATGAACAAAGCTTGGCGAGCACGCCTACGCGGAATTTTATTTCAGTGTATTCGTTGGGTATTATGGTGAAGAGAAAAAACAAACAAATAAACTAACAGAATATTACAAACATTAAAAGTCAGGACTGATGAACACCGGAGCTTCATCAAAGATGACATTCGTCACTTAACTATTTGTTGTCACATAATGGCAATAAAGTTTGTCAACAAAAACGTGTGATAGTTACAAATATAAAATGATATAACTAATTGAAAGAACCACTGTCAACTTAAAAAAAGAAGTACAACACTTACAGTAAATAGGAAACTTAGCTATAAAGTGGAAATTCCTCCCCTAAACTCATGCAGTTCCTCCCCGGTTGGGAACCACTGGGCTAATGCTTTCATTACTCTCATCATCTGTTCATGCGGATTGTCGAACTTCGTCTCTTTTCACCGCAAATGTACAGTATATTTACCACTAGCGCGTTCAACTTCAATCCCATCAGCATATTCTCCGAAAACATCTTCCTTAAGTCATATTTTGCGCCAAGACGTCATGCTTCCAGCTTTTCTGATATTTGCTCACTGAAGATTTATTTCCTGGCACCAGATTTTTACAAATTGTAGCGCCACAATCGACTTTGACTCGACAACGTTTGATTGCCAGTATGTTGACCGAGTGGTTGGATTGTTCGTTGACAATCTGGTGGATGCGAGGTCCGAGGGAGGTTCGGCCGGGGCGAAATAAAATCCCAAAGATTGATGTGTGAAGCCGTCATGACTAACCCCTGCCACTTGAGATAGGTGCAAGGGTGAGGTGTTTATCGAATGAAATCCTAACAAGGTCCTTCGCTCTTCATGGATTATGCAGCAAAAACTAGTAAGCCAAAGCAAAGGTTTCAAGTGCAATGATTACCAAATTGTAAATAAAATTATTCAGTGTTTTTTTATACATCTCACCCGACAATGTGCTCAGCAGATGGTGAAAATTTGTTGGTTTTGTCCTATAAGATGCAAAATGCATTCGAGCATAACAATTAATCCAAGTGTCGGTTTTTGGGAATTGAAGCAAACAGAGTTGCGCAGTACGCTCCCCTTTCAGAACCCGCATTGTAAATGCGATCTATGTGCTGGAATTTCGTTGAACACGAACTGAGATAGCAGGAGAAAAAGAGGAACGCAAACAATTCAAAGTTATTTTGCAACGGTATGCGAAATCAAGCTATCGAGTACACGCCACCTACAAACATCTCTGCTGCAACTTTGTTTCCCTGCATAGTTACAAAAAACTCTTTGGCCACATCGCGAACTTCTAGTTCTGTACCTAACCTGCATTTTTGCACCTGGGACCTGAGTCAAGTGATCACGTTGCTATTTTGATTTACCTTTGACTCCAGCTGCTTTACGTGCTGCACCTTATCGAAAGATTGGCGTATACGCTCACGCAGGCCAATCTACACTGAGGACGTGCCAGGAGTTGTCAGGCGTAATCCTTTGTTTGTTTTGTTGCGTCGGGTAATTCTGCTCTCGTGCACGGCAACTCCTGGACGCAATAAAACAAATAAAGAATCGTGCGCGGCTACTCCTGGCAACTTCTTAGTGTAGATTGGCCTTAACTTTTGTATTTTTGCTGAAAAAGCGAGCTGGTCTTACGGTGGTCAGTTTCAGTGTACTGAGGCTTCTTCCGTATTTCTTGTGGAAGTAGTAGTTGCAGAAAATATGACGCTTGTTTAAAATATGACACACTGTCTTCAACTTGCAACTGGTATACCTGATGGCAATGGATGCGGATGCAATCTTTTACGAAACCCGTGACAAGTTGAAACAGTTGAACGTTTGTTTGAAGAAGCATCATCTAGCAGTTGCGAAAAACAGACGATCTAAAAGAACTTTGTTTTGCAAATTTTCTCCAGCTAAATCTCTGCTTAGCATTGCGTTACTTAGTTACTTTGCTTTTCAAAACTTTTATTTGAATAACTTGCTGCCAAGTACTAGCACGTACATCTTTTGTTAAACAAGCGACTATTATCTGAAAGAGTGTTTTAATAAAAGTGCGAAAATTTTACNGCAATTGGGGGAATTGAGTAAGATAAAAGTTTCAGAGTGTATGGNTTTGGTGGAACGTTACTTAGGTGTAGTGTGAATGAAGGTTAGCTCTTCAAAATGTTATCGGTTTAGCAATAAAAATGGCATGTTTCTGTTGTTATTCTCGTTTGCAAGATTCGATTTCAGAGAATTTCTTGGGTTGTCGACGATGGTGAAGAAATACCCGGATGACAGAATAAGTTTTAGTGTTATACGCAGATACGCAACGCAAAAAGCTATACATTTCGGCCTTTACAGCGGATTTTACGGAAACGAAATTTATGTGTGTTATAGTGCAATTTTACTTGCAAGGGAAAAAATGAACATTCGAACGTGCACTTGCGAAGTGTTAATGACCTGGCTGTTATCTGGTTATGTGTATATGTGTCCACAGGTAGTCACTAATTAATTATATTTTCTAGCCTTGATTGCTTTTGGAGTGAAGGAATTCGCCACTGTCAACAAAATGTTTACTGTGCTTAACATCTGCGTTATACTATTCGTCGTTATTGCTGGCTTAACCCAAGCCGACATTCACAACTGGTCATGGACATTTGAAGAAATTACTGACTTATTGGCGTAAGTTTTCTTCCGTCTTCAGATGTTAATCATGAGTTTGGTGCTAAAGAGCATGTACGCTTTGTTCATGTGTTGTTTTTGATTAAATTAATACTAGTTCAACTTAGCTGGTAATGTACTAAGTAATGGTGTGGTAGCTGTTTGCGCACTAGCTTGTATTTTTCCTTGGTTGCGCACCGTGTCAAAATAAGTGATACTTGCAATATCGATAGTCTGGTGGTGATCCTTGAAGTTTTGCTCCTAGCTTTTGGGAAAGTTAGAGACAGGTATCGGCGTTCATGCAGAGTTTTTGTTCGATCTCGAATATATCCGGATTTATTTCACACTGCAGGAGTCAACGTGCATTAACGAGCAATGGTACCTACAACATGACGACTGCCGCGAGTAACTATACTTACACGGAAGCACCGACGATGGTCGAACACCTTAAAAAACTTGTCGGCACAGGTGGCTTTCTTCCTTTCGGTTTCTCAGGGTTGATATCTGGAACAGCAACGTGCTTCTACGCCTTTGTTGGTTTTGACTGCATTGCCACTACAGGTGACGATTGGTTATAGCATTGGTTCCTGGAGTTTTTTTTGGGAGGCTGTTATCCACCAACAACATGTCTTTATGGTTTCACAGTTATTGGTTGATACGATTGAGGCGGAGGTGCATCCGTTAGCAATCCACCGGATGATTTCGTTAAAATTTTACTTTCGTGAAGTGCTGTACGTTTGATACCCTTTGAAAAAGTTTAAAGGAAAACCATGACAAGAAAACACTTAGAGACCTCATCCCAAACTCGGGATTTTTCTCATTTGTTTCGTCAATTACGAGCGATAACTTTTATGTGGTCGACTGCTTTTTACGTTGGTTTTAGCCCTGAGAAAATCTGACATGCACAGAAGAAACTCAAATTCGGGCTCCTGCATTACTAGAAAATATTCAGAAAATTGTAACTCAAAAATCTTGAAACGGGTTTATTGTCACCAGACGTCGAATACTGTTCTGGGGAGAGATTTTTTTGTTTTTCGCTTGTTATTTAGTGTTTTGCGCGATTTGGTTAAACTGCCTGATTTTGAGTCGTTTGTGAAGTTCTGAAGCAGTGTTTGATGTGTTGTGCGAAAAATGTGCCAGTCATTAGCGTACGTGGAAATATCTATTTTGGCGCAGAAGCAATCGATGCTCTCAAGAGCAGGCGTTCGGAAATAAACGATCGTGACGTACGTTGTCATCAGAATTGGTTAACATCAATGCCATTGAAAACCAACTCCTGACCGCTCGTGTCGCGCAGTCGGCTGGTGTGAGTGGCTCTCGAAAACACACAGCTGCACGTGTGAGTTGTAACCGCCTCTTGTCTGCAGGCGAGGAGGCAATCAACCCTCAGAGATCTATTCCCCTCGGGATCGTCTTTTCCCTGGCTATTTGCTGTATCGCGTATCTGGGCATATCTTCCACGCTCACGCTGATGCAACCTTACTTTTTGCTGGACAAAGACGCGCCGCTACCTTACGCTTTCGATTACGTCAATATGACCTGGGCTCGGTATCCTGTTTCCGTTGGAGCGATTTGCGCTTTATCGACCAGGTAATGATGGTGGTTTGCGCATTTCAGCTGACCACCTGTTTCATCAGACTGTTCGCGCGCTTGATTGGAAATGTGGCATTTCACAAAACGGGTCCCGCCAATAGAGGAAGCCTTGCCATGCTATTCACAAAGCATACGCTGTGCAAGTTCAGACTATTAAAATACTGTATGATTTTCTGCGGTACACTGGTAGGGAATTTCGAAAATGCCAAGAATGCATTCTATTCACTGTTTGCTGTGGCACCTTGCAAACAGTGCACTTGAGTGGATTGTTAATATCGCTAGATCACAGCGAATAAAATTAATACCGGACTTACTTCGGGATGATTTTTTGCAATCCTTTGTTCAACTCATGTGGAATTGTGGTGTGAGGAAATGGTTAGGGGGATAAATTCATTTTCAGCACCGTTATGCCATCACTTCCTTGCCAGTAACCATCGGTGTGGCTTTCTTGCAGTTTGCTGGGTGCGATGTTTCCTATGCCACGGATTATTTACGCAATGGCCATTGACGGCTTGCTTTTTAAGTTTCTCGCGTCAGTTCACAAAAAGACCAAAACCCCGTTGATTGCCACATTTGTATCGGGAGTGTTTGCTGGTAAGTTGTTTATTGTTTATCGAAGCACCAAACTATATTGTTCGTGTAGGACTGTGGGCAAACTGATTTCGATAGTCGATCTTAACTTTTACAACTTCATTCGTGCGACCGTGTTCAGTTTTTCTTAATCAGCGTCATTTGAAATTTCAACTCTTGAGGATCGAAATGGTTCTCAGAGACAGTACAGTACTCGGGCGAAAAGTAGAGAACTATGTATAGAAAGATGTATAAGACTCTTAAGTTGTGCTGTTCTTTTTCACGCGTTGTGAAGCCTCAGCTCAGCTGGTTTTGAAAATATGTTTTTGAAGGACCTTACCCATACGCTATTAATCGGAAGAGATATATCGACCCTGTTGTCAAATATTTTGATAGATGCAATTCATTATTTTCTACCCTCCGAAGTTTATTTTCAGATGAATATACTTTCTTGTACGTTCTTCCCTACATCTCATGCGCTTGTGACTACTCAGCGCTTTTTCAAACCATGAGTCGCAGGAAGCTCGAACAATGCTCAAACTCATTTGACTCCGCATCAGTCCAATTAGCAGCTTGGCCTTACACGCGCGGCTGCTGCGCACAAAGACTGGTTTAGTTCGAAACGGATTATAATTTTGTGTTCCCACCGCGTACTTTCATTTGCTAATTAACTCAGTCGGTCGGGCTGCTGTAGTATTACGTCGTCTGTATTGCAACAACGAACATAAACTTGCTTCATGATATTTCCATAGCGTACAACGAACAAATGCTTCTGTATTTTTCAGGCATTATGGCGGTTTTCTTCGACCTGAAAGAGCTGGTTGATTTGATGTCCATTGGCACATTAGCTGCGTACACGTTGGTTGCGGCGTCGGTTCTGCTGTTAAGGTCAGCGACAGCGCCCTGTGTGAGCTTAAAACACATTTCCTGTGGTGCTTGAAATCAGTGTGACGTGTGTGCGACTTAATAAAGCAATTTTTTATGCGAATATTGCTCGAGATGTGATGCAGGCCGTAGATTTTTTCAGCTATGTTTGTTCCATGCACGTACGATGAATAAGCAGTGTTCGCGTATGCCACAGATACCAGCCGGATCCTGATGCGGATATCCCTGCCAAGACGTCAGATGACGATTTTATAGAAAAGAAGGAAATGCTTTCCTCTGATGTGGAAAGTCGCGAATCTCTGTCCGTGTCGCTCCTCTTCCGGCCGGCCTCGTCACTTCCTACCGCTGCCAGCAGTACAATCGTCAATTGGTCGTTGGCGCTGTCCGGTTAGTACTTTCGCTTCCAACTTGACGATTTTTAGCACTCGATTAAACCAACAACTGCATTTTCGCTAAATACGTGTAGACAAGTCTACAAGCTCTGTTTCTTAATGCTTGCCTAGTAATGTATAGTTGTACTCACGGAAAACGCTGTTTTCCCGGCAGTATGTTGTTCGGTGAACGGGCATATGGGATATTCAGAAGGATATGCACGATGCAAAAGACTTCGCGAAAGACACGATCGCATTTGTCATTCCCAGGTTTGTCCACGGGACAACTTTTGTCCCATCCCATGACAACTTGACCATCCCGTGAAATTCCCACAAACATAGTGATACGAAGTACATTACATCATGTGCATGTCTAGCCTCTACAGAGCCGTGGCTAAAATATCCCCAAAATGTCCAATTATGGGATCCAATAAAAACCGGGTGACCCAAAGTTGCCACCCAAAAAAGGTCCAACAACCTTATTTTCTGGGGTCGCATCATTCCACCCAGTGGCGTAGTCAGTCCAAAAATTTGGGGGACCACACCTGTTTGATTTTAGGCGAATAACACTATTTTGTTTGGAAAAACGCCTCTCAAAGCACAAAATGACTATATTTTCCAAAAATTTGGGGGGATGGCCCCTTTGCCCCCCACCTGGCCACGCCTATGATTTCATCATGGCGCTGAGCGTCTACATCTAATACTTCTGCGCTGTGAGCATATCATAATGGGATTCAACTTCAGAAAATTCCTGCTATGTAACGTTAGCATTACTAACGATGGTACATGGGACAAATTCAAGTCCACTATCCAATGCTATGGTAATCGCGATCGCACAGGCAATGATCATTTCTGTAGGCAGGTGGTTCTTAACAAGGGGGCTCCAGCCCTTACGCGCCCTACAACATAGAAAGTTTGATTTAAATTAACCAACAAATACCTTCGTCTTTACAACTTATTTAAAGTCAGGGGGCTTGAAACAAAGGACACTTACTTGAGGGAGGCGTGGTAGAAAAAAGGTTAAGAACCACTGATGTAAGCTCTTGTGATTGTTGCAAGATGTGACGTGAACTTTTGTTCACACCTCGCAACAATCAAAAGGACCACAGCATTGATCAGGAACAAAAGTGTTGGACTGCGCTGATGCAACAGCTCGTGCTCTACGCATGGAGTGCTGCTTCCATATAATCTTCCGATTGTACCGACGTGTTTGTGAAACTGTATAATGTCCATTTTCCGATAACTCAAGCTAAAAAACAGTGCCAAGCAAAGCATCATGAAACTTATGTGACGTTCGCGTTAAGCAAACAATCAACTTTTGTTGGACCACTTACCGCTTTTCGAGCGCTCTTGCTAACACTTTCAGACTCTCGGCTTGCATTCGAGCTCTAATGGTATTTTGGCTTGTTTATAGCTCTGGCAATGACCGCCTTCAGTGTCGTGGCAATCGTGGCTCCAACTGTGGAATGGAACGCAGGATCAATCGCTTTCGTCATAATTTTCGGCATTGGAGTTGTTGGCAGTTCAACCGTTATTGCTTGTCAGCCTCAAAGTTCAAAGTCGCTTTCTTTTAAAGTGAGTGATCCTCTCTTAACTTCCTCTGTTCTCGTCTGCTCACACCCACACGTCAGCTTCCTGTCTTGCACAGCGCTTTGCTTGGCTGCAGCGTTCAAAGGTTGCTGTCATTAAAGTGAAACAACATGCCACAGCTATCCAGCGGTTGCTGGAAACCGTGCGGTATTTCGGGTTCTTCTAGGTTGCTGGCCCCGCAACCATCCCAAGAGGAAAAGCGGGTGTGAAAATGAGTGAACGAATGACATATCTGCTGGTTCAGCACAAGTTACAACTTACACGTAATTGTGATGTCGAGGCTGCCTTCTGTTGACTTTGCTATTGAAAGCCGCCAAGGCTTATTTGTGTATGAATGGACTGCGAGTTTTACTCTATTGTTTCATATTTACATGACCCTGCGATAAGTAAACTGTTGTAAAAATGATTGCACTGTCCTGTTTGTCAACAAAGTTCATTGCGTACATTTCTGGATAACTTGAACGTGGGTGATCTTTGCGCGTTAGGTGCGAAACGGCTTCAAGTGTCGAAGTGCGCGGATAGTTCTCGAAGTCGAACTAGTTTTGTTAAATGTAGTTTCCACTTCGAAAACTGTTTCTGGTCTCCCTCAGCATGTTGCAGTGGTAGTGGGCGTTTTGACGAAACGCCCGAATAAGTCCGTGCAAAGAAGTGATCTGCTTTAGTTGTTGGAAGCTGTTTGTAAGTGGCTGTCTAAGGATTGGATTACATTAAAATGAAATGTACAAGGTGGTGGGCATTGAAAGATGCTGAATGGGCAGCTTTTCTTGTTCACCCTGAAACTCTGCTGCTGTGCGAAACAGTTTGAGTGAAGGTACTACTAGGGGTAGACAATGCAGAATAGCGAATCCTAAACTATCTGAATCATAAACGCCGATTTAAACCGGATAATAAGTTTCGGGTGCTGCCACTGGTCTGTGTCAGTGCAGCATTCCCTGCGAAAGAAGCCGCTTTGGTGTTCGTCACTCGCTCGAACTGCATGCTACAAACAATCGAAAAAAGTGAAAGTGCAAGTAATCTGAAGTTACATTGCAACCAAATGATGCTGAGACGGCAGGCCGGTGACGCAGCAGTGCTGAGCGGTTGTCTTTGCTGATGCAATTGGCTTCAAAATACCTCTGCGCATCTGCCATCTATAGAAAGATCATTTTTCAGTGTTGATTGAACTGCTATCAAGCTGCGATCTATAGCTAAAACGACGGACATTTAGAGAGACATAACATCTTGCACTGTGTTAAACCTGTGCTTTGATTGCGTGTGTATTGTTGTGAATAGGATATTGTCTTCGTGGCGGTTGCTGCGTTCCTGGATGCCCTATTCTAAATCAAAAGATTTAGAATAGGATTCTGGATTCGATATATTGTAGCTCTTCCGAAGTAATTTTGGAGTAGCTAATTACTCTGCGTTGCCTATCCCAAGCCACAGCTTGTTGTGTGAAGAGTTTTTTTTTGTATTTATCCAGTAGGGCTGAACTTGTTTGTGAACACAACACAATTTTTGGCAGGTTTTAAGGAATGATATAAATGTTGGTACACATCAATAGCAAAAGATACGTAGACATGATGCATTTCAAAGGCTTGTGAAGTTTCTTTCGACGTGAACATACGTCGAACCCTGCAAACGATAAATCGCTTAATGTTTGCACCTCCCCCACTGACATCCATTACCGTGCAAGCTCAACCTGCCGTTTGCTAATATTCCCACAAGCATCTGTTTGCATACGTTCAAATACCACCACCCTCAATCATTGATTCGGTGCAATTTTGTTTTGTTTGAAGTCATCTAGCGGACCTTTCCTACAGCTCACCATCGTTTTTACCGAAATATTCGCAAATTTTCACGTATTTTGTTCACAGGTTCCTCTTGTACCCCTGGTGCCAATTCTCAACATGTTTGTTAATATTTACCTCATGGTGTCTCTTCCTCCGTCCACGTGGTACAAGCTTCTCGTGTGGCTTGCTGCGGGTGAGTGCTCAGGAAGGTGAAGATCTTTGTAAAGCTCAGCTTGAAAATGTACTGTCGCTGTCTAGCTGACTGTGTCTGTGAGCCAACTCCTGTTTCCGAAGTTATGGATCTAGTTTTACTCCGTCTACACTGTTTTATCGGCAGTGGTTTTGATGAAACCAAAAAATCGTTTTACCAGTTGTCGATAATTACGAGTAGTTGGAACAAAATATGGTGGAAGGTTCGCTGTTCAATTCATTGCTCGGGCATCATCAGCAGTGTTGTATTTCGTTGGTTGAATATTTTTTTGCACGTCTTCAAAGACTTAAGGTATGAAATATACGTGCTTTAATGTAGTATACTGAAGATTGTTTCATGTGAGCATAGCGTCCCGATATGAATTTCATTAATGATTCATCTCTTCAGGGAAGAGGTTAAGTAATATTAGTGTTCCAACCCACCAGCGTAGCACTTCAATGATTTGCCGTTTTCGGGCAAGGGATTGGGCGCCTCTTTCGCAATTTAAACGAACGCCTCTTTCGCAATTTAAACAAGTGTTTCACAACCCTCCAAACAAACAGCCCTTTGCACTTCGGACTCAGTTCAACCGACAACCAACGAGCAGCGCAGACCGGGTAAGGTGAAATTTTTTCCTGAAGGCGCTGCTCTGCGACACCTCTCAGAAATGAATAAATGAGATTCTAGCCTTGTTTGAAAAGTTCAAAGATACTTTGAATCTCGAGAAATGGAACTTGCGTCGGATGCGATGTTTGTTACCAACTGAGCGTCTGATTGTTTCGCAGGCGGCCTCATCTACATGGTCTACGGCGTTCGCCACAGCGCCGAAGATCCACGGAATGTCAAGGAACAGAAAAAGAATGAAAGTTTGAAAGATCTTAACCGGACCAGTGACGGGCAAGACGAACAGTTGATACACGAGACTGGTCAAGTGTAGCAGATCCTGTTGAAAAAGTCCTTCACCGAAAGCTTCAACGCGGTGCCTTCAGACGTTTCCTTGTGTGGTAAAATACAGGGTTGAGCACTTGAGCAGGATCCAACCCAGCGACTCGTTGAACCACTTCTCTCACTGTCTCCGTTTTCCATGTCCGCGGTGGCCAATACCATGTACGTTAAGTTTTTTCGCGCTTTCACCGAGTTCCGTGACCGTGAGCCGATAAAAGGAGCTTTGAAGCAAGCGCATATTTTGTTTTGTTGTTCGTAGGTACTTTTCACACATTGCTTTGCGAGTGCAGACGAAACCACGAATTGCTAGTTTGCAACTTGTGCGTGAGTCATTAGTATGGCATGCGCTTCAAACGCACGCGCGCCGTCTCAATGACGTTACCTGTAGGCCTGTGGTCAAGTGCGAGTTTCCGTGATAAAAAGACGCAGCAGGATTGGGAGAGTCCCTAGCGCGCTTACTGTTAAGTAATACCAAGACCAACTGTTCTCTTGATGGCCTTGGTAATACGCGCGTGGTGCCTGCGTGAAAACCTGTTTTTGACTCGTCTGTTTACTGAAGTTAAGTCTGATGCTAACTTTTGCTAAGCTCCGCGTAATCTATTTTTGCAGTGAATCTTTCCAGAAGCGTCTGTCTAATGTTTCATGTGTCACAAGTATGTTGACTTTGTCTGTGCATAACGTTGGAAGCAAGCAAGCCTATTTATTCAATTGTATTTATAGTCTGATATTTTCGTGCTCTGCTAACGGTGAAGCATTTATTTTTCAAAGCACCTCTTTTTCATGCAAGCCAGCTGTGGAAAACAACACTGTTCGNCTTTATCGAGTAGCTTAGTGGCTTTGAGTGTGGTTGGGGTAGTGTCGTGAATCACGTTGTCATGCGACATTCGAAAAAGCACGTTAAATTAAGCCTGTTGACCNAAGTNCGAAACAAGCATTTGGCAGTACGGGACCGATTTGTTTGTTCGAAAATTCAATGCAATTATTGCGAACGCAGCCAACGACCTACTGTTGTCGATGAACATCTTTTCTCATGCGTGTTCTACTGTTCCGTAAAGAGAAGTTCGTGAAATAACAATATAACCGACGAACGTACTTGATTGTTTCGTTGTGATTTCATTTTGTTTGACTGTTGTCCAGCTTCACTCAAGCGTTTAACATCTTCTGAACTGCGTCGAGGCCAAAAAGCTGAAATTGCGCTGCGACTTATGCGCTGTCGCCTCAATACACCAGAAAATTTTTTGACTCGGTTGTGCTTTCGTCTGGTCGTGTAGCGTGCATCTCTTCTTCACTGTGCAAATGTAAACGACAAACCCTCTGATGATGAAAGAGCGGTTAGTCGCGTTGGGCAGAATTTAGTGACAACATTTTTCTGAAGTGAAATTGATTTTTAGTAACTTGGATCCATTTTGCCTGAAGTTGCATGGTGTGACTTTTCCCACCGTCCACAGCACTGTGACTCCCGCTTCTCGGGCGTTTCGTCAATGACTTCGCACAGGCGCGAAAACTTTACAACTGTTATTGGACGATCCAAAATATTTTCTCAGATAGGTGATGATTCTTCCCGAGGCAAAAGTGGTTTAGCGCGCGGAGGCTTAAGGTAATTGCGCGGTGCTTTGGCGATACACGTGATCTGATAAAATGCCCTCGGGTACAACGTTTTGTATCGATGAGGTGATTTTACCTGGAAAAGTCAACCGTCTTACGGAACAATTCGTCAGGGTGGATGTTTGCGTCAGGACAACGTTGCTAAACTTGTTTAATCGCTTCCAAGCTTTGAGGTTATTACGATATTATAAAATGTCAGAAAATTCACGCGGAAGAATTGACTGAAATTCTGTAGAAAATTTGCTGCTGCGGTTGGCAGCGACAACTTGAACCTGGCGCGGACAAACCTCCGTTCTGAAGAGGTCCGACACGTTTGCTTGCCTTGCCTTCTGCTGTGTCAGCAAAACGCTGAACAAACGTTCGGGCTTAATGACTGAGCCCTGGCAAATTTGTGTCCGAAGTTCAAACTTTTCTTGTACACAAGGTTTGTTAACTGTTTGTCGACAAATGCCTGTCGGCGGCAGTCATCNACGCTCCAGTGCTGATTTATTTAAAAACCATTCGCAAGTTCAGTGAATTGTCTCGCGTCATTGACATGTAGCGCTCGTTTCCTTTTTTTGTACTTTCGTACTGCGAAGATGGGTTATTGTTGTGCTTCGCTACCAAATCGTTAAAGTTCGTAAATTTATAAATAATACTGAAACTACACGTCTGCCGTTTGTGTATCGACGATGAAAGCTATTTTGCCAGCAGTATGAATCACAGCGCCTTGGGCAAATATTTCTAACTCGAGTGACGCATCAGTGATTGCGAGGCAACGTACAACCGCACCGAAGCTACTCAAAATATACATCGAATCGTGCCAGTCACCAGTTTCTGCGAAGTTTGTTTGAAAGTCGATCGGTTTCTTGTATCGTCAAAGGATGTAGCAGCCCGCACCTTAACAACAGGGACGCCTTCGATGAGACACGTGTGGTTGGCTGTGCGAGCAAACGGGGAGACTCGGTTACACTTCGATTCGAAAATTAACTCGATTCGCGCCGCGAGTTAAAAGGAAAATGAACAGTCTTGAATGATCCATTCGTGAAGAAACGCAGGCGAACNAGCGTTCACGAAGATACGAGCTGTGCCATACAGTAAAAACAANGTGCACCGGACCAAATTCTACCACAAGGNTTGAAAACATTGTTGCAACGTCTCGGCGCTGTGTTGAACGTGCGATTAATCACGAGCGGGATGCACGCAAAGAATAACACCTTATGTATGCGCAGGGACGGATTTAGGGAGCGCGGGGCCCTAGGCCAGTGGTGCTCAAACCTTTTGGCTCGTGGGCCATATTTGTCTTTCAGAAACCCTTCGCGGGCCACAAGAATTAATAATCTCAATAAAAATTATCTAAAAAATTCTCTTAAATGATTAAAGTGTTAAG
>JGI24022J15233_10000557_pt1 | contig 24849 bp, 13 predicted proteins | sample Ectturendosymbi2_FD_15233 | JGI IMG/M metagenome (IMG submission 15233)
CTGTCGTCTCGTCTGGAAAAACTTTTGTACGAAGACGGAGCTTGTCAGGTGTGCACTGCTTGAAGTCCAACAGCAAATAACCGAAAGGTGCGGATGTTGCGTCTTTAAATGCTTCTTGAACGGCTTTGACCTTTCCCGGCTAAGCTTGTTTCGCCAAATGAATGATTTGCAATGCGTTGCGGGAGTTTTTAAACACCGCAATGTAATGACTATTCAAGCTGATCGTGCGGTGTTCTTTTCCGTTGTTGAACAGGTTTTGAACGATGTATACGACACTGAGGTCTCTGTGGTGGCTCCCTTTGGTGAACAAATCTGTCACACTCTGGTTAGTTTCGTTCATTAAATCGTCCAGAATCAACAGGGTGCTTTGTGTTCCGTCAAAGTTTTCTCGCTGAGGGAGCCCTTCAATAAATCCCACGTTTGGAGCAGAATCAAAGCAACGCTGCCACTCGGCGTAGCACCAAACGATTCTTTGCGGAGAAGGCGTAATCATTTGTTTCATATGCTGAATAAATTTTGCCACTAACTCGGTTTTTCCGCAGCTGGTTGGTCCTGCAACAACGCTCGTGAACGGGTGGTGGAATCGCTCGTCCATCTTTCTTTAAACTAAACACACATCAACGCAGATCAAGGGTTTTATGCAAATTGACTTTTTTCGTTACACACGACCGTGCATCAAAGTGAAGTGTGAGACCGTGGTGAGAAGACAGCACTTGGTAGATTGTGCACTGCAACGGGGAAGGACAAAATTTTTGTGTTGCATAATCACCAACCCGTGACGAAACTGCAATCAACATCGTAGGATGTAATCGATGGGGCGCACCCGGACCTTCCCTTACATTGGAAAGTTGCATATATTGTGACGTAAACGTATATTGTTACACCATCCTCTGTCACGTGACGTGGCCGACGGAGGTCAGTCGGCGCCAGTTACGTGCATGTTTGTTTATAAGATTAAAAACCGACACGTTTGGGCATGCCCTTTTGCAACACAGTCTGGTACAGGTTGGGGTACATGTGGTGTATTTGCTTTAAACGTGACACTCCGTTTCGCCACAGTTAGAGGGAGCGGTGACCAAAGAAAGGTTGCGAGCTATCTTTAAAATATGAAATTAATAATGAAAATAACTTTGCAGAGGTTGCTACTTTCGTTAAAAGATGTCGCAACGAAGTGTTATCGCTGGCGTAAAATGGTAGACAAATCTTATTAAATTTTGCTCTGCAAAAATGATACGGTTATATTAATTTTGTTACAGAGCGGGGTGAAACTGACTAACTGCAAAGTGGTTCGCGCATTACACAAAGGAACAACAAAACTTACTGAAAGCAAAAACATTCGGAAGAAAAGGAAATTTAAACTGCTAATGAGATATATGTATCTAACATTCGAAGTTGGCAATGGTTGCTACTTGCATTAAAAGAAGTCGTAAAATATGAAATGTTAACTATGACGTAAAAAGGCAGACAAATTTTGTTAAAATGCTGCTCTGCAAAATTGATACGTTTATATTAATTTTGTTAGATAGCGGGGTGAAACTGACTAACTGTAAATTGGTTCGCGCTTTACCTTAAAGCAATCGTAATGAGTAATTTACTGTTTGTTTTTGCTACAACACGATAAACGTTCAAAGAGGAATGCTACGCAAAGGAACTGATGAAGTTGCAGGTTGTCGATGCGTTTTGCTTTGATACTAATGTCCGCATGGTTATTGAACGATGTTCAAGTGAAGCGATCTCGGCCGGTTGCGTGAATATTTGTTTATCGGAGTAAAACGTAGCATACCCTGGCACGCCTGATCTTCCACAATCGGTGATAGGTTAAAGCATGAAGTGTCCGGCTAAGACAAAACCTCAAAGTAACAAGTTAACTAAAAATATGAAATTATTAACGATAATGAAAGTATTAACGTGAAAATGATACAAAAATATTACCATAACGCAAAAATATGAAAATAATTAAAAAATATTGAAAATATAGGTCGGGAAGGGAGGTTGGGGATAACCCCACAACATCGCATACGCCAGGGGAAACCCCAGCTCCACTGGCTGATCTTGCTGATCTGGCTCCCAACTCCGTAAAAACGTGGGCCTGGCCCTCTCCCTTTACTACTGGTATATACTGTGGAATATCGCTGTATAATAGTAAAGAGTATCTGCTTCTCACAGAGTTTCGTTTTGACGCGATCTTATTTTTTATCGAGGATAAAGAAAATTTTATGTGGGCCATATTGAATGTTCACACAGGCAGAATTTGGTCTGCGAGCCGCAGTTTTCCCACCTCTGCAAAGGTCCTTTTGATGTGGTCATGCTAACAAGCGCACTAGTAGTGAGCTATGTCGTCAGGAGAGCCCATCGTAGGTAAACCAGATCGAGCACGCTGGAGCTGGCATTTCTATGAAGCGTTGTGCGTTCTGCATTACAGTCTCATCCCTAAAAGCTAACTTTCAGACTTTGGGAATGTGCAGAAATTGCGTTAGGCGACCTGAGAAGCTAACGCGCTTACTTAATGGTCATATGGAAAGGTCTAGTGATGGGCCCGAAATTAACTTGAAAAGCAGTACCTGCAGCCTACCCATCTTCGTGCGCGGTGTCAGTGGATCAAGAAAAAGGTTCACGCGTGGTACGTCCGTTAGCCTGACACCAGTGCACAGCATTTACTGCGAAAAGAGGCTGCGTGGATGCAAGCAGAGCAAGCAATGGGGGCTGCTGACCGCTCGTCGCATTCGAGAGGGAGTACAAACCGAGTATAATGAATGAAACCGGACAACCACGCATCGTAGAAGATATTGCCAAGGGACGTAAATCACAATAGATTTTATGCTTTATTCCTGTTAAGCACAGGCTCTTGAAATGTTCTCACGACTCATCATAGGCGGTACAAAACCTATGTAATCTTGCAATTAGCTCTTCTTGGCTTTATTGTACTGCAATTGTGATTTAAAGTTACATTTGCTTCGTTGTTGCTTTCAAGATTGGCATTTCAAAGTTGTCTGCACCTTTCTTCCTTCACTGCACACTTTTAGGTGCTTATAAGAGAATGTTATGAAAGGTAGTTGGGTTATTTACCTTATCGAGCATTTCTTTCTTTGTCTATTATTCGTATGCTTTAGGCGTGTAACCTTTTATTCCCAGCACCTCGCTTTTGTTGACTTTATTTGAATGTCAAGCTTAGTGGAGAAATGCTAATAAAGCTAGCCTATCAGTAGGTCGAGGTTAGACGAAACCGGTGAAGTTACTTTCGCAGTTGCTGATAAAGTAGCCTACATAAACTTCTGAGCTGTGCTCTTTGCAAGGCAAAACTTGTTAAGCACGTGAATTTCCAGGGTCCATACCTCATTAATCAAGGAGATGAATCAGGAATGACACCGATTCATTTCGCTGCCCAAGAAGGTCACGTGAACGTCGTGAAGCTGTTGCTGAACAGGTGGGGTGGCAACATTCCATGTAGAGGTTTACTGGTGCTGAATATATACTGTACATGTTTGTATTCACGCTTTAAGTTATGTGACGTCAACACGAAAAACACCTTTGGACTTAATGAAAATCTGTACTGTTCAAAACATCTCTTTGGTAACGATAAATACCAAAGTTTGATTGGATTCTTTATTTAGTAAAATGCTTAGAGCGCTTCTTCATAACATCTGTGAACTTCTCAAACTTAAGGAACTCAATTAAAATCCCTGTTCCATAGAGGTGCAATCATTCATCGGAACCTGAACGGAGAAACCGCACTGCACGTTGCTGCAGCAAGTGGACACTCGAAAATTATCAAGATCTTAATTGAAACTTATTCCAATCTTCTCAATCAGATTAAGCATGACGGAGTAAGTGTAGTAATTTTCTCAGAATTTCCCCTTAATTTGAAGTAAAAGAAATAGTTTTTGCGATTTCCACCAAGCCATGCATCGATAAATTCCATTCTATGGAGTCACGCATCGATGAAACCCGTGAAATCAAAGTCGAAAATAGTTGACTATAATGGCATTGACCAACGGATTTGGCAGCACTAGTTCCAACAGCGAATTAAAAACAAAAGCAAAAAATCATGTCGTTTGATTTTTTAGCTTATACAAGATAGTTCTAACGGAGATGGTTGTTCAACAAAAAAGAAAATAAGCCAATTTTCAGAGACGATAAAATGAAATTTTGCTATGAAACTGCCTTGATTTTAAAATTTAATATATATTTAAGATTATTTTCCTCTACTGTCTTTCTGCAGTATTACCGCCTGTGCGAAGTTTCATAATTTTGTCTTTGCTAATTGAACTAGCATGAAACAACGGACTGCTTTTTATTTTTTATTTCTGTGGCAAATCAACGCTATTCTGCTATCACAACGAGGTTATTTCGTCACAACGAGGCTATTTTGCGCAGAACACAGCTTTACATCTTGCTGCCAAAGCTGGACAAGTCTCGGCGGTGACGACACTTTTAGACATGAATGCGTCATTTTTACGAAACGATGACGGTGCAACGTGCTTCACCGAAGCGATTGTCAATGAAAATCGAGAGGTTGCTTTGCTCATTGTACAGGTTGTTCACGTTTTTTCAATTATCGATGGTAATTCCCCTCATTGCGCAACTGCTGTACGCAGCAAAACAGGCCTGGAAAACATGCGGCCAGCGGGCCGCATGCGGCACGCGAGAGCTTTCTCAATTGTAAAAAAATTTGAAAAAGCTGTGCCTCGAATAAGTAATTGTCGTTCCAGAATTTCGTCCATACTGCAACGAGATCTCTACGTTGAAATTAAATAGATTTTTCTGCCCGCGGAAATTTTTTTTTGACAAGTTGGCCTTTTGAGCTTTCTGAGTTATGCAGGCCTACAGTAAAGGATGTGTATGCTACACTCCATCTTATAAAGAGATGGATATTTTAAGTAAATTTATGTAAAACAGAAAATGTGCCGAGCATCGGAAGCAGGAAAATTTTGGTCTTCTTGAACTGGTGTCATAGCAAGTTGTTCGTCTTAAAGAAAAATAGGAATGGTTTTACACATATCAGGTTTCTTGTGCTCTTGTGCTCTTTAGGAATATACTTCCGGAGCATACGTATTCCGTATTGATCTTAATCCCTGATTCTTCAAATTACTTAAACTTTGAAATCAGTGTGAATACTGTCAGAGTCCTGAGATCAGTTTGAACTTTTTCAGAAAAATCAGGTTGAACGTGTTACCTAAAGATTGCAAACAACAAAATTTTACGAAAGTCTCGACAGTCTCTTTTTGAGATTCAAATAACCTACTCAAGCTGGCGTTTACAATGAGACGTACATTCAATAGCTCCATCCTGATTTTCCGACAAATTTTGCTCAGTACAAAAACTTTTCCGTTAATTAGCTGTGCTGAGTTGATTTTGCCGAGATTCCTTTGTGAATGCAAAGCGACAGACGTGGTTCCGAAAGCTTCGCCATCACTAATTTTATCTGCTCAGCCGGGTTTCAGGAGTTTGATGTTGACCAAATGCCTTTTTCAAGCAGCACGATCGATGGCAGGAAGCAATGGATGTGTCACAAGGTTTTTGTAGCAGCCAGCAAAACCCTATGACCTTGCTCATCAAGCACTTACCAGATGTGTGCGTGGTACGTTTCGCAACATAACTAATGAGTTAGCCGATGTATTTTGGATTTTAAGTATTTTTACACAATTTGTTTGTTTATTGGCTGCACTTCATTTTGTTTCTGTTCAGTGAAAGACTACTTGAGCCATGAAAATCTACTAAACACGAAAGGAGTGCTGATGTTATGTAGTCAAACCGTCACTGACTCTCTTTCCTTCTGCTAACACCAAATGACTAGCAATTTAAGCTACTTTTTGAGATGTTGTCAACTTAGACCATGTATTAAATTGCTGATATAGGCCTGTATGCCAGATCATCACCAAACATCCTTCCATTTGGTGTAGAAAAACTGTATCTTGCATATAAAGTTTTAAATATTGTTTTACACGGCAAGATCTCAACCTCGCACTACCCCAAACGCTATGATAAATGGTATTGTGTTATACGTCAAGGTCTCAGGCTGGTATTATCCCAAACGCCATAATCAAACGAATGTCTTTAGTGGCCGTTTATTGCCAGAAAAGAAGGTCTAAATGAAAGTACTTTCAGGCTCTGTTGGATCGATGTATTGAAGTGTCTGGTGCTGATCCAAGAGGATCAAATTTTTGGGTGAAGTATCACTTTCAGGTAAAAATATTCTAATTTGTGTGAATAAACAAATGTTCTCTTTCTTTGAAATGTCGGAGNATAAATCTAGAGTTAAACAAAACGCAAAATTGCTTCAAATCTTAGTAATATTCATATGATTTANTATTTCCAATAAATATGTGTAACAAATTCTGCTGATAAACGTACATCGGTCTCAATCAAGAATGTTTCCAAGAAACTGACCAAGAAAATGTTGTGCTGCTCTTAAAGCCACATTTTGGGATTCTACTTTTAGAACATACAGAAAAAAGGGAGAAACGTGCAACTGTAGAGAAAATAATCAGTGTGTTCAATAAAGATAGAATATTCTACAAAATAGCGAATTACAGTTCATGAAACTGTTTCATGAAGGTTTCCACGAAATTAGAGTGCAAAATTAAATTAATCTTGATGCCTTTTTTCACGTTAGGTTTTTAAGTGCCAAAAATCCTGTATTTTTGTTTAAATTATAATCAAATAAGCTTATTTGCATAACTGAAGTTAGCGTAGCGGCAACAGCATCTGGTTTGCAGAGTGCAGCTCTACTTTAAAGCTATACTTTGACTATGATATTGCAAAAGTTTTCGATGCATAGTCTTCTTGATATTCTGAAGACAGTTTTCTGTTTTTTTGAAAACAACAGTTTACCACGGCATGTGATAAACGCTCCCAACGGAGAGACGAAAATTTTCCTTACGTCCNCCGTGGCTTTGCTTGTCAGCTAACAACTGCGCAAAAGACGCGCTTTGCTTCGTTTACTAGCTTTTTTCAAGTTGTAACAATAGCAAGCAAATAGTTTNAGGACGGAGAGAATTGTAGTTACAAAACATTTTATTAACAGTTTTACGGTAATCAAAATCATGTTTTGTTGAAGTTTTTGAACCTTGTACTCTTTGCGATTTAGATACAAAATGAGAAACAATCGCCTGACAAATAGCATTGGATTTGCTTTAACTTTTTCTCACGGTTTCAATGCGGCATATTTCTGTTACATTTTATATACTGTAGATCAGCAGTTACGTTGTGGTGGATCATATACAATATTGGTGTCACTGTTAAGTATATGCGAGCATGCAGCTTTTCGCAAGAAAATGTAACACACCTTTTGAACGAAACCGAGCAAGAAGATTTCACCCAACAACCCACTTTGAGAAAAGTTGTCTCTGTTGTCTAGATAGTTTCTTCATAGCCTGAAATTTACCTCTTTTCGTACATTTATTTACAGTGTATTGCCTGCTATCAACAAAAAGTGCTCATGCATTTCATCGTAAAATGTATTTGAAATGGTAGCATTATAGTTTCAGTGTGCGTTTATGTAGTAATTAATCGTCACGAAATAAGTGGCATGTAAATGCTTTTCGCAATTATGTTATTTCAGTACTTGCAGCCCTCAGTAGAAATACGAGATAAAGTGCTGCAGAAGTGGGCTGAGGTGAAACAAAGGAGCAAAGGCAACAACCAACAGGACGAACAAAACAATCAACACGACGGAGAAAACAATCAACACAAGGACACTCACACACTTGTGAAAATCAAGAATTCTGAAACACAGTACTTTGCTCTGCCATCGCTTAATGTAAGAGAGTGAAAAATGAAGAAAATGGTTGTTTTTCAAAAATTGTTTCCAGCAAGACTTTCGAACAAGTACACACTGCGCATCCATATAAAAATAAATAAATCAATCAACCATTATTGTTGGCTTACATGTTGATTGCTGCTCGGTAAGAAACTGGTTTGCCTTGAAACATAAAGTCTGGAAGAACATTGAAGAAACGTTTAAAAAGTTTTCTTGCGTTTCGTTCGCTACAAATCCGCGGGGATTATTACTATTTTTTATCAGTTAAAATCAGAAATGGATGCATTGATGATTTCTCCACATAAACATGTTGGTAGACACAAGATTAAAGCATTCGTCATCAATCATCACCACTTCTATGTGAACGTAAAAGTTCATACTTATTCTCGAGGCTTCAACTAATATTTTATGCCATGATTTCGCAAATTTCATCACGTTTTTCGTTAAAATAATTTGTTTTGTTTGTTGTGTTGTCCGTGTTTGCAATTTGTTGTCCTTACTTGGTATTTTGACCATTAGGTGGAGTACTTAAGGAGTCCATTTTGCATAGAGGAAGGGACTGTCATCACTTTCTAAAAGAATAATACCTTCATCGCAATAATACCCGTAGCGTGATTGAACTTGAAATGAAAAAATCCAGAAACAGGCAGTGCGCTTTCCTTCATGAAACATTTTGCTGTTCAACACCATCTTCAGAAGTATGCTACTAAAATCTGAAGTTAAAGAATCAAAACAAATTGTGCATGCCCATTTTTGGTGAAAGGTTTAGTCCAAAATACTCTTGATCAGCGCCTTGTATTGAGGATATTGAATCTAAAACTGTTGTCATAATTAACATTAACCCTGGAAAATGTTTTCCATAATTAATGTTGCTATCGAAGATTGTCTTCTTTTGGAAAACTAGAAACGTAAGCCTCGTTTTCGTTTAAATTTAAGTTTTTTCTACAATACTTTCAAAGATTTTATGTAGTTCAGTGGCATTAAAATTCATCTTACTTTTTCCAATAGACATACTGTTGTGGCTCTTGCACTGTACGTATGACGTGATGAGTAGTTATTCAAGACAATCCTTTTCAGAATATGGTGAAATACAACAGAGTGGAATGCTTACGTCATCCAGTCTCAGTGGAATATCTACGTCAGAAGTGGTAATCTCTGGAGAATAATTCTAATGTGCAGTAGCCGTTTACTGATACTGAACTTCAGTTGCACGAAATCTATCTATTGCTGTACTTGTAGTAACAAAGTAGAGAGAATTTAAACACTTTTTTGATTTTTCAACAGGTTGGCTTACGGCAGACTTTTTTATGGTGTGTCTGTTGGAATCTACTTACTAATTCTGGTTTCACTTACTTACATTGCTTGCACAGTTCGTACAAATCCACATTGGGATAAAGGGCAGCTATTTCCCAAAGGGTAATTACATATTGCTTCGTGTTTTCGTCTGCATTCCTTATTTAAAAAAGGTGGACGGCACTGCTTTTGCTTTCAGAAGCAATAAAACGGTGCAAGATGCTTCTCCTAGAAAACTCACAGCAGTCCAACATTCAATGATTATACTGCTGATCGCAATGTCATGTTTGGCAATCATCAAGGAGCTTGCAGCAATTTATTTCAAGGTATAACATACTGAAATGGCGGGAAAATTGCGGCTTGCCGGCATGTTTTGTGTGGCTCTTTTAGCAGAATAGCATTATCTCAAATTGATAGCGAGTTGTCCTCTCGTATTTAATATTTATTTTGATTTATCAATGTGTTTACACGAATTCGTATGATTTGTTGCCAAGAAGTCTGTACAATTTGATGTAGGGCATTTTATGCAAAACTTGCGTTATTTACCGCATTGGTATTGACATTATAAACTGATTTTGCTGCTGGCTGGTGTTTTTGGTTTTCTGCGAATGACTCCTCTATTGAACAAGTTTGCCCACTCCAGACATATTGGATTTTTAAGTTCACATATACGCATTTTCCGCTTGGTGAGTTTTTATGAAAAAATTCATACACTGCTCCAGCATCAGCTACTTCTTTGCAATAGTTTTTGGAAGCTTAAATCTCACGTGCTTGTTGAAGCAAGATGCAGTAACTTAGATAACTCCTTTCATTGACAATATAGTTGACAGATTAAAATCAACGTACCACAAACGGATGGTCTGATATATTTTCTTGTATTTGTTATTTGACATTTATATGCTTGTACAATAATTGTTGAAGAAAATCTGTTGTGATGTTTAAGCTTAAAAATTGCTTGTTCTTTCAAAAATCCCACTCTTGAAGCTATCCAATGTGATGCTCTTTCAAGCGCTGCAAGTATCTCGGTTGCGAACTGCTTATCAAATACTTATTTATGTTTGTCTCTTGCAGAGAGAAAGCTACTTCTTCTCGCTAAACGCGGTCTGGGAATGGCTTTTGCTTGCTTCCAGCTTGGCCTATGTGACACCATTCCTGACTGGGCATCCTTTTCACTGGCAATTTGAACTCGGATCCCTGGCCCTGTTTCTAGCTTGGTTCAAATCCTTGCTGTTTTTGCAAGAGTAAGTTTTGTATTAATGTATTAAATACTGCACTCATAACATTAAGAATTAAAAACACTTGATCGCCTTTTTCGTAAATGTTGAGAAGTTCATTATCAACATTGCTTTATGGCTTTAATAATTTTGAACAAGTTCTGTGTTGATTTTGTAGTTTGCAAAATTCTAAGAAATTTTCAGCCAAAAACCAAACTACTGTTTTTGGACACAAATATTCAATCTTGAGTTAAAAATGTTGGTTGTGCGAACCACAACTCTTTGTTAAGCACTCCGCAAGCTAAATAATTCCTCAGAAAAGGTAGTTTTGGTAGTTTGCACATTGAAACAACTTTTCCAATCCTCATCAAGGTTGATTCATTGGATATGTTATGTAGCAAGCCAAGCGGTTTTGCTTTTGAAAAGCGGTTTAAAACAATAATCAGATGACAAATAGTGGTATTTGCCATATATGGAATTTCATCAATAGCTAAGTCATTTTAACGGGTGAAAATGAAGTTTATTCGACAATAAATATGATTAGTTCAGAAGAAAAAACAGTTTATTAGGTACGCGTATTGACAGTTGAGAAAACTTAGGTCAATCGCAAAACGAATTCACGTTTATCAAATGGTGGACAAAACTATTTTCAAGTCTCCAAAGGTTGATCTTGGTTTTTCTGGTGAAAAGGTTACCTGGTCTTTGCAGCTAAGACTTTAGTAAATGTTAACTTTGATGAAGATTGAACGGAACTATTGTATTTTAAATTCAGCTTCACGAAGGATGTCTAGGATTTAAAAAATAATAATTTCATTATAGACCGAAAGAAATAAGAAAAGACGGTGCAATACAGTAGTTGAAATTTTGGCAGATGTTGTAATGTTCTGCAAAAGTTAGACCAAAAGAAATAAATGTAAATGAAATTACTTGAATCTGGTGTATGGCCAATGTAAAGGGATGTCACAAAGCAAAATTTTTAATTTTGACGTTGAAAAGCTTATAATTTGAATTCAACTCAATCTGCTCCGTTCTAACCTTTGATTGAATTTATTCTTCTAGGGCAGTAGTTTGAACCTTTTTCGTACCGCAACCCATTCTAGCAATTCGCTATGATCAAACAACCCCTTTTAAATAAATCTGATACAGCTGTGCACATACAATATCTCCTCGCGACCCCTCCATAAATGTTTCACGACCCTTCTGGGGTCGCGACCCCAGATTAAAACCACTATTCTAGGGAAATTACGTCAGGCATTACTTTTGAATTTCGTGTAAAGAAACAAACTCAAAAATTAAACGCAACTAAAACTGCAAATGAAACATATCGGTAATTGCAAAAAAACGCAATTTTAAATGTAAAAACATTCGTGTTACACTTCGTGCAAGGTAGTTCTGCAACAATTAATCTTTAAGGAGCAATTTGTTGACCATTAACGTCACATAACTTTTTTATCATCACAAAATTATCCCGGTCACATGTCCATTCGTTGGTCTTTGAACCGCGGATGTCCTCAATCAGATCTGTGCCAAAATGCTTTGTCTGCCCAACATTAACTCCAATTTTTTCAACAATTAGTCACACTTCTTCATTGCCATGTTGTTGAAATGATTGCAACCGAATCGCTGTTGAACCCTAATTTGAACATCCTTTCTGATATGTGGCTAAGAAATTCTTCTCAAAAATTTTAACTACTTGGTTTCTTGGAAATGTTTTATGTTTAATCCCATTCAGGAATTATTTCAAATTGCTTTTGTTTTCATTGAACAGCATTGACATCGTCGGAATATATGTTTTGATGTTTATGCAAATCCTTTACACGTTGATTCGAACATTGCTGGTATTTTCCTCTCTCATTGTTGCTTTTGGATTCGCGTTTTATCTACTTATGCAAAATGAGGTTGGTTATGTGTTTGGTGTGTTTAAACATATGTTTGATGTGTTATCGTATCACAACTTTGCAGCTCCGAATTTACCTTTTTTTGGACATTTCTCCGCTGTCAGGTCAATATTTCAAAACTTATTTTTTTTCAATTTTTTTCAGATGTTTTTCAAAGTTATTTTTTCCATTTTGTATGTGCTACACATCGTTAGCGAATCAATTGATTAATCTTTTTTTACAGAAGGACAACTCATTCCGTACCCCCTGGTTATCAATAATTAGAGTGATGACGATGTTGCTGGGAGAGATTGGTTACTTTGAGCACTTTCTTTTAGCACTGGTTGACAAAGACCCAAGCACAATACATTTTCCAAATATGACCCTGGTCTTGTTGAACGTGTTCATTTTATTGGTTCCCATTCTTCTCATTAATCTGCTGATCGGTTTGGCTGTCGGAGACATCGCTGCCATAAGAGAAAACGCAGTATTGCAACGACTGGCGATGCAGGTGAAACAAATATATGTAACTGGAGCAGTTAGTGATTGCAAGAGTGTTTTTAATTTATACAGTTCGCTCCATCATTAATGACAAAAATCACTGTAGAAAATGATTATGGAAAGTTTTTTTTGTAGTCTGAGAATAATTGCTACTCGGCTTAAATCATATCTTCCTTCATTAAGCTTTTTATTTGAACAAAATCGGCAAACGCCGCCCATCAACAATTGTTTAGCTTAATTCTGCAAGTCTAAAGCTATCAAAGTATCAAGCAAGACAAGGAATTTCCCTGACACAGAAACATAGTTTTGAACACATCGCAAAGCTAACGTCGCATTTCAGCCCAGATGAAGATAATAATTTCTCAGTGCTCCTTACGGGAGGGCTCATAAAATAGAACGAAATTTTACATAATCAATATTTATGGTATGTTAGCAGGTTCATTAAGGTTTCATTGTATCCAGTTTGTGCTCTTATTCAAACGTCAGTTTAGTAGAACCATGTAGGGTTCTTTTAATGAATTCCTCTGTAACACTTTGGGCTTGGTCTACTGAAAAATTGTGAAAATCATACACAAAAATGTACGACCTAGTTATTGCATTTTCCCTGTTATAGCTGGGCCGTAAGACTTAGTTGTTTTCCCTAATGTTTCATTATATTTTTGAGTTAGATTGCTGGGCCAAAACAGATAAAAAAGCTTAACTGAAAAGCTTTGTTAATACGCTTCGTGTCAATTTTCATGGCGCAGGTAAAATATCACTCTACTTTGGAATCGAGATTACCTGCTGCTTTCCTGAAACAAGTGGATAAATCCAGTTTAGCTGTCTATCCCAATCGCAAAAAATGTTGGATTGTACGCGTTTGGAAAGCGGTAAGATAACCAAAACAGCTCTGTGTTCGATTCTGATCGGTTTAATACTGCACAGATTATTTGGAAACACAGTGCATATTTGTATCACATACACATTTTTAATTCGCACATACCAAGAGGACAAAACTGCCAACAATAATAACGCGTCTGCAGAAAAAAATTGAAGCTTGTTCTATTTCCTTCGAAATACTTTGTGGGAAAAATTTTTTGTGTTTTTGTAAAAATAATGAAATCTTTTTGTGGAAATTTCCACTGGTTTAACTAATGAATTAAAGCAGCTACGTATGTTTTGAGCTAACCATATGTAAACATTGTAAACAGTGCTTGAATTATGATGCAAACAGTGCTTGAATTATGATGTAAACATTGCTTGAATTATAGTTAAATTGATACATCGCACTATAGAATCCAATATGCCACAAATTGACCAGTTTACAATTTCAGGTCACGGTGCTGTTTAACATTAATATGGGAAGTTTATTGCCTCGCTTCTTTGATTATTGGTATTATTTGTTGCTGGAACTCAACTGCGAAAACTTCACCGGTTATAATCACGTTTATTTGTGCATAAGCATTTTTTTTTCTCTCTCCCTCATACATTTTTAGTGCATTAATCGTAATGCAGTACTGTCATTTTCACCGTAGTAAAGTAACCCTTTTTTTCCTGCTTTCTCAAACTCTCGCTTATACCACAACAGGGTGGTGCTCCACCCGGTTGACTTTTTCGAAAGTTGTTCGTAGATTCCACGTTTTCTCCAAACAAAACAAATTGACCTTTGTGTGAACCAACTAAGCGAAAATCAGTAACGTGCTGATACTGGACGTTCTAAAGTTTGGAATGTCATAATTTGAAAGAGCAAAACACTGCAAATTTAGATTAGATTTTACTTTATATAACTTCACAAATGTTGTCACTTAAGTTTGAAGAAGGTTACCCTAAGACATAAAAACGTCAATTTAGAATTAAAAAATTTTGAGTTATTCGCAATACAAACACCTTCGAACCAGGTTTGAAGCAGAAAGCATAGATGTCATATTTTCCAGATTTTGATCTGTTTGTTTTGTTCGTCAAGTTCTTGGAAATATTAATAATTTCATAGCAGTATTTTACTTGATTTTAACAGATAGGTGAACACAGTAGCAAACGGGAAAATTTCACCAGCGCGCTTGAACCTCATAAGGATCTGAATATGGAGCATTTGCAAGTTGAGATGCACAAACTTAAACAGAGGTAAGTCAAATTGTGAAAACGCACAAGGTCCAATGTGGTGCACGCTCCACATGGCAACGTCAAGAAACTTAAGCTTAAACCACTACATTGTTTGATTTTCAGCATCGAAATGGGTTTGAAAAAACGGTTCACCTCTCCAAATTATAACTAACTTGCTGTCTTTTCAGCAAACTCTCACGTTTCAACTGTTATTGTGCAGAGTAAAAGCAGTCCAAGCCTCCCTGAGCAAACAAACCGAACTTTTGCGCATGGTTTTGCAAAAGATGGAGATCCATTCCGAAGCAGATGAATGACGATGCTGAAGATGCAGATACTTATCAAGATGCACAGTTGATAAATAAGAATATGAAACTTTGCTCTTGCTGTAAAGAAGATCTTCAATCCAGAATTTTCATTTACATTCTGACTTTGCAAATCTTGAACACGTTATAACTTTACTGTTACTACCAAAACGCGCATTTGCTTTGTTGTTTCTCAAAACTGTGCTAACATTCTCTCGTAAATTGCTAAATATTTCAGTTTGTTGTTTGTACATAATTTGTTTTTTGCACATAGAGATCTGTTTGTTTGCACATCAGTGCAAATGTTTGTTTGCACATAAAGAATTGCTTGAATTTTGCCTGCAACTTGCGATTTTTTACATGAAATGTACTAAAGAAATGGATTGAATTAAACATATACACAATGATCGATAAAATATTAACCACGTCCTAGAGGCGATTAATAACCTAACAAAATTTGTTGTAACAAACCGCATAGTGCCTTTCCTACACTAACAACATTTGCAATGAGACAAAAATGCTGCTGCCTTATTTCACTGTAAATCAGTGGTCTTAAACTTCTTTCTACCACGCCTCCCTTAAGTGATAATCCTTTGTTTCAAGCCTCCCTAACTTAAAAAAGCTGTAAAAACAAATGTGTTTATTTGTACATTTATTGATCAAACTTTCCATGTTCTACGACGCATAAGGGCTCGCACCCCCTGGAGATTTGTTGACGCCGCCTAGGGGGGCACGCCTCCCCGGTTAAGAGCCACTGCTGTAAATGTTTCCTAAATCGTAAAAAATGTTTCAATTTTTGGCTGAAACGAAGCTCAAATCTACCTTAAATCCCAAAAGAAATGGAGAAAACATCTTGTGTTGTTGGATTCCGAAAGTGGATAAGAACTTTCAGCAGTAAACGATTTTGCTTTTCAGGTTTGTTAAATTGCCAAAAGTGAAGAAATATTAGGCTTCTAGGCAAGGGTGAATCTCCATCAGGTGGGAAACTTGTTAGAAACAACGATTTGTGTAAAACCGAAAGAAATTTACGCCTTGCAAAATTTTGTAACTAATGGCCAGGTGTTCACGAGGATGACATTAACTTGGCTCGATCTGAAAACATCTACTTAAACTATCGCACGGGAGAAAGCTTTTTGAAAGAAACGCTTATTTAAAATTGGAAAGAAAAGTATGTTTTTTAATCAAGGTTTTGAAATGCATGCCTGAATATCAAGTACAGCTTTACCAATATCAAACAAATGGAATAATCCAGGTTATATAAATTGCCAGGTTTTGGCATCAACAATGTTTTTTCTTGGTTTAGACAAATATTTCAGAAAACCATTCATCAATTACTGGACGTCAAATGTTAGGTAACTTCTTATATATCTGGTAAAATAATTTAACTTGGCATTTTATGCTTTATCAGTTAATGAACGATTTACATCATAGACAAAATTTCTTTATTTTTCTGTGATAATTAATTTTTATTCATCACTTTTCTCATGCCTTTTTCTACTACCATATCTTTGCAAGAAATATTTCCACGTTATTTTTCTTAGTCCGTTTACAGTTTTCAGACATTAGAAAAACGCGAAATCGTTGCTATATCATTAAAGGTTTCGGCTTGTAAAAATCACTCATGTTGTCGAAATCATGGTCTTTCAAAATACATTTTATTGCAAAAGATTTCCTCAACAGCAAACATCGCAGACTTTAAGCACAACACTGAAAGTACGCACAATAAGGCAGCACTCCTGTGATACAGTGCAACGTTATTCTATATTTACCTATTGCTGAATAACTCGACTACAGAATCAAAGAGTTTAATTCTCTGCTGCAGTACTTTTTACAAATCAGCAATATTGCTTCACTGAGCCAACAGACTTCAATTTTTCTTCAAAATATTGTCTATGATCCACTGACATTCAGAAAATCATCTCCAGCTGCAAGCAACAAATTGTTCAATTGTCTCATGCAAATCTATCCCAAGTTGTTTGCATATCATTTTCGCATCAAATCTGCACCAGTCAGAATAGGGCGATTCCGCAATCGGTGCAATATTCGCTAACTTCAGGTGATTATTTTCAGAGTAATAGAAAGTTTATTATTATTGTTTGTGCAATGGTTAGTTGCGAGTAATTTGATTTATTAGCTCCCTGCTTCACCGCACTTCATTTCTTTCGTTTTTACACAACCAATTTTTCGCGCAAGTTTCTGCGCAAATGAAGGCGTAAAATGTTGAAGAAAAATCTTATTTTTTAGCAAAAGATTGTGTGGAAACGAAAGGAAGTGGATTCTGTTGATCGCCTTCGTAGGCTACGCTAAACGTATTAACGGCATTGTTATCTCAATATCTACTAACCTCCATAGAATTTTTTGTAGTGTAGTACCTTCCTGAGCGTAACCAATATTGCTAGGACCGATAATAGCAAAATTGTGCACCAGGCAAATAAATCGTAAGACGGTTTTGACATTTTTGCGCTAGTTACTGCACCACCTTGACCACAAATAGGTTTGGCGAATTCAAGGTTTTTCAAATTGTACCATTGTAAAACTACCGTATTTGTTGATTCAAATTCATTACGAAGAGCAAAAAGATACGTGCATTTCGAACTGACTAGATAACACTGTTTTCACGCAAGACAATAACGAACATGTCACTGAAGAAGGAAGCTGTATTTTCAAAGACTGGAAATCGAAAAGAACTGCACGCAGGCTGCAAGGACAGATCTGCTGAGCACAGATTTCAGACGATACTGATGGAGAATTACTTGCATCAAGTGAGATATTCATGCGCATGATCGGAAATTCGGACGTTCAAGCGGAAATTCTCTTTTTTTAGTTTCTTTGTTAATGGAGCTCTCCAAAAACAACAACCTCNCTCTNGTTTCTTTTGACAATGAGCGCAATTCAGTTTTGAACTAAATTTTAAAGACTCNAAATACACCTGCTAAGCTGACTCCTTCAGTAGCTGATATTATTGTTTTGTAATTTTTGAATAATGGAGGANTACGGCCAAGATGGCGGTGCATGCCTGATGTGCAAGGGAATTGGCTGATGCACCTGCGTCTGCTCGCGCGGCTCATGGTGAACCTGGGCTGCTCAGAATTAACCTGTGAAAGGAACTTTGCCATTTTGGTTATGAGAACCTTGCGGGCACGAACAGTACGAAAGGATACTGAATAATAACACCTTTCACGTCTCAACTTAATTTCCGTTTTTTGCAAGTAAAAACACATTCTTCGAGCAGAAAAAAATTTGGTCGTCACCCGACCGCCAACAAAGGCTACTGGAGGTATTTCTGCATTTTTCCTGTTATTATGGTGCCTTTTGATTATGTGCACCTCCAACGTTTTTGAAGAAAATTATGTTTGTTTTTTAAAAAAATATTTGGAAATGCAACAATTTTGTTTTTTCGGGTCAAATGAGCTTGAGAATATTTGCTGAGTTGTTGAAAATTGTGCCTGTGCTCTTAAAACGTTTCGAAGAATTTTTAGTCATTTTGGCAAATTATACCAACATGCTTAAGTATTTCTGGTAACCAGAGCAGGGTTACGCAATCTGCGAACACTCTGACGACAAACTACAGTCAATTTTGTCTTTTTAGGTTTACATGCAATTCGTTTATTTAACATGGCCGTCGCCAGCGGGGGGGCCAGTGGTTCCCGCCCCCCCATTTAAACTCTGTGGCCCCCCATTTCATGTTTCATCCCACGAACTACCACGAAGTTGTAGAATTACTACGCGCAGTTGTAGATTGTCAATCAGCAACAGCTTGTTGAATGACTCTAGTTTGCGACATTGCGTTAGTTTGTCAGGTAAACAAAAGCGCAAAATTCCACTGTTTTAGTCGCCAGAATTGCCAACATAAGGGTCTTGAATGCTCTCTGTAAACAAAATCTTCGCTTACGATAAACCAAGAGCGCGTCTTGTTTTTATTTCATGACGGACAGTAAAGTTGTGCGAAACACAAGGTACTGTGAAATGTGTTTTTGAGTAGCCACACGTAATTTGGGTACACTCAGGGCCGGATTTACCAATAGGCTATGCATACCTAAGCCTAGGGCCTCAAGATCCAAGGAACCCTCCAGCACACTGTGGTACACATAGAGTCTATAGCCGGTGCCGTTACTGTATATGATCAGTTCGAATAATAAGCACTTGTCAACAATTTATGTTTTCAATTTTCATTCATCTAATCAGATTTTGTGTTGACAACNCCAGGGTCTTCCGACGGATTTCCATGAATCTCAATATGACCGTTGGTCAAGCCGCATGCCGACCGTAGTGTCGGTATACTCAAAGCACTTTGGTTGCGTCCTGTGTTTGGTGAATCGTGTCGATTGTTACGTGTGGATTAGGTGAAAGATTCGATACGCACCTGGTCAAAGCTTAAGGGTTATACCGCAGATAAGTGATATGTGTAAGACTAGCATTAGCCTACAACAAAAACACTGTTGCTTTACATTTCTATTCAGTCATTCAAAAATCTGATTGCCATTGAGTACACTACTTGCGCAGGTTTGTACTGCTTCCATTTTAAGCAAATCAAAGAAATTTTGTTGAGCTTAAATAATAAATAAAAGTCACTTTGCCAAATCGCAACCACATAACTCTACCCTAGGAGACAAAGAGAAAACAAACAGCAAGAAAATGACAGAGCAGCGTTTGGGTCTGACGTCTGATGCGTTAGATTAGTGGTTCTTGGTCGGTCTGTCCAACCACGCGGAGTCTTATTTCTTAGTTTGATGGTCACAAACTGCTCAGGAGAAGGGTCTTTCTAAAGATGCAAAAAAAGTAAAACTGAATTAAAGGATCACAATGTTCCAAGACAGGTTGTCCAACATTAAGCAGTCGGTGTATTAAAAATGCCAAACTTAGGCAAACAAATTTTAATGAAATCCTAGATTATTTTGTTATGAAGACCAGAACTAAACCCTTTTAATTGTTTATTGTGCTCTGTTCAGCCTGACTTGATTGGATGATGGTAGTTTTTTATTTCTTAACACGTATTTCAATAAAGACAGCATAAGGGAAGTTTAAACCTCACATTCTTTCGCGCAACGGTTTCGTTGCGTTCGATTCTTTGCACTCTGGAAAAGTAATAACAGAATCGTGATCCTACAGCAGTTGCAACCATTTGGGATGTTTTACTTCACGTGTTTTGCTTGTGTGTGCAAGATTTTCACAGCCCTTGGCCTTACGGCCGTTACATAGTCTATATGTGTGGTGTGATTGGTTTTTAGGAAATTGTATATTTTGGGTGCTATTGTTGAGCACAGCGAAGAAAAAAAGATGCAAAGTTGACGTTGACCGTGTGTTTTTTCAAAACTTTAACCGTGACGTTTTTGTTTATCTCCCCTGTCGATATTACAATAGTGTTCCTGCCAGCCAATCATGCATTACACAATTCCGTGTCATCGAACGCTTTTGCGCGAAAGTAAGAACAAGTGCACTCATCGTGGGGCACTCGCAATAAGGATCTACAAATTTTTTGTGAGCGTACTTCCAGAGCAGGTGTTCCCAAGCTTTTCTTTCCCATGTACCCTTTAAGCATTCCGACACATGAGCATGTACCCCTTCAGTATTTCGACAGATGAACAATGAACATGTACCTCTAAAATCTCATACGACAAAATATTTTATCACGGTTATTCATAGATATATTTAACAATAAGCATATGATTTTGATATATGTATAAATACTTCGAAATAAATATCATGTAATTATTTTTTCTCTTATATTGCTAACCTCAAATGTATCTCGTTAGATAGGCAAATGTACTCCAGGTTNAAAACATCTGTTTTAGTGCGTCAGTATCATCATTTTCGGCCTAGCGCTTTTCTATTTTCCCTAGTAACAGTGGGAGATGGTACCTTACAATTGGATTAGCCTACTAGGGACATCACATCAGCTAAATCCGGCTCTGGGTTTACTGAAGGATTCACGTGTAACAGATAACAGAGCTATGTTGATTCCAGAAATGACTATAAAACATTCTTTGACGAAGTTCGTTCTAAACGGAGAGGTTCATAGGATGACATTCTTTCTGCTTTTGTGCTTCAATTGCCACGTTGTATGGTCCACTTGCTTTATCTCTGGTGTAGGCCTATAACGAACCGCCTGATATGCCGTGTCACATGAAAGAGGAGGCGAGGGGCAAAGGTGAAACGCGAGGACAATCTACAAGGAAATAGCAGTTTTAACGGTTTGCAAAATATGCTATTTCTTGTCTCTTCCCGTGCACAGAATGCGAAACATCAAATGACGGTGCTGAGCAGGTTCGGCGTTCATATCTGCATACCTTTCTGGGTCGAGTTAAATGTGAACAAAGTTTACATATCGCAAGCAACATTTTTCGTGGCGGTTGCTGCATACATCCAACATTGTATTTACATATGTGCCCTCCCTTGTGATTTTTGCCTCCCCCCTGCTGCGGCATCCAGGCGACGGCCCTGTTATTCAAATGACTTTCTTGAACTGTCGGAGCTCTGGTAGATTTTAATCCCCAAAAACTTAAATTGCACGCCAGAAGAGGATCAAATGTTCTCCACCTGCTGCATCAGGACAGGTAGTCCAGAATTGACAGAATTGCTGACTGGCTATTCGGAAGGACTCCAATATTAGCGCGTTTGAGGCTGTTTCAGGTGATGAGCAATCGGGTATCCTTATTCAGAATGTAAACAATACAGTCAAGATTTCTTAGATGAAGCTTGCAACACCGATCAACAATTTTTTTCTTACATGGACGCTGAGAACATATTTAAGATAATTTGGGGTGCTAAACTTGAATCTGAGCTTAGATGTCTTCTATTAGGCTACATATTTTCGCAATCTGCATGTTCCATATTAATGTATTAAACAATTATGCGTTCATTCCCACACTAGCTACAGGCTCCGAACGAAGCTACAAACTTTGATTCAATGCTTCATACGAGAAATTTCTACCAAGCTAGAGAAACAGCTGTTACCATAAAAAAAAGAGAAAGCTTAAGAAATGTTGCCATTTTTCTTTTTTTTTTCTTATTATGTGTTACTGTAACCGCATTAGTTTCTTAACAGTACTGTTTTTTATTGTGTTACAGGTTCACTGATTTACAGGTTAGTGTTTGCGAAAACTTTGCCCTGATTCCTCTTTAAGCTTAGGTAATTAACACGTTTGTGACTTCCAAGCGAATTCACTTGGACCGCCAGATGAGGAAAACAGTACAACCAGACTTATTCATGGCAGCACAGCAGTAACTTTGCTGCTGTGGAAAGGAGCAAACGCCGCACTGCCAAGAACAAGTCTAGTTGTACTGCTTTCCTCATCTAGCGGTTCAAGTGAATTCGCTTGATGCAACTCAAGTTCTGGTTGATAAAGACAAGGACAGATGCGACGCTAACTTGGACTGAGGCGGAATGAAGAAGCACTTGCATAACACAGAACTTAACCTCGCTTGTGTAGTTGTTTGAATTTCTTATTCAGTTAGTTTTGTAAAGTAATACTACAATGGCGAAAACGCTCAAGATTTCAGGGTTTTCATTGTGACAAGAGTGATGTGCCTGTACCAAAATAGTATTATGTTGATAATGGTCGGTTAGTCAGAAATTTCCTGCATTTTGTAGCGGCACATTTTCTACAACTCGTGGTAAGTAAATTTGCTGAGGCTGATATACATTTATTCCTTTATCACATAACGAGAATCTGGTGAAACAATATTAGACGTTTCCAAAAGGCAACTCAATAAAAGGACATCAATGTAGCCAATAATGTAAAATCCGTTCACAGTCAGATATCTATATATAACATTTTTTACACAAAAAGTTGTCATAAAAGCACATGTTTGCCTCAGTTGAAATTTTCATTTTTTTGTTGACCGGCATTGTTTGGCTGCCAAAGTCTCATTTGTTATTTCGAGGAACAAGTGCAGAATATGGAATCTGAAAAAAAAACTTTAATCAAGAGTGTTCATTTCCTCATACCTTTAGGAGCTCATTTCGTGGCAAATGTACCGGTCACAGGTGTAGGAGCAGGCAAAGTTTGGGGGATGCGAAGGATTTTTGCCCGAATTTCCACAAACGTGCCCGAAAAAACTCCAAAGAGAATAATGACCTCCAAAAAAACGACTACATTTCATGAATGTTGAGTTCATTTTTTTTCAAATCAAGGCACTTCAAGCACCCATTTTCGCCCAAATTTCACCCAAACGTGCCCGAAAAGAACGAAATAAAAACATAACCTCCTAAAAAAAGAAAAACTTCTGCACTTTCATTTTGGGTGCTATTTTTCTAAAATCAAAAATCAAAGCACATACAGCAATTTTGCGAAGATTTTCATACATTTTACCCAAATTGCCACAGATTTTGCCCGGATATTAAAGGATTTTGCCCGCACTTTCACTAAATCAAACGGTTTTGGGGTGCACTTGAGTCCTTCCATCCTGCCTCCTACACTAGTCGTACCGGTTGTTTTAAACGAATGAAATAAGACAACGCAGTTTCATAGTATAACCTTTAGCAGAGAAATATCTATTTGTACAGTTTGGTCCTTCTCGCTACATAAATTTACGTTGCTCTTTGTGTATGTTTTCATAATTCTTGAAGTGACTGATTTCAAAGCAGATTCTTTGAAAGTATTTCTTTATCATTTGTGAAGTAGCTTGATCTTTTAGAAATCTTGTTAATTATATTAGAAACAACCTCCACCTTGTTTTGTAAAATTTTGGATTGATGGTGGTGGTCTCCGCCGATAAGTTAGCGATCATCATCTGCTACTTACAGAGTATACGCCAGCTCTCATCAAAATATATGAAACTGATGACCTCTTTGAAACCAGATTATTTCCGAAAATACCGTGTAGCATTTGCCGCTCTTAACAATAATGAGAAAGGATGCATTTAAGTCACAAAATGGCTTGAAGCACTTGACACTACACCTTAAAGATGACCGACAAGTTTTTATTATCAGAAAAACTGACATTTGTAATGTATTCAAACTCTCGTGAGAGTTACAGGCGAATTCTCTCGTGACGTTTTTCAGCAATGCAAATTTGTTCCGCTATCTTCCTTTATACCATCAGGACAAATATTCAATGAATTTAATGCATATCCTCGCTTTGGATGGTGACAATGCTTCAGTGTTCTTTGAGACTAAATGATTCCGTAAACATTTTCAGGTTTGCTTTAACGTTTCATAAACGATCATCAGACGTTTTTAGGTAAAAAATAATTTTCCATAAACATTTTCAGGTTTGGAGCCAGAAAAAAAACGCTGTAGTGCACATGAGCCGCCGCAGGTTACAACTTATGTTGTTTAATAAAGTGAGGTTTCACTGGGTGTATCACCTACAAAGAGTCATCAACTTATGCAGTCATTCTAAAACCTAATTCACCCCGCCTTGAAAATTTGCAGGAAGCAATTTTCAAGCATGCTTCAAAATTAAAAAAAAAAACTAAAGCAGATGGTGAATGAATTCGACTGAGAGCGCTGCTGTCCACTTCACTCTACTACGCTTGTCGAAATAGAAACCTGCGCAATTTGCACACTCTGCTAAAAGTGAATGCCAACGTGCAATGTAATAACTGCAGACAACAGATACCACAGCATTTCTCTTCAATACATGGGAAGATGAACGCATTCAAGATGTTTCTGGCTCTAAAACTCCCTATAAGAAGGTAGAAAGAACCAAGCATCAACGTATCTGACATAATAAACCAAAGTGCTTGTACTTGTATTCCCTTTAGAATGTTAGAATCGACGAAGTCAACATCTGTAGATGCTAAACCCTGGATCAATCTAACTCTAAAGAAGATGATTCACAAAAGACGTAGATGGTTTGCGAAATGGCGACGAACACAAT
>JGI24022J15233_10000563_pt1 | contig 24814 bp, 15 predicted proteins | sample Ectturendosymbi2_FD_15233 | JGI IMG/M metagenome (IMG submission 15233)
GTCTCTATAAAAGAAAGAGCGTGAATGATTGAAGTGAATGACGATGGGCATTCTCTTTTTATGACGTTAGGAATTGCTTATTGTTACGTATAATGCGTGGAACAAAACGCCTGAATCCATTTTTCAGATTGCACGAGGCCAGTGAACTACTTTCATTCAGAAGGGTTGCCGATTTGGCTTGTTTGAACCCAGATTTTGAAATTCTGGCTTTTTTGAACACCGTTGGCTTTTTTTGGAAATAAAAAAAAGCCAGACAAAATCTGGATTTTTTCAGTCAGAGAGGCTTGACTCTGGAAAAACATTGTCTGAGCTGCATATTAATTATAAATCTCTTCTGAAAAGAGTCTACAACCATGCAGGGTGCACAAAATATTTATGGGAAAAGAAAATACTTCTAAAGAGTGGAAATGTATTCTACCGATGTTTCTGACCAGTTTCAGTGTCTATTTTGTGTTTGGTTATGCATATTTTATGTCTAGGCTAGATGGTTTAAAGCTGCTATCTGGCTTTTCTGGGACAATGTCTGGCTTTTTTGGTGAAGACAGGTTGGCAACCCTGTCATTCAGCCCAAGTCTCTCTCATTTTGCTTTTTATGGGTAAGATACGGGGCAAAGACAAGACTAGCCTGCACTGTAGCCAAGGCTTCAGATATTCAATGCAGCAAAATGCTAATTGTTTGTAATACCGCGATTGTTTTTAAGATGGGATGTTTTGACTTAGTTGTTTTGTGGCAATCTTGGGCCATTCTTTCTACAGCTCAATGCATAGAAAAATGTTTCAACAACGTTGAACTAGACACTTACCTTGATGTATTAGTAAAGCCAATTTGTAGCTTGAGTTTATTAGCTTAGTTAGCAAAGTGAGCTTCACGTGTAAATTTTTTATATTTTTTCAAAGTAATCAGGATAACGGTGGATCTTCATAGGCTTACTTGCATTAACTTCAGAATGTCGATGCGTACATATGAGAGTGGTTCTAGCAAGTGAAAGAAAGCCATTGTCAAAGCAGATGCAGTACAAGCTGCTATTGAGAAGACGAAACCAACAACCCAGCTTTTTAGTGTCACACCAGGGATTAGCAAAGTATCCGGAGTGCTGGAGTCGAATCCTGCGTTTTTCTTTCTTTCTGTAGTTATTTTTCATTTTCAGCAGCAGGAGTCTGTGTGATTTTCATATATGGCATTTCTTAGGTAAAAACATTGCTGAATTTCGGTTGCATCGATGGTAGCCGGAGTCTGAACAGGAGTCAGATTCTCAAATTTGAAAATTTTTTGGACTCAGATCCGGATTCAAAAATTTTGGAACAGGAGTGGAGTCGTAGTCTGAAAATGTGACTTCAAATAGCCTAGGGCCCCGCAAATGAAAATTCGCTTCTGCAGATATGGTTTAGTTTATTTTTTAGTGAACAGTTGCACACCTATTCTAACACCTCTTCCACATAGTACACGCTTTCACAACTATTCGGATCATGTCGTTAACAGATATAGCTGTGTTCGCAAAGCAATGCTGTTTTGCATAGAATCTTCATTTTGAATTTATGAAAAGCGAAGTGTGTAGTGTTTGCCGGCTGAGGCAGCGATAGCGCGATAGATGCACGAGCTGAACGCGATCACTCCGCGCTCCGCGTTAATTGGCGCCACTACAGCTTTCGCGATGTCCTCGCAAGATTGCCCGTGCTCATCAATGCGCGCTGGTACATCAGAAGATGAGATAGCGGGTCAAAGAAATTGCAGGAGCCGTCTCTTGACACCTGATATCATTGTTTGTCGGGTGATTGGCAATTTGGCATTGGGCTGTTGCTCTGGAAATCTAACGTCACAGCATCACCAGCCTTCGTGCAAGCAAATGCACATCTTGGCTGTCGTTTTTGGCTAACCTCATAAAAAATTTAAAATATTTGCCAAATGAATAAACAACACGTCCCTCTGTGCCTGGCAACTGCAGGTTTGAGACGATAATTATTAAACGCAAACATAACATCATCCACCGCCTTCGAATTTTTGAGTGGAGCTGCTGAAACGTCTGATCGAATAAGGTGCTGAAACGAGTTCTCGTCAGTGGCTTCTCGTGTTACCTTATTTTTCACCGCCAGAGGGGCCGGTGTGACGCTTCAACGAACACCATATAAGCGCGATTTACAGAGCTGATGTGTCGAAAAAGATATAATTTGTGATTTTTAAAGGATTAAAAATCTGAGTAATATTAATGCATTGCCATACGCAAGCAACAGCAGCTTAATTGGCTTTGCTGCAGGCAATAACAAAAAAGATTGTAGTATTTTTACGCCCAGTTCCACATTTGCTTGGGTGTTGACTCTGTCAGACAGCTGAGGTGAAGCGGGCAGGTGTACCCTGTTGCACGCATACCGCTGCCTTCACTGGCGTAGCCAGCCAAAAATTTTTGGGGGGGCAAAATGTTTGATTTTAGGAGATAACACTATTTTGTTGGCGATACCGCCTCTCAAGGCACAAATTACTATACTTTCTAAGAATTTGGGGGCCAGACACCCTAGCCCCCTCCTGGCTACACCTATGGCTGGCTTCCCTTTTGGTCACAAGTGGACACTTTCCGCAATCAATGTCCGCTTTTTAAGCCCTACAACGCTATCGCGGGATTGATTTAACCCCTCCACGCGTGCACAACGTCCGGTTCTTATGTAAACAAACGCTGCAGCGCTTTCAACGCTTCAGTAGCTGCAGGTATTATTCAGACAGGCGGTCTGGTGCAATCGAGTTTGTACTCCTACGCAGTACGTTTCCACTGTTTGGAATAGTTGGTGATTTTGGGTTGATCCCACCCCACGTTATTGTCGATGTCTGGTATGTACCAGGTGATATGCAGGGACCTCATGCTCCAGAAAAACACGACATTGGCCCCTCTGTGTGATGTTTGGAATGCTGAATGCAGCAGGCATTAATTCCTACATTATCACCCGTGAAAATCGGGCCAGGAGAGGCATGGCTATCATCAACAGACGGTGCTTCCTATTGGAGCTGGGGAAGGCCCTCATAACACCATGGGCACAACAACGGCTGTCATTGCCTTTTCTACCACGCCAACTGAAGACCTTGATCAAAGCTGTGCTTGTTTATTTTACGGACTGTGTGCATTTGATCTCCAACTGTTGTTTTTGTCTTGCTTCGGTTTACTAGCTGATTCATATCAAACAATACACATGCATTCATTCACATGAAAATTTGGCCATCTTTGGCATGCTTCCCATATACATTCCAGTTGCATTACAGGGCTATATAATTAACTCAGGGCATGCTTCAGACACCTCGGTACCAGCATGAAGCAGTAAAAGTTCTTCAAGTCTGTTATGTTTGTTTAATAATTTTTTTTAGTTTAATCTTTTATAAAAAATTCGGTATTTTTTAGTATTTTCCTTTTAATCGGTAACAGCATCAATTAAAGTACAAAGTGACTTTGTTAGTGCACAAACAACGAAATAGGAGCTGCATTTTCAGTGTAGTTTTTGTCATCAACCTAAATTGAAAAAAAGCATTGTTTTTTTATTTTTTAAAAAAGAGGTAACATCCACCCCAGGTTGGTGTTCGTGTGACGAAAATCCAGGGTTACTTATCCAGGGTTGATCGTTTTGCATCGACGGAGACAGATTTTAATAGTCAAAGTCTACCACAGCGTTAGGTTCAATCAAAGAACAAAATACTCACCGGAAAGGTTTTGCCGCTGTAGTTCAACAAACCTGCTCTCACTAACTGTACTGTATGGTGAAGAAAAATGTTTTTATAAGTACAAGCTTTCTTCCAGTGACGGCCAGGGTCTGCCGAACCGCACAACTACCCCCAACGCGTCCAAATAATTTCTGACCAAAGTTCTTCTGGCCAATTTATGCCTTTCAGCTATTTTAGCGTCTTTGTGCTTAGCCGCTACTTTTATGTTATGTTACTACACCACAGTCATGGGCGTCGGAGGGGGGCAGGGGAGGATCATGCTACCCCTGGATTTTGAATTTTTCAGCAAAAAAGATTGTTTTCTTAGTTTCGAGTGGGAAAAATCAAATTTCACGACTTTTGGGCCCCCCTGGAAAAATCTAGGAAAAATCCCCTGGTGCCCCCCGCCTGGAAAAAATCCTTCCGACGCCCATTACCACAGTTATTTACGAGCGCGAGCATACTTTGTAAACGCGAGTACGAACTCTCAAACGTATGTTTTTGCTCACATGTTTGGGAAACCATGTAGCCGACACGGCTAAAAATGTGGTGTTTACTGATGCAACCAACACTGCTGCTTGTCGACAAGCAACTTCACAAAAGGTTTTCAAAAAGGACACGACTGCCGAAGAAAGAACTAAGTGAACGGGGGCACCAATCAATCTAAAGTAATTCTGCGGAATGCAGTTGCATACTGACGTTTGGATGCTGCTTGGAGCAAAAACCTTTGGTTGAAAAAGACAATTCTCGAACCGTTGAAGATTTAGATAAGTGATTTTCAACCTTTTTGTACCGCGACCCATTATAGCAACCCACTATAACCCAACAACCCCCAGATAAAACCCCAATAAAGCAACTAAAATACAGCTGTGTACATCAAATATCTACTAGTGACCCCTCCGAAATGGTTCACGACCTCTCTTGCGGTGGCGACCCCACTTTGAAAACCAGTACTGTTTTAAATGAACGAAGAACGAAGATTTCAGAATAGTCTCTGCACTTTTGCAGTACAGAGTAGGCTAATATATCGGCTGGCAAAATTATACCGGAAAACAGGCCTGCTGCCAGAAGAGGTATCGTGTTTAAATATAGACTGATTTGGACCAAAAACAGATTTTTATATCCGAGAATAATAACAGTGTTCCTCATGACTCCTTAAACTTCTGAAACTGTGTGAAAGTCGAGCCTGCGCGCATGACGCTCGCTTCCTCAGGATTACTATGGCAACACAACTGTCTTCAAGGGTAACTGCCTTTTACCCACATGTTTATTCCAACAGTGCTGTTCAAACTTGCTTCGCTCTTATTTGTGCCAATAGCTAACCAGCAAAATCGAAAAGCACGGTGTCTGTTGATATCCGCATTGTTTTCTTTCTGTGTGCTCACCATGCCTCTACTACTTCGCCAAAGTGAGCAATGAAGCTGGTCACGTTTTTTTCCCGCCCTGTCTGCGGGGTATTGCTGACTTAACTCTGCAGTGGTGGTGCATCCTAACTAAGCCCAGCTACGCAACGCTATTTCTCAGATGTCCTTTTTTCTACGATCGCCGTACTGAGGCGCGACTCACGGTTGCTGGCCTTCTCTAAAACTTTTTCAAGGCCAAGACCGACCGCTCGTAAGCTACTGTAGGTCCTGTGTAGACAAAACGAAACTAATTGTTTTAAGGCAGTAATTAATCAAAACCGATAGACTTGGATTGCCAAGCGCCAGCCGATGCGAAGTTTTCCAGCGTTAGCAAACATAGTGGTTCAACGTGGAAATTACTTGAAGCTGCCAGTGAGAGGCGTGTCCAACGTATACCTCAGCAGACAGATATTCAATAGACAAAAGCTTTTCCCATGCCATTGTTAAGTCACACAAGGGATAAAAAAATGTGTTCTAAATTATAACCTGATGATGGTATGTATTTTCATTTGCAGTGACACTCACTTGCCACTAAGTCTTTCCTGGCGCCTACATTTCTCATGTTTTTGTTGTGCACTGAAAAATAAGCTTTACTTGCTGGCAATGTGGTAATTTTACTTTGCACAACTCTTTGACAACCTATACCAGTGGTTCCCGACCAGGGTGACATTTATCATACTGAGGGATGCCCTGAGCTAATATATATTTTTAATACAGATTAAAAAATAAATTTTCAAAATGTCATCAAACCTAAGCAAATTTCTATGGGGAGCCACTGGACGTCATAAGCCTAAAGTTGGGAAACATTGGCCTGTTCATTGTCCAAAGCGCGTTATGACTGATGACGAGTCGGGCGGCCCATTCCCCCCTCACAGTCGCGGAACCTTGAAATATCAGAAAGCCCCTGCAATAACCTGTTCCTTATGCGCGTTATGTTGCGTTTAGTACCTAAAGTTGTGTATATCAAGCCAAAGTGGAAGGAATTATGTGATATACGGGAAAGATTAAGTTTTCGAACTGTCGCGCAGCATTTACATGATGCTACTTCAGCAACTTTGCATTTACCGTCGCGGCAGCAGCTGGGGTGGCATTTGGTGATCTCGATCGTTCGAATCCAATAAAAGACGACCCCGCGCGGCAAACATTGCAAAGTCGCCGGTATAGGTATAGCTGGTTGACTCCTGAACTGTTGCCTCCTTGCTTTCTTGACGTTACAGCGTTGCCACCAAATTCCGATCATCATCACGCAGCCGTCCTTCAATGTTTTTCAACTCTAAAGTCCTGTCTGCGCTAAGCCTAACTTTTTGTCATGTCAGTGCTTTTGCGACAATCGTTTGAATAATTTATTGCTTGCCAGAGATCGATGCGAGACCTTAGGTCGGAGATCAATTTGTCTGGACGACCCGCGCTGCTGTGACTTAATTGCCGCTTTTCTAAATTCGAAACGACTTATTCTTGAAAGCTTAAACTGGAACCTGAACGATTGCAGTTGCGTTAAAACTTAGCACAAAGTTATGATTGGCATAGCCGCTCTACTGCACTCTACTCTACTGATTGTAGACATCGTACGCTGTTTCTCAACTTTCCGGACTGACCAAAGTGTTTTTTATGCGTCAACTGACACTGCGTCATCGCCTGAATGTTTGTGGACAGTCTATGGTGTCATTATGTCACTTTGTGTTTTATCAAAACTTTTAAAAGACATTCAAAAGCAGCATGTCATCTATATTGGCCACTGCCGTGCAAGACATATATCGGAGTTGTGTGGCAATATCGATTACGAGAAACAACGCTGCGTTAATTTGTGAGAGCGCTGTGCTGTATCCGAGTGTTTGCGCGTACTTCCAGATGCCTAAAACACGGAGTACGAGTTACATCACCAAAGTTAAACCAATGGTCTCCTTCATAACTGGCTGTCCTACTTGACTTGCTTGTGGTTGGGAAAGCATCGCTTTACACAACTTCATCTACTGACGCTGAACAGAACGGCCCACGAAAGTTTTTGTGCGCTTGCGTGACATTTTATTGACCTGCTGTTGCAACTTTCTCTACCGTATTACGCAATTTTCTGTTATAATCACTTTAAATCTTTGATGCTTTGAAAATGTCTTGTCGAACTCATTTGACAAATGATTTGATTGCCTGGTGAGATTTCTTACAAAAAGCTGTTTTCTGTCAACTGTAAGTCACTGCAAGTTTACCTTGCCGTAAGCTTCTCCGAATTGAGATTTTTGAAAATTGTAAGTTATGTAGAAAAACATTTGCAATGAATTTTTTAATAACTTTTGAAGATGTGATTAGAAAAATTGTCTGCAGAGTTTTCAGATTTGGAAAGAAAAGTTAACATGGGCGGTACTCATCAGTAGGAAATTCAATCATCTCCAATCAACATCTATATTTACTTGGATGTAGACTGTGTAGCAGTAAACTTCATTCGTACAGCCAACATATGTGTGTGGGCACCAGTTGATGCTTCTAGACTGCGAGTGACTTTAATTTTTACTTCGTTGGCGATGCTTGCTTAAATGCATGCGTCTAAAAAGAACATTTCCTGGGTTCAGCCTCTTCTCAGCTGTAAATTCCAGCGCGTTTTCCCATTCACCGAAAATACGATCGAAATAAGATAATAACAAATTTATTTTGTGCAAGCTTGTCTTTGAGAGTGCCATCATTTTTCAGATTTTTTCTTTTACTTTCACAGTGGATCGGTTTTTGTAGCAATAAAATTTGCTCTTGGTAGCTTTTTTCATGTTATTTGTTTACCCCTTATGAACTGAACAAGCAGCGGTTGTTTGCTTATGTCAGTGTTTTGTGTGCGCAGACGTGGACCAGCAGCTCGAGGCCAAAAGATCAGAAGTGAAGAAACTGAGGAAGGACGAGGAAAAGCTGAACGCAGCGTCGTCGACAGACCAGGAGCATATTCGGCACGTGCGAACTTTCAATTAATTATTCACATAACGGCGTGTTAATTGCAACCAGTGGCATATCCTTGGGGCGTTCAAGTCGTTCAAAGTTTTGCGCTGAACGCATTTTCAAATAATCTAATACAGAATCAAGATTTGGCCTTTGTTTCCCGTGAATACCAATATTCATATTTCAAGACAACCCTGCCTTGATTTACTGCAAATGCTGTTGTCATGGTTGAACAAACCTTGGATTACGCGCCTGACTGGTTTCAACAAATTCAAATCATCCTAAGGCAGCGGTTCCCAACCAGGAGTTCCCGGACCCCTGGGGTTCCGCAACAGGATTTTGGGGGGTACGAAATGCGATTTTTAAGTGTAAGTTTGTATGTTCTTGGATGTTCTTTCACATTAGAACCAAGATTTATGAAAACTTGTCTGTGATATTACTCAAAAGAACATCATCTAGCCAAATTATTCCAGTTAACATTACTAATTTAAATTACTAAATTCGTGCGTTGCTATTTCTGCTCCACGCTGCGGTTACCACGCTGAAGATGGCCCGTGATGCAAATATAATTGCATTGTGACGTTTAAATGTTTATGGTGCATTTATAGAAAGCTTTTTGTTTGACGCTGCAGAACTCTGAAGTTTCTGGTGTTTAACCCTGCAAGGTTACCAGGAATTTAATGATCTTTTTGTTTTTTATAAGTTTCCATTGCCCTCAACTCCTTTACTGCCCCCCACCAGGCCCTACCGCTTTTTCAGCGTCCCTGCCCTCGGATGACCTGCGTGTGGCTGTGAGTACTTGCTGTGTGCCAAGTTATGAGGGACTAATTGTAGGGAAACAGCAACAAAAAGTGACTATAGGTGTGTTTCTAATGACCAGTAAGGTAAGAAAGAACAGTACGACTTAGTGTTTTCTTTTGTGCTGTCAATATGTATTGCGAATAGTAATTTTGAAAATGAAGGTACTGCGCCGCAAAATTGTGGTGTTTTTGTGATTTCTACCCTTTTTTTGAAAGAGGGGATGCGACTGTGAGCGTCACTTCATTTTTATGAAAGTTCCAGCTTCAAAAAAGGTTGGGATCCTATGTCCAAAGCACCGCTGCCCTCGTCTCGTCAAACATGTGGAATCGCGTTTCGTCGAGTGAAGTGGAATGGTTTCAGGAAATCGTGCATTTAGGACAACTACAAATTGATTTCAAAACACTCGGTGTGTGGCGTGGTTGCAGTAGCCACTTGCCAATCGTCTAACATGTCGGATCTGCTGGTTATGCCGTACTTTTTCGCCTTTAAATTCTTCCCAGCATTCGGGCATATACACAGTACTTTATCGTGACTCACCAGCAATCACTTGAGCGGCCGTCTCGTTCTATCACGACAACAATCATTATGTTTTGACCCTAGTTGCTTTCAGCGCATCAATTATTCTATGCGTGTTGCCACCCAATTTTGGCTCCCTACATCTCCCCACTTTTAATGTATACATTGTGTGACGAACACGTGTGGAAGAAACGCCAGGGCGCATTTCCCCCTCTGAGGTCAGTTGTTTATTTCGGAAAAACTCAAATCTTCGACATTCGGAAATGTTCGTTGTTTTCATCCAAACCAAGAGCTTCGCTCCTCGTTTCAAAACCGATCAGGTTTTAAATGCATCCATATATAAAAGAACAAGTTACCAGAGCAGCATGCAGCAAAGTCGCTCGTGTGTTGACGAATTTTGACGTTTGGAAGTCGTAATGAAAAATTAAGAAAAACCAAGCGAATTATCAGAACGGACCAGACCCGTTTGTTGCTTTGTTGTATCAGTTGTATTTCAGTTGATTAAGTTTTACTGAAGGAAAACATCAGGTTACTTTTTTTTCTACCACTCTCAAAGCACTTCTCAGACTAAAAGCTTATTGAAACAAGTAAATCCGCTCAGTAGCGATGATGGCGATGTCATTCTTTAAAATTGTAATCTTCGCTGGACATCCAGATTAACGGCTAGTTTTGTCATTCAGTATAGCACTCCCTGTTGCGATGCGATATGTCATCCCAGGGCCTCAACCAACTGATATTTTCCAGGGGGGGGGAGTTATTGTAACATATTGTTGTGCTCAACAACTTAACATGTTTTTGAAAATTTCGGGGGGATCAATTGCCTGGCTGCCCCCACCTGGTTGCGGGCCTATGTCATCCATTTTTTCAATGTTTTTTTGTTTTTGATACTCGGTTCCATAGCAGCATCCGTCACGGCTTACGTTCCATTGAAAGTGAGCTGTAAAGCGTTACATATTCAATTTTTTCGTCATCCTTTAATAAAGAACGGTTACTTTTATGTATTTGGAAACATTAATAGAACGATGAAAACTTTAGCCCATGTTAACGGCTGCTTGCAGTAAGATATCATCACTATTCTTTTCTCAAAGAAACCTTAGCCACGGCTCCTTTGGAATGCTTGCAAGGCCCAAAAGGTTGTTTTGATTTTGCAGAGAAACGGTATAGCATTCGCTAATTATTAGGCCTTGTAGCTTCCTTCTGCTTGACTTAACTCGTAACCTAGTGACCGCCGCAAATGTAATTTGCTATTTTTTCCGAGGCATTACTAATTCATGAAAGTCGCATACCGCCAATACTTTTTATTTGTTTGGCGGTTGCCGTGTGTTTTCGCTTTCGTTTCCGCTTGTTGACGACTGCCATCTTTTTAATTTGCATCCAAACACGTTTTGTGTGACTTTAACCTGGCAAAAGCTTTTGTCAATTTCACAGGTGCAAATTTGCGCACGTTTATTAGGCTAACAACAATTCTTTGAAAATTGTCACAAGTGTGCCGGCTCTTCAAACGCGTTATTTTACGGTCTGTATCTTTTGAACCGATCTTTGCTCTTGTAGACGTTACTGTGCAACCAACTAACCGACAAATTCTTCACCGTTTCTCATTCTGTAACTCACATTTGCTTTCCTGTGATGCGGTCGCTTTCTCCGCTTTGATAAAATCGCACAACTTTCCGTCCTGCACTCAATTGTGGTCGCACGTTCGGCCGGACTGTTGCTTGTTCAACTTTTATACTTATTTCATGCTTATGAGACATATTTGAAACCGCGCTTTAGAGATATATATCAATCGCATGCAAGGTTGTCATATTAGTAATTAAATGTAATTTTAAAGCTATTGGGTAGAGACGTTAATATGAGTGTTTGCAAACAGCTGCTGACCTTGCAGGCGCAGGCCGTCAGTGATGTAATGTTGACACCCTCACTCCTTTTTTACTATTGGTTGGCAATTTTCATTCCTTCCAAAGTACGGTGTGTATTTCCAGAAGAAATATGCAAAGATAAAGTGGGTTCCGGCACACGTCTTGCACCGCTGCACTTCAACCTTTCATCCCCTAACATGAACATCTGGCCTGTAGCAGATGAAAGCAAACAAGTTATTGTCTTTTGCTGGATTTCTCCACTTAACATTTAGGAAGTGGAGTTGTGTCGCTGCAACGGGCCATGAGACAGGAGTATGCGACAACATATTCACAAGTTTGATAAAGAAAAGCAAAAGCTTCGTAAGTTTACCGACTTTCTCGCACAATATCCGAAAAAAGACAAGCAGCGAAGTAAAGAGCTGGATCGAAATGTGTTTTGATTGGATTTGCGCTTCGGCGAAAAGTTCTCCGGACTTATTTTGAAAGTTGTGAAGAATGAGTTAAACTGCCATTACTTGCAACAACGTGTGTTAAATGACAGTCCGGTGTTCTATGACAAGTCTGTTTGTAAACTTGTCTTAACAAACCCGATGTCATCATGGCGAACTACGTGTGCATGAAACATCACACAAAAAGCCCAGCGAGATGCATGATTGTTGAAAAAATATCATAACACACCTAGATCAGTGGTTCGTAACCGTTCCAACCCCGGGGACCCCTATTTCCAAAGATATTAGCATGGGGCAACCTACAAAGGCAGTGCATGATGAAAGAGCAAACACTATTGTGATAAGGCAGGTAAGTTGTTGACTTTGGCATTCAGAAAAAACTTTGGCATTTCTTCTGGGGACCCCGTTCAGAACCACTGGCCAAGATACACTGTGGCCGTTTTTTGAGATCAGGAAATATTCAGCTGTGGTACGTTTTGTAAATTTCCGGACGTTTATTCATTCACTGAAAAAGCTCTTACTAGACTTTAGTTTTATATGCTTTAATTTAAGCGGAGTGATTGACTGGCAGTTTTGACACTTTGTTGTATTGGTTTCCGACCCCTGTTTCTTTTTCTCTCAAGCTCAAAATATCTAAGCAAGGTAAGTTGACCAACGCTGCAGTGCGTTGTCGCCAAAGTCCGATTTCTCTTTTGAAGCCATTTGGAAACAAATGAGAAAAAGTTGCAAAGATCTTTTGCCGACCCACTTTAAAAAAATCAAGCGGCGCAACAAATCGGAGACGTTTTTTTTCTTTCGCAAAGGTCAAGAGGGTCGCGAGTCGAGACAAAGCTAAAACTTGACAAATGTAACTTAGTCGTGGGCGTAAATTTTCCACAAATTACTTATTAAAACAGGTAACAATGTGAGTAACACACGCACCTTCACTGCCTTGCAGAAGCGCGATGCAAATTAACAGTCGGTCAATTTGCTCAGGTTACAAAGCGAGTTGGCTGCTTTGGACAGTAGAAGCCTGAAGGATGAAGTGCGTCGCTTGAGAGCTGAGCTGTCGGACCTTAAGCGTCGAAAGCGACCAAGCACTGCATCCAATCAAAACCAGGTAAGTTGTGATCGATTGTTTCATATGACTCAGGTAATAAGAAGAAACAATGCGGAAAGCCATCATGCAAGGAAGAAACCGATTGTCGGTAGAAATTAGAATAAATGAAAACACAATGGCAAGATAATTGATCAGTGTAAACAAAGATTGCCACTGTGTCACATGGGATTGGTGAAAGGCCATGGAGTTCATCTAGCTAGACAACCAAACCCGTTTGAAACATACTGACAACTATTAGAAAACAACAGTTGGAAATAAATTAAGCATTGTTAGAAAAACAAGAACACGATGAATAAATATTACAGATTAAAACAGCATGCTTATGCACACAAGAGACTGGATCTAGTCTCATTGAGAAAATTCGCTGTGGTAAAAAAAGTATTAAATACAGTATGATAAAAACTATTGAGTGTAATTGCATCCGTAAAAATGGGACGTGTGCAAGATAGAACAACAAACAAAATAAAAGTACATAAAAAACCCACAACTTACATTATTCAAATTACTGAAACCAGTAAAAACAGCATCATGTTCCTCTGAGTGAAATATTGCGTAAACAATTAATTGTGTATCTTTTTATGTAACAGGTGATTCTGAATTACCTTTTGAAGGTACCAGTAGCAGAAAATGGGTACGGAAGACCACACTTAAGGACCAACAGATGCAAGGGAACATTTCCCTGAAGATGAGTTTCGAGGACATTGTAAAAGACGTTCTAGGTATTAGGTAAAAACAGGTTGTCAAAAGTGGATAGTCTTGTGGAGTGAGAAGGAATAGAGCTGAATGAAATAAAATAGTCGTCAAAATTGTTTGGAAGCAGTTTGTTGTAACAGGAGTGCATGAATGTACCTACTCAGGGGTGTAGTGGGGTGGGAACGGCGTTCCCACACCTCGTTCTGGCGCGGGAACGCGTTCCCACACCTTTTTGCACTAGCAACGTTACTTCAAGATGAGGGATCCAAAAGATTACATTAAAACATGGCTGCGATCTCACAGATGGGCTAGCGACACGAAGATTTGCACTGCTAGTCAATAGTTTACACAGTGAAACAAAAAGATCCAGTGTGGAAATTCTTGTAGGCGAATGCTGACTTTATTCGAACTATTTGGTTCAGCTTGTTTATTTGGGAACGGCGTTCCCACACATCTTTTTGAAAAGGTGTAGGAAAATCCCTTTTGTGAAAACAGCGTTCCCACACCTCTTTTAGCACTACATCCCTGTACCAACTTAAGAAGGTATAAAGCTTAGGAAAGCATAAGGTATTTAAGTGGTGAAAACAATCTTCCGAGAAGGTATGGTTAGTTGGTCTTATTTGTTTTATTTTGTAGTTTAATAAGAGGCTGAACGGCTGCGTTTGAAGCACGTCCCCAGTTGAGGATCGAGTAAGCAATATAGGGATGAAATAATGAGTTAGACAACTTCACTACAGATTGTAGTGTGTAATGTCTGTGTTTAGATAAAACTCCACAGGCTCTTGATAGTTGAAGAAGAAGTTTATTGGTTACGATACATTATAGCAATGCAAAAGCAAAACACTGTCGATGTGTAGCCTACTCGCAACTAGGACGCCGAAAAAACCCTGAAGTTATCTAGTCGAGGCGCCCTAAAAAATTTGTTAAAACAAAGACAATGCCACAATGGATAAATACATTTTAAGCATCGCAAACGCAAAAACAACAACTGTGCAAAGCTCATAATTCACAAAAAGAAAAACACAAGCAAACGAAATTTAATTTGCATCATATTCATGGAGAAGTCACATTTTACTACTAAAACGCATATAGCCGTATATGGTTGGGCAAAAACCTATTCACAGTTTAAGAGACGGTCTTTATAATGTTTGCAGAAAGTGACATACGGTAAGAGTTTCAGACTATGTTCGATTTCTTTCCAGAGCGCAGCCCCTCTATAAGAAATACTGTTTTTTCCAGAATATGTACAGACTCTTTGCATAAAATAATTTTGGTTGTCAGCGAATCTGGTTTTGTATGAATGAATATTAGAAATATTTTTGAAGAAATTGTCAAAGATTTTGGGCAGCGCACCATGATGTAGTTTATGCATAAATTTCGCCAATTCAAGCCGGTATATATCATTTAATTTTAACACATTTGAGATTTTTATATAAGGGAGTAACGCGACAATTGTAATTACTAAATGTCATTATTCTTAATGTATTATTATGCAAAACGTTCAAAGATTGCAGGACGGAATTGTTAGCTGTACCCCATGACATAATACAGTATTGTAGGCGACAATAGACAAAGTTATATTATAACATTTTCAGAACGGCAATAGGAACAAATTTTCTAATTTTAACTAATAAATGCGATGCACGCGATAATTTAGTTCCCACCAATTGCACATGAGAGGACCGGTTTAAATTACTGTCAATTAGGACACCTAGGTATTTGACAGAGTTGCGTCTTCACATTTTTTACATGAGGTTTCCACCTTATTGTCAAGAACACTCAGGTGTTGTAGGTTGTTGTTGGGATAAATGCTGTGATATTGATATAAGTTTAAATGAGGTGGGATTATGTTTTAAAGAATTTAACAACTCTAAGTCAGTCTCATTGTAATCAAGAAAAAGTTTGTTATTGGCACTCAGTCAGTGGTCAGTTTTACATACTTCAAGATTGACAGTTGTCTGAAGAACAGAGAAACAAGGATTGGACATACGAAGGCTAATACCATCAGCAAATAGGTAGTATGAAAAGAAGCTTGAGTGATATCATTGATGCAAATACGGAGAAGTAAAGACCCGAGAACAGACCCTTGAGGGACCCACGATATCATTTTGCATGAATATTTAAAAGCCCTTATTTTGGTACATTGCGTTCTGTTATTCGAATAATTTGAGAATAGTTTGTGTGGAACACCTTCTATAACATAGTAAAAGAGTTTATCAAGTAAAATTTCATGGTCACAGCAGTCAAAATCCTTCGGTAAGTCCAACAATAAAGAAATGTTTATTACTTTATTGTCAAAGTTATTAGTTCACCAGAAAGGTTGCAATGACTAATTCAGCTGAGTAATTATCTCTAAAACCATATTGACGTTTGTCAATCATATGATAAGGTAAGCTCTGCTCCCTGGTTGTTTTTCACTTCAGTTCAAACGAACACGTTTGAGTGTTTCAATTGAAACAATTTTTGGGACGTCATAGTGTTACAACGATCCGTGTGCAGTCTTAGGCATCTGGAGTCTTGTAGTTGGACATGAACTTAACCAACCCTGCTCCGCTTGTATCCACAGCTTTAAAGCTGCACGGAATACAGGGCCAGCCCTTAGCCGATTGGACCGATTACTTCCAATCGGGCCCCACTCTACGTCTACAAATCCACACAAACTTACACTTTCTAGTGAAGCTGCTTATGTAGTTTGGGCGCGGGGCCTACAAGCAGTATTTTGTAGGCTAAATGTGAGATCTGTTGCAATAGCGGATCCGGAGCTCAAACTTCAGGCTCGGACACTGGCTCCAGCTCCAGACATCCAAAGTTTTGGGCAGATCTGGCTCCAACATCCAAAAACTTATGGGTCCGGCTCCAAAATGATTTGGTCCATTTAAAAGTTAAAAACAATGTCTTATTTGTACAATTGTATCATTACACCAGCATAGATGAGGTGTCGCGAAATGATGCGTTTGATGGATAGTGGGACATGTGCAAATTTTTTGAGAAGCCTTGATCTACACACAAAGGAGCATGGGCTTCGGAAAGATTTTTCCAGGGGGGGGCAATAGTGGTGAAATTTCATTTTACCAACTTGAAACTAACAGACAAACATTTTTTTAGTAAAAAGTTAATAGGAAAATATCAAATTTCAAAATCCAGGGTCGGCTTTTTGTCACGCTCTTTCGTTCGTTGATGTTTTGTAATTAACTTGTGATATCTTATCATTGCTGGCTGATCATATCAAGCATGTTGTTAATTTCGCTTAAAACATGTCCTTATCAATATATCATCCCTCAAGTTAAACATGGCCAAATGACCTGCCGTGAGCATTCACCAAAACAAGTACTGTAAGACCACATTTCTCGCCTACCACGCCTATCCTACATAATATTCAATCGTCCAGTAGTGGGCAAGACAACATTATTACGTCAGAAATTGCAACAAGCCCATTATTATTACAGAATTGCAACTAAACTTGCAAAAGCATACAACATATCTGTTGTTGCAGTTCCAATAAAATATCGATAAAGAGAAAAAAATTGTGCTGCAAGAAAATTTTGCCCTAACGACAGATTTTGACCTAATGATTAATTTTGACTTTTTTTGATCTAATAACTTGGTATTCCCTCATGGTATGAGCGTGAAATTTGATTTGTGGACGTTTCATAAACTTTAGAAACGGCAGAAGATTTTTGGCTTTATTCATTGACTTTTGGTTTGCCTTGCGCATGATTTCTACAATTATGACTTGATGATCCTCCTCAAAAATTTCTGCGCACGCCACTGAATGGGGCCCCGGAAAGTGCTTCCTGTCGGGCCCCGCACTTGCTAAAGCCGGCCCTGATGGAATATAACAGGCTGTCTTTTACAATGGCTCCGAAAGTGATGTACAGTGTCTACGAAATAGCAGCAAAAGAACAGCTTGCACTGACGCATCAACTCGCGTGTGTTGTGGCGAGCCTCTTTCCGCTAAAGGGAACTAGGGTCGTTATACATAAGTCTTAAATCATCCCGATTTTCTCCCTACAACCCCAAGTCTTTTTCTTGTTTCCTGGTTTTGTGACTGATGTAAAATAATGGTTAAAATAGTAAACTAGTAGATTTAATTAACTGAATACGAACAACTCTGAATAACAAAAGAAAATTGAGAAGCCACGCAATAAGGCAACAAACCGAACAGTACGCTGACAAGCTGCCAAAATTATCATTATTAGTGAGAGTAATGGCACTTTTTGACAGCAAGGTCTTGCAGCGCCAGGTCAAGGTTAATAATCGTCTGGAGGCGCTGTGTCTTTGATGAAGGTTTCGCAGCGTGTGGGTTTTGGAGGATGTGTGTTGTTTCAAAGTCAAGTCCCAGGTCGTCGATGGCTTGTTTTAGACGGTCGCGTGCCTCATGAAATTTGGAGCAAGTTGTGAAGAAATGGTCCACAGTTTCTGGGACTGCGCAGTAATCACACAGCCCGTCGGGATGGAGTCCAATACGGAAAAGATGATGGTTAAGCTGACAGTGTCCTGTGCATAATCGAAAAATAGTGGGGAGTGTTGGTGGTTGTTTGCCAGAGATTGTTTGGATAAGGTAGGTAAAATGGCTTTGCAAGCATTTCCCTTCGTGGCAAAGCTGCCATAATGAAACGCCCGAGACGAATCTCAAAACACATGGCATTCAGTTATGTGAGCGGCACACTTGCCAAGGGCGCAATGCGCAAACTAATCATTACTTTACAACAGTGGTCTTGCAGTTACAAATGCAACTCAAAGGCTGCGAAAGAAAACAGAACTATTCACACAACTTTCCACAGTTGTGTTTTTGAAAGCCATTTAAAAAGGGTGCATTCGCTCACAATCTGATCAGTGCAAGTCAATCAGAGGAAGTAGGCGTTTTTAGTACGTGTTTGCACAAAACAGTATGTTTAACATGTCACGTAAGTGCGTCCGTTTCGGTGCTGGTAGGTCTGGAGTTCGACTCTCGGCCGGATCTTACCAAGACCTTATAAATTGGCAGTGGCCTTCTTGCCAGGCGCTCGGTGTGCAGAAGAGCTGCGGGGAACACAAACATCGAGTCAAATGATACCAGACAATGTACACGCACTCAGCGACATCAAAACACCGTATAAAATCAAAATCATGTTAGGATCCCAAGGACTGTGTGACAACTACAAAGATCAAACATTAACCTGTAAGCTGGTAATATGGTGCAGTCTATGCAAATTAAAATGCAGGTAAAGTCAAATTCAATCTGTTAAAGTGTGCCGAGTTCAAAGCTTTGGATTTTCGTGAAAGCACACCAGTCATTTTTTATAAACGCCGTTTGCACGTGCACCCCTTTTCGTGGCCAGATTCACTGGCAGCGAGCTAAAGTCTACGCCACGTGCACATCGCCTGCTCCCGATTCCCTTCCTATACCACCCTTAGTGCAGGTTCGCCGCCAGAGACCAGTAGGGACAGGTGAGACCGGGCCCTCAATTCGAGTTGGTGTTTCCTCAAGTGAAATGGGTGAAGAACTTTTCGTTAGTCTGTCGTTGAATGTGCCTTTCTGTTTATGTTTGCCCCATCGATAAAAGACCTGGTGACACGCCTGCCTTCCTGGAGGAGGTAATAAGAGCGGTTAGTGGACAGTGCGCTGTTAAGTTATCGCAACCAGGCCCGTAACCAGCTTCGGACACCAGGAGGGGCGAAGAGTTTTCTGAGAGGGGTCCAAATTTTTTGAACTATTTCCAATAGTTTCAAAATATATCCAACACGTTTTCCCACGGGGGGCGAAGCCCCCCTGTTACGGGCCTGATCGCAACCGCGAGAATCAGACGACCTCGTACTCTGACGTGACCGTATAGTACCCGAGCTCAACCGAAGAGAAAAATAATTTTGACTTTTCAATGTTGTTGGTGGAAGACGCGACGTCGATGACGCTGTTTATAATCATTAAGCGAGTATAATCAAACAAGCTTGATAAGGCGCACCGTTGATTAACAAAATCTATAAATCGATTTTTATCGATGCAATGGAGTGATCTCAAAAGTTCGTTTTTTAGCAGTGGGTACACAACCTGTTCTTTTTCAAGTTCAATTACTGCGATGGGCGATGTGACGTATTCTGTCTCAATTCCAAAAGCGTCCGTTTGCAACCAAAGATGACAGATTGTGAAAATATTTGTCCTATTTTACGCACAGCTGACTTTTCTCGATAGTCAGTACTGGTTAGGAATTGCGTATCGGTTCTCTGTGCCAGAGTACATGTTTTCAAGAAACTTAAATAACGAAGGCTATGACTTTTTTTCACAGACTTTGTACAATGAAAAAGTGGAGGTAATTCCCAAGAAACCATCGCCCACTTTCGACTAAGGGGGCCGTTGTGCGTCCTTTAAATTACCAATGTTATTTAAAACATAACGAGTTGCAAGCGGACCTTAAAAAAATGGCTGGCCAAGCGGCTGTTGAATTGATTGGTTTGTGAGAATCCATGAGCGTGACTTTTTATAAAGCTGAAGACTATTGACAGTGGCGCAGTTGAGAATAAAATCAGTGATGCCGAGAGCAATGCTGAAACTCGCCAAACTTTTCGCGACGGAGGCCAAGACTGAAAATAGTCTTTTCGCATGAGATTATCACTTGCGAGTCCATTTCTTGCTGCATACGAACGCACCTTTTCAAAACCCTGCTCTGGAAGTCAGGCCATGCCGCTGTCTTGGGGGTTGTTGTTTTGTTGATTTCATATACCTATACCGTACTTGGAAAAATGTTAGAAATCTGTGTTTCCATGACTTTTTCTGATTTTCAAAGACAAATGAAATGGTACCAGAGTTTATTTACGAAAATGTCCCTGAAAGCCTATAACTAGAAAATTGGGATACCCTAGATCTTGCTGTGTTTAATATTTTTGGACCACACCGAACTTCCTCTATGAAACTAGATCAGGGGTCTCAAACACGCGGCCCGCCAGGGCGTTTTGTGCGGCTCGCGATGCTTTTTGGGAATTTTAAAATAATTAACATTTACGTTGTCAAGTGCCTTGAAAAAGATGCAGCGAAGTAACTGAAGCAAAACTGAATGGTGCCCAGTGCGGTTTTCGTTCCGGTCGTAGCACTACAGACCAAATTTTCACCACCCAGCAATTTTTGTGAAATCTTGGGAGTGTGGCAAAGACGTTTACACATGCTTTGTCGACCTGCTCGAGAAAGCATGCGACCGGGTTCCTCGTGAAATGCTTTGGAGTCCCCAAAGCTTTTCACACTTTGGGGTCAAGTCACTGCATTCCTGCTCAGAAGTTTGTGTCCGTGTCGGGAGAGTTAAATCACGGCGGTTCACCGTTGGTGTTGGATTCCGACAAGGGTGTGTGCTGTCGCCACTCCCCTTCACATGAACTGCAAACGTCTTCTCAACAAGACAATGTGTGTGTTGTCACCACTCCTTTTCATAATCTACGTGCATTGAACAGACAGTTACAGCTGAGTCGACGAGGGTGTCACAGTTGGGACTGCAAGTTCAACCGTTTAATTTTTGTAGACGATTTGGTACTGCTGGCATCTTTTCAACAGGGCCTTCAACATTTACACTTGATCAACTTTTTGCTGCGTGCGCCAGAGCCGGAATGAAAATCAGCACCAAAAATACCGGGGTGTGAAGTCTCTCTGGAAACCCAAGGCACTGTATGCTGCGAGTGAGCAATACACTGCAGCAGGTAAAGAAGTCCAAGTACGTAGGGGTGGTACTTATGTCACGAGTGACGGAATGTGGGGCGAGGAGATTGATACACGGATTGGTAAAGCTAACCCATAGTTCTGCGTTAGCTTTATCGCTCTGTGATCACGAAGCGGGAGCTTTCAAACACCGTAAAGCTGGCCGTTCCTTACCTATGGTCATGAAACTTGGTTGATGACCGAAATAACATTATCTCAAGTGCAAGCGACAAAACGTTTTTTTTTTGCGAAGAGTGCGAAGTGACAAAAGGGAGTAACGAGGTTAGATGGCGCCCAGGGCACAAAAGAAGTTTGGCGCCCCCATGTTCGAACCTCTTTTGGGAGTAAATGTATTGTATTGAAGAAAAAACGTGGGACATTGTTGGGACTTTTCCGCGTTCCCAGTGGTTCGGCACCTGAGGCATCTTGCCCCCGTTGTTACGCCGCTGGTGGGACACTTCGCGACAAAGTGCGCAGCTGTGAAATTCCCAGAGCCCTGAATGTTGGACCGCTTCACCGAATTGACAGATCACAGCTACGTTGGTTCAGTCATATGTCCAGAATGTCCCACAAAAGACTGGCGAGGCAAGTTCTGCTGGCTAAGCACACGGGAAAGTGACCCAGAGATCGTCTAAGGCCTAGTTGAATGACTACATCTTCGACCTTGCTTGGTCCCGTCTTGTTGGGAAGCCAGCAGAACCATCTGAAATTGCTGTTGACCGTGAGGTATTCCAAACCCTCCTAGGGCTGCTGCCCAACGACCTCCCTAGAGGAAAAGCGGGCATGAAAATGAATGAAATGAATAACATTTGCGTTATTTAGTTTATTCATCGGTGTTCAGAAGTGCTCAGCTAGCGTGAACAAGTTACTTAGACGGCTAGAATTGATTAATGCCAACGTAGAGACGGCTAGACATTATTTGCCTATAATTCATGTTCATGATACCTTTCACAGGAAGTAAGATGTAAAAGCTGTTTCTAATAAGTTTCAGGTACCGCCATTATTGCGTCAGCGTCATAATGCGGCCCGTGGGTTACCTTTTATAAGTGCTCATGTGGCCCACGGAGCAATTTGAGTTTGAGATCCAGAACTAGATCCACTCCCTTGTGTACATAGGCATACTCTTTTCGTCTGTAATATTTCCTCACCATGTTCTGTGTGTGTTTCTCTGACTGTGCTTATTTTATTTCCAACTGTTGTATTCTAATACTTGTCAGTATGTTTCAAACGAGTTTGGTTGACTAGATGACCTCCCATTGTCTTTCACCAATACTATGTAACACAGTGTGTGGCAGTCTTTGTTGATATTGATCAGTTCTCTTGTCACTGTGTTTTTGTTTATTCTAAATTCCACTGACAATTGGTTGCTTCTTTGCATGTTGTTTTTGCATTGTTTCTGCTTATTAGCTGTGCCATATGAAACAATCATTCAATCCTACTACCTTAAATTTCCACCATGTAGAAAATTTGGGGCGCCCTACCACCCGAAGTTGCCTCATTTGTTAATCTTCCAAGGTTTCGGCACCCTCACGTATTACTCTCTTTGGAATAACGTATTGAGAGTGTCTGGGGTAATTCTACAGAATTCCTATCCCTTGAGCCGGCAAGTGCAAACATACGCTATATCAGAACATCTCAGCGCATTGCGAGTGAGAGTGCTACTGTTTTCGCAAGGCCTCCTAGAAAGACCTCTCCAAGAGGCCTTGGTTTTACTTGCTTGTCAAAGCATCACGGTACAAAGGCGTAAATCTCGTGGGACTGCAACTGTTTGTCCTGTTCAGGCAAGCCTGCGAGATTGGAACTTTGTAGCTAATTTTTTAATACCTAAACTTGTGAAAAAATATGCTGTCATTTTTATAGAGCGATTTTCTCTTTGCTTCAGTGTGCACAACTTTGCTTACTATACAGTTGGCAGTGTTCAGAACTATGAGTTTCGTTGATATTTTATTCTTCTCAACCTGTTTTGAGGAATCGAGTCCGTTATATCAATTTTATTGATGAAATCAAAGTACTTTTTGTTCGTAATCAGCGCTGGGTCAAAACAATGCTGCCAAGTTTGTGTTCACCCATCTAGCTAAGTCCATCCAGTTAAAAAAGAAGCGGTTTGAATGGTGGAAGTGGTGGAAAAAAATAAGTCTTCTGTTTTTGCAGTGAGTATTTACATCTACTTACTTGAAGAAACGGTCCATCTCTCACAAGTATTGTCGACGTTTTGTTCTGAATTAGCCTACATTGCGTTCGTAGATCACAATCAACTGAAATTAAAGTATAGATGCTTTCAGCACCATACTGTTTAAAACGGTTACCTTTTACCATAATAAGTTCAAAAAATGCATCCTCAAGCTTCCGTTCTTACTGAGAATGTTGACGGGATATTACTTTTGCGTTGCGAGACTTGTGTTGCATTATTTAAAACTGGTTGAATCGATTTGAAACGATACAATATCGTTAAAGGTTTGCAATAAATGTTTGGAGGAAAGTTTTCCCCTCGACTCCTTCTGACTTTCTGGTTGGTTATCGGTATAATGGCGTAGCCAAAACCTGGGTCACTCTAATTACGGTTTGCAGGTCTCTTAAAAGGGTTCAGGAACGAGCCCTAAGCTTTCATGCTCACACCTGTTAGAAAACGAACTTACTTGAACCTAAGTTGCTTTTTCGTGATCTGGAATAACACTGGGAATATAAATAAAAATTTGGAACACGCTACTAGGCTTACGGAAACGTGTTAAGAGCACAGGCACGTTTTTCTATTTATATTCTTAATGATGGTTTGTGACCAAGCTAAAACGTTGAATAAAATAATGAATAACGTTGTATTTTCCGCGTGACAGGAGAAAGGAGTTTGGAAGTTGAAACGACCGAGTACGAAGTAATCGCAGCAGCAGAATCGGAAAGGGATCGTATTTTGGGAGAAACTCTCTGCTAATTCAAAAACGAAACGTTCTGTGAATTCCTCTGCGAGAAAGTTCGTGACAGACATGTCAGACACTGCCTTGATCGTATGTGTAGAGCTGCGCCTGGAAAACCTGCCTTCATGACGTTTTTGGGTCGGTTTAAAATGGAAATTGTTTTTTTTTAACGAAGCGTTGTGGATTACTCATTTAAGTTCGTTTGCAGAATGGGTAAAATGAACATTATTTGTTTAAGTGTTTGATCAAACATTCTTCTTGCCAAATGCGGCGCGCTGTTTTTACCCTCACGGCAGCAGGGTATTCGAAATTTTGCGGACAAACCTACTATCGTTCATTGAAGATGGCATCGCAGAATACAATCGTGCAGGCAAGTCTGCCTTTTCCTGAATAAACGCAGCAAACAACAGCATAAAGCCGGCGTATCACCCAATCTGCCTTAAAATATGCAATGCAGCACGGCCCATCGTTTTCGGAAGCCTGTGAGTTTCGATCTGCTGGAACAAACTCCCTATTGTTCCCTTTTTATCGGGCAAATATCTTTCCCACCACAACCCACGCTTAAGGAAACGTTTTAGGAGCACAGGCGCGTTTTTCAACAACTCGGCAATTATTCTCAAGCGTCTTTCTTTCGAGCGAGTTCTAATTCTTTTATCCACTGCTTGGCCTCGCTAGATTTCGGGGCACGTGTTGAGCAGCCATTCGGTTGTCTCATCGTCCAGAACCGTCAGGCCGTGCAGTCCGTGAGGAGGTGGGTGGATTGGACATTGGAGGGCAACATGGTCGACGGTTTGTTCTTCTGCGCCACGCTCACAAACAGGCCGCAGAGGAGGCCGTATCCC
>JGI24022J15233_10000564_pt1 | contig 24809 bp, 15 predicted proteins | sample Ectturendosymbi2_FD_15233 | JGI IMG/M metagenome (IMG submission 15233)
TCTCATTTGCCCAAATTTAATTGAAGCTGTTGTACCTTATCCAAATGCTCCTATTTTACTCAAATGTTTCTAATTTTACCCAAAACGTTATCAAAGTTTTTTAATTGGTCCAAATTCGATGAAGGCTGTTGGAATTACCACATGATTCCAGTTTACTCAAGGGCATTGTCTTGTTTGCCATCAGGGGCAAAAAGAACGGCAAAATAGTCTCAGACTATTTTTCCGTTTTGACTATTATTTTGCCGTTGATTTGCTTATTACTTTGCCTTAGTTTGGAAAATAGACATTCTCACTTAAATGTAAATGTAGCTGTGTACTTTGCCCAAATTTTGAGAATTTTTGCCCAAATAATGGCCAATTTTTCAGCGTTGGGGATGCAACTGCATCCCATGCCGTACGCTTATGACTTTTTGTGTTCGCTTGAATAAAAGAGGCGCGAAATAGTATCTTTCACAGCGGAAAAAATAACCGATGAGTGGTTTTATGTCGGGTAAATGGGTTGTGCAAAACAAAAGTTTCAGCAAAGAGGGTTTTGATGCTGCATTTCACAGACTAATCAAACAAGTACGTTTACGTCTGATCAAAATGCAGTTAAGTAGGCTTTACTCTGGTAAAAATAAAAACCTAACGTTGTAGTTTGCTTGTGACCACTGGCTACATTTGATAACTGAGAAGCATTTGCATACAATCAAATGTACTAATAGAAATTACTTTGCATGAAATCCAAGAAGTTAATATACTGCCACTGGCATTTCTATCTGTCCAAAGCAAAGAGCAGTGCCATTTTAGTGATAAGTAGGTTGAGGATGAACCCTAGAGTCTCTACAGTATCAGCATCATTACAGTATTGCTCCGACAAATCTCAACTTCCTCAATATTTACAACATATGGCTACCATCTGGAAGTATATGCAACGTCTTTTAATGTTGTGTTTGACTGTAACGTGTCCTCAGGCATTGATTAATGCTTAAAAACGAGCGGTAATGATTTTTCAAACCTTCGCTTTCGATAGTGTTTTGTTGAAGGAAGGCAAAGAAGTTAAATTTAAAAGCAAAACACGAATACGAAGTTTTTCTACTTGGACAACATACAGTATTTTGTTAAAAGGATTGGTGGTACGCTATAACTTTTCAATTCATGCTAAACATTTGCGCAGTATTTTCATTCTTCAGACAACGTAATGTCCTGTGCTGGACAGAGGTAGTGTTCCAAGACGTCTTAGGCCTCAAAACTACAGACACATTTTTAGATTGGACGTTGAGCACCACTATATACACTCTACAGTAGGTGTCCTTAAGCTTTTTTCCCTGCATGTGTCTCTTGGCAAATTGCAAGCGTAAAATTCACCACAAACAAAGGCTTTTGCTCCTTTCACTTTGACTAATATGTATATTAGGTCAAGGAACGAAAAGACATTTTGAATAAGGAATTAATGCAGAGAAACGCAGAGGTTAAACTTGTGCTTGAGATAGCACAGTGCTTGTGCTTGAGATAGACAAATAGTGCTTGAGATAGCACTATTTAAGTCATTACCCAAGATTTATGACCGTGAGGATCGGAACAGAGACTAATTAAAAAAATGACAGCTCTGAGGCATATTTTGTGTCTTCTCAACACAACTTGCCACCTGAGGGTTTACAAGTATCCCCACCCCAGCCTGAGCAAACGTTTCTGGTTCAAAGCCCGAATAAAAGTTTTCACCCATCGTCCAAGTCAACAGTGTTAGAGCCAAGACGCTCAGTCGAAGAGATGCCAACAACATCCAGAAAATACCGTTTGGCTTCCTCAACTAGTGTTCTTTCCCGGTGAGTTAAGTCGTTTTCCAGTTTCCAATTCCTAGCTTATGGTAAGATTGCCATTTACGCGTGACTCTCAAGTCTCCCAGAGTAGAAGCACTCTGCGCTGTCCCCATTCCCCACCCTAGATGTGAGTGAGTGCAAATTGGGGCCTCCGCTTGCTGATAGCTGGTGGAGAAAACTGTTGCAAATTTTTCTAACGGCCCCCTCTGCCTAAAGCCCGAACGCGGTCCTTGGCCATGAACGATGGTTTTGATCATTTTTGCGCATTTCGTAGTAGTAATTGCCCACGTTCTACTGTTAGACAGACCGGTCACGCAATTTCACAGCAACTTTTGCGATATCAGTGGGTATCACGGGAGTTGTTGCTGCGTGAACATTTGTGTAGGAGAGGCCTTGCATTGATTCAGTTGCAAGCGCTTTTATACCGCAATCTCTACACTTGAAAAGGAGGCTATGCGTTGTGCTATCACGTTTCTTAAAGGGACAGGGCTGGCAACTTTTTTAGTTTCTTTCTGCCACAACATCCCCATGGAATATTTTTGAATAGTTCTAATGACAAGCAACGTGTTGTGCCCTTCTGTTGCTATCAGGATGGTCAGGCTTGAAAAATCCTGATTGATTCAGTGTCTATTTGACTTCTAGGTAGAGAAAGTAGTCCGCTGCTTGTATTTAGCCAAGCTTTATTTTCTCTGCAAAGAGAGGTTGCCCATTATAGTATGGAGCTCCAGGCACCCTTTAAACTGCGGGTCGAACAAAAAGCATGGGTTTGCACTCCGCTGTTTAAAGCTAATATTTCTCTCGTAGTGTAGACAATCGCGACTGTTGATATCATATCTAGATTCGTACCTGTGTATTCTCCGGTGAAGTTCTGGCGAATGTGGTCTTCGTAAGTTTCTTGGCATGTCTTGCTTTGAGATGCCAGCACGTACCAAAGAATTAAGCTCCACAAGTCAACGAGGGGTTGCCGGAACAGAGAGTAGCATCTACACGACTTCTTCGAGAACCACATCGAGGTGCACAAATTTTATCACACCAAACATTGAAATAGCAAGTCTGAAGTGACTCAAAGACGATAGGCAATTCAGTTACAATTGGAATTTAGCTTCAAAGTGTGCTGTCACTGACAAAGATCCTCACGATTGTGCGGAGCAGTTTAATTGATGGAAAAGCGGTTGAATTTTCTAGAAAACGTACTTCGCGATTTTTGGGAAAGGCAGTGAGATTATTATTAACTGCCAAAAGACACAAGTTGCTGTCACACGCTAAGTAAGGGTCTTAGCGTTGAAACGTTAAAAACTATCGGTCCTACTTCCTCTCCGGTTGGCGCTAAATACAAAATCACGATTGTAACTCAGCAACCCAAAAGCTGTCCAAAGTCCTGCCCTGTCATCGAAATATTGAGCCGTTCGATAAAGGCCATCGATGTTTACTTGGCCATGTGCCGTTTGCCCGATCAACAGCACATACTAGCTCTAGGTAATACTATTCTTAAGCTCGTGTACAATCACCTATTTGAGTTGCAGTGTAAGTCTACGCGCACAACATCCTGCAACATTCGTAGAACATATTGGTCATGTTTGTCAGCGGCCATAGCGGACTCTCCCAGCCATGTACCTACAGCACATCTCTTCTCGCGTTGCGATTCTTCGCAGACGATTGCAGCGCAGCAGGTTGTTGCTTTGCAAATGCAGCTTGTAGGTCAGCGGGCCCAAATTAAAATCATCAACCTTGTCGTGATCATACGGTTCTAGCGTCGGCAAGAGGTTTGCGTCATTTTGTCTCAAATCTTATTATTTTGCATTAAAGCATTGCATTACCCTTAGCTTTTGCACCTATAATGCATATACCAAATTTGACGCTAGAAGTCATTTAAGATTATGTTTGAATTTATACTAAGTTTGACTGGCTGTACACCAAGTGCCGGTCATTCCGAGCTACTGATAAACTGTCTTTTATGAACAGACATAAAATGCGCGAAGCGTAATACGGCGTCTACCCTTCATTTTGTCCCAATATTTTCAACATAGCAACACAAAGTTAGATATTACGCTTTAATACATTCAAAGGATGACAGAAAAATTCCCAGCAGAAAAATTTTGCTGACTGAACAGACAGTATCTTTTGTTGAAAAATCTCACTTTTGGATTACTTGACGAAAGTTTTTTTCAGCAATTTCATATCTCGTATTCTTAAAATTCGATGTTTCTCAAAAACCTGCGCCATAACTAAGCCGACGAATAAAAGTTTGCTGAATTTTTTGCAAATCATTCTTTATGCTGATCAATGACTGTTACTACGACCAACCGACAAGTATCTGCGACTCGGACTTCACTGAAACGGGACTCACACTCGATTAGCTTGTTCAAGTTATCTCGCCGCTTGATCCGCTACATTTCATTGACCGACCGTTGGAACACCGATGAAATATTGACCAACACGTGTTTGTCTAGATAAGGCAAATGCCAGTTCGACGCAATAAAAAATATGACTCGGGTCCCTGGCGCCAAAGACAGTGTCCCGATTGCAACCCATGGTTTATCAGGTCGGCGTCAATGTTTCCTGCCTTTCACCTGTCCGCTTACCGGGAAACTTCTTGTCAGTTATCAGGGTTAATTTGATTTGACATCCTGATGGCAACGTTTTGCTTTCTCACGACATGATAGTTCTCGTGAGATTAACTCCAAGCTCACAGACGGTGGTTGTATCCTGCCAGTAACCTGCGGTTGTATTTTGTGTCAACTCTTCAAGCGCTTTTATAATTTCTGCATGGTTTTGTTTTGCCTCAGTGATGTTTTCTAAGCTTGAAACTGCTTACGAACATCAGTTCAACACAAGATAGCATCACCTTAGTGTATAAGAACAAGAGATGCAAGCTGGAGCACTTCATGGGACTGCTATGGCACCTGAAAGACATGGTTGCAAAATAGAGAATTCTCCGCGATTTTTTTACGCAAAGCTGAAGATGGTTATTGTAGAATCCATGCCTTTGAATGCAGCATCGTATGTTGCGTAAGGACGCTGTCAGAAACATTTCAAACGCAACAAATTGAACATCATGAATATTCGAATGCAACTAAGAATTAGATCATAGAATCAAACGTGGTTGTGTTTTAGAAAAATTGTAAAAATCCGTGAAAATATAGACACGTTAAATTGAACCACTATTAAATAAGCCATAAAAAATTCGCATGGTATGTTTCAGAATTTGAAAAATTCAATCCGTTCCTAGCGATTCAAAATGGAATTATGTGCGATGTTGTGAAAAGAACCGTTGTCATCGTCATTTGTTTAAGAAATAATTGTTAAGCGATTTGCAGTTGTGGTTTGTTTCTCATATGCTTTGCAAACCCCCAGACTTAAATGTATGTTTATGTGCACGAGAACAAGTGAATTAGCCGAATACTTGCTTTTGAAACGAAAGGGGCAAAGCCTTAAAACTGTTCCTACGAACTTATTTGAATTACAAACCTGTCATATCAAGCTGATGACGTCGATATTTTTCTCCACTAAGCAATAGAATGTAAAAACTTACATCTCGTGGATGTTCGGTGAAGAGTGACAACCAGACCTTCAGCAAGGCCAATGGCTGGCACGCAGAGGCCTCTACAGTTGTCATTCTGCTACAAAACAAAGCACAAGACAGCTATTGCAAGTAATAAAGCAACGTGCGGTATGGCCCACTCTCAGAATTGATTTTTGTCTTCCTGGTCATAATCCCGACCAATTGCCGTGTCGCACTATTTTTGTATCAACAAATTCGTTGCGCAGTTTTGTCCCCGTCTTGCACACCTTTGATCCCACAGAGTGCAAACCTAAGCTATAACTGTACGCAATGTTGCCACTTTGTATCAACAAGTTTCCCCTACAATAAGAATGAAAAATCCCTACATTTCCCTACACAGTCTGAAACAAAAAACGCAATCATCTTTAGCTACAACACCTGGCCTTGCAACACGACGTACTATATACGTTGTATGATTAAGAGTGCAAGATCAGTATTGCTGTACATGCGTAAAACAAGCATCATTACACTTACAGAAAGCACCACTGCATAAACACATATCAAATTTTTTCAGAAAAAATTATCTCAATGTATTCTAAGATTAGCCAGAACTTTTCGCAATGAATCTTAAGCACAATCCCTTGCAACTCCCCAGCTGGTTGCAAATCACAAAAAAGTCTCATCAGTGATAGCACCGACAGCTTCAGAGTTTTTCAAAATATGTTTTCCTTGCTTTCCCATGTAAATGCACAAGTCTTTGGTTGACTTCAAAGTCACCTGAAAAATTCTCTCTAGACTCAGTTATTGCTTCCAAAGTGCACACAGCCAGACAACAACCCCTCAGCTTGTTTTTATTGTTATTCAAGCGGGAGAAAGTTCTTTCAATCTCAGCAATGCTTTGAGGTAATGCAGTTACAAACACATTGCACAACACCTGTACTTTTCACTGTACCGTATTGCACTTGCACTGCAGTCTTTGCAAATTGGAATAGATTAGGCTACACCAAATAGGCTAAGCCCTGGCTTTCACTCAGAATGCAACTCTAGCCACCCGATGACTTGGCTACACTGCAGTCCTTGCCTCTAAAGGAACCCAGCACCACTAGGATTTACTGCCTTCTAAAGTGGAGAAAACGCATTTTCCAGTGCGTCTTGCAAGCGCAATTAATAATAAATTGTTGATCAAACACGTCCGTGAAGTATCGCAAAGCCAGAAACAAAACGATAAAAATTCTAAACACAAAATCCCTATGGATTCCTACAAAATGACGATTTTTCACTTAGGGATTCTCTACTCCCTAAAAATGCTTCAAAATTCCTACTGTAGGGATTTTTCCCTACGAGTGGCAACACTGACTGCACGCCGGTTGACAAGCGTGCCACACTTTGCGCCAGTTTTTCCTGTTTTACCAGTTACAATTATGGAAAGAAGTTTAGAAGACTGGGCGAACGATACTCGCGATTTGCATATTGCCAGCCAACGCCGAAAGTGAAATATAAAATGCTGTAAACAAAACCAAAAGACCTCAGTGAGATCATCAAACACGATCCAAAAGCAGAACGCTCTCGTAAGTGAAGCAAATATTCACGAACAATACCAAACCTATATCGTGCAAACTGTATGCGCCAATGCAGCGCATTAACACAGCTTCTGGCTCTTGTTGCTTTGAACCATGTTTGGATGACGTGGAGTTATCAAAAAACGGATCGATGCTATCTTCGGGCGGGCTCGTGGCCACGGGGGATCATTCGGGCGCAGTACCTCCCCAATATTTTTGTGCCCCCCAACTTCCAAATTGTGTTGTGCCCAGAAAAATCTGTTTTGAACATATAATAAAAATAAAAATATTTCCTCCTTAAAACGTATTTTTCCCCCACCAAGCATTACCTGACTACGGGCCTGTCTTCGGGAGCTTACCTTCTGTTGGAATTGTTGTTCTGTTGACATATATAATTATCAGCCCGTGGCCTGGTGGTTAGTGTGCCTATATCGGTACTGGTGGTCTGGAGTTCACGTCAAGGCCGGGCCTAACCAAGACCTTGTAAATTGGTGCTGCTGTACTCTTCTTGCCTGAAGCGGTGTAAAGAGGAGCTATGGGGACAATCTCTTATTTCTGTTGTTATCTATTGCGTTGTACTTTTGTCTCTATGATTTCTGTAATCGGTGGTTATGCACTCAACCATCTAGCAAAAAAAGCCAACAAAACGCAAAAAGTTAAACGTTGGTATACTCTCTGGAACGCGCGAATGAAAATAATCTTATCTTTAAGTTGACAATGTATGGCTACAAGGAATAATTGCGATTTGAAACGTTATTTTTGAAAAAAAACAACAAACCTAACCTAGTACTTTAAAGCTGAAATTACAAACAAATTAAAATTACACCTCAACTCATTTCTAGAAGGATATCTAAATAAATATACTCAATCATTTTGGCAACAAAAGCACTATACTCAAAAATGTGTTTGAAATATGCTGAACAGTGTTGCCAGATGCTGGTTAAAAAACCAGCCCAATGTCCTCCTAAAACAAGCCCAAAACCAGCCAAAATTACTCTAAACTAGCCCAAATTACAGCCCAAAATTTGCGATAAAACTAGCAGTTTGCAGTGAAAGTAAGCACGATTAACTTACTGCAGTTGCAATCTTTGTGCAACACACTTATACTGATCTTTCTTGCAAAGCAACCTCAAATATACAAAATAACAACAACTAGTAGCATGGCAACGACAATCAAATTGTCATTAATATCACCACACATTGCAGTCGAAATAAAATGCTAACAGCAAAGCAGATGCATATAATATATCAAGCATGTGCTTTAGGGAATAAAGATAAAGTGTCCTGTTTTCTTTATCTTTTGCAATTTGAAAATACAACTTCGATTCGTCAAACTAAAATAGAATATGCTTGATCTGATATACTGCCTAGTAATTCTTTAGGGTGTTGTAGGCTTGCATAATTTACACTAGAATGGCCAGCAATATGCGCAGCGATTTGTAGGGTAAATCTGCAGATTTAACACTATCACATACGCTATTACGGCCCTGCTATAGGCTAGCCAGCATGAAACAGACTGCGCCTAGATGGAAATGGAGCTGCATTTTTTAATGCGTTTAGTAGTTGTAAAATGATTCGTTAAATTTTAAGTTATTGTAATGTGGTCTTCTTTCACATCAGCAGTATTTAAAGATTTTTTTTTATCTGTAAGTGTTTTGTGCATCCAACCATTCCACTTGACATCCTTTTCTCATTTTCGCAATAAGCGTATCGCTTGCTTAGTGGGCCCATTTACCAGAAAAAGCTTCATGTCAGTGGTTCTTAACTGGCGGGTGCTCCCCCACCGGGGCGTCAATAAATTTCTAGAGGGGCTCAAGCCCTTATGCGCCCTACAATATGGAAAGTTTGATCAATTGAATAAATCTACCAATACATACATTAGTTTTACAGCCTATTTACAATCAGGAGCTTCAATTGAAACAAAGGACAATTACTTAAGGGAGATGTGGTAGAAAAAAGGATAAGAACCACTGCTTACATCAAATCCTTTAACACACTCCGATACTTGTACACTGCTGTTTAACTAAATTAACAGTGGCGCGCACTCCCGTCTACAGCAAAAGCATTAGTAATGCTGTCACTCTCCCCGCACAAACGAACACAGCGAGTTGTGCTGTGGCCATTTTTCCTGTGGCAATTGACTATTTTTGTGACTACGTCTTGCATACGTATAAGCTTTACTTGTAGTATCGATTACCAACCACAGTAATGGTCTTCCTGAAAGCTTTTGTGCTTCAACAGCCAAGTTTCTCCAGACAGCGACAACAAAACGCTGTGGAAAATTCATGTTACGACTTCACGCTTTCTATATTGAAGCTGAAGCAATGTTTGAAAAATCCCACGTTTCGCTTCTTCTTTCTGTCCGAGGTGTTTCAGTGAACGCAACGACTCCGTTTCAATGAACATGGCGACTCCTAGCAAATCAAAAGCCACTTATTACTTTTGTTATCCAAACGATTTAACGAGACGTTCTTCAGATCAACCTACTGGACGGGAACGATCGTACTGCTGGACGTGTCGTGGTGAACTTCGGGGGCAGATGGGGCAGTATCTGCAGCGACAACTGGGGCATGAACGAAGCGATAGTTGCTTGTCGACAGCTCGGATTGGGTCACGCTTTCACGGCGATGAAGGTTTGTCTCTTTCAAGCATTTGTTTTCTGCAGAGTTTTTAATAGATCTAAGATCGACTTCTCTTTCACCGGAATAGCAACTCTGTATGTATGATCTGGATTTCTTTGTACTTTTCTTATCACCAACTTTCGCATTAGTTGTCGACTGCCGACTGCAGTAAGCTTGATTTTCAACAACAACTGACATATTTCCAGGACAGCTCCTTTCAGGTCCGTGTTTTATAAATGTTCCATATTAAGAATGTTACGTGGCAAGTATGTGTTGTTTAACTTTTTTCATGTTTGAAAAAAATTTTCCTAAAACACTGTTAAAAACAACATAAGTCACGTAGACAAAAATAACTTAATTACTTATCCGGAACATTTAAAGGTAAATTTAAGGAAAAGTCAGAAAATCAAGGTTAGTTAATCTGCAATTCTTTGGGTATTACCAGGGTTTCCATAAATTTTGAAGTGCAGAAGTTTTGCAACGCCTTCCAGGAATTACAGCACTTTCAACCAGTATTACAGATTGGGGAGGTGCTTTCCATTCGTGATTCCCTTGTACAACACATTTGCCTCATCGTGGACATTCGCAAAAATGCACAGTATTCCCGCAGTGTTTTAGTGCTCATCGAATCAGTTTTTGAACGTCTATGAAATTTAAGGTACTTCTAGATGTTAATGCGATAGAACATTAAATTTTTCCGTTTACAAAACGCGTTTCACTTTGGTAGAACAATACGGTGCTTAAAGAATTGATAGAGAGATTCAGTCAGCAGCTTTGCGTCATACGATCTGTGCCCTGGCACCTAAAGTGTTTTTTGATTCAGCGAGTTTTTCAAGTTTTGTAGAAATAAATTATGATAAAAAAATGTTTTTATAGAAATCTTTACAACCTGTCTTCCAGGATATTTCTCACATGACATCCAGCGGGCGTTATTTAGAAATCACCGTCACCAACGTTAGATGTACCGGCAGTGAGAACTCCCTCAGTGAATGCCGGTACTCGTTCAACAGGCGCAGAGGCGTCATCAACTGCGGGACTCAGTACAGAGCAAGACGTTCGTACGTCGGAGTGGCTTGCAAAAAAAGTGAGTAAAATATTTTCCTATCTGGGAACACTCCCGCATGCGACTGCAGTCACTTGAAATCTACAAATATGTATCGGGATGTTTCAAAATACTACACATTTTTCAGTACGACCATAACTCAAAAATGTTTTGCTACGCCAAATAAAAGTTGCAATAGATTTTAAACCAAGCTCTTGTAACTTCTCTCGATTTTCTCGAAAAAAAGCATCTCTCGAACTTCTTCACGCTGGCGACGTGAGAAACATCGTGATTGGTGGAAAGATTTGTAATTACAATACGGGTTAAGCTTAGCCCGCTGCATCAGCAAGTTGATGACAAATACTTCTTCCAGGTCTCCCTGATCTCTAGCTTAATACCCTCGAACTACAGCGATCGGTCAATTTGGATAAACAAACTCTTGACATCCTGAAATGCGCAGGTATCCTCTTATGGTGACGTATGTCAAGTTCGTGCAAAAATAACTGTGTTAAGTGTTGTAGTGTCGGGGAGCCAACTGTCCGGTCGTGCTTCATTTTTGAAAAGAATTGAGAAGATCACACGTGTGGGAAGTTCTTCGTCACCCTAGAAGTGTCCACCTATATCACGGATGCGCCACTGATTGCAAATAGATAGATTTGATTGCTACTGAACAAATACTAATGCATTTCTTAACGTGTGTTCACGTCCAATTTCAGTACCCCTTACTCGCATGTACTGGAAGTGGGATGTTTAAAATAATCAGAAAATATCGTTGAACCGCAGCTACTGCGTAACACTAATGAACAGCGGGAAAAAACGAACCATCTTCAAATTCTTTGGCAGGCTACATTATAAATTTCATGCTTTTGCTGGAGAAAATTTGCTGCAATTTTCTCCATCAATTGACAGTCTCTGAATTTGTTTTGTGCCAACTACTTCTTCATACAACGTTTTAGCTGTTTTCCTCATTGTTTTTTTTCAAACCAGCCGAGGAAAAGTGCCTCGCTCCGTCAGCTTATGCAATTCAAGATAAGAGCCATAGGCGGATCTTGCTCAGACTGACCGTGAGCGCCTGGAACAGAGGAACGGCTGACTTTCTTCCCTGGCAAGGGCCTGAACAATGGGACTGGCATCAATGTCACGAGTATGTCCATTCTTTTGTTGCGGTAACAAAACAGCCTCATGGCCTACTGAGACCAACTTTAGAAACACAGAGTTGTGCATGTGCAAGAGCAGTTCAACAGTCATCTAAGACGGTTACACTTTCATTTCATGCTTATAACTTTTTTGACTTCAGTGTACCTAAAATGTGCTTTTAAATTGTTGACTTCGAAATATTCGCGTATTATTCTTGACGCTCGTCTCGAGTAACCCAACTGAATATCAATAGAAACCCAAATCAATTTTTCATCGGTTGGAAATCAAACTCAACTTGCTTGGTGTACATGTACCTGAAACGGCAATAAATGTCAAGCACAAATTATCGAATATCCATAGTTTGCGTTGAGTTATCACTTAAACCTTGTATACACGACTTCCTGGTAATTAACAAGTCATGCCAAGAGAGTATAGGTGGCCAGGATGTCTTTTTTGACTCCGCATCTACTGCAACTCCAAAAAAACCTGCTCTGCTTCAGCCAAATTAAAAAATTTTAAAGTTCGACTTTGTCGAGATTCTGCAAAGTTTGCGTTTTGCAAAAACTTATATATGCTGCTTAGCAGTTCATCTACGTAGATTTCTGACCTGAATCTTCTTCCGCATATTGCGAGTAGCTCCATATATTCTCCAAATATGATAAGATTGAGCAATCACTGCCAAAGCTTTGAAGAAAAATTGATTAAATATAAAGCTCCGCCTCAACACAACAAAAAATTTTAAGACTACGCCTCAGCCCAAGACTTGTGAACTCCTCTCCAATCACTTCTTATCATTTTTGGAACTCCGCTTTTTAATCAGCTATGCAAGACAGGGAAAGTAAAGTTAACCAATTTCCTCACTAAGCCCCATAGCAGCTGCGAACGAGGGCGTGGACTTAAATTTTGTACTTCTTTCGTGCGGCAGCCACTATCACAGCATGGCTGAATTTGCCCACTACGACATCTTATCACCTACAAGCTTCGAACGTGTGGCAGAAGGACACAAAGTGTCGCTTTGCTTGTCTGACACCGAGTGCGAGACGGGAAAAAATGCTTCATTTGTCTGAGAAGACAAACCGAGCAGAAAGACGCAAAGATTTTTCGTGGGTTGCTCCAACATCTACTAGTGCGTATTGCAAAGCCTTTTGTTTTTTTCTAATTTGCATTGCAACCATTTATGTATTTTTTGACGCAGTAGACAAAAAAGGTTCACAAATGAAGTATTTTCTTTACGAGCAGCTTTAGTAGTGTTGTGCACTGATGGCTGTTTACGTGGTTTGCAAGTACTATCGATATTAATCACAACATTTTCAAACATACCAGTTGCAAAACATTCAGATCTCCGTATCACAACGCAACTTTGTGGTGTTGTGCACATGCACAACATTTTTTACTATTTTTAAATTCTGCAAAGAAGTTCTCCATTTCGGGTTTTGCAAACACTACACTTCATTGTACTTTCTGCCAATATCTAATGTCTATCACCATAACACACCTTAAACAATTTGCTACAAACTTGGCTTTACTTTGTGTAAAATGGTAGATTAGGGAGTATCGATTACAAGGATAGAATATAACAATCAAGTGGTTTGCTATGATAAGACTATTAGAAACGAAAACGATGTTAATCTTGTGTCAACTATAATAATCCTAGACCATTTCATCACTTTTATACTCCAGGATCTTTAGAGTCAGACCCATAGACTGAAACAGATTTTGTAACTAAGGAAAGATAAAAAAGATGGGCTTTATAAAAACGGTTGTAGATCAGAATAAATTTCGATCTTTTAGTATCCTTTTCACTCTTTCCAAGCAGTTGGGGTGAAACCCTTATTGTTCTCATTGTGCCCTCCAACTGTGACGCACACCTTTCCGAACTTTTAATTACCAAAGGACAGACAAAACAAATTTGAACATAGCCATCGTCATAAAGCCACGTCTCCTTGGAAAGCTGAAATGTGGCTCAGTAACGACCGGCTTCGTGTCTTTCTTGATGCTGCTTTCTGTCGCATACAGCTTGCAGATGCTTCTTCACTTTCCCTGGCAGAGCATGAATTCCTTGTTTATGAAGCTCTGGCGCTTAGTTTCGCCCTCGAGCGAAGGAAAAAATCAGGCCTGTGCATTCTCGGAATAAATCAGGTTGTATTTTGGATTGCCATTTATCATTAGCTCAAGTGCAGGGGTGAGAACAGGTTGTGAAATCATGTTACAATCCATACGCTCAGGCGTGCTTTCAGGGTGCCCTGGCTTGGTTGGCAGCACTTGGTAGAACGTGCTTATCGTACAGGTAGAAACAGTTGAAGGAATCGTTACTTTGGCGCAAAGGAATGTAACAATGTAAAATGCCCGCCTGGTCTTTGCAAGGTACCAGGACGTTTAAAGTTGTTTATAGTTGATGCTTCCATAGCATTTGCGAAAAATGCAGATGAATGCTGAAAACGTAGATGCAAATGGGCTGCTCTGCGCAGCAGACCATTGTTACGGACATGGTTAACGCTACGAAAAGTTGCCTCTGGTAAAACATAATTTAAGACAACATTTAAAAGAAAAACGCAGCTGCTTCGACCTCAAACGTATTTTTAACCGCAAGTATCCTTGTTTGTGTGCTTCTTTATACGAATTACCTCTCTGAATGTTATTGCCGCTGCCTAAATATTTTCAGACATGTAAAGAATATTTTATGGCGATTCCAGGCAAAACGATGTGCTACCTTTTACCGCAGGTTCATGTCCCTGCGCTTTCTTTGTGGTTTTCAGTCACACACCATTGTCAAAAATGACGCAGTTCCACCGCGGGGAAAACCACAATGAGCAATGAATTGCTTGTTATCAGAAAAATACATCAGTAGCAAGAGTCTTCATTGTGTAAACAAAGTTCATTTTCAGTGGCAACCTCAGGCAATGCGTTTCTTTGGTCCTAACGGCACTACTAATATGGCTAGACCAGTGGTTCCCATCCGGGGGTCCATGGACCCCAGGGGTCCACAGACAGATTTTCGGGGGTCCATGACCTTTGTATGTATAAGATGAAAGCAAAATATCAAAATTCCAAACTGCCCACCGTGGTGGAGTGTCTCGAGCGCAAGTCTGAATCCGGGCTACAGGGCAACACAAGATCCGGCTCATTTGAACGTACATGGGCGTCGGAAGGATTTTTCAAGTGGGGCCCAAAAATGGATTGTTCCATGAGGTGGGCAAAAAGATTTTTCGAGAGGGAGAAAAATCATTTTGGCCACTCAGTAAAATTAAATTTCACCAACTCCGAAACTAAGCGAAAAACATTTTTCTACTAAAGGTAGCTAATTTCAAAATCCAGGGTCCCCTTCCGACGCCTATGGCGGCAGTGCAGACAGCGACAACAAATGCAGCTGCAGGATGACAGTATGAATGGAAAAGAAAACATGTCTCGTTTAATTTGGTGGCTGGGTTTCATCCGCCAGTTGTAAAAAATGAGTTTGTAACCCTTTTTCAAGGGCCTCTCTCATAAGAAATCAACTTCCTTGATTGAGTTTCTCTTTTTTGATTTATTTTCGACATCTCGCAAAGGTAGGTTGTTGGCATGTGAACAAGAACTGAAATAGCTTTTTGACTGAGATGCCGGTATCCAGAAATGCTGAGAAGTGATACCAAAAAATCAGTGTGTAGTTTATAAATGTTCCAAATTCAGTTTTTTGGACCAAACCTGACCGCAGCTAAGTAAGTTCACTTGTCAAGCAAACGAAGTCGAAATCGTCAGCTGTAAAGGGCTGCACGTTCAACAGCAGAGAATTTAGATTCGAAAAAAGGTCTCTTGCAAAATCGACTTCGAAATTTTGTACTGTAGTAGAACATTGAGATGTTCGTACACAATTGATTTTGTTTTTGATTCCAGGTTCGTGTCTTCAATCTCCCAATTACTACTTTGAAAACAATTTGTAAGCATTTAAAATGTGAAAAACCACCTTCCGATATTTTTCTTTGTCACAACATCAACATTTGTTTGAATGCCTGAACCTCACTGGCAACTTTAGAAACATCATATCGCTTTTGCTTGCAACGACAAATTCAAACGATTTGTGTTCTAACAAGGACAATTTTGCAAACCAAATGTTGTCTTGAAAATTAGTGGACATTAGGTGTTTTTGGTGAGCAAAGAAAACCGCCACACTTGCCGCGGTTGACATGAAACACCCGCTTTAAAACTTCCTCAGGATAACCAGCGTACTTCAGCATTATTTAACAACCCCATAGCGTCCGCTTAAAAGTCTTTCCACATATCTGAAAACATTCGATGTTTTTTTAATGTGAACAGATGGAATTCAAATTTTTATGACATCATCAAGAACAATCTCCACACCTGACGGCATGGGCGTCGGATTTTTTTATTTTTCCAGGGGGCCAAAAGCATAGGCGGATCCAGTATTCTTTTTAGGGGGGGGCTCAGGACAAATTCATCCGGATGTGTATTGACTGTATAGCGGTGAAAACCCAACTGCTCAGATAAGTTTTTTAACAAACACGGTTAATATCAATAGACATTTTGGCCAATCGCATTCTCACCATTACTTTCTCACCATTACATTCTTAACAAGTTACTTTTTTTCTGAAATCGCATTCTCACCATTACTAGGACGTTTCCAGAGCAGAAGCGGCCTTCGCACCAATTCAGAAATTTTTCTCAAACTTATCTAACCTTAAAAAAGTAACTTGTTGATTGTCGAAAAAATTTTACTACTAGCAAAACAAACATAGGTCCGCGCCGAAAAAACGCGTGGGACAGGCATAAAAGTGACACGAAAAAAAACGAAATGCTGTCAGTAACCTTTGTTGGCAATCTGTACAGGATCCATGCCGTATTGTGTTCGATTGCAGATGCGCATGGAATAAAAGTTCATGATGTTCGGACTTGAAAATTTGTTTATTTTCGGAAAATTTTCCAATTTTTATTACACATCGCGATTGTCTAACCCAAAATGGCGAAATTTGTTTACAAAAATACCCGCCAGTCAGTGGTAAAGTATCGATCACACACTATTTGAACAAAATGCTATTGATTATCAAGGCCATTTGACCATATAGAGAATAAGTTGAAGGCCGAAAAAAGGTAGTCATTTCGACAACAAACACAACTCTTCTCCCCGAAAAAAGTGCATGGGTACGAGCATAGGCGTAGGCATTAAGGGGGCCAAAGGGATCATTTCTCCCAAATTTCTTGTCATTTTGTGCTTTGAGAGGCGGTATCGAAAACTAAATACAGTTGCTCGCTTGAAGTCAAAAGATTTGCCAACCCCAAATTTGTGGGCTGGCTACGACACTAGGTACGCGTAGAGACAACATCCCAAAAGCAGGGTTGCCAGGTGGTCATAAGCAAAAATATCAGCTTAACCCGTGAAAAAAGCCAAATAGCATAAAAAAGCCACATACAAGATGAATACACAAAGACACCTTTGAAAAATCCAAACGCGCTTTCAAAAGTTAATATATACATATTTTATACATAAAAGGACTAAAGCTCACTAGTCACTCTATATAAACTTCTCGAAACTTTTGGTCTTGCTGGAGAGTAGCTTGAAACTGTAAACCTAAAAAAGCACGAAACAGCAAAACAAAAAATATAAATTCTCGTGCAGAGTTTCCAATAAAAATTTATCATTCTGTGTCCATAAACAGTGTCTAGAAATCTGCCAGTACCCAGAAATCTGACAAAATCATCTTTAAATTTTGCCAAATCGGCATAAAATTTGAAGCAATGAATGGTGGCACATTGCCCTGGGAGGTGTTTATTGTACCAAAAGGGCATTGAAAATGATTATTTGTACGAAACGCGACTATATTGTGGTAACGCAATTTTAGAAATACTGTACAGTAGGTTGAAAACATTTTGTGGAGACAGCATAACATGGGTCGAAAAAATCGTCTGATTTCGTGCTGAGCTGAACGTTTGCCCAAATTCTGTTTCTGACAAGTCTGATCAATAGTCATCTTTAGCATAGCCTACTGCTAATACAGCGCACTTCATTTTTAGCCTACCTGGTATGTAGACTACATTTTACGGTTACGTTTGCTGTTTTAGAATTTATGCTGTCACTGAGCGCTCTAACCTAGCCTGTAGTTAACTGCACTGTAAGTTTGTTGTAGCGCAATTTTGATGTCTTCCCTTAACTAATGAAATGAGCTGCACTCATTCATGAAACTTTTGTAGGAAAAATAGTATAGTCTATTGCTTGATTAACTTTTGTCCACAGTCTGCTGCTTATTCAACTTTTGCCCACAAGAAGCCCAACCTACCCCAATGAAACACGAGTTTAAATACTTACGTGCGGTTTATGTGACATTGGGGCCATATTTTTTGTATGAAAACTTGCTTATTAGAAGTTTTATTTTTAGTGAAATAAACACTTTCGCACTACCCAAATTCAGCAAAATAGGTTTTGCGTTTAATATTTTCGTCTCTATCCCTGTGTAAGAAATGATTTATTTAAAGGCTATCAAAAAGAATCACACCAGTGGACGTTTCTGTGTCTTGAACCATCGATCAAAAATCGTATCTGAAAAAAATTAGGGGGGTCTTCAGCCCCCTTAGCCCCATTGGATCCGCCTATGAGCAGTAGTGAAATTTCATTTGCCCAACTCCAAAAGTAAGAGAAGAAAAATTTTTTCTAAAAAGTTCAAATTGTCAAATTTCAAAATCTAGCGGAAAAGGCCCCCTGCCCATTTCCGACGCTAGTGTAAACAGACATGTTATTTCACTTCAACAAAGGCATGCGAGTTGAATTACCCCACCCATAACAGCACTTTTTACACATAATTCCATTCCTTACATATTTCGATTGTTATGCAACGATGTCAATTTGTTACGTGACAGTAGCGTGAAGCACTCCTGATTTTCAGAGCGCAAAGCAGATGATAGCCTTTTCTAGCAGAGACCAGGGCTGTGGAATCGGAGGTAAAATGTCCGACTCCAACTCAGACTCCTTAACAAAAACTGAAGTTTGGCTGTCAACAATTTTGTAGCAACTTGCAATCAATGAAAATTGTTTTACACAGCAAGAATTCTCTGTTTCAATAAAAGTGTCAAAAGCAATTTTTACTATTGCGACAGGAATTCCCAATCTAGGAGTGAAATTTAAAAAATGTTTCAATTGGGCTTCTGGAGTCGAGCAAAAAATTCGACACCGACTCCGACTTCTGGTGCTCTGAGGAATCCGACTCCGACTCCACCCAAAAGGATCCTAACTCCTTGCGGCTCCGACACCGACTCCGCAACCTTGGCAGAGACCACTTGTACGTAACAGTATCAAACGGTTTTATTAAGGGGGTCCATAGACTTCAGCCAAATCGTCAAAAGGGTCCATACCGAAAAGGTTGGGAACCAAGGTTGGGAACCACCAGTTCTTTATAGCTGCTGCAACAACATATGGCTAGACGTTGCTGATTAATTTCAATTCACATAAAAGAACAGCACTTACAGGAGTACGTTCCTTCTAACTAGCCTAAATTAAATTGAATGTTGTTGCAGCAGCTATAAAGAACTGGTTGGCACAAGTCCTTCTGCAGCAAAACCAGTAAACAAAACATTCAGCTTAAAGGTTTGCAAAGAACCACAGTACAACGCTTTTTTTCAAGCAATGAATAACAAGATGAATAACTACAAGTATACCAAATGCTGTGGTGGAGTTGTTGTGTATCTTGCGATTAATATTTTTCCAAGCCGGGTTGTCTGTCAACACAAGCTGATAGAACAAATTAACAATGGTCACATCGAGCCCGCTTTTAAGATGTAACATGCCAACAGTAAAATTTTGAAAAGCAGAAAAATTTGTTTGCGATTCGTGAAAAATTGTATATACGTCATGGGTGTCGGAGGGATTTTTCCAGGGGAGGGCCAACTATGGCGAAATTTTATTTCACCAACTCCGAAACTAAGACAAAAACATGCTTTTATTAAAAATTTCATTGCAAAAAATCATATTTCAAGGGCCTTGGCTTCCTTCAAGGCCTTTTCAACGTCCATGTGTAGCATTGACTAGCTGGCTCTAGTTTTAAAAAACGGAGCTGACGTTGAGCAAAAATTAATCTGAATAGACCAACTTTGCAGCAAACACTTTTGACCTCACTTTACAGTGGCATTGAATTCCGATATGTTAATTGCTTACGCACCACAAGCAGAGTCCATCCTACACTTGTATCACAAATTGTAAGTTTTTTTGTTCTTATTCGGATTACCATTGTTTTAGTTTGTATAGAATTTATAGCATCAACTCGCAGATACTTTTACTTAGTGCTGTTATATTTTCTTCTTGAAATGCATTTCTTGCCATCAAACTTCACCAATCACGAGTCTGCTGAAAAAATTAGTTGCAAATAATGTGACATTGATACTAAAAATTCCATTTGGTTGAGGTACAGTATAAATGACCAGCAAAAAATTTGTGTATTTTTTGTTGCGTGTGTTTTTTGTTCTTCGCAACTTAAATTGCAAGTTCAATAAAGTTCCCTTTATATGAGAAATCGTCTTAAAATGCCAACAGTTCAAATGTAATTCTTTTGCAAAACACAGGTTGTTTAAGTATAAAAACAGCGCACTTTTTGAACTTTGTGTATGTACTGTATCTTCAGCGCTTCTTTCGTTTTGCTTGCTTAAACCTGGGATAACACTGTTTTCTGTATAATGCTTGTTTCACTCTGCTTTTTAGGTGCTTGTGAGTTTTTCACAAGCTTTGGCTAGTTGCTACGCCTTCGTTCAAACTTTGTAGCCGGAAATTGAAAGTTTTTATTCCTGCCTAGTATAAAAAAACTGAGAAATTTTCGACGTGTATGTACCAGCAATGATACTTGAGTTATATCCAGTGACTCGTACGACTGCCAGTGGATAGACATCACCGATGTTCCTGCTGGAGAATACATACTCAGAGCAAGTAGAGAAGTATTGAATGAGCAACTAGAGGTGATTGTAGTGGCTAAATTTGTATGGTGAGCTGTTTGCTTGTCTGAGAAACAAGGCACGTTGTCTGAGAAACCGGATATATAAAAAGATTGAAATAATTTCTATCACAATAATCAATCAGGTCATGAAAGCACGGATTACAAGTTTTGCTGCACACAATCTGTTTCAGAAACTCTACTCTTTGCACGCCATTTTTATTTGTGCTTGAAAGCAAGTGCTTATCCTAGCATTTAATGAATTTGCAGTTGCAAAATATTTTCAACTACTAATAAAATAGCTTTCATCAATTTTTCATCAAACAACTAAACCTTTTTTGAGGCACATTCACAAAAATTAACGTAACTTGCACGAATTACTGCAGTTTTGGGTTTGTAAGCTTCGGGACCAACTTTTGATTTCCTTGTTCTCAGCTACAGCTTAGCAATCAAACCCAACATAGTTCCCAAGCGTACCGGGGAAACAGAAATGAGTTCCATTCAAGTTTTTGTTGTGCAAACATTCAAACCCTTCCACGCAAAGTGTTTTAACAACTGCACAACTACATTTTTTGCGTCATGATTAAGAATACTTCGATCACCCAACCTCCAGATGCAAATGTACCGGCTTTCTGCTTTTTAGTGGAGCAGAGCGTAACCTACTGCTCTGTGACCATCACTGTAAAGTATCTGCTGGGTGATGTGCTGCTGTTAGCAGTAGCACCACTACCATTGAAAATTCGAAAACGAATCTACAAAAAAACTTTGCATACGATGTTCTTTTTGATGATGTGCTCGCGTTTGCTTGACTCAAATTAATTTTCGCAGGGTTAAGAAGACAAAGACATATAACGCGATTGGAAGCATTGGTCGATGTTTAATTGATGCCTGCAATAATTGCATTCATTCTGAACTTTATTGATTCTTTGGACAGCTTTATAGTTGATCAGCATTTTTTTCTACGCATGTGTTACTCGATTTTAATGAAACTAACGTGTGGAATTCTGTTGCGAAGATCACCTTGAACCCCCGTCGGTTGGTCCCAGAGCTTGATTATGATAACAACGAAGTAATCTGTCGAATGACCTACAACGGAACAGCGGCCTGGGCCAACTCATGCGGAGTCGGTGTGTTAGTATGCATGGGTTGTAGAAGTAAACGTAGAGTAATCGCAGGCGTCGGAAGGATTTTTTCCAGAGAGGGGCCAACAGTTGATTTTCCAGGGGTAAAGAAAAAGATTTTTGAAGGGGGGGGGCAAAAGTGGCGAAATTTTATTTTAACCACTCCAAACTAAGAAAACAACCTTTTTGTTTTTTTTGCGAAAAGTTTGATAGAAAAATGTCAGATTTCAAAATCCAGCCCCCCTCTTTCCGACGCCCATGCGAGCATTGGTTTTTAACCGGGAGAGCACGCCTACTGAAGGGGTGTCACCAAATTTTTAGTTGGATACGAGCTCTTTCGCGGTTGACAACAGGGATTTTATTTACTTGTTCAAAGTCTATTTCATTTACTTGTTAGAAGTCTGTTTTATTTACTTGTTTAAAGTCGGGGTTGGGGCTTGAAACAAAGGGCAATTACTTAAGGGAGACGTACAGCGTGGTAGAGGAAAGATTAAGAACCACGTAAGTAGAGTGAACTGAAATATATACATCCATATCAAACCTCTTGTTTCATTAGACGAGATCACTGTATCTCTTTCAAAATGTGTGGTGGAATTGGTTTTGCTCTTTGAAACTGTGTAAAGTATTATTTTCCAAACTGCGTCACTGAAGTGTTTGTTGACCTGTTTCAGTGAATCAGTTGCATTCGCGTTGTCATTTGTAAATCGCTATTTTGAGGATCCATGACTGAGTGTCAGTTATGGATCCGTTTCGCGATACTTGAAACTACTTTCCATAAAGTGTCTGATTATTAAGAAAAAACTGTGGTGCATGAGACTGAAGTCTCATTCATTCAAAGCAACGTTGTTTTCAAAGTTTAAAAGACTTAGCAACCAGTAAACGTACATATTAATGCGTGTTCGAGCAAACTTTTTTAGTAAGTTTATCCGGTGGCATTTTGTTTTGTACAGTTGAATCAAGTAAGGTGCACTTTGCATTGATATCGCTTTGTTTTTAGCCAAAGATGCGACGTGACCTTGACAACAAACAATATTTGCGTGGAAAGGAACATCATTCTTGAATGACCTGCAGTACTATGTTCTGTGCAGGATAAAAACATTTTTTTTCAAATGTTTGTAGATTATATTTTTGTTAAATTTGTTTATAATGTTCATATGAAAATATACATTACAGAAAAATAAGCATCTTTTGCAATAGAATCGACTGTAAGTACACCGTCGCGCAATTAAGAGAGACATGGCCAAATAACAAACTAGTGGAAATTTTCACTGCATTTGAAAAACTTCAATTTTGATGAACATTTCACGCAAAATACTTGCGTACAGCGATTTTCTTCTGCTTTTCGAAATATTGCAACTAAAAATAGGTGATTTTGAAAAATTTTAAATTTGAAAACAAGGAAACGGTGCTAAATATTTTTTGTAAATGCCTTAATTTTGTTAAACGTTTAAGCAATAGACCATTATGCAATTTATTCTGAAAATTCCGAAAGGTAAAAAATAAGCTTTATCTTGTGCATAAATGTTTTTTCTTCAAGGATGGGTGTTCTTTCACTATCATAATTATGCTCTACTTCCCAACTCATTTCTTTCCTTTTGAAAGATTACATCAGGTAATAAAACCTTGTAGTGACAATATGCTTATGATTTTCGCTTATTATATTTTAGCCGTTTTGAAAAACCCAGCACTTCATGCTTTCTGTTAGTAACGACAAATACGATAAGACAGTTCATTGGACAAGTAGAAAATTAATTTCTTAAATGAAAATTTGACACAACGAAGATTGGAAAGAACAAAACTTCTCACAAGGTTTGCTGAAAAGCAGTTCAGACTCTTTGTTGCTAAGAAGCGAATAAGCTTCAAGCAAAATAAGTTTTCTTTAACCACTGGAGTTAAAAAAGCGGTACACTGCTCTTTGCAAGGCAGCAAACTATCAAGTACACCTTCTTACAAAGCACTGCAGCCGCAGACTTGATTTAAGACGTGAAACATTCCCACCGTGTTTTCTATCAATCCGCAAGTTGTAAACACAAACACAATTCTCCGCGGTGCTTTGCACGCAATCGCAAGCGATTTTTTTCACTTATGAAAGTCATGCGCTGTAGCGATCACAAGAAACGTTTTTTGTCCAAGAAAGAAAAGAGATTACGTCACCAGTTTTCCCGCCTAGTCATACGTGAGACAAGACTTCGCTGGGCTTACGCCGCCGCGGCCACTATATTGCATAACATCAACCCGGTGCAATAATATAGTAAAGTTGCAGTATTTAACCGATTGCAAGCCGCGGGTTACATTGTTCTTTTTCACCATTTCTTGCGGCTTACAATCAAGGGAGGCTTACATTTTTGTTGACGTTTCATCTGACGTTCTATCTTCCTTTTGGCAAACTTTAGCAAACAAATTCCTTCTCGCGTTCGCTCTGCCTCTGTGGCAAAATGGGTCAGCAGAATCAATTGAGGGGTGAGATTGACTGCGTCTGTACGTGGACACGGCCGACATACTGGTATGATAAAACAAATCACAAGTGAATAATGCAATAAGTATTTGCAAAAATTTTCATGTAGTCTGCTGTTCGTGATTTTTCGGAAGCAAGATAGTCCCGCAGGCTACCGGTGCCATGTTCAAGTACAGCCTAGAATCAAGGGCGGTTCACAATATTTTTTTCATCATTTCGTTCACCTACAGCTACAAGCAATCAATGACGGCTTACAAACAGTGGATAAATACGGTAATTTACGGATGAAATTCGTTCTGTATGCACCAACAAGGCACGACTCCGCAGTTTCATTCTAGCCTGAACTGGAAGGTGGATGTTGCACCACATCGTTTGACACCCATACATTACAAGCTTGACGAAATCGACTAGGGTTTTTCTTTGGGTCCTTGACAGTTGAAATTCAGACAGATTTTTGTTTCAAGCCGCTTGTTGATATTTGGTTTTTAACGTCCACTTGACCTTAAATAAAAATTAATATCGAAAGTTTGTCCTTATTCGTTCTTGTTAGCAATTCTGACTAATATGATAATACTTAAAAGCACTAGTGTTTCTGTATGCTTTCGAGGAATCAGTCGACTGCCATCTGCTTTCGTCTTTTTGCGATGATTCAAACTTGCACATGTCTCTATTC
>JGI24022J15233_10000565_pt1 | contig 24805 bp, 16 predicted proteins | sample Ectturendosymbi2_FD_15233 | JGI IMG/M metagenome (IMG submission 15233)
GTGATGGTGTTCTTGCTGCATGTGGGAAGACTGCCGTTGGCCATAAGCCGGATCGTAAGCCGTAACCGGATTCTGTGTGAAGCCGCCTATACGGTGCCTTGCATTAGACATCGTAAATCCAGCTACATGAGGAAAAGCAGCAAATAAATTGGGAACGAACGCTAACATTTCGCGAATAATTTTATACAAGTTTAAATACGTCTAATCCGGCGTCCCTTTTCTTCTGAAAAGTTTGTCAAAATTGCTTGAGAGCGGTCGTTTTCAGCATTTGGAACTGAATTTGTTTCCAGCGCAGTATCGGCGAAAACTCACCAAGAGTAGTGGCCAGGTTGGTTACAGCAACCAAGTCCTCCTTCATGCTGTACGAGACGTCCATGAGGTAGTAAAAATCGACTGGGTAAACCTCTGGCTCCCTAATGCGGAAAGAGATCTGTACCGTGTCGCCGACTCGAATGAAAGCCTGCACGGAAAAACAGCCGCACTGACATTGCGTAACAAGCCAGTCAGCGCACGCCGTTCAGGAGCGGCGCAGTCTTTCACGCGCGAAGAACCACAGGCGACATTCCTCACTACGACACAGCAGCAATAACTATGCCGTAATGCTGCACGCAAAATAAGCACTGACAAGTGACCGCCCGTACTTGCAACAAAAACGTTCAGCTATTTTCTGGTCAAATTGTGCTCAAAAGATGTTCAAGGGCTTGTCACTGAAGGGGCTAATGTAGGATATGTCGACATTTTAAAACAGTTACCGAGGCATACTGATGGTCGAAACGGTTGTTTTCATTCGCAACATCCGTCGTCGTCCTCGATTGGACGATTTCGATATTCTTGCAATTCTGCTCCTTCAGTAACAGCAGTAAGTTGCACCTCTGTCCGCTGAAGTCCTGAAACGAATCATCAATTCGATCAGATGAGGACAAGAGATACAGCGAGAACCAGTCCGCAAGTAACTTATATTTGACATTTCTCACTCAAAATGTCCAATGACCATCAAAATGTGCTCCCCGCTGATTCTCCAAAGATCAGGTCAACGTGTGTTTACTCGTTTATGCATTTGCAGCTACAGATTAGGGCAGTGGCGCAAATGACGGGGGAAGGGGTGCGAACCGCCCCTCCTGGCAAGCTAAATGTAAAAACCTGGCCTCCACTTAGCTTATATTTCGGTATACAGTATTATTTTGGTTTTCAGTAGATTGTTGTTTTTTGCGTTTTTCGGAGTGTTTTCCGGTGATTTCGGGTTTTGGTATAGAAATTCACACCCGCATACATTTTTGTTTCTCAACCTTTTTTCCGAGTGAACGGTGGCTAGTGGGCCTCTTCAGCTATGTTTCCCCCCTGGCTAAAACCTCTAGTTACCCCACTGGATTAGGGCCTCTATTCACAAAACTTCCATGTGTGTTAGTTGGGTAACAGCTTTCTTTTATCAAACCTTTGTGTAGAAAAAGCAATGCAAAAACGACGTGGCGATTTTCTACAGGCAGGATTAACTTCCAAACGCGATCTACTGAAAAAAATATGAAAGAACAAAAGAGCCTATTTGTGGCCCAAGCTCCAGTTCTGCAGCCCGCGCCGAAAAGTCTCGCCAATGTTGCGCACCATTGACACCGAATCGTGTCGTTGCCTTCGAACTTCACAGTGATACACTACGTGACCAGGAAAAGCTTTGCTGGAGACCAGGCCAACGCCTGAAGCACTTAGCTTCGACGTTCTGCGAAATGCGCTGCCGAGAACTAATGCGTATACACACCGCTGCACGTGCATGAACGCAAAGTCTACCTGCGGCAATTGAACGCAAAGGTTACTGCGTAGGTGTGGGCAATACCTTAGGTCCAAGCGCCCAATAATGATTCCCCAATATTTTCTCGCATAATCGGTAAGCCAACTTTCCACACTTTTATTCAAAAGCTAAGTAGTTTGGTCAACAAAAGCCGCGGAAGATTTAGCTCATAACCATTCAAAATATTTCGTTCAAAAGGTAAAGCATCATGAGCAGATAGAACCACAAGAGTTAAAACAAACCCTCACAAACTACACTTCATCCAAAGACGAAGTTAGAATATTTCTGGAAGATAGTGAAAGTGCCTCTCTCTTTAGTCGACTAATAAGTTAAACGAAACCTTTAAAGTAACGTCATTCCGCAGATCGATCACTTAAGTAATAACCCGATTTAGCTGCGTCATGCTTGAGTTTGTAAAAACGTTTGCTTTATACATCATTGCGGTAGCGTACATGCAAAATACAAAAATTATAAGAGTTTGTTGGTAAACATTGAGTTCAGGGATAAAAGATTGGTTCTTGAAGTAATCCTTTAATCACATCGTTTTCGCACATTGTCAACTATCACCGATGGTGGTTATTGCGGATGAAATCGCAAGTGTAATAACGCACAGTTAAAACATTTTGCCTCCAATCGCATGTCACCGGCTTTCATCAACAGCAGCAAATGTCCAAACACAAACTGCTTCCTCATATATGAAAATCAAAAAGTAAATGCACTGTTTTTGTGGGAAGCAAAATGTTTCTATTCGAGATGTTTCTCAACGCATAAACTTCAAGGCTGTAAACAACTTTCGGCAAATCCTCATAGATCAAACATATGTAAAGGACATTGTTGTTTTTTGGGTGCAACCGGTTACTCATTTTCAGAATAAGCGTAAATTGAAGTTACGTGTTTTCTCTGCAGATGACTGTAAACATTATTAAAAAAAGTTAGGTCGACATTTCTGTGGCCATTATCCGCAGTTACTGGAATGCAGATTAACAACATAATAAAAAGAATCATTTTTTCAGTAGTAATAAAGCCTTGGCACAAAAACACCAGCTGGTGGTATTTATTTAAAAATGTAGCAAAATCGTAAAGTACAACTGCCACCGATGACACATGCAAAATACAGATTTTAACCGATCCTATTTTCCATATATGCTGGGGAAGCTATTGTAAGCCTACGTGTGCTCCAGTATAACCAGTCAAAATCAGCAAACATCCTTATGCGTTGCACTGTACTACATATCTTTGCTCAAAGTCAGAGACAACGTCTGTAAACAGCAAAAAAAGATTCCCACGTTTTGCCGCAGAGCATTCTCGGCAGACGGTTAGTCTTCACAAACCTAAATTTTCCATGCATTCAGCTCACGCAAGGATTTTGACATTGTCAAACAACACGACAATCCTTCCAAAATACCAAACGATTCTGCAGAAAAAGCCGAATGCAATCTTTCGCTGGTTTTCAAGGCGATGTGATGCTGGCACCATATCCTTCATAAAATTTTGGAAGAGAGAAGGCAATGCCGTCCATGAAGTGATATATTTAAGCCTCTAGAGGGTGAAAAAGAGTGCTTATTTCGACAAATGGGAAAGGTTTCATTTCAAAATACCGTCTTTGATCTGCCGTGGCTGTGTGGTTTCCAACACCAACAAAGGCTGAAACGAACGCCTATCACAAAACCAAGCCAGCTTTGGTCACTGAGGCGTGACGATCACCTCACGCCTGACAGTCTCTGCTGAGGACACAGCCAAATATCTTTAAGGCGGTAATTAAGTCTCCAGCAACAAACTTTCTATTCATAAGACCACAAGGTTTTTCTTGTTGGTTTTGAAGGCATTGGATCTGTTGCACAGTAACCCATTTCCACTAAGTGGTTTTGCCAAGAACAGTAACGAAATTATCTTTTCGTCGATTTTGCTAAATTTAGCTTGCATGCGTTGTATAAATATTTCTTCTGACGTCAAATCCAGACAAAACTGGCAAATAGCCAAAGCAGTACGATACGATTGCTACTTTGAAACCATGCAGCTATAAACAAATTCAATAAAGATCAAGAAGCACAGGAGGTGTTGTCTAGCAGCAGCAGCATGCATGTTCGACAGCTGCAACTTCGTTGAAGCAAGGAAAGCGGCGTTCATTGTGCGTTTTACAACAGCTATCATCCATCGGCTGTGTCACTTTACAGTTTAGCCGAAAGCCATGGCAGGAGCACAAACATTTGGATTATTACTCACGCGACTAAACCAAACAATACCGCAACGCCAGTTGAGACTATGCGTCTGCAGCATGAAGAAGTGTTCTACCAGCTCATTTGTTACGTCGCACCAGAAGTATTTCGTGAACGCACTGCTACTCAGGTGGGAAAAATCACGGCATGTTGCAGGCGCGCACAATTCCTCGCAGAGCGGTAAGCAAATTGTTCATCTTGCACGTATTTCATAGCCTCAAATAGCCAGGCTCGACAGAGCGATAATCGTGAGATCTTTTGCTCGGCAACAAACGTCGCTTCGAAACGGATAGCCAAGTCTGTCGTTCGGGCAAACGCCGCGTTTCATTAGGCACAACACAGTGGTTTACTGGTTTTACATCGCAGCCCAAGGCATTTAATGGCATTCTCTTCGTGCGCCGTCGTATCACATTTACGTCGCGTTCTTTGGCATTAGAGCGATTTTCGTAAATCACACCGAAGGTTAGCCTCGTTTGGTTTACAGAAGAAATTCGAGCATTGCGTCATCATCTTTCCGAAACTCTTCAGTGGAACAGAGAACAAGTTGCAATCCTAAGCGCAAGGAATCGAGGTCAGATTTACTGTAAATATATACTCTCGGCTTTTGACACTATACCGTTTGAAAAAATCGTTTAAAAATAGATATTCTAAAATATCTCACAATTTTGCTAAAATATGCTACAACTGAAACACCAACTTATGATTTTATTTAACGGAACTTCAACCAAAGAACATTGCCTACTAAACAAATTCTGAAATAACTTACGAATCTCCGTTTAAGGCAATCGTTTTTTCTCAGTCTGGAAAAAATGCGTCCATAATGTAGATAATCTACTTGCACCTCAAAGGCCAGTAAATGCCCACTTATAACACGGGTAGTAAAACCTGAACCTTGTCCTTTCCGCACGGCTAAAGCTTTAAATACTCCAGTATGACGTAGCTCAATACCAGCATCTTTTTTAAGAACTGGTGCTCGGGCCATGGGGAGATGGCGGTTTGCTGCCTTTGAAGAGTGCCAGTGCGAGTGGTGCAAGTTCACTTTTCTTGTATCTGATGCATAGGAACAGGATGAGTTGTGAGGAGAATGCAGTTTGAAACAAACAACCATCAACAAGTTTAGACTTTAGAATCCACTCACATACGATTGCACAAAGTATGCCCTGACAGCATAAATCACTGTTGAAATCACTTTTTAAACTCTTAAAATACCATTTAGTCAAAGCCTTCTTTCGATTTTCTATATTTTACCGCAGACAAAGTCCTGTTTTTACATAATTAATTAATTTTTTATATTGTTCCTACCTGCGTTTATTGCGTATAATAATTGGTGGTTGATTAATCCCTTCTCATGACTAGATATGCAGTTTGAGCTAGACAGTCCGAGGCTAAGCTCAAGTCTAGCCATTTTTACCAAGACCAAGCTTAACTCAAGTATTTGATGCTGCAGTCAAAGCCTACACCAGATGTGGAAGCAAGGAGTAGTAAGTCTCTAAAGGGCCAATACATTTTAGGGTCATAACCAATTTTCCGCCCACGCATGCGAAGCAACTATCCTTTGTTTTCAAAAAGACTTGCCTGTATATCACAACGAATTACAAAAATTACTTTAGCGCGAAGAAGCATCCACTTTCTGTCACATGTTGGGCAATAGAAGACATTGAAACGGCAAAGCTGTAAAAAAGCGACTTAAACCAATTCGAAAACTCACAAAGCAAAACCTAGTAGACCCCGCGGTTTTTCTGACCAAAACCGAGGTCACGCCCTCTTAAAAAATCTTGAGTCGTGTATAAAAGCACCCAGCTACTCATCTCGAAGGTGAAACCCATTGGCGGTCTCAAACCTGAGAATCTACCACTGCAAATGTTATTCACATACTGCCGGGCAGCCACGGGGGGAGTCACGGTCACGTCCCAAACTTCAGATGGCCATAACTGAACCGTTGAGGAAAAATGGTCATGAATGCGTAAAGCCACTTATTTATTCAAATACAGGAGTTCATCTCGCCACCCACCAATTTTGTTCCAGGCTACGCGCTGTCCACATAGCTCCATAGTTCACAACTCTTGCACCTCACATCTGCATTAGAACCAATGCTTGCAACCCTGATAATATGGCCATGTTTTTTCCGCGTAACTGTGTATGTGCTTTCAGGGACGTCGGAACAGCGGTAGGGCAAGGGGGGTACTAAAAGAGTTGAGGGCAATGGAAGCTTGTAAAAAATAAACAACTCGTTACCAATTATGCTTGTTTTTGCGCAGCAACAATAGCAGAAATTATAAAAAAAACATTCGACATTTTGCGGGTGAGCGAATAGCTGCAATAAATTTATTTCAAGTTGATCTTTATAAACCATAAATTACCTGTGATTCTGTTGTGAAAAGGCACCTCCGTCCCCGTTCCCCCTTGGGGGCAGGGGGAAATAACCCCGTCATTTCACCGCTCTACAGCGTCCCTGAAATTACCTATGATGCTGTTATGTAAGGGCACCTGTGTCCCGTTGCCCCCTCTTTCGAAAGGCAGGGGTGCAGTGCCCCCGTCATGTACCCCCGTTCCGGCGTCCCTGTGTGCTTTACTGTAATTGTCAACGTTTCAGCAAATTTTTTGCTGTCGTAACTCTCAGAAGGTTTGTGAGACGTTACAATGATTATGTTGTGCCCTGCATAATATATGTAATAAACTATCTCTTACAGTTACATCTTTTGACTGGTGGGCCAGTGGACGGCCGAATAATCCGTGTGTCGCACACATGAAAATTTCCACTTTTCAAAGAGTGAATCAATTCAGCCAAACAAACACAAGTAAAACGCAAAGTATGTTAACGCAATGTTCACTAGGATAGTAAACAACACAGTTTTGGTCCGGCCGGTGTTAAGAGTAGAGGCTCTCGTTTCACCTCTGCCCTGTGCAGCCTCAGCACGTCAGGTACGCGATGAGCATTCGAGCGTGAATCTTTCGCGCAAGCAATCAGCTTTTGTGCGTGAAGAGCCGCTGTCAGGCACTTACCGGCTGTGCGCACCACTGGCATGCGGGATTGGCTCGAATGCAGTCTCCTGGTCTTTTTGCTTGAATACAGATGCCACTAATTGAAGACGAATACGAGAAAGAGGACCCTGCTGCTCCCGCGGCTCCACCTGCTGCTGACGCACTCGCTGAATATGACCATCCGTAGCCAGCACCGCATGAGGGTATCGAGTCTAAAGGAAGAAAAACAGGTACACGTGACATAAAGCACAAAACTTGGCGCATAATCCTTGACACAGACCACGTGCTTTCCGCTTGGCTGGTGACGAGAAGCCTGCCTTTAGAAAATATTGTGATGTGAGCGAAATGGGGTTTTGGCGGAAAAGCCTCTGTTGTGTAGTCGAACATCACCGTCTCCCATGCTTTGCACACAGTTGTTAAAATGCAGTGAAGCATCTAAACGAGGTCATATGGGGACAGATGGTATGCACATAATTTATTGATGCTCGAAAATATTCTGTATGAATGCAGGGGCTTACTTGAAAATATTTTGCATGCGACTGCTAGGACCAATGGTTACTACCAAATATTGTACGGAGTAGGCTCTGTTGCGTCAACTCTGTAGATAGGCAGCTATATAAGTGCCGAAGAAACCGCATCTACATGAAAACAAAAAGATGAACTGAAATCGATATCGGTCTGTTGAACCGTTTTGCTTTTGGAAGTAGGTTTGCATTCAAATGGGATTGTGAGTTACATCAGCAAGTCGGTGCTGTAGCCATGGCAAACGAGACTGAAACCTCTGCAATGATGTCTTTCCTGTTTGAAACTAATTTAATTGATTTCGCTTGCTTTGCTGAAATAACAGTGATTTCCTACAAATTTATACAGTAACGACCAGAAAAATGAATTCAAATTGAAAAGTACGGTAATGCATATATCGGGCGTGGCGAACTTAATATTGCTTTGCACAGGTCCGTCACTACCAAAGTAGCAGAAGAAAACTCTCGAAAACCTACACTCGTGCGTGACCTGTTGTACATGCAGGGGCGTAACAAGGGGGCACAATTCCCCTGCGCTGAATTATTATGGGGGCGCCAAATCACTGCTGGGGCGCCGAAAAGTCCCAACAATGTCACAAATACTTTCTTCAGTACAGTACATTTACTTCCGAAAGACCTCAGGTTCGAACATGGGGGCGCTAAACTTGCTTCTTGCCCCAGGCGCCATCTAACTTCGTTACACCCCTGTTTACATGTGCAATAGAACTCATGCTAAAGAAAAAATTTACAGTGCATTTTACTTGCTGGCATTGCTTAGAAAATAACTCAATCTCTTTTCAGGGAAACAACTGCAGTTGCTTGCTACAGCAATCTGAACAAGATGATGTTTAATCAAAAAACGACAAAAAAAACTCTCCGACTATTTCGGTTTTTCAGTGTTAACCCCAATGGTCACGGCAGTGCTCTTCATCCATTCCTTACCTACAACGATATGTTAGGTGCGCAAATCCAGTTGAGTTTCCTAATCCTAATTCTTTGCTGTATGTGGTGGCATTTTGTAGGCTATATAAAATGCTTTGCTGCAGCGTCAAATGTATTACTCATTAACAAAAGCGATGTCTGCTGGTATTGATTCTATCTGATAAGCTTGCACGGTATGCACCTCTGTGGATTTTTTTGTAAACACTACGTACGAAAAAGGGCATTCTCAGAATTAAGATATAAGGTAGAAATCATTTTTGTACTGTTAATGATGAGGTCACGTTTATTATGATGTAACTACTACATGCCGTATTTACAAGAAACGCACTAGATACAAACGCCAGAGAAACACAACTGTGCTTGCGACTCAGTGGTGGGTTTAGAGTGGGGTAAGACAATGGATTATTGGTGGTGAAGTCGAAACGCACGAGCCCGTAGTCTAATGAGAACAGAATACTGTTGGCCGATTGCCATTTCAGCGATGCAGACAACGGCTGCTTCCGTTAATTACATGCGAAGAGCTACATCAGAAATGTGTATCGTAAGGATCGCGTGCTGTCATTCCGCTCGGGGAATACATCAAGCAACACCGACATGTGACGTATTCACTATAATCAGTTGCTTTGCATCATTCCCATGTAAAATACCCATCGCAGAATTGTTTGCAAATATAACACATGACTATGTTTTACATTTGAAAGCCCCTGAAACGACAACCAATGAAAGGCTTTAAGGAAATTTCGCAACATGCCAACAGCATTATCTCAAAAAGCTCGATTACTCAACAACTCGAGGAGTTCGAAATTCGAAAAAACTCTCATATATGCTGCAGTGTTGTTAGAATTGAAAAACTACAGGAGAAAACACACCAATATTTTATTGTTAAGCCCAAAAAAGGTTTCATTTGGATTTGGAATAGATACTGAGGACAAATTATTTCACTGTTTAACAACCCAGGCAAAAGTTCACTGAGAAGAGAGAAATATGTTTCGAATGGGTCGTAGTTTACCCCCAACCACACCTAACATCCTACCCCGCAGTTCAATTGAACCATTTTTATGATATAGTGCTGACTTTTCGTTGAGGAGTATATCTGATATAAGAAATGACTTGGTCTCTCACAAAAACTCCGCAATATTTTCGTCGGGGTGCTTTCATAATGTACCGAGTTTGGATTTTAGAGAGTCGTCTCGCAACCTTCGGGTGCCTTAAATCATATTTACCCGACATGTTTGAGCCACGGGCTCAACTCATTTGTGAATCTGTATTCTCTCGGATCCAATCTTATGTAGAATCAACTCTTTTGCCCAAACAGCGCGGAAAGATAACATGACGAAAAATAAATGACATTTGACTTTATTGTACAAGACTGACAACATCAATGGGACAGATGGGGTTGCTTCTTACTTCACATTTTATCAATTCTCGGCGCTATTTCTGACAGGCAAGGGTGCAATGACCACTCGTCAAGGCTGCAATGGACAGTCCAATCAGCATGGTACCAAATGCTGTGAGCATTATACGCTATGCGAGAACGAACGCGGTGCACAGTTGCATTGATCAAATACGCAGCCATTTAGCAGTAAGTTGGCATTGATTACGCCCAAACTTTTGCAAGTCGCAAATTGAACTGGTCCCTTGTCTTGACTTCGAATTGAAAAGAGAATCAAATACCGAAAACAATATACGGACAACTATGATTCCACGCTGCAGCGAATTTGAGTTCAAATATGTACTTTATTGTGATCATGCAAGACTCAGCATGGGAAGGTACACGATTGGCGAGAAAATGACAAATGGATTGTTCATTGTGTTTATTTTGTTCCACTTGAATCAGTTTTGTAGAAAAGCATCGCTGCGTCAAATCGCAAGCTTGAGTTTTTGAAAAGGCCGTGTGCTCCGACTGCTGTATGAGTATGAAAAAAGCATGTTTTTATCTTGGTCATGTCACCATGACCTTCCAGATGAAAATCACGGCCAAGGAAAATGATACAAACGACATACTGCAAACGTTTCGAAAACAGGAGTTATCGAAACGTTTGCAGTATGTCGTTTGTATCATTTTCCTTGGCCGTGATTTTCATTATAAGGCTATTTAGCACTTCTGCTTTTCGTGTACCTTTCAGATGCAACATGATTATACATTAGCGTTCCTTCAAAATGATTTTTGGTTTCAATAAAATAGCGTGAAAATCATAAACGCAGTTGTCCGCAGCTTGAAGTAATCGGTTATACATTCTTGTCACATATCACTAGGCGAATGCATTCTTCAGTGAAAGAAGTCATAGTGCAAGCTAAACTTCAATACAGTTGTGGCAACAGTTCGGTCAAATGTGGATATTTTTGTAATGTGGCTGAACTTTGCGCGCGAAACCGAAGGGTCCACACTAAACACTAATACGTCAACACAGTCACAATGTTAGTCGTGTTTATCTCAGACGAAGTTGCAGTTAGCTAAAAGGGCGTCGGCGCAAAAAAGTTTGTACAAATACAGTGACCTCTGTCAATACTTCTCATCAGCAAAGTTTGCTCGCAAGGCTTGAAGAAAAAATAGAACAGAGTGCTCGCTACAAAGCACACCACTGGTTGCAACAATATTGTCTCCAAATACGTCCACGCACATCCCAAGTGTTGTTCAATTGTTCACGTAAGCCAGGGGTTCTCAACCATTTTCAAGCGTACGGTCAAGCAATAAACAAAAAGAGGTCCGTGGCCCACCGTCTGTAGAACTTCTCTGATGCGACAACAGTTGCACATGCACAGGGCATATGCTAAGAAAAACTAAAAACAACAAACGTGCGCTACAAACAATTCGAAGGCTGAGTCTGTTTGTTGAAAGTGCATGAATACTCGAGGCCCTTTACATGACAATGCACCTTCCACATTAAGCCTGCTTCTAGATTTCATTTTCATGGCAGCAAGAGCCGCATGTCTGCCTCAAAATGCCTTAAGTAGCTGCATATTGTGCACAACGTGGTAGGCCACTTAGCAATTTCCATGTCGCAATAATGTCTAACACGCATTGACGAAAGAGAGCGTATTGTATGATGACTTTTGTAGCTCAAGAAGAGCTACATAGCCTGCGTTTTCGATTAAAAGGTTCAACTTGCAAACCCTACCGAATTTTAGTGATACCAGGTCGTGACACGTCAAAAATTCTTTCGGCATGCTCGACTGAGCAAAAATTATTTCCACGTATTGAGAAAGAAACCCTGAGTGGTAAGCATTATTTAACACAGGCACGGGTTCTGTCTGGATGCTTCTACAGATTCCTAACAGCCAAAACAAGCGTTTGGTTTCAATGTCTCGCGCCTGGCATCAGCCAGCTTGTATTTCACATTACACCTAGGTGACCTTATGTTTTATGTTCACTTCTACGTAGTGACTCGTAACAATTGCGACTTCTAGGGCTTTTCCAAGAACCTCAGTTAATTTCAAACCACAGGTATTTTTGGGAATTTTGTTCCACGAACTCCATCCTTTACTTTGGTACATTGCCTTGCAGTATTTTGGACAAGCCAAGATTGTTACATGCTCCTGCATTGGTTCATATTTGAAACAAGGCGGGTTGTCCTTTTTATACAACAAATAGCAACTCTGTTGAATCATATAGAACACCAAAATGTTGAAGTATTTCTAATGATTTTTGCGAAGCTGTAATCGATTGATAAAATTTATGTTCAACGCTTTTTCTACTTCTTCAATTTCACTTTTTGAACATAACCTGGTGGCTTACACCCGATTCGAATTCCCCACAATTGCTAACTTTTTGGCAAAGTTGCCAAACGTGATTTGCCTCCTTATCTTCCAGTGTCATTAAACAAACAAAATTGCTTGATAATAAAATATATAAACAAATAAATAGGAATGCTGACGAACGAGTTGATTGTTCATCCTATCACTCCAGCATGAAGGCGTTCCAGAGCCGACAGCTAACGAGACGGAGACTGGAAAGATCAAACAATTACTCAATCCTTTGGGAACTGATGACAACACCGTCATGTGCCCATTGCCGCAAATTCACAGTTGCGTTGTGTACGGTACCTCAATTAACAGCAGTCATTGTTATCTGCGCAGCAACAGACTCCACTGACTGAACTCGGTGAAACTTATCTTTCTGCTCCTCTTACCAAGGTCAAGTTAATTTTAATAGAATGCGCCCGAAATGCTGAAAATTATCTTGGAGAAAACCCTTGAGCATGGCCATTGCGCTTTATCCACATATTGTGATTTTTTTATCAGGCGTATTGTTTTTTAATCGCAGTATACCGGAATGTTTAAACAAAGATTGCCTGCACATATTCGCAGAATCGTTGTTTAACGACTTTTGGCAATTGAAGCATGCTTTGAAGACGGCTTCCTGTGTAAAGATCAGGATACTTCATCGCAGTCAAAGCTGAATACCTCAAACACAATAGGTCTCCGCCGGTGCATTATCTGATGCCTTCAGGCACAGAGAAGCCGATTTTGTTTGTAATGCATCTCGGGATGACGACGGATTAGCGACCAATTCAGTGCGTCTTATCTGATCTTGTCGGATCTTTCGGTATGCTCGGCTGACCAAAAAAACTAATTTTACCAACTTAAACGAAATTTCTAGCAATCTTTAACAGAAACGGTGGATAATCACGCAACTGCGCAATGTAATATTATCACGCTCAGTTTCTGGTATAAGCGCAAAGCACAATGTTTAATTTTTGTTTTTTCCTCCAGTTACAATACTTGCAAGTTGTATTGTAGTCACCAGCAAACGCATCAATCTCTGCAGCTTCACAAGGAAGTTTGTTTGGAACGTGTAATAAAATGAACGGTGGACGCAGCGGAGGACTTTTTTGACCTGTTGTGCTTGTCAACACAAGACCTTTTCGATCTGCTCATCACCTTCACATACGAAAAGTCGGCCGCAGGCTAAAGAGATAACGACAAGAAAGTTCGCGAAGTTCGTCCGGTCAAGAACGCTGATCGGGATTGGACGTTTCACATTTGCGTCATTGCCTATTTGCACCTTCGCGACGTCCGTGTTTATCTTAGTTCAGCGGTTCAAGCGTTTTGCTTTTGGTGCTAAAGTCATTTGATCAACAAATATCTTACAGTTTTTCGAACTGATTTTAAAGTCACCACTTACGAAGAACAGCAATCAACATAAGCAAGACAACTAACGGAGATAAAACAGAATTAGTCGATTTATGTTCATGACTCTGCCATCCTTCATGCATTCATTATACGTGAGTTCTGCCCAAAACAGCATGGTCTTTTAAGATGCTATATTGAAACTGAAAGGATAATAGACCCTAAACTTGAATTGAGTTTACGTAGCAGACAATTGTATAGAAAAAACCATTAGGAAATGAAAGAAAAAGCCCATTGTTCGTAAAATCCTGACAAAATTAATGCAAGTCATATACAACGCACGACGCTTTTGGTATTTGTAGCAATCACAAAGCTTTGTCATCACAGCAAGAGCCAGTTTTTAATTCCTTTTTCGTCACCAAAAACTTTAAAATTTCAGAAAATCTTTTCCTTCCAAGCACAGCAAAATTGTAAGACAAAGCAACTACCGTCGCCTTGAGTTCCTTGGCTGCGAACAGGCAGCAATACAGCTGCTGCGAGGAGGACAACTATTCGCACTAGCGCCAAGTTCTCTTCCATTGCTGGCAGATCGAATTGTCTCACGTATCTGTAGAAGAAAACACGAAACTAGCAAGCAAGTTACGAATCGACACAAAAGTGTATTTCAAATTTATACGGTACTGATCATTCGCAGATAGAATACAAAACGTAAGCAAAACCTATGGTTTCTACAGTAATGCTATCTTCTCGCAGAAAAGTGTTTAATTATACGGTGAAGTAATCAACGAAAGTTAACATGGAGGAACTTTCTCTGAAAAGCTTTTGGAATTCGAACAGCAAAAAGCGTGGTCTGCAAACAACAGTTTTCTCCCATTGAAAGTAACATGGCCTAAGACAGACAGAAAGCTTTTATTGATAAGCAGGCCTCATCACAAGATATTCATTCGTTAAAGAATGAAACAGAATTGAAAAAGAAGGTGCGCTGCAAGCTGAAATGTGTGGTGTGATGCTGATGATCATCTAAATTACCTATACACAAAAATCAATTTATTTAAGTTCGCTTAGTGTCATTTTTTCCCACTATATTTTAAGGCATAAGGAGGAAAAGACATAACATTATCGTCTAGTAATGCAAGATATCTGGATGTACACCAGGTCCGTAGACAGGTTTCAAAGTTTGGGGGAGCTTGCGGGGGAAAATACATTTTAGGGAGGAAAGATTTTTGTTTTATTATATGTTTAAAACAAACTGTATAAAATATTTTCTGCGCATAAAAAATTTGGGGAGCACAAAAATATTTCAGGGGGCACTGCCCACGATTTCCCCCGTGACTACGGGTCTGATGTGCGGAATAAAGATATTGAAAAACCGGCGTCTCATAAACACACACAATATTAGAAAGTCGCAGGAAAACAGGGGCGATAAATTTGCACCAAAACGAGATTGTTTACAGCTTTAGCAACGGATTAAAGACAAGTAAGAGGGCAAGCAGGAGCGTATTTACAAGAAAATTGTAACAGCTTATAGCTGTAAAGAAGACGTTGCTTAATTTTCACAGGACACGATATCTCGCAGATCAATTATTAAATTCTCTTGTGTTTTTTCTCTTCTGTGCATTGCAAATAAATGCTTTGTCAGCTAAATCCATCCATAGGGTTCGAACTCACTGCTGGCGATTGTTGTTTTGTGGTGGGGGGAGACCAACACTGGCACGCAGGCTGTGGTGCAACTGAGGTCATGGCACACAAATCACTAAGCAGCACTGCTGTTAATCTGGGATGTAACCCAGGCTCTACCGGTTGAAATGAAGTCCCTCTGTGCAAACGAGTAACTTTCGTTAGCGATGGCGCAATTTTGTAATATCTGTAAAGCCACTGTAATACGTCGATCAATGCAATTTTCATGTGAAAACAAGTCGTCACTGCTACCGCAACCCGGCAAGCGCAATCGCATGTTGCAGGTTTTACGTTTGCCTGCTATCATCTTATCGAAGGATGCCACACCCAGAGCAGATTTTTTTTTTTGAAGACTCACTAAAAAAACAGATTTGAACAGACATCTCCAGCTAGGAATATACACAAAATCAGGTGAATCTTTTTACTATCTGAACTGTTTTATTTTAAATTGCTGTGTGTACCAATTAATCTTTTTCTTTGGGCTTGCTTCATTAGTGTCTCTGTCACTTGAACGTATTGCACCTAGCTTATATTTAGAGCCTATACGGTGTCAACTACTTGTTCATCAGCTATGTTGAAGACTAAGACACCTAGATAAAACAAAATAAAGACAAGACCAGAAACAAAAAGTTTAATCAATCATACCCTATCTTAAATAACCACTACGCAGTTAAATCTTAATGAACCATCTTGTTTCAAAATAATTTGAATAAATAATTGTATCTTGAAACAAACAGTTTAAATTTTTTAAATCATTTTTTGAAGCCGGACAGATTGACATTTTTCGAGTAACTAAACACAAACATGATTTGTAAATGCCTTCCAAATTTCATAGATTTGGGTGATTGTAAATAACTTTCGAAATATGCTGTTCAACGATGTATACTGTTGCTGGGGTCAACTAAGAACACTTTCCTACATGCTTAAATAAACCAATTGAATCAACGTTTCAGATTCTTTCTCTATATAAAGGAAAATCATGGAAGCATCACAAAGTATGAGACAGCACAATGACTTCATAATGTTTACACTGAAAAGCAAAACAGAAATCAAAGCATTGGCGGTCCCCTGAAATTATTAAGACAAATGTGACCCCAAGCAGCAAATAAAATGTTCTAAAATAGGATTGTTTTTGTTTTCACGAATGTAGCTGTATTTTTAATGATTGTTTTGTACATTTATTTTGTAAACACTTGGCAAACTTGCTATAAAACCCATACCAATTTTTTCAAAGCAAGCGGAGTAAGTTTAGCATTGTTAACAAACCATGTCAGGAATGAACAAGGTGAACCAAAATCAGTCCCAATAAGCCTACAACAAGTACATATGGTCGTAGTTTGAGCGTTTATAACCAACAGAAGTTATGATTGTTCCATGAATTTGCTTTTGGTGCGTTTCTAGCTTTCTGGTAAAATTTTCCACAAGTTTTTGAGATTGATGGAGAACTTCCGCACGCATAGTAAGCCAATGCACTTGTAAATAAAAGTCAATGCTAACAACTTCGTGCAAAGATCACGAACTTTGTAAAATTATGTGATACATTTTTTCTGCTATCTATTGTCAACCATCATAGGCTAAATGACGTACTAACACAAAATTCTGAACACATTATTTTCAGGTTCTCTGCCATACTTCATAAAATCGGCCAGGGTTAAATTTTAGTGCGTGGGTGGCTGGTTTGAATAAACCTTATGATTTAGAAGGGTTTGAATTTGTGGTATGAAAAAGTTTTCGTGCAGTTCTAAGCATTTTTGCGGACTCTTTAAGAAACCAACATATAGACTGCCTGTCTCACTAGGCATGATCTTTGAGCTGTATACGGAAAATCTCAATATTAGCAAACATCCCTGCAAGAAAATTCTTTCACTGTATCTGCTGGAAAAAGCGGTTTGAAATTGTAGCACCTCTTTAAGCAAAAATGTGAAGCTTTCTTTCTGAATGAACAGTGTAACGACTGGTTTCAACGTTTATGGCGGAAAAGAAAATACTGATCGCCACTTAATATGAAACGTTCACATCAAAATCAAACTTTCAACGATTGGAGCCAAATTATCCATCAGCAAAAGTAACGTACTTGTATCAAACTCGTGATGTTATAAGCATAGTCAACTCCTCTCAGCAAAATCGCAGTGCCTTTAGTATCCTTCGTATATAAACAAGTTCTGATGCAAGAGCAGTTTCCGGGACAAACAGCAGAAAATCAACACTTTTCCTTCAATGTCGCCCGTTACAGTAAAAAAAATGTCCTAGCTGTAATTCCAAAAAAGTTTCCAAAGTTACCAATCGCAAATGTCCAAGAAACCGAGATATAAACACTTTTGTCACCAGAGATTCTCGCAGCAAATCTCACCACAATTTGTAATCTCTTAATAACAGGCTTGGTTACAAAAGATACTGTACGTGTAAGAAGCTCTGCTGCCAAGCGTCTGCAGCATTCTAATAATGCAGCTTTCTACAAATCAGACCTTTTTCATAAGTTCGCTGCTTCAGTCCATGAATCATCGAGTGAAGAAATAATACGACTACCTTGTCAATGCCAGTAAGATCAAAAAATCACAAAAATAATCCACTTTGACGCTGGACATGTCGGATACATTCTGTGCTCCACTGAGATTGAGTCAAAAATATATACAGTTTTTTTAGTTCTTGTGGAAGACTGCTGTTTTTGACATGAGAAGCGCAAAAAAGCATGCACTGAAATACCCTTTTATCCCAGCTTTTACTTGATACTTACGCCTGTTTGACTTCACACGCGACGCACCCATCAATACGCCTACGAGAGAGGGTTTTACAAAGGAGAGAAAGGCGGATATCCTGAAACAATGTCATTGCATCTATTGCCAACGTCAACTTTTGTTTATCTTGTTTCTGCGAATTTATAGTCATTGTCAGAAATTTGACAATAAACTGTCAATATTGCTCAAAAAATTGAAAAACACATTTTGCTCATCAGAACCTAACTTTAGTAGGATATATCTCCTTTTTTGCTTGTTTACACGTTCCTTTCCTTNACTGTCACTGCACTGACGGTCTTGATTTTTTAATTTTTTCTCAAAAGCTCAATTTTCACTGGAAATTAACAAACACTGCTCAGAATCACGTCGTTGGAGGAATGGCCCCTCCGCAGAACCCGTCAGAACTCGTCTACAACTACCATGTATGCAGTCGTAAAATGAAATATATAATCCTTGGCTTATACACTGTAGGGCATACAAATGTTGTAGACCTTATAAAAAATTAAAAGGAAGATTGAATGTAATCTTACATTTCTATAAATGCTAAAATGATGTGCAACTAAAAGGTTGTCACTATATCCAAGATTAAACCCATGTTGATGCGTTAAAGCCCACTGTTTGAACCAAATTGCAGTGTGGTTTTACATCTAACAGTTTCAGTTAACACCTCCTTCCAAAATACCCCGACAGTTTTCAGTTGTAGGAGGTCCAGTTTGCGATTGGAACGGCCTGACGGTCATATCATAGGTGTTTGACTCTGATCTTGTCGTTAATTCTTCAAAACATAACCGTAATCTGGACAAAGAAAACAAAACGAATTGTGTCACCGATTTACACTAGGAAATACAGCAAGTACATTTGAAGTTTCGCAGGTTTTAAAGATTAATTAAATTTTTTTGGGTTTGTTTTTGGCTGGTTCCTCTTACGTTTTTACTTAGTTTTCAGATACCGTGTGGACACATTCACATGAGCGGCCTTCTTCGCAGTAAATTCCCAGATCACGTTTAATTATTGAAAGCACGTTTGAATTTCACTTATCTCAAGAAAAGTCTAAAGAATAAAGCCACTGTAATTCAAAATTTTCCAATATTTACTGTGTTTATCAAAGGAAAAGTGGCCTATGAGCCACACCCAGTCAGCCACCCCTTATTTTTGTGGGTTTCTTAAGCTTCGAAGAACGAATGTTTATAACAACTTTCTTTATGTTGTTACCTCGAGACTAAGTGATTATTTTTCAATCTTTTATATGCACTCACGCCACAAAATAAGTTGATACTTTGATACCATCTTGGGCCTTCAAAAATTGTACAACTGTGATTACCATAATTTTCAAAGCTGAGAAATTCTCTGAGAATTAACAGTGCAGAAGGCCAGCTAACTAAAACTGCCAACTTTCTCTGAATAACACTTCTGATCATGATGTTACCTTTTGATCTTCGTACTACGACTAATTGAAACATCAACTTAGTAGTGCTTTTCCGCAAACCAATGTAAGGTCAAGTAAGCTATTTTCTCCACGTATAGGTTGAAAACTCACTCGTACCTTGTCGCTCAATAGAGAAGCAGCTTAGTCGTCTCTGCTGTGTGCGAATCGGTTGCCCGTGCTCCACCCCGTCGAGAACCAACGCGAGAGCTCAGCAAGACAATCGTTGAAACCAACGATGCATTGAACAGACCTCGGCCTAAATCTAGCGAAAAAAGAACGATTCCTAAGCGCTCGATCTGAAGTGGCGACCTAGACTAGAACAGACGCTATTCTTTAAACTTTATGCTACATTTTATTTGTTGAGGTGCACCGGTGAAAGCTTTCCACCTTTCAAAATCTTTTTTTCTGTGCGTGTTGATAGAAACGCTTGCGAAATAAATAGCTCGAACCACAGACACTCAGATCTGTATGACGAACACATGAACCTTATGTCAAATCTCCCTTGGACCAATGGTTTTCTCACAAACTCTGACACTCTTAGGTTATGCTGCAACACTTCAAACGACAACCTACGAAGCAGCACTGAGGAACGTTATCTCATGGCGCAGAAAGCAGCCTGCCCGGCTAGAACGTACTTCAGCCCTGGCTGAGCGAAAGCCCCATTCGTCATCGTTCACTTATAAACGAAGAGCAATCAATGACCTGATTAACTTCGGGAGCTGCAACTGTCCGATGCGCCCGCTGACGCGCGCAGTACTACCAGAAGAACAGCATTGGTAATCGCATTGGCGGCACCCTTGATACACTTTGTTGATGTCCTTCACGAATGCGTTTAAGTGTTCGAAACGTTACAATCATTTGCAGGTAATTGTCTTGATGAATCTTCTCAGCAACACTTGTACTACTCGTGTTGGTGGTAAGCCATGTATTTTGCTTTCCGGTTTCAGGTAATTCACAATTTTGATGCCCTTGCCCAACAATCTCATCAAACGAGGGTGTGGTTTCCCAGTGTAGCTTTCTGTGGAATTTTAGCGCTTGTGATTTATATTGTAGACTCTGCCAGGCATCCAAAAAATTCTCAAGGGCAATATGCGGGCCTCCGGCGATTGTAGTTCAAATATAAGAGTCGCGGAATGGTAAACAAACAAGACCCGACTCTGCGCTACATGCCCATGCATTCTTGCGCTCTACGTCTGCAAGTGCTGCCTCTGCGGATAACCTCAGGCACATTCCACGCAGCCAGTGAACGTAGCGATTTTTTTTCTCTTGGGCTTAGGAATTTCTTATTACAGTCCGTTCCGCATTTCATAACGACGTTTTCTTGCATAGTGTGTACCAGTCTCGTCCACATTTCTTACATGCGTAGAATACCCAAACGTTCGCTACTGCCGCAAACTAGCGCGATTTCGAACGTGTTCGAAAGCAAACATGATTTGGCTGAGGAATTTCCGTTTAGCATGTAATGCAGGACAGTTACTGGTACAGCGCACCAAATGAAATGTAGTTAAAGTCTCTTCACCAGACATCATAACGTATGATAGCGTAATTCAGTTTGTCATCCTTTGGGGCCAAACAGTCACTGACTTACATAAACAACGACAACACTCGGGTCGTTTATCTTCTTTCGGAGTCAAGCGTCCTGAGACACAAGAGTGTCATCATTGGTATTTCCATGAAGTCAGACAAAGCGTGGGACACCTCAAAGGTTACAAACGCCTCTCTTTTAGCTGTCCTTCACTTGCCTTCATCAAGAGATCTGGCAGCGTTTTACCATCTATACTAATATTGTTTATTCTTTGCGTAGGTTGATTCACAACAAGAAAGTTTTCACTATGACAGGTAGGATCATTCACAGATAACCCTTTAACCCAGTTTGCTTTGAAATCACTGTGTTAACGTAAGCTAAACATAAGACATTTTTTTAAAAAGGTTCTCTCGTTTCATAAAGTTTTCTCTTACCGTAAGTCTACTTTCGGTACAAAATAGTTAATCCCAAAGACAATTGTCCACATAGCTTTGCAATAAACAACACACATCAGGCATCAGCAATGAAGAGAGTTTTTCACACACCTGACCGGTCTTGCGAAGATGATACTTTTATGAACTGAAAAAATCGAAGGGAGGATGGTAGAGCAGCAGTGTAAACAGGATAAAACAAGTGTCCAAGTATTGATTCAAAAATTTCAATTAGGCACTTTTTCACCCGGGCCGATTGCGAAGTGATGTAAAAATGAATACCAGTGCAACGGCTGGGTGGTGGTTGACCACCAACTTGCATGGTTTAGGTGCAGAACACGAAATTATCGCTTGTAACATCACAGTCTGTTATGCATGTTGTAGTATTTCAAAAATGCAAATCCTTTATTAGTCTCATAGCAAAAGCCGACCCCCAAAAAAGTATTTGTGGTAAGTTTTGAGTGAATGGCTTACTTACATTAGAAAAAAATTTAATGCTGTCTGAAAAACCCTGTAGCTCTGCTGTGCTAAACCTTAAAAAGAATTTTGAAAGCTACAGGGAAACAACAGTGCTCCTCACGTCGAGCTTATTTTCCTTCATTTGATGAAAGAGCATGTTTGTCGTGTGGTTCACCAACAAGCAACACCAGAAAACCCAATCTGGTACAAACCAGCGATGCATTCTAAGCGACGTTTAAGTCATGAGCATTGAGCTTGCATCGGTCATTACTGGTTGATTGCGAATTGCGCAAATATGCTTGGTTATTTGCAGCGATTGTATTCGTTAGCAAGTTGCATTGTGTTAAATAATCGTCGTCGATTAACTTTCAGCAAAATAGGCAAACGAGATTGGCATGTCAAGGTGCTTAGAGAAGCAAACGGCATGGCCAAAAGTTTTGCAAATGCAGTTAGGAATTCCACGCATGCGTGCTTGTGCGTGGCCGGCTGGGTCGTTCACTGCTGTTTAACTTTTCAAAGGTTTTGTGGTATTTTAGTCTAAAAGAAGCATAGGCACACAGACAGAGTACGCAGACAAGGCAATTAGCAGTGTTTCTTATAACCCTTGTCTGCAAATTGACACTGGTCAACGTTTGCTCTGCGCTTCACATAAGTCAAGATGAACAACACTGATAACAGAGAAAGATATGAATCTGTTTGCTGCAATTGCCAAATTGGAAGAAAATCTATGACTACGCTGTAATTCATGGGAGAAAGGAGACCATTACAATAAATTGATTCCTTTCAGTTGAGCCATATGATTCGTTTTCATATAGTGGTTTCGTTAAGTAAGAATTGTCTCTGTCTAGAAAAATTAATTTAGTGACGTGGATTTAGTTTTCTCTTGATCTATAACAGCTATCTGCATAAGATATTTTTTCATTATTATGAAAATTACGTGATAGACGGTGGGCGTAGTTATCTCCACAAGCTTTACGCATCAGTAGCTGACGTTTCCTCATCATTTCCCTATATAACAAATGCCACCAGAAAAGCGCACCATATTTTAACTTCCAAGCCAAAGAACGAGATCACTGTGATGATGCAATGAGACGCCTACTGTGAGCTTTATAAATGCTTACAATCTGGAAACTTTAGAGCTATTTTGACCCAAGGTTCATAAGCGCTTGATGTATAAGCTGGGTTTAATCATGCATTTTATATTTATTCACAATCACAGTGTAGACCACTGCACGACATAGTGCTGCATGGCTACTACGTGGAAAATCCTTTACGCCACCCTGCCGAGGTGACCACATCGTTTTGTATAAAGTATTGTGTTCATCATTTCGCGTATGAAGCCATTGTACCGCTGGGAGTGAGTTGTGAATCCAAACTGTTTTAGTGCTGCATGACGGCAAAGGAATAAATCCAAGAAAACTTCCAGTGCTTCCACCTCAGCTCTTCTACACATTTTACAAGACAGACGTTACGTAAAGCTCGGCTGTAAGTACATGCATACTTTTGCAAGATGGCTTGAAAAGTTTATAAAAAATACGATTTTGAATATTTAAAAACCCATCTTCGTGGATTTTAGTATTTCATGAAATTAGAATCAAGACAGTTTTCATATGAGAACATAATAACAAAAAATAAGTTTTTGCAATTATTTTGCTCCTAAACCTTGGGTGTTCTTCCTTCGCTGATTTTGTTTATGACTTTCACTGTATAAAATTGCAGAAAATGACACACAAATATCTATTTCAACAAAATTTTGGGCTACACTTAATGAGAGCCGAGACTACTATTCTTTTCTTGTTTCCTACATTCCAGCATCAGTTGGGTGGATCCACTTTAAGATAATGCCGGCGAACTGGGACCCAAATTGAACATTGAAAGATTCGCGTATAACCAAATGAAAACACTAAACTTAAACCCACAAAAAGTAAATATTATGCAAACGTTAGCCTTCATGATGTTTAAAACCCAAATGCTGACCATATTTCAAGTGATTACAACGACACGCAACAGGAGGCCTTTTGAAAACAATGCCCTATAATACTGTTTCTCATGTAACAACAGGGGTGGCAAACTTTTCTGATTTTTTCTGTAAGTTATCTTTAGACTCTATTATTGAAGTGCAATCCCGGAACAGGTGGTTGTTGAACATGGATGCTAGACTGGAACTCGAAAACATACCTAGTTAAAAGTTTTTTCCTGAAAGATTTCCTGCGCTATGGTCCAGAGCACAGAACCAGCCGATCGCAATGCATGCAGCGACGAAAAAAATTTTTCAATATTTTCGTCAGGTCATTTCCCTCCTCTTTCTTTGAATACAGAAAAATAAATTTTTGTGATATAAGTGGTTGAGGCACTCATGGTTAGACAAAGCAGTGGAAGCAACAATAAACACAGTAACTTCGCACAAATTTTCAGCAGTACAAGTGAGTATGTCATGAAGGTTGTCTATCACCACTAACCAAAAATGTTGCAGGACTTAGACTTTCACAAGTTTTCCCTGCATTGTGTTTGAAATTTTAGTGCTTTAAGTTCGTCTTAAGAAGAGAGTGAAACATTTTAGACGACCAGTTGCAGGACATACGTTCAGGCAATACTTTGGTATCTTGGGTTGCATCTCTTGTGCATAACAAGTCATCTCGAAACTTTCTCACCTACTTTGACTTTGGGATTTTGTACTTCTTTTAGCTTCAGAAACTATGCTCAACGACATCTGCAATCTATTGAAAGTGATAAGTTGAAGGTTGTGTTCAACCACATATCTTTTTAATAGCTTTACCTCTACAGCAGATGTATTTAAGTAATTCGCATTTTCGTGAATTTTACAGTTTTGTGTTTGCTGCATGAGCAAATCTGCAAACGAACTTGAGGTGGGGAGAGCCTTAAACTAGCCTTTCTTCGGCTTACCAGCTTAAAATATCAGTGGGCTAAAAACGACAAGGCTGGCCTCTCTGTTCAAAGCGTTTGGAGACATCTGCGACTCAGCATTCAATCCGCAGCCAACCTCAATCACAGCTTCTTGGGCCATGTCTCTGATACGGCTT
>JGI24022J15233_10000570_pt1 | contig 24795 bp, 19 predicted proteins | sample Ectturendosymbi2_FD_15233 | JGI IMG/M metagenome (IMG submission 15233)
AACGTCATATGCGTGCAAAACGTCTCCACTTATGCTGAACGCAAAGTTGCAGCTAACGCCAAAAAAAGCTCACCGACTGTTGCAAAGCTGTCCCAATATTAATCATGCTTAAAACCAACACTACAAAAGCTGCGACGGGAACCCTCCGCGAAGTAAAATCCAGGATCCAATGATGGGTGTTATTCATGCTCGAAACCGTGCTTTTTGCAGCATGCAGTGCAAGACAATTTGCGTAGATACCCAGTCAAAGTGTTGTCCCACAACCAAGTTTCCGGGAAGTACGAACGCGGAGTGGCAGTGGCGGCAGGAGTTTTACGTCTTACCGACACGGCCGAAGAATCGCTGTCGAAGCTCGCACTCTCAGCCATAGCGAACATTATCGGCCCATGGTAGTAAGCTATGGAAGAAGCAAACAAGCAAAGGTTTGGTAACCATTATCCGGGTATGTTAGGCAATCTCTTACTGGGTGGGGGAGGTATGAAAATAATCAGAGATAGAACTTCAATCCATTCCCGAAAAGTCCTAAACTTGTTTTTTTTGGTGCGCATGTACGTTCTCGTACACGCAGGTGCGTAGAAGTCCAGACTTCACATGTCACTCTTTGCAACATGCTGATCGATGGTAACTGGCGACAATCTTCTTACCTTGCGAAGCAAGATTTGTACTCTTATTTCTTTACCTATAAACGGGTATTCAGGAATTGCGGAGGATGTGTTGAAAAACAATGATCGCACTCGCAGCAAATACTTGCAGTCTGTTTTTCGAACATGGCCGCCGGATGCCAAGACACTGATCAGTGCAAGCTGTTCGCTGTGTTTTGCAAAAGCGTTTTGCAAACACCGCGCACTCAGGTTCGATGCCATATTGGAATGATGGATTATTTCAGCATCAACCACACAGCGGTAGTGAGAATCACGTCTGAAAGCAACGCGTGGTCCGTGCTGTGCACAGAGCTTGCTTCAATTAAATTAGTAAACTACAAGGTGCAAAGCTGCATCTCACTTCAACAGTTTTGACATCACTGGCCCCACATACACGTCTTGCAAGCCTGCACAGATGGGGAGGAGATTGCCGGCCCTTCACGTTGTTTGTGTACAACTTGTCAACGGCAGCTTTTCCAACACGACCACGAAAAATTCAAGCTCGAACTAAGTCGACATTTTTTTGCAAAACATCAGATATTGGTTGTGCCTGGTAAAGACGGTAATTCGACCCAGTGCTGCGCACAACCACCTACGTAATGCGTCTGCGTGATGACGCAGCGAAGATGAAACGCACGGAGGCGTTGTTGCTGAAGGCATGCATAACGTATGGATGAGATAGTTAAAACGTAGCAAAAAGCACTACTTGCACATAACGACCACTATCACGCCAGTAGGTTAACCGATTCTAGACAGCGTATCATAGATGCAGCCAGTCACGCAACAACAAACGATGAAAAGTTGTCTATGATTGCCCAGAGCTTGGGCGGTGAATGTAAGATTATTCGTCGGTTATATCCTGTAAAAGACTGATCCCAGAGCCAGGTTTCTGGAAAATGAGAACGCGGAGTGGTTTTTAGAACTCGGGTCGATGAGCAGCCAGAGTCAACTGACATTGCAATGGAGGATCCACCAATCATGATTGGCTCATGAAAACGACGAAAGTAAAACGCTGCAAATATTCAACAAGCTCTACCTCGGCTTTCATGTCCGTACATGCAGGCAAATGGTGAAAGCAAGTGCTCCAAAACAGGAGGAACAGGCTCGAAATTTTTCTGACTTGACCATCGAAAACATTGAAAAGACAAAGTGTTGCCTGTCTTTCTTCTCTCAAAACCAAAAAGCAAAAGCCAGTCGACGTCAAACTTCAATAAAGCACGCATTATTTCGTTCGTCAATAAAAGTGCAGCCAATCACTCTTTCTGCAGAAAAATAATGCAGTTCAAAATCTATTTAATGTGTATTAGTCGAATTGAGGTATTCTACCGCCATACGTGTTCTTAGTGCCACGGTTTATTCGTGGAATTTTAACTTCTACAATTCACACTTTTATGAGAAAATGATCTTGTGCTAATGGCAACGGCAAAACTTCGCAACTCCACAGTAAAAAAAATCTTTTTTCACGCCTTTGCGGTTAATTTGAAGACAGCCTTCACTGCTATACAATCACGCCTTTCTGTGGGCAAGGCATCTGTCACGTTAATTTCAATGTGTTTACGAAATTAGGCGAAAAATAAATTGAATTCTCTTTGTTTCCAGACTTGAAATTCAAATCTGCGCTGAAACAAATCCTATTGGATGATATATTCATTGTTATGCGGTGCTCCTTCCACGCTAATGGAATGTGGGATTTCGCTTGTAGCAGGCAGCAGCAAATCTGTCTTGCGGCGATGCGTTGGTCAATTGTTGCTTTCTTTGATTGTTGCGTGACCGCTTGGAGGTGCATACCAGAGTGTGTAGTAGGACCCTCGGTGGCATTTCGTCTTTCTTTTGCTTAGTGCGAGAGTCAGGCATACGCATGTACATTCTCTTTACTCCTGCCCTGGCACTACAAGACTTCGCAGTCATACAGTGCCATTCCCCCCTCATAATAATAATAATAATTTGCTTAGTGACTGCGTAAGAGACGTTAGTGTTGTATGCTGTTAAAGTGCACATGAAGTAGTGTAGTAGCATTAGCAAGTCGCATCGTTTCTGCCAGTAAAGTAAACGTTAAGTTGTTTTTCCGTTGAATTATTCATGCCTTGCTTGTCATACGTTAATTCTATGTTCATTTTGTTCAGAAAACCGCATTAGCACGAATAGACCTCGACCTGCCTAGAAATGCAACTGTTTATTGTGAACGCAGACTGTAGAAAGATCGAATAAACCAGACAATGTGTTATTGCGCGATTTGAACCAATCAATGTGCAGTAGAGGGCAGAAACGAAATTCTGCTGCAACACGCTAATGAAATGTGGGATTTCCAAGTTGTCAATGCGTCTTTTGGAAAACCCTTTTGACAGATTACCTGAAGTAATAACTGTTCTCATTTTTGGATACAACTTAAACATTGCAAACAACGCTGATATATTTTGGAGTTGTGAAATTGTTTGGCGTATGCAAGCCGATAATAAAACAACATAGTTTCACAACAGAACCAAAGAGGAACCTGATAAACTAAACCCCAAAAAACAATGGAATGAATTTACCATAAAAGATGGACCGTAACCAGGTTTTGCAGGTTATAAAGGCCATTTTCGACAATTAAATCACGCTAAACATACTACATACTATTTGTTTCTTGCTGATTACGCGCAGATGGACTAGTTTAGACTCACACGTTCGAGGTCCCTCTCTGAAAAGCTTGGTTGAGGTGCGCTTCCACTACTAAAGGAAGCAAATATGACGACATTCTGAGCCCGGCAAGTATGAGAAAGATCACACATATTATTCCAAAACAGTAACTGGTGGGTTGCTTCAAATAAGTTTCTAAGGAACAATAGAGTTTACAGCATTTCCATGCACTGACCAAGTGTATGTGAAAAGAGGCGTTTCAGTTCTAGCAGGTTTTAGAGCGATAATAACAACAGATTTTGGAGCAGCAAAATCAGAATTCGATCTACAAATAGGTTGTTAAATCAAAGACTACACAACGTCACCGCTCATTTTAGAAACAATCACTCGCAGATGACTTTGAGATACCAAGGCGACGTACAGAGTAGGAGTCATGTCGACATTCACGGCTCCTCAGTTGTTTTTGAAAATCAGAGTACGAAGTCTCTCGTAAGACACCGCGTGCTACGTTATCAGTCACTGCCTCAAGAATGCGCTGTGAAGTTGCGATAAGTCTAATGGTTGGTTCAAACCGCAATAAAAGTTTTTAGAAAAGATTATATATTTTCTATGCACGCGCATATAAAGAATTTAATTTAACATTAACATAGTCCATTAAATGTAAATCGCTTTCTTATCCATTACTCCAGTCGCATGGTAAGGTTTGCTTCCTGTTGTTACTTCGTCATGTCTGTTTTGACCTATCTGTGGTATTAAATCCATACCACTATGCTCTGTTCAGTTGAAGTCTATTTAATGGTCTTGAAGCAAGACTTCAAGGTTTGCTTGAGCGCACGATTAGGTTCTGACTAAATGTGGAAGTTGGCTTGATGATTCTCCGTATCGCTGATTCATGGCAGTGAACTACTGATTGATCGTAGCACGAACAAGGCATTGGCACTTTTTTGGTATTTTACTCGTTCATGAAACATCTCGGTCGGCTCGAATTGCAACGTCGAATACGTCCACAGACGTAAGACACCATTACCGGTACTTGCCAAGCACACGAAGCAATCCACGCCAAACAAGTGCTTGCAACCAGTACAATAGAAAAAATATAAACTACCATCTCAGAGTCTAAACGTCTGCACAGAAAACATGGTGATAATAGTTGGCAGGGCAGACTTCGGGACAAGAGCGTCTAAAAAAGTATGCTTTCTTACGAAGCAACAGCACTTTTTCGGCCTTGGAGAGATGTTGTCAGAATTTTGTAACTGCATTGCTCTGCACTTACACTGTGCAAGGTAGGTAGTCTTCTAAAACGGGGGATGACGATTTCGCACGTAAGGGCTGATGCTTAACCACAATGTTTCTCACGTGGTTGAAAACGCCCACTTGGTATCGAATGCATGACGTAGATGCTCTTGCCGCCGACACCTATCACGCATCGTGTCAGCGATTTTCGAAGCAAAAGCGATGTGAGTTCCAGCAGAGACAGCAAAAGTCATTGCTTGGTGCACAGCACCACACGCACAAGAAAAAGAGAGAGCTTCCACGCGACAACCAACAAGACTCTGATGAATGGCTGCAAACAATGGATCGCCAATGTGCGTTCGCATGTGAAGCGCATAGAGTTTTCATGTTCCCGCCCTTCGGCGATTGACAGCGGGAAATATAACCGTCATCGTGTGAAGAGTTCGGTGTTTGAAATGCGCTCTTCGGCCGCACAGGAGCGGGACTCAAGACAAACATATGAAGGAGCAAAACAGTTAAAAGTGAAATGCATAAGAGTGAAGGAAATTGTACTGATTGTGCGATTTTAAGGAGTATACTCAGTCTCCGCTAGTTCGCACATAATGAGGTGGATGTTTGGGATGAATCATCTGATTTCAGAGGGTGAGGAACGATTGTAAAACTTGACTTGGACGAAAAAGTGGCAGCTGCCAGTTTGTGATGACAGTTTTCCACGACGGAAACCTCACGTGTATTCTCGAACCAAATGATTTCACAAACGCGGTGAACATGTTATATTTTCATGAACAATGATGACCAGAGTGATATGAACAGCCATCGCAAGCTGTTTGAAGACTTCTTTAAACAAAAAAGCATNACTGCACATAAGCCACGTGACCATATGCGCGGCAGAAAACAAGAGAATGTTGAAGATTGTTAGAAGTCGTGCTGTGTCGTTGGAGTGGTTTAACTGAAAATGACATCTTACCCAGCAACTTTCGCGTCCCACAACCAGGACTCTGGAAAATGGCTTCGAACAGTGGGTGGGGTGTTCGGACGCTCTACTGAGGAGGGTGCGAGTGAGAGATCCATAGAAACAGGCATTGACATTTCCATCATGTCTGCGGCTACGTCATCGTACATCATAAACCTTGGATGGAATGGGACTGTAAAGGACAGGTGACGTCATCAAACGAAATTAATCGCGCAGACGTCAACGTCAACGGAGCGCAGAGAAAATACGTTGATTAAATATCATGCTCTCGATCAGGAACACAACGATGCAGATTTAACTACATTTTTAGGGAATAAACAGTGTTTTGCATACAAAAATAAATAAAGGAAGTCTTTCCAAATCTTCAGTGGCTTGGTACAGTAGCAGTGTTGTGGATTGAATAACTTCATTCGGTGTTTTCCAACCAGCGTTTGCTGTAGCAACCCAGCATGATCATGCACGTTGCCGAAGATGGAGACGATGCAAGAGAGAAAAAGGTTATCTTTGGCTGTCCGTATAGATTCGATGGCGCAAGCGAAAATAGTAAACAGGTTATGAATTTAAACGTTTCCACCTTTTGAAATGCTGATCATTTTTTCACCTTAACCACACATCCTAGAAGAATAAAATCACGCGAGTCGTGAGAGAAGCTGAGACTCGCTAGGAAGGTTGATTGATTGATAGCTGTGACGATCAATGACAGAAAATACTGAGGTGTGCCTGGTAAGTTGGGAAGAGAGCTTGCTGAACGCAGTACGGAGCGACTGGACAGCGCGGTATCATCCTCGCTTAAACGCCAGCAAAACAAGCAAACAAAGTTTGCGGTCACAACGTAAACAACGTCAGCGCTCTTCTATTGAAATGAGACTTAGTGGCTGAGAAAGTTGGCAGTCACCACGGCGACCACTTACTACTGGTTGGGTTGGAATGTCAGAACTAATCGCTGTGCAGCGAATGAGATTGCGGGTTCACTGTGCACGATTAATGCATCAAGAACGGGTTTCGTGCAGGTTGGTTTGATCAGCAATCGATACGTAACATGTCGCGAGTCGAACCATCCCCGTCCATCGCTAACATCCAAGGGACAACAACGTGTTTCGCCAACAAAAGCGAGTAAGAAGCTTCAAAAATCACATCTAACTCCCTTCTGCAGCAGTGTTATTGTGTTGAGATCGGAGGGGAACATGCGCAAAGCTTGTGGCAGTGAGCAACAATAGAGATCACTCGATGATTGCTTGTTCGCGCCACATATATATGGGTGTTAATTTTTGCGCACATCCCGTCGGCCGCGCTCCGCACTATCAACGCCACGCTAACTGTGAGGTGGCAACAATTGAAGAGCAAAGAAACACAGGATTATTTTGTGGCGGTACAATGCCGTGCATGATGGAAAATGACATCGAAATAGTAACTACTGAATAATTAACTGACAGAGGAGTCGCTATGTAATTGATGAATAACAGCTGCAAGGGAAGTTTTAACCAAAGTTGTAGCGTCCTAAAACGACGGTGCATGGAAGAAACCGCGAAAGAACAGTTGGCGAGAAAGGTTTGCCAGTAAATATGCACTCTGAGTTGATACAGAAGTCATGCGATAGTTCTTTTGAAACCAACTTGAAAAGAATGGAAGACATCAACCTGTGTTAAGTAGTGAGTACAAGCCATGTTGCTGAAACCACCTATCTGTGACTGTTTGCTTTGCAGTGAGAGTCAAACGATGAAAAACGCACAACATTGAAGCTTCCAGAATTGGATCGCGAACCCACTGGCAACAATGCATATTTTTCATTGATGACAAAAACAACTTCAGTTCAATTATTTCGAGGTTCAAAGTCAAAAGACCAAGATGTCGATGCCCGCCGGAGAACACGTGAACCGCGGTGCCATGAAACAAGGGCGTTACCAGGGTGTGCGCTCCAGGATGGGAGTAATGTCAAGGGGAAAATTGGAATCTTAAAGTGCAGAGAAAATTACGTTGATTTACAGTGCACAAAAACTACGGATCCGACATCTTTAACCAGTCTGACGTGAGAATGTTGGCCTCTCAAACGCCAAACACACGTAGACTTTTGTACAACGTGAATTACGAAAAGGAAAACATGGTTTGGCTTGGCGTAATGTCATAGGGAATTTACAATAACCTTCGCGCGTGGTAACACCGATCACGGCGATGTCCAGCAACTACTTGATAAACAATGAGTAAACATCGCACTTTGATGTAGAGCCTATCAAAGGTCGAGTATGTTAAGCAGCAAATCAATAAAGCAACCGGTTTTATTTAGCTTACATCAACGTTATGCTTCGCCTTAACCAAGCCAACGAAGTCAAACTCCTCAAGCTCGCGAATATCCACGCGAATGAGAATCATCACCAGCTTGCATTTTATGTTTCACAATTAATATCGATCTCATGTAAACTAGTACTTATACATCAGATATATACCGTGAAAAGTAAATGCAGTGTTTGTGTTACAAGAATGAAGACCAGCCTCTGCAGTGATGTGAAAGACTGATATTGTGTGTTTGTGACTGATTACTATGAATACGAATGCAAGGACACGTTACCCTGAAACTCTTGAATCCCATAACCACGATTCCGGAAAATGGCTTCGCGTGTGAGTTGAAACTTTGGACCGGATCATTTTGGGCATACTTCGGCCACTGGCTGGTGCCGAGCCAAGTCGGTAGGAAAAGCGCATGAAGGCGATTGGCATAGGCCCTATACAAGATATGGACATGCAAGGTCAAGGTCCTGTTTCCGAAAAACACGTGTTGCAAAATGAAATCGGTGTCACTTTTCAGGCAGAAGAAACATTTAGAAACGAAGGTACTCGACTGTCACCAATTTCATTACTGTCTTGTTGTTATCAATAAATTTGTTGCTTCCACAATTGGGTCACCAAACAAAATTACGTCAACAAACATTTTTTTGCCTTCTTGAAGGTAGGATTATTGAGGCTGTGGTGAAAAGGAGAATACATGATAAGTGTTTTTCAATAAAGCACCTTCAGACCAAAAGCTTTTATCTGAAACGGATGGATGAATATAAAATGTTTTCCACAAATCATTACGCTTATACGACATCGTCGGTTTTTAATGCATTGCCGTCAGGACAAGTTATTTCATCAGATGCGGCGTTTCCTCTGCCACGTCACATGTTTACGACCAGCAACGTGTTAATTGATCTTGCAACCTGGAAGAAGTTCCCTTCTTTCACATATGTTAGGTGGCTTTATATGCAGGTAGGTGCGACTCAGGAAATAACAGCTATGATGAATGTAATGCAGTATTTGCGGGTAATCATCGTCACGACAGCGGCAAGTCATTTTGATGACTATTTCTGACAGCGAATCCGAGAGTTTTTCTTTAGAGCACAAAACAAACTTTTCCGACTTGAAGCAAACACCACTACATCCTGCTCGAAAACGCCCGATGCGCAATAGTATCTCGAGTTCGCTAATCAATGCAAAGCAAAAATTTAATCTGAAAATCATTTTCAAGCGTTTTTGGCGAGATTCCTCGGTCGAATAAATCAACATCAGCCGCGATTCCCTGTCCTTGTAGTCGTTACGTCGCTGCAGAATCAACAAAGGATTAATAACCAGACAGCGCGATGTCAACATCACACCAGATTTCTACGCAATTTTAGGAAGCGGATGCCGCGATCAAGTCATCAGATCAGTTTCTTTGCGCCCGCTTGGCACTCCCTGTTGATTGCCACAAGTGGCCTGCGGCAGATCTCTATTGCTTGCGCAGAGGGTCACTGTATTGATGGCGTGTCAAAGGCAGCACCGCGTGTGCGCTTTTCCCTTGCACCTAACCATTAACCTTAAGTCAGAGGTTGTTTCCTTGGCATGACCCGACTGGGAATCGAATCCAGCCTTCCAGCTTTGATGGGACTTGATCAGCCAACTGTACCACCTAACTGGCTGTGCTAAATTCATAGGAAAGGAAACCCTAAAGTAGGTGTCGTAAAAAAACGGGCCGTGAAAGAATTGTTGCCGGGCCTTCCGGAACCAAGGCAGAACTGGTCCTGAAGTTACTAGAACTATTGACATAAAGAACACAGTGCGGGTGCCATTGACTACCACAATCCCTGCAGGGCGGAGGATCTTATTGCGGCAAAGCAAGCCTAGGTCTCTCACTGATTCAGTGCCATGACTTAAAAGTGGTAATAAACTTGCATGTGCCGAACATTCATGATTCTGTTGAGGTCCGGTCTGCGAAATCGTTCCAGGCTGAAACCGGTCTCCAGTGCGAGTTTGCCAACCCCTGTCCTAGGTGCCATAACAGGTGGTCAGAGGCAGGACGACAATATTGCTCCCAATGTCTGATTTGCTGTGTACTGTAAGTCGATAGAAGAAAGCGGTGAACGGGAAAAGATCTGATGCGTCTACAACACGTTCGAAGGCGGGACCCTGTTTGAAAAAAGAGGTTAAATACACTAGTAAGCACCAGCATGCAACACCTGATGGAGTCCTGGCGTTAGTCACCCTGTGACACAGACGTGCAGCTACATCGTCTGCACATTACCCGGTCGTTTTCTCGGCCCACAGCCACGTTTCCGGGAAAAACGAGCGGGTTTGTTGAGCAGAAGCGCTGCTGCTTGTTGACGTTCTACGAAAGGTGCCGTCAGTGGATTGTACGGCAAACGAAGGGGCTTCAACCGATTGGCGCATGACCTCATAAGCGATCAGCGGAACTGTAACGGAAACCAAATTACATGGTCTTCCTCAGTTTTTTGTTCAACAACCCCATAGGAACGATGTCAAAGTAACAGCCCGAGTTCATAGTCATGAGCGCCGTAGCAAGAGCATTCTCTCTTTTCCGATTCAACGCCTGCTTCGTCATTCAGCAATTTCCTCAAGAAGCAGCAAAAATATAAGTGCACCACCCGCAGGCCTTGCTTCTGGCCGTGTTCGGTTACAGCACAGCGACACTTCATGCGGTTACAAAGATGCGGCGGCATATTTGCGAAATATCTGCATCAAGTTTTATCGCAACTTAAATCACCCCGTGGTATTATCCGCCCAGAGCCAAGTTTCTGGAAAGAAGGACCTGACCGGCGTCGCGGGCCTTCCTGGTGGTGGTACCCCACCAAGTGTTCTGCCCGCGAAAGCACGCGTATCCGTAAAAGCAAGATCAGCATAATAGATTGGTACTGAAACGAAAAAAAGTGTAAACGGACCAACCCGAATTCAATCCACCAAATACCTCGCATATTATAGCGATAGACAAGGCATTTTGTCACAGGCAGTGGTCATAAGGAAAAATATATATATTGATTAAAATTTTTATTTAATCAATCGATTGAACTATATCTTCCACCTTTCATAAATTTATCATAACCTATTTCTTGAAAACGGTCACTGAGTGAATCGTTGCTGTTTAAGTCACTTTATCCATCCATCCCTGTTTCAAAGAACCAATTCGTTGCGAACGTGGCATTGTGGAATTTTTGCGATAACGACAAACACGCGTTTGCAGGTTTAAAAACAAACACACACAAAAACATTCGGGAATTTCATCAACTGCGTTAACTCAAAGTTCAGACATTTGTTTTGCTCACAATCTAGTTTCGTGTCAATTCCGAGCAATAGAGAAATAGCCCTGGTGTGACCAGAAAAGCAGACGTGGTTTCACGTTGTCACAATAATTGTTCTACTTTCAAAAATGCTACCAACTGCAAGCACCTGCAAAAGACTGTTTCATTGCAACATGTCGCCAGCTGTACTAGCGTATCAATATCCGAGAGCCCTATGTATTTATTCCGCACTCCTGCAACAGGAAATGCGTCAACAATTGCGAATACTAATGACGCTTTTGTGTCGTCATAGTGCTTCGGTACCAGTGAGTAGCATGTACGCAAGGTGCATTGTGCCAATGCCGCACAGGTGTTGCTGAAGTGCAGCAAGCCAAAACTCGTCGCGCAATTGCTGTGTTTCCGACAATTGTTTTCCCAATTCTTCCATTCCATCGCATCACAACGAATCAAACGTTCAACACACTCTTATGTCATTTTGCAGTTAATGAAAAATAAGCCGCCAACTTACTATCTGGCTTCGCTTTGTGGAGAAGGGCGTCAGTCAGAACTACCATACCAGCCTCCTGCAAATTAAAAGCGATTATCTCAGCCTGTTACATCTGAGATTGAACAAGCATTGCATCATGAAACGAAGAAACGTTCTTAATTTCTCCGAAGCATCTCATGCTGTGTTGAAAACAAACCAAGCATTTTTTGTATTAAACTTGTATCAAAGTTTAAAACTATCTACCCCAAGCATTGGCACACTCGGTTCTACCAACTTAAAAAAGGTATCTCTAGCAAATTCAAAACAACAGCAAGTACTGCAATGAGGTAAATATGATGGCATTAGAAAATTGTCGCCACAATGAGATGAAAATCAAAATCCGGTTATGAAGTAATCGAACCCGAACCAACATCAGCTTTTTAGCAAAAATGTATGTTTCTTCGAATGAATTCACAAAGATTAGGAGAAAATTATAAAAAAAACTTGCGCAACGAAGAAGCGCTTCTCACATTGTCTGTATTGGCTTCATCTCCGTTTAAAAAACGCACACACCTCGCATTCAACTGCACTCGCCACATGCCAATCACTCACCGAGAACACTTCTGATGCGTCCCTCGCTCCTGACGGGACAGGATACCACCACCACCATCTCCAGTAACTGTTGCCGTAATTGAAGTTGTCCGCGTTTGAATACTCGTTGATATCGTTGATAACCTGCCAACAAAAATGACACACCCTGCTTGCAAATGCAAAGCCGAGGGAAAAAAAACTTATTTTCTTGAACAGAATCCAAGAGCAACAAAATAGACAATCTCAATGTTTGAAAAAGGTCAATAGATGTCGTTCCCATCTATCGAAAGGAATCCTTTTTCAGGCAAGAAACAGACAAAACGCTCTTATCAGCTGTCGTTTCTCTTGCTTTTTGTCAAGAAAGCCCGGTAACCATGACGGCAATTTTTCAAGCTTTTGGTCAAAATCCACAGCATTTTCACGATTAAGCCAACAGAGCAATCTATTGAACAACTCACCCGCTCTTTGGTGATATCGCTTCCTGATTTTAGGAGAAGCACGCTTTGATCAATTGCCCTCGCCCCCACGTACGCACCGGCTGATGACGTATTTACGCGAATGCTGACGGCAGTCCCAGCATCAACGCGCGTCGCCGATGATTGAACAGTAATCTGAAGCAGAGATGTGACGATACAGAAGGATTTTCGACAAAAAACGTGCTAAGGTATAGGAGCCAGTGGATTTTAAATGAAAACAACCGACCAAGGCCAACAGCAAAAGCTAATAGGCACTCCGTTCCGCAAACCTCCTGAGAAAAGCGAAGGATATTTTAAGCAAATGCCCCGCTTATTGTGCTCGTGCAAATGCCGTGAATAGCGTCACAGGTGTTGGCTTACAACGAAAACATGCAATGCGCTGAATTCTGCGCAGGAATCAGAGCAAATATAGTCAGAATTCTTTTCCAAACACTTCTCACATGCTGATGTTTGCTAAAAACGGCGCAAACCTGATTTTCAAGTTCGGTGGAGACAGTCAGTTTCAGATAATCGGCCACGATTTCTCCGTCAGGCCTGATGTAGGAAACAAGCACTTGCACGCCGGGCATCATGTTGTACGTGACTAGGAACTCAAAGGTGTGACTCCGAGAGCTGGGTTGGGGCGGCGAAAAATTGAAGTCTCTCACGATGCCACCTCTTGCCAGAAGCTGCAAAACAATCAAAGTTAAGAGATCTGCGGTTTCGTAAACAAAGCAGTTCGCTTTTGTATTGTACGTGTGAAGTTAAAGAGCAAAGCATTTCTACAGATATACGAAAACGTGATAGGATTATAAATTGCTAGCATGGACATTTAACAATTTTTGCGGATGTCAGCGAGAAGAACCCCTGTAATCCATCAAATTACATAACACCAACCGCTTTCCAGGATAACGAACATCATTGAATAGTTTCAATTCCACACTAATCCACAGTTCGTTCGAAGGCTGCGCACAAAAAGTCAGATGTATACTTCTTTTGCCAGGTCGAACGTACCATGATTCTCAACTTGGACACATCTTCCGTGCTTCTGATGGTTATGGACGCGTTGTGATCGGGACGTACGTTGCTTTGGCGAGTGGTGACTTGCAAGAACGAGTTCGACGGAGACTCTGCCCTCTTCACGTCCCAGCTGACTCCTTGCCACGAGTTGGTTGTGTTGGTGTATGCCTGTAAAAGAAACCTTGCTTGAGGTCAAAGGTCGCGGTATGCGCTACAGTGAAACCGTTGCCGTGGCGGTTGCCAATAGGCACGCATGGACTGAAGTTCGTCACTGAGAAAAGATAAACGGGCAAATATTGCGTCGTACTCAGAACCAGTCAGTAAATTTAGGGGGGGGAGCGATTTCAGTACTAATTGGTAGACACGTCTCATAACAGCTTCGGTGCTGAGAAAAGGAAAATGGAGAAATATTGCCCCGTTATTTTTGTTGAACAACCGAATTCCTTTTCTTTGGACATCTGTGAAAGTAAGTGGTATCATAGACTTAACGCACAAATTAATATTCAAAACATGATCGTAAGATATTAAATTGTTTCCTTTCTGCTGAGCGCCGATGTGTTTTAATTTTCGCGGCCAGTGGGTGGGCGTTTTCGTTTTTGTCAATCACAGCGTTTCAAACGTGCCCGCAGAGACTTGGTTGCCACAGCGACCAAATGCACGTTGAGTTTACGCATTGCGCAGTTAGTCTGAATCATACCGCGTGTTGTTTCAAGCTATTTCAAAAGCGTCGCCCTGCCAGTAATTACGTTTATCTGAAAGCGACATTTTCTTTGGTGTTAACAATTCATCAGAAGCTGGAGTGGCGATTATTAAGTTCTTGTTGTTTTTGCAGTAAGTTTTGAAGCTTCAGCGTATGCATGTACTTGATTTTCTTATTCTACTTGTCGTGGTTGGGGTTGCGCCGTTTTTTCATTGCAAGCCTTGAGGTGTTTGCTTTCTCTGACCTTGCTTTCGTTTTTTTTCACCTGTGGAGTGAAGTTACTTGAATACAGATATGCGCATGTTTGAATCATCGCAAAAAGATGGAAGNAGAGCGCAGTCGGCTGATTCCTGGAAAGCCTGTAGAAAACCTAGAGCTTCTGTTTGTCGGACAAATATTATTGAGCGCTTCGCTGTTATGCAGGTCAGACCGTCATTGCGTCTGATTATTCGCTCAAACTATCGACAACGTCATCAATTAATACGAAAGCTTTACACAGCTTCACGATGAGAAAGCAGCTGGGTGAAAATCGCTTGAAGCCAGAGCAAACCCGTCAACCATACCCTTCATGTCTAACCCGCATATTTGAGGCAAACGAATGTTTTCATTTGAATATTAAGCGGCACAAAACCCAAGCAAAGTTTATCAAATAGCAGCCATTGAGAACTGATACGGTGCAATTAAAAGCAAACAGCAGGCAAAGAATTCAGAAAACTTTTAATTCTTATTCATTACTGTTTCAAAAACAACTGAATATGATGTAACAAATTCGAAACAAGGCACGGTAAAACACACGCATGCAAAAGCGACTGTTGTCAAACAGGAACGTACGCGAATCGAAACCGTTCGGAACTCATCGTTCTTAGCCTCGATGGTGACAGTGATTGTACCGTCCGGGGGTATGTCGAGCACCTCCACCTGGGTCCTTCTCGGCTGATGCCATGGGTGTGGTGTGGTGAGGTCTTCGGGAAAGCGGTGCCCAGATGGGTAACTGACCAAAAACAAGAAGTAAGCCAAAGGACAATAAGAAGCCGCGCATGTACAACAAGTCGACTGCTGGCAGCCAATTGCGGTCGACGAAAGCGGAAAAAGATATGATAATTATCAGCAAATAAAAACTGGAAACAGATAAGGGCCTCAAAATCCGATCAAACCCTGAAAACGAAAAAATGTGAGCAACAAATATTCCCTAGTACTACAGCCCATGCGAAACTTGCAAACGCGACGCAAACAATGGTGGACAATGGGCGTGCATGCTCAATGAGAGTAAATGCGATTCGTACTCACATGTATTCGATGTTAACGATTAGCTGGTTTTTGTTGCGGTCGCTTTCCGTCAAAACTTTGCCGTCTTGTTCGGTGACTTTTATCTAGAAAAGTTACAAGAAGTACAAATAAATTGGTCTTAACTGCTCTTTTATTCACTGAACTCCAGCAACAACGTCATATGCTTGGTACGCCTTGGTTGACAGACGACGAGGACGTGTTGAGTGCTTCGCGTCGTAGATGTTTAATCGATTGGATATGTTAAAAACTATATATTTCAGGGACAATCCATCAGCACTTGCTCAAACAAATTTCATTCTGCGAACTTGGGTTGCGGTCACGACGGTGAGTTGTTCAGCTACACAACCGCATCATGTGAGCATCATCTTGCAGGAAAATAACTCAGTAAACGTAAAAGTTTCTGCATGCTTTGCTAAAATCTCACAAGCAAGATAGCGTTTAAGACCAGTATCACTTACATAGGCCGTGTACGATAATCCTGGTTTGATAGTGTTCGGTTTGTACAGAGCATCTACTTTGATATTGGTTTGCTTAACGTCGACGCTGGCAGTTTCGTTGAAAATAATCCCAGTTAATTCTTCGGTGACGCTTCCGGTAACTGTGATTTTCATTTCGCTGCTTCCATCCCACCCAAGCAGCTTTTTCACATCATCCAAAGTAATAAATAGACCTTCGTCGCCATCGAAATTCTTGAAAGAAAACAACATCAACTTAGCCGAAGCATCAAATCATATTCAGGCAACCACTTCCACATTCTAAAAGTAAAACTTTAACTCATGTGTTCATCATCGAACTTCTTTCCACATCAACGTAAATAGCATCCGTTTCGGGAAGAATTTTCAAAGACAGAAAGGAACTAAATATTACCCGATGATCAACTTTATACCAACTGGTTACTTTAGGTGTAAAATCTTTATCTAATTGACCGTTTCTTTCAATTTTCGTCTTTCCTACTTGTCCTAAATTGCAATCCTCTGGAACGATGCAAAACTTGCGCAACAAACATTCTTTTTGCACCAAAACCTTACGCTTCATGGTCATTCAAACAAAACGCAAAACGCGAAAACACCAGATTTTAACTGTTGCATTACATTTATTCCTGATGACGGCTTACGAATAAGCTGAAACGTTGAATAAAATAATGTATTCGATATTTGTAGCTATATTGTTCGCGATAAGAATTTAGCAACTCCATGCGTTGCTTGCCAACATACCAAGTGAAAAAACAACACATATCAAACCTCGAATGTATGGTCTATGGTTCGCTGCTGGTTGTTTGAACCAAACGGGCCGTTGTAGTAGTAGAACACAGGCCTGCCCCATGTATATCCAAGTGCAACGGATACTGATGCTTTTCCTTTCACGGGCTTTCCGTAAGTGTATCTGCGAAAGCGCTGTCGTGAATAAGCAAATGCAACGCAGGTATATTTTCTATCTGGTCAAGGGGTCAAGCAAAAAAAATTAAGCAAAAAGTATTTTAGACATTCAGAATAGGAAAAGAACCATGCCATTTGTATTACGAACAAACCACCTAACTTACTTTGCTTTCACTCTGATGGTGAGTCCAGGTGACTTGGGATATATGTACGATGGTACTTCAATTTCTACTTTGAATTTCGGCAGCTTGTAAAGCTTTACTTCCACCTCAAGAACTTTTTTGTAACCCTGGCATGCACAGATACCTTATATTCAACAACTTACGATAAACACTGGCTGCTGGATTAGGAAAAGTATTACGAAAAACAACAACACGACAAAAACATTTTTGTGACAGAAAATGAACAGCAACGTGAAGAAAAAGTTCAGGTGGGATGAAATCAACAACTTTTTCACGCTCACTACAAATTCCAATCAGCAGCAAGTTTTCGTCAACAACTGGAGACAGTTGCGTTTGTTTTCAATGCGAACCTTCGCGTTTCAGTGAAACGAAAGTTCTGAAAGATGAAAGCCGAAGTTTTTCATTATTTCCAATTTTAATCATTAAAACCCAACCAGATAAGCAATTGCCTCAAAACTAAAAAATATTTTGGGTGCTGCGCTGTAAACGCAATTTAGAAAAAACACACCTAAATTCTCTAAAAATATTTGATGCCAAGAACCGTAGAAAAGCGTAAGATGAATGTAAGCTGAGATTTTGATAATTCAAGCCACTACGAAATACCTTGAGCAAAAAATGAGCAATGAACAATTAACGAAAACGTCCGGCGTCTTAAGCGCGCAAAGGTTATTATGGTAGCTTCAACGCAGTTCTCACGTAAATGCATTCTGGACCACAGAAGGTCATAGCAAACTGACACCAGGGAGCTTTAAGCTGCAAGTTTTACAATCCATTCAATCATTCGAAATGTTGAAAAGAATAAATACCCACCGAAGCGGTGAAAGTGATTTTCCACATGCCAGCCACAGCGTCTTTGTGCAATGACAACTCTCCCCCAGCAACGCCATGTGACAGGGAGACGCTGCGATTCAGCAAAACAGTGTTTCCGTTCGGATCCATCACCGAATATTCGACAACGCCCCTCAGTGGTCGCAGATCAGGTTTCAAGCAAACGGCGCGAAACTTTACTGTAAGAAAAGTTTTTTCCCTGTCTCAACATTTAAGTTGTGTGTTTAAAACTCAGGAAACTTAACAGACACTTGTTCTTATTAAAACTTTACAGAAACGGGCTTGAGGGTCACTTCATTAATGACGCACACTGTGGTTGATTTCATCAAAAATCATGTAAATTTAATGGATACAAACTAGCGCTGACGCAATCGTAGTCATGTTTGCACGTGGCGGTAACTGATCCTTCACCCAGAGCCCACAAACCAAAGTTGTCAGTGATTTCACATCATTTCCAGAAAGTGACATCAACCTAGCATTTAAATCAGCTTGATTGACTGAACCAGTTTTTGAACAATCGTTGACCAATTCAGTCATCCAACTACTTGTTCGTTGTCCACTGAGCGAAAGAACGAAACAACAAGTTAGACCCACTTTCGGCGTCTGTTATCTTGGATCTGACATATATACAGTAGTTGGCCCCGTCAAAATTTCTCGCGTCAAGAAATATCACCGAGATTCCTCTGGGTCTAAATTTCACACATGAACAAAAAAAAATTGGCCTGTGTGTCAGCAACAAATACTTACTTGTTTGGCCTGGTTGGTAAATGGCTTTATCAGTTTGGATTAGAATGGAAAGAGATTTGGAAGCGAAAGTGAAGTCGCTGGTTGAATTTGTAAACAGACGATCGTCCGTAACAGAATCGACGCCCGAGACTGTCATCGTGAATGAGTGGCTGCCTTTATATCCTGGTGGAATCTGTCAAGATATATTTCAATTCCGCTTGAAATCATAACAGCACTTGCACGCTACCACCAACCACGCGCAGTCACAGTTGAGTAAATTAATTTTCTCTGGTGTTTTGGTGAGTTCGACGCCCAGCGAAGAGGAAAAGAAATATGAATGCTCATTACCATTTCAATGTCGACACTGGCAAACAGAACAGCTTAAGCAACAGAACTATTGCATATGCAAAGCAGGGAAATGCCAATAATTACCTGGCCAAGAACGATTCTTCCACTCGTTTCTGAAAAATAGAAAAGCACCATAACAGCATTTGAGATATGACACAGACATGAAACCTCTAAAGTGCCAATTGTCAAGCACAGCAAGATTCATGTGTCAAGATACTTTCACTGAAACAAACAGGTGGTTTTCAAATAACATGCTGAAACTTAAGCGCCAAACTTGACTTACCCGGATTTATTGTGGATGAAGCTTGTAAATCAGTCTCATTATCTCTTGATAATAGTTTTGCTGTTACAACAACAGGGTTTGATGTATTCAGAATTGAAGCAGTTATTGAAACATCGAATCCAGGACGAATCAACTTTGGAATGTATACAGTGTATGTGCTGATAAACAAGAAAATGATGCGTTAATTACAGCCAATTGTTTTTTAAAAAGACCTGTATTTTCAAAATATTCTACAAGCTAATGTGAATACAGCACTACTGGACAGATTATAATCATTCCCACAAAAACACTATACAACCCACGAAGCAAAAACAACAAAGAAAAATTGAAGGTCCAATCACATGAAACGTTAAAAATCATACACTAGGAGCGTTCATGCATCTAAAACCAGATCAAACGCTTTTCGACAAGTTCAGCCACATGTGGGGAAAACAAAATTAATAAGTAAGTCAGAAGGGTTTTATAGAGATAGCATAAAATTTTATTTTTCATGCATCACTCAAAATAGGGTGCGTTCTATAAAAAGTTGCATGTGTAATTGACAGTCAATAACAAAGCTCTTTGAGGCTCCCAAGTTCGTTGGGTGTGGGTACACGCAAAGTGTCAAAAGGATTAGAGGGAAGAGGGGACACTAACCACACCTAGGAACTTCCTTAATGGTCACTGATGGTGCAGATGACAAAGCTGCATCTATTTTTGTGTATGGCAACTATTTTCTATTTTTGAATGACATATATGTCAAGTACTTTTGTTCCAATCCTTGCACATTAACAATAAGTATGGACCTTTGGTGACGAACAAAAGAGTGCTACCTCAAGTACAAGTAGCAGAGCTGGCAGGGTTCCCACACATTTTTATGAATCATTTTCCATACTTTTTCAATATTAAATTAAAAAAATTTAATACCATTACTTCTCTTCATTTTTTGAAATTCTTAATCATAAACTCAATGTTACACATTGTATAACACCACATAAATAACGAACTGCTTTGCCTTCAGCAAAATTCTGCTCAGATACTTCTGATTTCTTTCCATTCTTTTCCAATACCTAATATGCATTTTGGCCAAATTTAATACTTTTTCAAGGTCTTGAAAACTGATTTTGAATTTCAATGCTTTGTCACAACTTCCAATACTGTGTGGGAACCCATAGACAGGATATTGCAGGGTTGACGGCATGACATTTTAGACAAAGTGTGCAGATCTAGAATTGGTAAAACCTTGCATGTTTGTAGAGCTGCTTCTCTTAACAGATAGATCTCATCTACGGTGATTAGGCCACATGAACAGAATGCCCCAAGAATTGGCGAGATAAGTGCAGCTGGTTACGAAAACAAGAATGTGGAGCAGAAGTCAACTAAGGAGAAGGTGGCGTGAATACATCTCTGACACAACTTGGCATCATCTTGGTGTGGAGACAGCAGAGGTATCAAAGGTTACTGAAAACTGTGAGGTTTTTCAAGACCTCATAGGTCTGCTGCCCCTACACCCCTCATGAGAGGAAAAGTAGACTGGGTGAAAATGAATGAATGCATGGAAAATATAAAACTGTGTAACAAACTTACTATGAAGAACAAAGCTATGTGCAATGCAGCCATTTGAAAAAAACAATGAAGAATATATGTTAGACAAAAGTTCCTGTTTATACTCAAAACTCACAGAAAATTTTGCATACAATTTACAAGAAAATTTTGCTCTTCTGATACTGTGAAAAATTATTAGTTTTTCACAAAGAAAAAGAGCAAAGTGCATACTAACAGAAAAGGTTGGGATTTGTAGTGGTTCTTCTGTTAGACATTTGAACTGGCTAAAAAGCATACATGGCATTGGTGCAATCGATCAACAGCAGTAATGATACTAGTAAGCAGTTTATCAGCAAGCTGTTTTTTTTCTGCTGGACATTTCAGTCATTTGTCCCACAGTAGTATTATAACTTGCCATAACAGTTTTCACTAGTCTACACTTTTGGCCAGTTATGACTGAATTGACATAATTTTTTTGGTCATTTAAAAAAAACTCAGTCTACGACTAAAACAAACACCAAAAAACTATTTAACAAGGTCTTTGTGATTAAACAAGCTAGTATCAGATCAGTTTATGATGTCTTGTAGATGAATATCAACATATATCTTATTCAAATACAATGTGATTGGGCAAGTTTCATCTGAATAGGGTATACCATGCATTTATAGTTACCATGACCTGAATGAAAGTTTTACAATGTCTCATACACACAGGAGGGAAATAAAAATACCATGACATTTAGCTAAAAATTTAACTAAAGTCAAGTAGGCAGACCTGCTCAAAACAAAAGCTTAAAACTGATGGTCACTGCAGCAGTAGTTCTTAGCAATGTAAAAATTGTTGGAAAAAATCGGATAGAATTTGGATGATAAAATCTGTGTTTATAAACTTGTCTACTTGGTCATTCACAATGACTGTGTTTACTCTTTGAAACAAAAGAGCTAACAAGTTGTGCAACCCATTTTTTTCAAATGGAAAAATTTATATCAAAATGAAGATGAACAACCTTGGAAGTGAATATTCAATTGCAGTATGAATGAAAATAAGAGAAAGGTTTAACTTCTTTTCTTTACAGTTATTAAACCTATGCTACTCTGTAGTGACACTGCAAAACCAGCAAGAAATAGCTAATATACACAATTGAAATATTTGGCACCACAAAACAAACTTACTTGTTTCCTTTTGCAGCCACAAACGTCCCCAAGAACAAAAAAAATGAAACACCTAGTCTCATCTTTATATAGTCCTACTAGGCTACTCCTGTTGAAAAACAGAAAGTTTCTTTTTGGACAGTGGCCAAAGTATTGCAGAGATTAACAAAGACTTCAGGCATAACTGAATGAGCATGTATAATANGACGAGCAAACATAGTGGGTCAACCACACTTGAGCACAATGGTCTAGTTATGTGCAACTCAAGTAAGTGGCTTACTGAACCAAAATGTTACTATCTTAACTAGTGCCGCACATTTCGAGTGACATTTCAATGANGTCCACATATTCAGTGATTTTCTTTGATCTTATCACATTAAATTTAGTTTCAGCTAATGTACTGAAAGCGTCAAATCCTAACTGCAATGGTAACAGATGTGACAAAGTGGCACTGAAGGCGATCTGCATCAAAAATGTCAAATTCAAGATTATCAAAATAAGGACATGCATGTTCTGTTGTGAGTATATAGGATACTATTACTACAGCCAAAAGCTAAACTGGGCCGCACAAAACCTTCAACTGGGCCATATGCAGCTCGTGGGCCACGGGTTGGACATAACTGGTGTAAATAGACAAGGGTGCCAAGTCCACATATGGGCTACAATTGACAATATGCTTGTCAAAATAATGCCAAATAAGCTGAATTTTACTGTTTATGAATGAGCCAATTGAGTAAGCATAGTGAAAAGGCAGTGGCTACAGAACCGCCTATTGTTCTTCGTATTTGAAACCTTATTCAACAGCCACGTGTAACAGGACAGAAATGCATGACGTGAGTGCAGTAGGCTTGATAGAAATGTACTAAACGAAAAAAGGTAAACCCTAAACCTAACCACCCTAACCCTAATGCTAACACTAAGCTTAACGCTAACCCTAAGGTTAACGCTATGCCTTAGAACCCTAAACCTAAACTTTGGAATCTTTTGAAAAAGTAAAAAAAAGTGGTTCGATGAATTGAAACACACAACCACTACTACCAAAATGAAAGTCATCAAGGTGAGAGCCGAACCGAAAAACATTGGCACAACAGATGTAACACTATTGCTATGCTACCATGCCATGACGATGCCACTTGAGTGACAAACTGAACTCAGAATTTTGTTTGAACTGCATCATTGATCATGCAAGGCAGTTGAGTTCTGTAGCCACTTCCTCGTACTAAAAACGCCATGTTGATACAGAAACAAGCTTACAGTACTCTTAGGCTACATATGAGCTAATAAATAATTATTGCAGCAGCAACACACTACAAAAGCATGAAAAAAATTAAAGTAGAAATCTTATTGCAAATGATTTTTCTTGATCTGAGGAGCTTTATGCATCTGTCATGAACTACATTACAACAAATTACAGATTTTCATTAAGAGCAGCCTTACTGCAATGAATATGAGGTGTCATGTGCTTTCAACTCAAGGCAAAAAGAATGATGCTAATCTCCAAGATCTCACACATTGATTGACTTTTGTCTTAGGCTTGTAATTAGCTACATTGTGCAAAATTAATATTTTATTCAGATATGACTATGAGTGGATGAAATGTAGATGTAAGTTGAGTGGATATATCATCCATGTCACAGCAACATGAATGAATTGTTATTATATTTAGACCAATTTACTTAGCACAAATTAACTATAGACTGTTTTTCATGTAGGCCTACCTTTTATCAAACGGATTACTTTTTATTGTTAAACTTTTTGCAATCCCATTTTGTAAGCTGTTTTTATATCTGAAACCACTGATTGGCTGTTATAGTTTCCACCCTTGTCTCTTCAACCTTGTTCAGGCAAGCTATATGTGTTCTGTGGAATATACACAACTTCAGCATTTTATCATGGTCCGTGGATTGGATAGCTGCAATGCTTTTCATGGGCTGTGTTGATAAAAATTGCTTTTTCAGTTTTTGCCTCTGAAACACGGTGTCTGTTAAAACCAGACCTGTTCTTAAAAGACCAACCCGTCATGACAGAGACCCGTTCACTTCATAACAGACTACGTTCATAACAGATCAGTTAATAACAGACCACATTCATAACATACCTTCATCGACAGCACTAGCTCCATTATGGTCTCTGGGTAATCGTGTTACTTAATTTTTGGGTTGCCTGTAAAAAGCGGAGCTCCATAAATAGCAGAGCTTGGTTGCGGAGGTTTAATGACATAACCGGAGTGGAAAAAAGTTGCTTTGCAATAGCAAAAAATGGAAAAAAGTGAAGGATAAATGTTGTATCATTGCAACTTAATATGCATTTCCCCCAAACAACATGGAATGCATGCACGTTTGCGATGTTTATAATAATGATAATGATATTTTATTGCGGACTCACGGTCCATATCACANACACAAGAGCACAAAAAGTGGTTAGCTATACATCAACGCACATTGCAGAAGTTACGGTGTTTGCACATGACCAACGTTGGGAGGAGCAAAGCAGTTTATCCAAACGACAGCTGTGTCATCATTCGCAAGAGCACAGAAAATGGATAACCATACAGTAGGGCATTACACAACCAGTGTTAGTACGTGTCCAACCTTGAGAGGCGCAAAACACTTTCGCAGCACTTCTTGCCTTTTTTATGCTTGGTGTGTACACAGTGCCCACATATTTTTACTACACAAAAGCAATACTGATGAGACGCAAATACTGAAACAACTCACAAACAACTAATGCATTCGGTCTCCACCATTCAGGAGCGTTGAATAATTGAGGAAAAATGAAGATTTGTAAAAAGCATCAGACATTTGAAGCGATCGAACAAAAAAGTTGGATGAAGATGTGCATCGTATAAAAA